>JGI24022J15233_10000027_pt1 | contig 42012 bp, 22 predicted proteins | sample Ectturendosymbi2_FD_15233 | JGI IMG/M metagenome (IMG submission 15233)
ATATCTGCGACGACAGAACGGTGGACATCTGGAGCATGTACTCTAGGACTCTTCTTGACATATTATTTCTGATTTGAGGACAAACAGTTGCAGATTATAAATTGTTATCTTTTCACCTTTCAATAAATGTAATCATCATTGTGGTATCATTTAAAATCCTGGATTTGTGCCCAATCGCTTTGTTTCAATAATTGTGAAACTCCCTGCATACGTATCCTCAATCCTAAAACCTGCAAGCAATGCCTACGGGCAATGTAAGAGCAGAGAAAGCAGACTAAAATAAATAAATCAAAACGCAAGTTGCGACAATTAAAAACTGGTAAATAAGTCTATCTCAAATAATTAACTTCACTGGAACATCGAACCGAACTGACGCCAAAGCTCGAGCAACTCAACAGACCTACAGACCTATCAATGCTTGAAACAACACGCGGTTATGACCAAGAACGTGGATGGATTGCGTGAGTGCGTTTTTATTCGTTACGATGGCAACCACCAACCTTTTAGATTGCTCCTCAAAACACAGTAAACAAAAATGTTCGCACACGGGCGGTGAAAAAGGTCAAACCACGTCAAAGGAAACAGCGCAAAAAGTAGGAAGAATTATTTCATGTTGGGAAAGGTCATTTTCTGAATATTAATTTGCGCGTCAAGTTGGTGATAGCATTTATTCTAATAGATATCCGGAGAGCGAAAAATCGAGTTTGATAAATTAAAGTTTAGTTTTGTTCTAAGATGAATTACCTAATTCGATTTAAAGCTACTGTAAGACAGTTGAAACAGATGCAAACAGTTGCAAGAGTTCAAATTAAAAGCTTGTTTATTCTGAGCTTGAAGAATGCAGTACCTTCATGCATTTGACAGAATAGTCAAAAATTTTAATTTTAATTTTTATGCATTGTTCACCACGTGATTACTGAATGATCATGTAAAAACAAACTTTGAGTGTGTTAAAAAGCACAAATTGTAGTGAGCTAGCTTCGGAACGATGTTGCAGGGTTGCAATTTGATGTTTCATATCATAATTTTACTTGATGCTTTTCTTTGTGAACTTCCTATCTTCTTTAGATGTGCGAACTTGTTAGTGAATAAGTGTGTCGATGAGTTTTGCATCATTCAGTTTTGCGTTTTTTAAAAATAGCAAATAATGTTCAATGAAATGAAATTAGGAAAAGATAAATTTGCTGACTTAGCATGAGCAAAATTAGATTTAACAGGTGATTTACGGAGTTCTAGATCACTCAATTTGTAGGCAACTCAGTGTTCATACCACATTTTTCCAATAAACTGGTGGATCTGCTGCGTCATCATCGACGGCTGTCACAGAAATAACGTTCGTTCCAACAACAGTATTTTCTGGTAAAACCAGTGAGTGAGTTGGAATTTCAAATACCGGCGAATTATCATTTTCATCGATAACGTTGACGGTGATGTTGGAAAAAGTGCATCTGCGAGAAAGATAAAAACCGCTATTAACGTAAAATATGCATGGAAGAGGTATTAACTACTAAGTACTATACAACGTAAACTGAAGTTTACAAGTAGAAACAATTTGGAAATAAAGTCAATTCAAGACGAATTTTTGCAACAAACGAGACTCTAAGCTTACGTTGCAAAGAACAGGTAAGACATAAAGGTTCTGGTTGGCGGCGATTACCTGGGTGGCGATCCTCGGTCGCAGGCAGAAACCACAATCATGTAAAGATTTTCAACTTCTCTATCCAAAGATTTTCCGGTGCCAATCAGGCCATCTGCTGCTAGGACGAAATGACCAGTGTCTACTGCGGAATACCCTACAAATAGTTGCAGGACAGTTTTCATTTTTCTTTAACAGTAAAAATATGTGCGCAGAACTGACGGAACAATAGAAAGCAGAAAGTCGAGCGGATGCGTTGAGGCAATGAGCATTTGACAGCCCAGATTCTTTTTTACAATTGCTTGGCCAACTGTTTATTAGCTGTGATACCGAAACAAGAACTTTCCCATTCACCTGGCTAACGTTCAATATTAAGCTGCCGCCCAAAGTAATGTTGCGTTCACTCAGTCGTGAATCGTTCCATTAATATATTAACTAATTAGCAGACACTTTGCCACAAACTCTCACAATCCAAATTTCAGGTTTTTAAGGAAAACTTGTACAAGGAATTTAAAATTTCTGCCGCAAACATTCAACCTTACAGAAGACTTATTCCCGGACGTAGGTGTGTAAGAACTCAACAGATGTACAGACTGTGTCTCTTCGCGAACATTTTTCGTGAGTTTTCCGAATAAACTGAACTGGTGTAAAGACGCAACCACTCTACATTAAAATTTAATGTTCAGCTTCAAATTTTAACCCTGGATTGATTTGGTGGGTTTGGCAAAGCATAGTCAAATGCGGTGACCACGTGATACCTACGTAAGCACGCGTCAGAGCGCTATCCACGTTTCAGTAGCTTCATTTTTTGTGTGACATGTTCAAAGGTGCACTTGCGGTCATCCTCGCTTTTTTCAATTTTGTAAAGGGAGTGAGTTCGGGTCACGCTGACCCGACGTTGTGGTTAGTGTGAGGCGGCTTATGCACGCTGACCCGACGTTATGGTTAGAGAGGGCTAAGCGCCAGGTGTCTGTAAAGACCTGAAACTCATTCAGCGCATGCTTCTACGGTCGTGTTAGCAGTATACAACATAAGTTCTTCAGGCCCAAAATTTTTTTGTTATGAGTAATTCAGTTCAGACATATGAAATCTACACTACCCCCCTTTTCATCAAAAATCGTATGATATTAGAGCACAAAGTAACTTTGTTAGTGCTCAAACTGCTCAATGAGAGTTATATTTTCAGTGTAGTTTCTGTGATAAACTTTAGTTGAAAGAAAGTATGTTTTTTTTTATTTTTGAAAACCGGGTTCAGCACAACCGACGTTTTGGTTTGTGTGACAAAACTTGAACGAAAGTGTTCCTGGGTGAAAATTCAATGATTTTATCAGGTTTGTAGCAAATACTGTTGGGAATCCTCCAGATGTGTAAACATGTTTTCTCACTAACATGCTACATAAAAGCATCGATAAACTGTGCTGAAACATTAACACTTGGCCATGCAATGGCTACTGTGCTCAACTGAACTAAAAACAATCGAGAATTGGATTATTCTTTTACGGAATGCAGAACAGTACTTTAATGCAATCAAAAGCAACCTCTCGCAATACTAATAAATGAGAATGTTAAAAATCAAACGATATCTTTAGAACGCGCGGTATTGGAACAGACCCGTAACCACGGGGGTGGGAGCATTCGGGGGCAGTGCATGCCAAATTTTCTTGTGTCCAGAAATATTTGTTTTAAACACATAATAAAAACAAATTTTGCCCCTTGAAATGTATTTTCCTTCCGCAAACCTTAAAACCTGCCTACGGGCCTTCACTGGAATTTGAAAACGCTTATTCTATAAAAGAAGCATTATGGCTCATTTATGTAGAAGTGTGCATTACAAACTTTTTATAAATTTTGGTCGGAGATGTTATTCGCCTTTTAGAAAAACTTTAGACAAACTACTTTCAAGGTGCCACTTTTTTGCCTTTTCTTTTCGCTAAAACTTTTCTTTAATTCTTTTTCCTGGAATTTTAGGCTATTGTTGCTATGCATGAGATGCATTTCACAATTTTTAATGCTATATCTAGCTCGTGAACTACATCGTAAAACAAATCAAATCGAAGCAAACGAAAACACGAGCAGTGCTCTTATTTGATCCACAGTAAAAAAACTTTGGATGATCTCTTCAACATCCTAAACAAATCTCTGCCCGGGGGATCGTCGAAAGGTACCGAAGGACAATTCTTGTGTTTCAAAGTTACACTGTTGCAATCTTGTACCGGCATCTGCGTCGTGTATGAACTTTCCACAGATGTTGTCGTGCCTTCACCGTTCAGATCGTCGCGTTCGCGACGGTATGGGCCATGTATATACCGTAGTAAAAAATTAAACCTACTTTTCCACCTCTCACCTTGTTTACCCCCAGTTGTGAACAACTGGGTCCACAAAGACAATTTCACATCACCGTTCGGACCTCGATCGGCGTCACTAGAACTGACGTAAGCCAAATAAGTTCCGATTTGACTGCCTTCGGATATGTACGCTGCAGAATAAAATGAATTTTTCAAATTTACAGCACTTGTGTGACCCCATAAATGATGTTGCAGCAAGCAGTTACAACTGTATAATTTTCGAGTTTTTAATTGTGAATAGAGGAAATACTAACCGTTGACCAGAACAGTGCGACAGCGTATACTTTTCAGTTTAATGACATACTTGTTAATGCATATAGTGACTGATGATAGGATGCTACGTAACGGTTAAGGATAGGGCTGTACAATTTGGATTTACCGATCTCTGCTTATGTGCGATGTGATATTAATTTTGGCTTAACACTACATACTGAAATTGCAATATCAATTTCAGAATGTAATGTGTTTTGTGTGCATGAATTAATGTTTTTTGCTGTTTCCTGCTTTTTGTTGTTTTTTTTTTTGCTGCCGCGGTCTTTTTGTTTTGCAGGGATATTGCTCCAAAAGGTCTCTTCTCCATTATCTGCAGCGGGCCCGAGCTCTTTGATGAAATACTTCTGCACAACTTGCGAAGCTTTTTACACCACACTGCACATGACCTCTCAAGCGGCTGGCCTTTACGGAAATTGGGAAATTGACTTTTTCTTGGCACCAAAATACTAACTGCTGCAGAGCAAATAAAATTGTCTGCTTGGATGCGAAAGGGTTATGGAAACCCGGGAGGAGTTGCATTTTAGCTGGGTCTATACTTTCTCTGCCATGCGCAGCCCCTTATGGAACTGGGCAAATCACGATAGCTACCAGTTGCCATCCAGCACTCCTACGCAACTGTGTTGATCATCCATCAGACCGCAACCTTTTCAAAAATATAACCGTATTTAATTCCCAGTAATTCGGCCATTAACTTTAAACCATTATAAAGATTTACGAAACTGTCGAGGGATGCCCAACGAGACAACTTGTGTAACAGTTTTTTTTCGGTGTCCCAACGCTTCAACTTTAATTTGCATACAATTGTCTAATGTTTGCGCCAATAAACTCAAATTCAGCCTTTCCAACTCATTCTATGGGATGCTATACTGCATGCAACGATTCTCTACTATTTGCCGGTATTTTCTTTATTTGTTTGTAACCATAGTCAATCTGATCATTTTTGGAATCGTAAATTATGTCTTGAAGTGTCCTTTGTTTTTTCTAAACGTCGATGAACAATAAACATATATATTCACCAGCAAAGTACAAAATTAAAAATAAAATGTCCACTTCTGGCCCAATTTTTCCCTGAGAGGCCCCGGGAAGTTACCTGTTTGATCGTTTGCATCCACAATGTAGTTTATGTGAATTGTTGGGGCGTTGTCATTGACATCTTCCACGTGCAAAATAAGCCAAGCTTGTGTCGAATGACGAACAGTGTTACCGCAATCGCTTGCTTCAATACGAACCCTCAACCTGTTAGTATAAGAAATGAGAGTAAAAGAAACATAGTGTCGGGCTAAATCAAGACTGCTTATGAGTGAACATGACCTTCAGCACATTCGAGTGTTACAAATAAAAGTTCTCGCGCACGTGCTAATCAAAACAAATGCGCGGCATATGCATTACTACCTTACTACTACTACTACCACCTATTTATCTTAAGACTATATTTTAAAACATCTCTAAATAAATTTTTTCTTTTTTCTACTTTACGGTGCTGTCCAATATAGAGAAGGACTCAAACGTGTAAAACATTTTTTTTTGTTAGCGGCCAAACATATTTTAGCTACTCGTTTAACTACGCGGAGTGCATCAGCATTTCACATCACTGAGCGTAGAGGTGCGAATTAAGACAAGTTCTTGCTCCTTCACATGTGAAACACAACGAAGAGTATGTACAGTTGGGCGATTGCTGTCAGCAGTCCAACCTCGTACTCACGTCAGCTCGGCTTCATATACAAATATGTCTCGAGGTGTCTACTCAACTGCGTTTGACAAAGCTGCGCTTCAGCACTGGCTTTTCTTGCGCTACATTTTACTACGCGTATAACCCTCTCATTGAGGGAGATGACTGCTCTGTTTGGCACTCTAGGAACTGTCACCCAACTGCCAAAAAGTTCCATTAGCTTGGCTGCTGATAGTCATTGAGATGCTAATCGCACAGTCAGTAAATGTTATATTTGAAGGATATTTTTTATTTCCGAACAATGCAAAATACAGACGCTGGTGAGAGGGGCACCATGAAAGCATTTCTTCTGTGCTTTACAAGGGGAACAAGAGAGAAAGGTTTCAATTTAAATCGAACTGTAGATGAATACTGAAATATAACGATAATTCCACATTACGTATATAGTTTATGCACTGAACGCGTCAATACAGTGCAGTTTTGACCCAAACTGACTTTTGCATAAATTTTTGTAGCCAACAGATTTTAGTTGCTTCTTGCATTAATCCCACTGCGTCTGTTTCTACCTGTTAGATAAAAATTCTACACAATTAAAAGAATTGTTGGTTAAAGAAGTTACTGCGAAAATAACGGTAAGTGTTTATTTTCAAATTTTCTGTGATCAAAATTTGTTTTTATCCACAAAGATAAACTTTCCATTATATCTATAGTGGATGACACGACAACCATTTACGAACACTTTTTGCTCTCAAGCAAAAATTTGCTTACCCGTCGTGAACTTCTCTGTCTAACTTCTGCCGAAGGGTTACGGAACCAGTGTTGCGATCGACTTTGATCAAGTTCGCCGTTGTGCTGGGAGATGAGAGATCATCTGCCAGATAGTATACTGTTCTGCCATTCTCGCCACTGTCTGCATCCTCTGCCCTTACACGCGTGATTTCTTTTCCGGGTTGCAAATTTTCCCTCAAAGCGATGACGTAATCTTGTTTTTCGAAAACAGGTTCGTTGTCGTTTTCGTCCAGAACATGAACGCGAACTGTCACGTGATCGGATTGCGAAGGCTCGCCTTGATCTGATGCCGACAAAGTCACGTGATGTATGTGAGACCGTTCGTAATCTGCATTGAAAAAAACAAGGTTTGACAACAGCCATTGGTTAAAATTATGGTAAAGATTTTCAAAACCCCTAAAATTTAGCCTGCATCTTAATTGTTTTGCATTTACAGTAACGTGTTATGTTAATCGTACCACATGATGGGCCCTAGTGTATCTGTTTAGCTCTATGCACGATATCCCAAGGGACACCGCGCATGACATCCAATGATGTCGATAATTTTATGCTGAAATTATTGATCAAATCTAACTTTCTGCAGCCGTTGTAAAAAAATTAAAGATTTCACAGACGTACCAAGTTCATTCAAAATAATCAATTGAAGATGTTTTCTTCCTGCTTCGTCAGTAAACTGGTTCACATTAAAAAACTGGTTGTGAGACAGTGAGTAAACAATATCTGAATTGTTTCCTGCACAAAACAAAGAAGCAAAATGTAGAAGTATGCATAAGAAGATCAATGAAAACAGCACAATTAAAAAAAATCTCTATTAAATTAGTTGCAATCCGAAATTTTTAATATTGTATTGTATTCAAGTTTAGTCGCCAGTAATAATTATATAAATACACAAGCACATCGCCAAAAATGAACGTGGGGCTGGGACACCAAAAACCCGAAGCTTGTCTTGTCAAGGTGTCCCTAATGTTGTGAGAAGTACCTTGGTGCCCATTACGACTATATAACAAATAGTAGTTTACTGTGATTTATAAGTAAACATCCGAGACAAAAACAGAAAACAAGAGATTCAGTAGTAAAACAACATAAATAATACCCCTGAAACCATTGACAGGAAAGTTATATGTACACTATACATTCGGCTGATTCCTCGAAAGCATACAGTAAACCTAGTGCTTTTAGCTGTACAGTCAAATACTTCAACAGGTTGTAAAAAGTTGGTGTTTGTCAAATGTTAGTTTTGATAATGACTATCAGCGCAACTATTCTAGTGAATTTGTTTGCAATACGTGCTTCGGTTATATCTGTTTGTTTTTCGGAAACATTCATTCTCATACATCAATTGTTCTCAGCCTTCTGGAGGTGATGTACCCTTTGGAAGATATTTTGTCTATCAAGTATCACTTGAATGTAATCATGTGCACAATAATCGGTAATGTACCTAGCTGTACAATCATTGTACTTTTACGTTAAAATTTCATCATTAAAAAAAATTCCTATACCTTTTGGAACGCCGTCTCGTACCCCAAGGGTTACGAGAATCCCCATTTGAGAACCCCTGTCACAGGTTACATAAAATACACGTAACCACCAAGCTTTCAAAACAAATATTGAAATATTTGCCACAAATCTTATGTCCAATGCACATTTTACAGAAAGCATACCTATATCTAAGTCTTGTGCTTGGATTTGGTCTAAGTTAATGGCTTCACCAATCGACACACTCTCAGATACATTGACTTCAACTGGCCGGGTAGGAAACAGAGGTTGGTTGTCGTTGATGTCATTGATAACAACTTCAAGGTTCAAAAGCGAAAAGAAATTTTGTGGGAGCATGACTGCCTGTAGAAAAACCAACGATAGATTAGCTTACAGACTTTCTACTGAAAAATGACGAATGCAGAACTAGTTGTTACTTAAGCCCTGGCTTAGGTAGCGAGCTCGATAGGGCGCATAAATTAGCTTGCTCGGAACCAATAACACCGGTCTTGTTGAAAGCAAAGCCTAGCAAGCGATCAAATATTGATGCCCGACGTATTGTCAGCTTTCTCCTGAATCCAAGCGCGCTATTTACCGCACCCGATCAATTTAATGAAAATTCAACTTGGATCTTTTATCTGGATGCCATGAAACATAAAATATTCATTAATTATGCAAGCGCACCAAGGATGTTTTTTTGGTAGAGGTGCCGTTGAAAGATGCGGTCATTTCTGGTCTGGCCCTTTTCAATCCGGTAAAAATCAAAGTTCAAATATCGCAGCACAAAATATTTGTGTTCGGCAATACAACAACGATTGCAAACGTACCTGGATTTTGATCATGCAAACCCGCGTTTGTTTGCAAAGTTGCTCCCTATCCACGCGGTGGCGTAAGGTGATAATTCCTGTGCGGTCATCTAAAGCAACTAATTTTATGTTCTGCTGAGTGGCTGCGTTAGATGGTGCCAGTAGAAGTTTTTGATCCAGTAACTTGAAACGCTTGTCGAATATGTTGTCACGTTGTAGTCCAAAAGTGTCCACCATATCCACCACAACTGTACCTAAGCATTTGCAACACAAAGCGTTTGTTATTCAATCCGGTATTTTATCTGTTTGTATTCCCGCCATGAGCTCAAAACTGCCAGCGAGAAAAAGCAAGTCTTGTGTTGCTACAAACATTTATTCAGTTACAATAGCATATAAATTTTCAAGTGTTGTGCTAAGGATTTACCGATGCTTTCTATTTAGCAGTTGTTATACAAAGTCATATTTTTTTACCTGGAGGGCTTTCTTCATCAAAATACATTTTCAGGTTGACTGTCCGTGAAAGTCCAAAAACAAAATAGACCAGCAAAGTTATTACAAACAACTGTAGACCAACAATAGCCATTTGTTTGATCTGAAACTACAGTATGCAACTGAAAAAAAAAAAATTTATACCAAAACGCATTGTTTCATTTTAATTATTGTATAAATAATAAAGAGACTGATGCAGTTTACTGATGTTTTGGAAAACCACCCTGCAAGTGTTTCACGAACATTATCGCAGTTTTTGGACTGTGAGAAATGTCGGAGACTCTGCCCCGGCAGCTCGTTATCCAAATCTTCTACATTTTCTAATGACGCATAAACACTTTGCTGCTTTTAATTTTGAAGTACAGTATTTCAGGTGCACAATATTTCATGACCTGTCAATACTTCGCAAGGGCGGGATTGGTTCTGTCAAAGCTATCTTCAGCTACAGTGTGAGGTTTTATTTCAAGAAATGGCATTTTTATAAACAGCCTAAAGAAGCATCTGAATTTAGAGCAAATAATTTTGCTAATTGGTACCATTATTGGACAGGCACTCCGGAAAACGTTCATCTTAGCAACTGAGACTAAATGCCAAGACCACCAAACTATAAACATTTCGTTGCGATCGGATATTGGGGAGTACAATTGTGATAGGGTCAAGCAAAACTTTTGAAATCTGCACGTTTGTTTTTTTGCTCTGACACTGAAGCTGTAATTTGCAATTACACACTTGGTCAGGAAAAGCGATTGTGTCATTTCTACGAATCGATTCTTGTCTTGATAGAACTTCCCAAATTTTCGTATAGTATCGCAAACAGAAGATAAATGAACTGAAACAAACTCTGTGTTTTAAACCTCCTGCCAATTGGTAAACAACCGAAACCACACCTGGATGATAGCAATTGCTGCAGCCAGGGCTTGTTTACAAACTCAGCTGCAAATGCGTCTTGTAACTGGCTCAACCTACCTACCTCTTCATCAACCTTGCTGGCAACCGCAAAACGAGAAGTGACCTCGTGTTGCAAGAAGGTAACATTGTCAACACGCAACAAGGCAGAACCGCCAGCACATTTGCATAATTGAAAGTCTGCGTGAGTTGCAGATGAAAATTTATCATTAATTGATAGTTAGAAGTAAGCAAATATTTGCTATTAGATTATATGCTGGAGTCAAAACTATAAAACATCACATATTTTGATGCGTATCGGTTGAATATGGTTTATTTCCTATGGTAGACCTGGCACGCCAGGTTATCGAAACAAAATCCAAAAAATTGTCACATATGAGTAAAAAACAACAAACAATTGCCAATTTCTGGTGAATTTATTGATTTAAGTGCGCTACCTTTGTATGCTGCGCCATGAGCACTTCTAGTCCTTCAGCCTTCTTTATAAAGGCTGGTTGCAAATCTATGGCAGTGGCAACTGTGCGGATTTATTGCCCAGGAAACACTGAAGCCATTTCCACAACAATTCAAGACTTTTAGTAGTCGGTGCAGGAAAAAATAAGTAATTGAAAGTGCAGTACAAAGAAAATGCTAACACAAATCCGAAATTAAGAACTTTGGTCAAATTCGTTCTATATTTCTAAAAGTATCTTCACAATCACAATGTCAGCCATTGGAATCGATTGAGAACAAACTGTTTCGAAATGGGGTATTTTTAGCATTGTATGCGAAACGCATTATTACTGAATTTTACAGGTATAGCGACTGCAGCATTGTGAATGGATGACCTTTGGGGCTTTATAAGATGAGTTACTAATCTCAGACGCGACGTTTCATGAAAGCTTAGACATGATTGATGGTGGGAACTTGTTGAAAACGAAAACACCCGACTTATATCAGGCGCACCCGCGACTAAAGCCACTGCCGCTTCAAGTACGACTCAGGAAGTGAAAAGCGGCTCTGCAGGCTAATATTTCGCAGCAGCGAAGTCAGTCGCGCGTGCAAATTCACGTTGTGGCGAAAGCTTGCAATTACACACTTGGCCAGACTGGTTGTGAGCGATATTTGTTTGTGGTGAAGCAAACCCCATCGTAAGAAATCAATCATCAGCAGCATCTTGAAGAGCATTTAGGCATAGCGATGGTCCTGCAACATTTTTTAGGTACTATTTAATTTTTTTTATAGCCACGTTCAGCATAATTCATTCACATGAAAAACTAAAGTCTATTCAGTAACAAAGTGGTGGTTGCTAACGCTGAAATTTGATCGTCCATAGACAGGCATGTGAATGGGTGCAGCTCGCCTATGGTACTCCTGTATCCAAGAGTTAGTGCGGATTTTCAAGTCTTGTCTTTGAAAACATTTCGTTTAATGCTACCTGTAGATTCTCAAGACAAACAGTTTTACGGGAGCCTGCAATGTTTGCTAAATGAGGAACGGAGAATTCCTTTATTGCTTTGCGCAATAAAGTTTCACACTTAATACATGGCTAGACAAGCGTCTAAGTTAGCATACAAACTTTCATAAAAGTCAGCCTTGGCAAGTCAGCGACTCTTTCAAAACTGCATGTGTCGCTATGAAAAAATATCAATGCCAAGCACTTAGCCAATCCAGATCGCTTGAATAAAATCTTTCGAACTTTATGACGCAACCTTATACCGTGTGAAAAATGAGGCAGTCGCGACGTTGTCCTTCGTTGCAGCACCGCAAACGTTTTCCCCAGAAACAACATCACTGAGACAGTGAGCTTGTGTGCACTCGAGCCTGAAGCAACTATTTGCAGTTGCAAGCAAACTTCGCTCGAGTTTCACCATACTGCGGTGAGTGGTCCACTTTGCTGAAAATTTCAGCATAACCTACTTTTACTCATATATATTGACATTTACACTCATCATAGTTTTTCGCCGTACCTGAATTTTTTTCAGAACAATTAATCACCAGTTGAAATAATTGATCGACTTTAATTGAAAATTTGACCTTTTAACATGAAGTTTCCATTATAACCTCTGTTTCTTTTTTTTACAAGTATTCACTGAAGGAAAGGTTATCATATAAAAACACGCTTTGCATTTATTATAGACATATATTGAACACCACAAAAACTCAGTTTGAGGGGGGGTGAAACTAACTGGTGATGTAACAAAACAGCAATGTAATCAGAGCAGTGTTTGCGGGCAACCTTCCCATTTCTTTTCGTTGTGTTAATATTCATCAGATCTTTTCAATCGACATTCTATGGAAGCAACTTATTGTTCAGTTGTTCGATTTATTTTCGTATTTGAAATAAGTCCTTTCTACGCTCGAAGTTCAGTCAAAACCATTTACGAGATTCAAAGTATATCACGAATCTAAATGATCACATTGGTCAATGAAGAATGGTTTCCATCAAAAATCCTCCCATTGCGAAATCTTCTAGATAGGTTTCAAACATTGGCCTCGTCATACTCTTCACTTTCGAAACAGTTTTTCACTAGTATCTCAATGTCCGCTTAGAACACCACTTAGTTACTTGCAACAACTGTCGCGATGACGAAAAGTTTTTTTGTGATGACATCAATATACATAGTGTTGTAATTGACTATTTTACAAAGAGATGTTGCGTTGGGGTACATATCTGGTATAACCAGTTTAGTAAACTGTACGTGTCACTTATGTGTCGAGAAATAACGCGTTCATCAAACATTTACGCCGTTTTCAGAAGGGATATCGCCCAATTACGTGAGAATTATTGCGCACAAACATGGTAATAGGCTACGTACAAGTAACTAACTTGGTTCTACCAGACGTGTATCAATGGATAAATAAGCATTTACTTGAAACTAGTCACATCTACAGAAGCATCAAAATTGGAAGGCTACCCAACGTTTTTTCAATCTGCAAGTAAAATGGTTGATGATCACATCCACAAGCAATAAAAACATGTGTAAAACAAGGCGATCAGGTGACGGATAGCTTACAAAATGTTTAGTTTCCTTTACACAGAATTTCGCTAGATTAATGAATACGTCGTTTCGTGAAGTACGTATCCACAGATAAAACCTAAGCGCATTTGGAAAAGCTTTCGGAGTAAAGCGAAGTTAACGACTTCCTTGCTTACGCACTCACCACAATTGCAATGTTTCTGCCCGCACTTGGCAGCGGCCTGCAGTATTAGGGGTGCTAAGCTAACATAAACAATCAATTAATGTTTGCAGAGATAAAAACGTCAAAACATTTTCGAATGGCGAGCTTAGTTTCTGTGGAGTTTTTAGCAAAAGATTTTTGCTTTTACTAGTCCAGTATTACCAAGCTATACGATAAAGTCCCTAAACCGTTTTGTAATGTAGAAAAGTTAGGCCCAGACAGGCCAACCGTATTGGGCGCCGTTCGTAAAAATATTATATCTGACAGATTTAGCACAAAAACTGCTATCTCTGCGCATATTTAGCTATATCTGCGCAGAAATAACTATCTCTGCATGCATTTAGCTATCTCTGCGCAGAGATAGCTATTTCTGCACAGGGGTAGCTAAATGCATGCAGAGATAGCTATCTATGCGCAGAGATAGTTAAATGCGCGCAGAGATAGCTAAATGCATGCAGAGATAGCTATCCCTGCACAGAGATAGCTATCTATGCGCAGATATAGCTAAATGCGCGCAGAGATAGCTAAATTTGCGCAGAGATAGCAGTTTTTTGCCAAATATGTCAGATATAATATTTTTACGAACGGTTCCCCATACAACCGCTTTAGCAAGTACCCTCGATTCTGAACAAGCCCAACAATGCGATGCTTTGAAAATAGTACGAGAGGCATAAAAAGTGGGTGCGACAGCTGTTTAGGAGCACAAGTTATAAAACATGAAAAAGTGGGTGCGGAAGGTGTTTAAGTGCACTAGTTGTAAGCCGCTACCTTGCGCTTTCAACTGATGATGAAAGACACACTTCTGATGCCAGATACTTTCGCAAAGCCACGCCAGAACTGCTTAACATAAAAGGGGTAGAAGTTTTGCATTCGCCAAATTTTATTTAAAACACTGAATGAACCTTGTCATAAAATGCACGAAAACAACCAGAGGGCTAAAGAGGACCAGATATAAAACACCGTACGGATTGATTCGCCAAGAGCTCAAGTGGTTTGCAGGAAAACTGCCAAATTTTTCACTTACACTCTTAATTAAAAAATATTTTGGATACCCGATAGCCGCAGTTTCCCAAAAGTTTTCTGAAAACCAACAACCATGCTTAATGAAACAAAAAAGCTCGCTGTAACTGTTGAATAATTTAAATCAAAGTGACATCAATCCATGCTGTTCAGTGCAATCTCTATGTAAACACAAAGCACGTGATAACTGCATAAGGCATAACCTGCGAACAGACGGTTCATGGGCTTGAAGGCAAACTCTACAACAAATGATGATAGTTGTTTGTGGAGCGAAGAGTTGACACGATCGAAGAGTTGATACCCTGTATGCAAGCTCCAGAACTCTGAAGACTACATCCCGTGCTTTAACAACTGGTACATGTAGCGAATATCGAAGCGAAATTTCGATGTCTTTGGCAAATAAATTACTACCGCGATAGTCAATTCAGAATTTCATATACATGCTGCACGGTGGGTTTTCTCCATTACAAAGCAGTCTGACTTAAAGAGAATTGAAGCATTTTGCAAACAACTGTACTTCGAACGATCTTCCGTGCAGCCTGCAGAACTTCATGCACGTTAATTAAAACACGTATTGTCAAATGTACAATATTGTAACTTTGATTACCACGTCAGGAACTTTCCGGCAAACTAATTGGAAGGGGTCATTGACATTTTATAATCCCAAAGGAGTTAACAGAAACTAACTATTCAATAGCATCGAATCAGCTTGGCTGCAGAGGCATCACATGAATTGACATGGAGATGCTATGGTAATCAAAGTAGAGGCTGAGAACGTTCTGGTTTTCTTCAGAGCACAAAAAGTCAAGTGGGATGTTCTGTAAAACACTGTGTATCAGATGAGGAAACAACGTTCAAGAATTTGTACTCAACGGTTACTATTACTTTAACTCTATCTTTGTTTCAAATATAAACGTCCCATCCATGTTTAACGCAAGATTACCTATTGGATTTACTTAGTTTTGGTACTTGTGATTTCACAGATATCGACCTGCAGTGAAATTAAGGACATATCTGTTTCTACGTAATAAAATTTATTGCAGTCGGTCACAGCCATCAGTTTTTTTCTAATACAGGGGTGCACAACTTTTTCGCTATTGTAGGCCGCATTACGTTTTTTTTATGAATAACGGCCGTCTGTGAGTTCAAGATATTTCTATTTTGTTGCATTGCTTCTGTTTCCACGCACTGAGCCTAGCCTGCTTCCAAATGTCTGCTTGGCCGTCTTTCTGCTAAGTATCCGTATACATTTGACAAAGTGTTGTTATTAATGCACGGCTGCCGTAACTTAAATTTATTTAAAATAACATGTGCACGACTGCAGGTTGTGCACCCCTGGTCTAATACAATGAGTCATTTCGGTACAGTTGTTTTTTCAGTATATCCTTCTGACGAATTAGAAATACCAATCAGCTTTACGTTTGCAACGAAAAGTGTGGTGTGTAGATAGTTCTTGTGACATAATTCACCATGCAAATATTTGCGAATATGTGATTCACAAGCCATTAAATATCGGTTGCTGAAAGCAATAGAATTTGGCATGATTATATTTCAACACTTTTACATCGATGGTTTCTTACCCTGCAAACTTACAACGGGGTGTGGAGTTTCGGTTTATGAAGGTCCAACATGAAACTATTGCAAATCAGGCAAAGTTGCTGCCAAACCAACTTCCATAAAATATTCATGTGCAAGAAACAAGCTTTCTCCTGCACCGTCCTCAGCGCCATCAATAAAGCTTCAATAAAGAACATCATATCTTTATGACGACAGCTGATGTGTTCATAAAAGCGGATATCAAGCGAAAAATCCAAAACCCCTTTCGCAAGAGAAAACTTTGGCCACTTTAAGAAAGCTATAAATCTGATGTCTTAGTAGTTACACATATAATACAAAGTTGATCAAGTCCTGTCGTGGGCAATCTGTGTGGACTACTGCCAATCCACTTTCAAGTACTTCAGATTTTTGACAAGGCTGAGCTCAATTAGCCAAATTGAACTGACAAAGGGTCAATTCTCATGAGAAACACGAATCGATACCATGCCTCTGGCCAAATGTCTACGGCTCAGGTGAAGTGTGAGAGATAGATCCTTGCTGTTTCGCAGTAGTGGATTAATTAAGTTTGCGTCAGGTTCTTCCATTCCCTGTATTGTGATGAGAACTTTTCAGTTAAAATGCGAAGAAAACTTGCAGGATGATTTCGGTTTTAGAGAAAAATCGCTTCAAATCAAGTAAACCAAAATTTGGAAAACTTGCATTTATAAAACAATACCAACATTGCTTTCAACTTCGATGCCTATTAAACTCTCAGATTTACAGTGTTTTGAAATTACACTTGGTTTCATGAATTTTTTTGTTATTTACTACTTATGCCAATATACCCATGCTGAAACTCTTGGAAATTGGTTAAATCAGCAAAACTTCATAAGAAGCAAACTTGCTTAACAGCTAATTTAAATATTTATCAATACCAAATATCATAAATGTACTCTTTAACACGCTGTTACTTACAGTTATAAAGTTAATATTACTTACAGTTACAAAATAGAACGCTACCACGCGGTCGCAAGGAAATAAAGCTGTGTGAAGGTTTATATAAGAATTATACAAAGTGACAGTTAGATATCGCGACTGCAATGCGATAGCTGCAAATAACTTTCAAAGATGTCCAATTTAAGGCGTTTTGACTATGTTCCATTCTCAGCTGGAAGGTTCTGCGCGGTGCTTTTCTCTTGGCTAACTGTACACTGGCAGGTACGGATTTGTTTATAAAACACAAGCAGTCGTGCGAACACGAGCAGTTTGGGCAATGACAAGCTAGCATCGCAGATCAGCAATAGCCGTGTAATCTGGCTTTCTAAGAATTTCAGATTCAACAAGAACCTTTACTGCCCGTTTTTCATTGACAAAGGTATATCTTATAAAAATCTAACTCCATGGTCATCGGAGAAGCGCGCTTATTAGCAAATAGTCGGCACTTATAGAAAAATGAGCTTTACAATAAGATTACATTTCAAAATCACCTATCTCAATGAGTGCTGTTTGAATGTTTTCCACATGTAACATTTTGCTTGTTTTTTATGAAAAAACAACGGATATTTTTTGATAGTTAAACTCATTTTTATCTTTTGTAAACTCCTCGAGAAATATATCTACAGTATATGCGTTGCTGGAAGATACAAATACTTATACCATACAAGCAAACTAATTACAATGCCAGATCAAAACAGAAAAGAGCGCACTTGCTACAAACTGGTCGCAAACGACTAACTGTGAGAACTTTTTCAGTGAAACATCTGTTGCGCCCTGGCAACAAGGCTGAACAGATGGAAGGCTGAGAATGCAAGCTTTTGTTTAACATGTTGACTCAGCTGGCATAATTATTCTGTCTCTGAAAAATCAAAATGCTATTGTTTTCATTCAATCTCGTTTCGCAAGCCGCAATTGTAGTTGGCAACGTGGCTCGTAGCCAGGGGAGCGAGCACGCCGCTGTCACGTTCCCTGCCAGCGGCAGAAAATAACCCTTTTCATAGGTCCTGTGACTGGCAACTCGTGGAAATGTCGATAAAGCGCAACAAACCCTTTTTGCGTGACGAAGTTTTTAATTGACTCGAGCTCGAAGAAGTTACGAACAAGCGCAGTTAGAAAGCAAGGAAGAAACGGATTTGTGAGTTTTGTGTTCCCTACAAATTGCATCAAATTTTGCAAACTTTGGTGTTGATTTTAGGCGCCGTCTTTACGCTCACCTAAGGTATAGAAAGCCGAGTAAACATGAATTTTTAAATACTTCAAAATACTGTCACCTCAGTCTATAATTACCACTAACCAATTTTCGCCAGTTACTAATTATAGAAAACTACAAAAGATTCGAGTACTGGATAAGCAAAATATTTCAACCAGGTTACCGATGTGCGTTCTTGCAGAAAGACGTCTGAACAGTGCTGCATTTCTCTGAACTGCTGATTTAAACCATTGCAAAAAGCTCTAGCAAGGAGAACCCACGTTTTTGAACTACTCTGAAAAGCTTAATTTTATTTTCATCTGTTGCTGAATTCATCAGTGAAACGACTTTGAAGATTAGCTCATGTTGAGAAAAAATGTTCAAAATTTGCCTAAGCTTCCGTTTACGGTTGCGCAAAGGTTCTTTCTGTACGTGATGTCAACCGAACATCAGGCGAACATACAGAACGCCGCCGCACGGTGATCGTTAGCTATCCAATAAATCAAATTTATCGGCTCTCAATCTTCATTGGTACTGGTGCCTTCTGTTTAGCTGTTCCAGGCACCTGTACGCAAAAAAATCTAAATATTTTAATGCATGTGATTCTAAAGGTTGAATGGCACAACTGCATCATCACGTTTTCGTTCCTTGCCTTAAAATATCAATCTGCTTCTCCGAATTCGTCTTTCACTCTCTTGGCTGCGCATGATTCACAGACTTCACGTGTCTGAGCTCATTCACGCCCGGAGCTACAGCCCCGAGAATCATGGGAAAAAGGTGCGTGCTTCCCTGTTTTGCCATCCGTCCTTGTTACGCTTTTGACACGGTCGTCCACACGCGGACTCGACACGGTTGCAGCAAACCGTGAAAAGCGCTTGATTCGATCGCTGCAAGATGCTAATGACAACGTTTTAATGAAATCGAAGCGAGGATAAGAAAGCACTTATAAGCAGATTAAGCTGGATAAATTTCATAACCGATGTCATAAGGACGCGCAGGTTTGCCTTCGGGAAGGTGCGAAGTGCTGCAGAGGGATGTATGTCACAAATCATAAACAACTGAGTTTGGCTGGTGAAAATAAACTTCTGATCTTCAAAATCTAACCGGACACTTGCAAAGCTTGTCCATCCACGCGAAATTGGTTGCCCTCTATCGTTTCAGGCGCACGCATCGATTCAGTGTTGTAGATCAACTCAACTCTGCATAAATAGGCCAATCCCAACATCTCGAAGGTGGTCTGGCTTCCAATCAGCAGTTGGTGTGAAGCTTTCTTTATGCAGGCCAGCAAAAGCGCTTGCAGTGGCGTCAAAGCGATTTCACAACAAACTGCAAATAGTAACATAACAACTGAACCACTTATACTAGAGGTGGACAGATTGATCTTAGGATGATATGTGTATCATACGAGTAAAAAAGTCGTACATATACTTTTTCACTATTTTTTGGTATCTCTCCCCACAAAAGTACAAATTAGTCAATGCTTCACAGCAAGAAACTAATAGCTTGAATGGAGAACTGCTTGTTTTGACAAAAATTTGATTATATTTGAACTGTGATTTGGGGGATTTTATCAGTCAAATACTTTTTATGAGTTATTTCGAATTTGCGAGACATGAGTTCACCACAGTGTCAAAATATGAATCTAGGAGAACAGAAGTTTTGTCTAATGCATATATGGAAAAATCGGTATCTGAAGAAATATCAAGTTTAGCGGTATCAGGACAGTTATCGCTGAAAACCTGGTGCATTCATACCATAAAACGCTTATATAATGTTTATCAAAGGCTCATAACTAACATTGGCATTATTTTTAAAAATACGTTTTCTGTGATAATTGAAGTTAGCCATGTTTTGATAAGTAAGCCCTTTTCCGCTCTTTCTTCTAAACGTTTGTGAATTTATCGTAGTGATTTAAGACTCACTCAATTGCCACTTATTAATTTTTGTTATTGCTTCTTCCGAAACTGCCAACACGTGATAGACTTGTCGTGCACTATCAATTAAATGAGAATGTGTAAGCCCTTCAAGAGTATTAAGCTGATTTTTGAAAGCAGGTGAAATCGTTTTCACCACTGATCCTGATTTAACCCAATTTTAAGCTTTTTAAATTAAGCTGAAAGGTTAATAAAACAGTATTTTTATTTGATACGCTTTTTGGCAGTATATCTAATTACTTTCTTTTTCTTCTCAAAATGACTAGTTCTCTCAAGGTTTAATGTGACTCGTTGCTTTTGAAAGAAATACGAACCCAAATCATGTAGAAAAACGTTAGCCTCTGACTAAACAGCAAAGATCAAATTTTGTCAGTTTCAAATTGTAAGCTTTCAGGTAATTGGCAAGTCAAGTTTATTTACTCACTTTATGGAAATAAATAACTTTTTATTGGGTGGTTTTTCATGACTGATAGACCCTTTAATAAATTGGTACAAATGTTGATGCCATGCATATGCTAATAGAAAACTACCTCACTTTGTTTGACTCAATATGACCTGCATAGCGAAAACGCTTTCTCGTTTGACAAGTGTATGCACCATGTTTCCCTGTAATTTGCGAATTTTAAAAGAATAAATTTGATAGCATTAATTGAACAATGAATCAACCGACCAATCACACAAAGAAATAAAACGTAACGAACTGGTCAAAACAGAATTGGCATATGCAAGTTAAAGGTAAGAATTAGAAAATTCGTTGTCGTTATATGCAGTTCTAGTACAGCAGTATTTTTGAAGAGATTGTTGGCTGCACGTAGGTTAATTATCAGTTGCCCAGAAATTGCAATGAGATGAGTCACAAACAAATATAACAACGTTTTTACTTTTTTATAGCGCACTTTAAATGAATCAGACATTCTTTATTTTTGCTTAAAAGTTCTTAGCCGTCGAGGCACATACATTTTGTCTTTGTTGACTCTTTTTTATCATTTATCTGAATTTTATCATAACCTTATATGCAGGCTGTCCACTTTTCAACCTTCGAGTGTGTGTATCGCATAACTTAATTTAGTTTTTTCAATCTCGGCAAACATGCTGATGCGACAGGAGGCTTCAAACCATGGCCGTCACCATGGGGTACATGGTTTAAAACCCTCCAAAAAGTTCAAGCCCCGTTTACCATGGCGGTGACTGAAATTTATAAAGATTACTGAATTGTGACTTTTTGTACTGAATCTTCAGGAACATAAAAATCATTTAAAAAAGTGAAGCTAGTACTTTAAAGTCGTTCGTGAAATTAACGCATAAATGTGAAAAAGTCAGATGTGGCTCAAAGATGAAGTAGTGAACGAGAGGCAAAGCCATATAAAACAAACTTAAGCAACTGTGTGAGAAAAGTTGATTTCACAAACCTAATTCGTCCTGTGTTGACTCTGAAGCATCGATGCGAGATGCTGTCATGCGAGACTGATTTGGTCTCGCTTTGAGATAAGGTCTGAAATTCGGGAGTTACTGCACTTTCGTCACAAAAGAAGAAGAGGATCGGCGAAAAGATTATGAATATTTAAAAATTATTACCACAACCAAATTCACAAACTCACCGTAGTGTATATCCTCCCAAAAACTGCAATTAAATATACGATTGCAACGTACGTTCCTTGGCGAAAATTGTGGGTGTTCAAAAAACAAACCTTCTTCATCTGCGTCTCACCAAATGTGGCCTGGACCTTTTATGTTTGTTTTTCAGCATATTCAGTCACCAAATTATTCCCCTTTGCATTACGAAGGAACAATGAAATTCATGTGCTATTGGATTACAACCCAGTTCATAAGACATGCTCCAACTTCGTCATCTACACTATCACAGATTTGCAACGTTATTTTTCGTCACACTTGCGCTATACTGCTAGCAGTACAGAATCTCAGCTGCTATATCTGCAGTTATTATTTCAAGGTTAAAATATCGTATAAAATATGTGCTCTGAAGTAAATTTTAACAAATCAAAGTTTTTACAGAAGCATTTTATGAGACGTTCGTGGTTTTAGAGCTTTGTCACAATTGGTGCAATGAAAACTACATTTAATAAGAATTGATTGGAACTAAATTGACGTAATGGCTAAATGCTTGATTCTCGCTGCATTTTCGTTTTCTGTAAAAATGAACGCATATTTTGTAACTTACAACTGGATTTTCATTCGTTGAAAAGATCTTTAGTAAACACAAATCTCAAATATGATTTATTTGAAATAATTTAGTGTTGATTTCAAAACATTTTTATGCAGAATAACAAAACATTTTTCTTACCATGACTGTGCCAAATTCCCAAATGCATTTACTTTCAAAATTGGAATTTTGTGCCTTAGAGTGCTGATTGTGCCAATGCAAAGCGATAAGGATGCACTCTAATCAACCTTTGCCGCATAGCAGTTACATGTCCAAAATAAATTTTTATTCGCAACTTGATAATGGATAATATTGACAAAATCCTCTCGAGGTACTCCTCTTTTTCGCGGTGGGGTTCATCCCTTATCGATTTCTTTTGTTAATTGGACAGTTACAATCCAAGAAATGCACTGTATTGATGAACGCAGTTTGTTGGATGTGACAGGTTGCAGCTTAACTTGTTTTGTCCAGCAACAGAACCCTAATAGTTACCTGAAGCTTTTCTGCCTGGTTAATTTGCACTTTGCTTTCGTAGACCAAGATTTTGTCAGATTCGACGGTATCTTATCTTATCATAAAGGATTTTAGATGTGGACATATTCGTGAATTGCAACTGGTCACTGAGGTCTGTGTAAGTTATTCTATTGCTGTGGTGTGCGTTTCGAATAAATCGTTTCGAAAGATGTTTTTTGTGGTTTTGAAAGTAATTTAAAATTCTCAAGAAATGTAAACATTCAAAAACTAATGATTCATAGCAGGAAATTAAAATAATTCATAGCAGGACTTGATTTGAAGGGTTCCCACAAAGTGAAAACAACTTCGTGTAGATATATTATTCCTTGTTATGGTTTCGCAAAAAAAGAAAAAAATGTCAACTGATTTTCTTCAACACGCATGCCTTTCGTAATCAGTCAACACTTTTCTCAAATGACTAAACTAACTAAAACGTTGATAATCATTTACGATAATCCCAATTTATTATTCATCAATGCTTACATTTCAAAACTTCCCTTGAAACATTCGTCTAAATTCATTAAAAGTGCTCTTTTGCGAATGGTGGAAACTGATCTTTTTTAGCTATCTGAAATGGCATCACTGGCAGCTAATTACATTCAATGTTCCTTCTGAACAGTGCTGCCAGAGTTGTGAATTTGGCCTCTGGTTGAAACTTGTTGTAAATGCAAATTTTCAGCCGTATCGCAGAGAGACTTTGCGATATAAGTTTAAATCTAGAATGTCAATCCTCAACCGAGTGTTTACATGGGTTGGTGACTCATTTGCTGTCTCACTCATCACCAGTCGCCGCGCTTTCTTGCTCATAAAGCCTACAACCAATGTAAACTAACGAAAAGATTGTGGAGTCATAGGGCACTTCAAACGATGAATCGAAACAAGATTGGATGACGATTGCCCGATTCGTGATTTTTAACGCTTTCCTTGTTTGCTTTTAACAAGAGAAGGTTTTAGTAATCTCCAACGTTCTTGCAACTCTGTCGAGACCAGTGGTTCAACTATTTCAGACTTTTCAACTTTCAGTGAAGTTGTCTCAATGCGAACAGACGAATACTCGGAAAAGTTGTGTTAAACCTCTGTCGTGTTTGTATAACAACCTCTTGGTCTTTCCGTATGAGTATGTGAAGACCAAAAGCTGCTGGTCAACATGGGTTTTGTTTTCTGAACCAAGTCATTATAGACGGCCATCAGCTCAAGATACTCAAAATGTGCAAAGCAACTTAATATCTTCATCGTTTCGCGCATTCGGACATGTCAAAGTAAACGATAGTGATTGCTTTTTCTTCCGACCGTCGAAGAGGAAAGAAGCTTTGTTTATAAATTCACACATGGTTGAATTGATGTGAAATCTCGCACAATCGTTTGTTTGTTGTGATTATGACTGGTTGCTCATCTGATGTCCTAAGCATTTAAGGTTACGCCCTGTAAGCTGCGAGGGACCCACACAGACCGCTAAAGGCGTAATTGAATTTAGCAGGAAGTTCGGGGTTATTCAATCTTAAGCAAGTCATAATTATTTTCAACGTTACCTCCCGTTTGCATTCTCAGTTACAAGTAACTCACTGGTGTGCACTGCGTTCACCTTTCAATAGACGATAATATGGCGTCAACGAGAACTCTTCCACGGTTGCTGCATTTCTACGCGAAAACAAAAGGTTTTAGGAGCAGCAGCAGTCGTTTGAAAAAACCGATGTTGCTGGGTCTGTGCACTAGTGAAGTGGTGAACAATAAAAATGACCAAACTTTTTTCTCATTATTGCCAATTCGGCCTTTACAACTTTCATTGCAGATTGTCTTCCGGTTCTCTGAATCGCGCATGAAAACTTACAAACAAGACAAATTTCAAGCACGTGCTCTGCAACCACATCATTTCGCCCGAAGTGTATGAGATCAGGTTGCCAACTGAGCAAACATATGTTCGAAAAGCGCTGCTGGTCTTCAGAGCAAACTAAAATGAGGTCAGCTCTCCGAGCAGACGTTCACTTTTATCCACAGCTGAAGATTTGAGTGATGGCTGAACGTATCGCAAATATTCCATGTGAGTCGAACAAACGCTGTCACGTGCCTTGAAAAAGTTTTGAAGAATAAGATAACTACAATGCAGAAAAATTTCTCATCCTACCACCTGCTTCTGTTTGTGATAATGTCGTGTCGCTGGTTCAAAGCATTGAATGAAACCTCTCACGAACGGACCGGCTCTGTTTTTAAGAAATCAAAGAGAAATGTGTGTACAGTAAACTTTGCCTTAAGCACAGCATTATAAAGCCAGAAACCTGGCAACAGGTAATCTTTGATCTTCGCTTTAAGACTTGTTTCCTTTCAAAGGGCCGGAAACAAAAAGCAGCTGACCAACGATGGTCCGTGAGGTAACTACTCGAAAAACTAATGCTAAATACAATAACTATTAAACTTGCTCGGGACTTACAAGGCTTCCGTGATTTGAGAACATTTGCAAAAGAGAATCAACTACAAAAACTTTGTGTTGCAGTGGTTGATATTGCTTATTATAGCACACTAATAACTGTTGAACACAGTGCTTTCGCATATTTCACATTATTTAATCAACATAAAAAGGACTTGAAGTTATCGTCCCGCTCTTACTGTGTTTCGGGAACAATTGTTGGTGCGGGAGGCCGCAAATTTTTTCTTGAAGTATGTGTGTTTCTTTTTTAAACCGGTGTCTCCCAGTCAACCTGCTGTAATTTTGCTTCAGCGATCAATTTTGCAGGTACAAAAAAATTATTTCAGAATATTTTGTTGTTGCTGGGTATTTTTACCTGCAATGAACTTTCCTGAGATAGCATTATGTTGTTAATGTCGATTACCTTCTAACGGATATTGCTTACAAGACCTTGAAAGCAGTCTTTGAAATGCTGACATTCCTTAAGCAACACTTGTTTCCGAGTTTTGCTTGACTTGGTTTGTGCCTGCTACCAGTAGAAATATAGCATGTACGCGAACCACTGGTAAAACTCATGCGAAAGTGGAGCTTTGAACGACGTTTTTTGCAGCAGTTCGTCGACAGAATAATTATTTTTATAGGCTCTGACCGACACGCCCGACGCAGAAGTCACTTTTGGATTACGCGTCGACATTCATCTTTTGGTGACTTGAAACCTATTTCAAAGCAGTTCATGCGATGTTTACGAGATGGTTAAGCTTTTATTCTTTTTTCTAAAAGTGGGACGGCTCTTTGTTTCTACTGTTGTGTAAACACTTTGCGCAATCATTCAGACAACCAGTACAGGCTGCTTTTGATGTTCAATCCTTTGTTTTGGAAGAGCAGAGTCGTTTTACAACGTGTCAACATTCAGCTTGAATTAAGGTTCGCCTGTAGCGGCTGTCATCAAACTAGACTTTTCAAACAACTGTTGAGGCCAAAACAAAGTAAAGGTTTTTTATTCAACTCATTTTTGTGCATGCAAAACTGGCCTTTAATTTAAAGTTACTGAGCTGTTTCAGAAATGAGTTGAAGCAACTGGGTCTGCCCGATAATGAAGCGAAGCTGGTTACTATAGCTGTGCACAACAGCTCATCAACATTCAATGCATATTATGCACTGGTTGCGGCCTGAATCATCTCTTCTCAACTGTTGTAGCATTTCTACTCGTTGAACATGGCACCGGTTGTGGTTTTTCCAAAATATTTTAACTTCAAAGTTATAACAGGTCAACAAAAAAACACTTTTTGTACTAAACGAGAATATGACATAAGTTTTTTAGATAACTTTTGGGTGCTGATTCCAGATTTGGCTTGTGGCACGTCACGTTTTGGAGTTACAGCGAAAGGCTTTTTTGGGTATATAGACAGTTGTGCGCTAATATATTAGCTTTTGTTTCCAACTGAAAAATGACCTGATAATTCAGTCCATATAAAGTTTGTTAATTTATTATAAATGATCAAAAAAACAAGTTGAAGAAACAAGCAGAGGACTCCTGGCCTTGGTAGTGGAACTCATAAAACTTCTACAAGTGTTTTGAACAAGATTTTCTTTTAAAAAACGTGGCTGGATCACCATGAGACAACATCCAGCAGGCGATACCATGATTGATTCTTTTCAGAACCCCTGGTATCTTGCTTCCATAGCTTGAATATAATTCACCCTGGTAGCCACTCATGACATCAAGGTTTTCCAAAAAACATTGGTGTGAATGAAAAAAATGCATCTTTAGAGATACTGTAAATGCAAGACCATCTCCATGTAAGCTAAAGCAATTCTGCAACTTCTGCTTAAAAACAATGAGCCTTAATGTTTCTTATAAAGATCGAGCATATCCACCTGAATGCCTTCTGAACTTGTAATTCCAGTGCATTCTTAACTGGACATTCTTAACTTGAAGTTTCGATCTGTCAAAACCTTTACAAATCTAGAGGCCTACAAAATTCCTTCTTTCAATTTAGCTTTTCTGAGATCAGGTAACTTGTCTCACAATTAGTTAAATTAAAGCTACTGGAATTGCATTTGGCTATTGGTTTCACAAAAATTTTTTTCAAGCCCAATTTTGTATGCAGAGGTGACATCAGGACTTATCATCATTTGCTAATGGAGGATGCTGAGCTCCTGAACACTGATCATTCCGAGAACATATAAGCTTCTTGTGGACGAATGTTGCTTTTCATAGTGATCCGCAGTAGCACCTAGAGTGGTTGTCCCATAAACATAGAAAACAGCACTACTTGGTAACTCCTATGTGCATTCCCATTAATAAGCTTAAGACCTTGAGAGTTCCACACAGGCTCCACTGGTAGCCAGCTTAACCAACTAAAAAGCATTCAATATAGTCTGATTGTTATCTAACGATTCATTCAAATGAACGGAATGTGCAATGGGGATTTAATATTTTAATATGCCTGTGTACACAGAAATAGCAATATGTCACTCAAAAAAACAGATTCTTGCATTTAAATCACTCAGTTAAGGTTGGTAAACTTGCTTTACTTTCGTAAATGGTATGTCAGCTACATCAATTATTATTATATGTTACGTCACAATCCAAAACAATGATATCTTTTGTTGTTCATAGGCCTGTGGTAGGCTAGGTAGCTGGTAACCACAACATACAGATATCTCAAAAACTAGATGTGCTACAAAAAAATAATAACATTTTTGAAATCAGCGTCAAAAATTCTTTTAGGGGCACTTATTGCAATCACCGTTTAAACTTTGCTGTTGACCAGTATAATCGATTCCTTGACCCTAATGAAGTGGCCATCGAAGTCCACTCTGAGGAGAGTTAGGTTGGTTAATTCAATCACAACCGACAGTACAGAAACGCCAATGCAACATGGCTTTTCTTGAATGTTAATTTGTTAAATGCAGAAATTCGTAGCAATTATTTTTGTAATTTCTCTTGGTGTTACGGCAAAACTGCTGCAATTACCGAGCCCAAGTGTTACTCCAAGTAAAATTTTCTTTTGATGCAGACCACATTTGCGCAAGCTTGCTTAAATAACGTTCCTCGTTTCCGAAATTTCGTTTAAGAGTGAGGTAGAGAAAAAACTATTCCAAACAAGTTGCTTGAGGTTTACTATATTGGTTTTACAAACGCTTAGGTAATCTCAATATGCGTTTAAGTTTTTATGAAAAAAGTCAATAGTCCAAGTTAAAAAGTATACCCATTTTTATTGTTTAAGGGCGCTTCTGTACGAAAAGCTACGTTTGGGGAAAACAGTAAATTCCAATAGTTATGTATTTCTATCCCTCAGTTATTGCTGTCGGTCTGCTTGACTTATCTCTGTTATACCTGAAATGTGAACAACAATTTCTTGATTCTGTTGTATACCTAAAGTTACTACTTCGATTGGTCACAGGCAGTGAGCCTGAGATCCTTTTCCACATTCAGTCTATACTGCCGCATTCAAGCTTGGAAGGCAACAAGTGTTTTCAAAGACGTCCGTGGAGAATGAGCAAGATCTAAACGCTGCTGAGTAGAAAATTTTTTAATTACTAAATTGTAAATTTCATTTCTATTAAACTATCAAAGAATCGTTTTTGTCAATGGAAATTCAGGTGCGTTCAGGTTTCCAGCCGAAGGAACTAAAGCAGTGGTTCTCGACCTTTTTTGAACCAGGCCCAACTTTTGTCTTCAAAAAAATCTTAGGTGTCACCAGAACTACCACATGTCACAGGGGCGGATCCAGAGGGGGAGGTTGGGGCGATCGCCACCCCAAAACTTGCGAAAGTATCTTTTTTCACAATGAATTTGTAAAAATTGGAAAACACCATTCGGGATGTGAGGACATTTGGTCGTCCATTGTTTTGTCACAGCAGTGTTGAGAAGTATACTTACAGTAGCGATGCTGTTATGAGACTTGACTAACAAATAATACTGAAATCGCACCCCCTAAACTTACTGGCTGGATCCGCCCCTGACATGTCAAAAGTATTCGTTTTTGCTCCGTCACTACAATGCTAACTACGTGATATGAATTATAAATGCACAAAGTGTATTCAAAGTCATAGCGATACCTAATAACATTGTTAATAGGAGCTTTGTGCTTGATGTTGGTTTCATATCTGTTTGATTCGAGGTTCCAGTTTAGTCAGTTTCAGTCTGAAATGGCCACACTTGGTTATTTCTAATTGATTTATCTTAGCATGCAGCAAATCCGCAACAACACTAAACCCACATTCAACCATATAAGATGACGAAAAACTTATCAGTTTTTGCCTTGTCAAACTACTCGCGCGGGGATATTTTTTAGCCTTCCTCGGACAGCGCATCATGGTTCTTTGATCTTAACAAGAGTTTTCACGGATTCATCTTGCTGTAACTCACATACTTCCTGTTGGCATCCTGTTGCGGATAAATCTACTAAAAGTGGTTGAGTCAACCAAGAAGGGAATTTTATTGCTTTCAGATCATGACATCTTTCATTGAAGTCATTGATCACCATTTCAAAGTGTTCAGCAATAACCGTATTTGCCTCTTGAGTGACATCACATTCTTTTAACCAAGGAAATTGGACATCGCTCTTTGTCAAAATATCGCTTGTACACAAACTGAGAAATGTCACAAATCCAGCAGCACAAGACGGGAGAAAACTGTGTTTTGGAAAAGCATTGATCTGCATTGGCAAGTAAAATAAAAGCTCAGCAGCTTTTTTCTTTTCACGAACGGTAGGCAATAAGGTGTGACGTAATAAAACGACAAGTATTGTATAAAAGTTCAATGAAACATGGAAGTAAACAAGTGAACCAGCTTGAAATATCTACCAATAAGTTTGATTGTGAACAAGTGAATTTTCATTTTGTACTCTCACCAAAAGTGGTTCATACTATCTTCAAAAACCTCACCAAAATTTTGCCAGTCTCCATTGGTCACGTTGAGAACGACTGAATTAAAGGATTGCATTATAGATATAAATGCACTAGCCATGCAAAATCAGCTCGCATATACAAAATATCGTTGCCAGTTAGGTAAAGTCCATACAAAGCAAACATTTTTTTTCGTGTTTTTATTTGTCAATTAAAATGTGAAAAGGTTTGACGTTTAGTACTGCATCTAGTAACGAAAAAAACATATCATTCAAACTGAAAACGAAAATAATGCCTTGAACTGAATTAGTGATTTCGGTTTCCACACAGAAAATTTGCAGAAGTAGCAGAGCTTTTTGAAGTGGCAGCAACATACAAATCAACAAATGATGGTAGCGGAAATGAAAGAGCTACAATATTGCATGTGCAATATGCAAACCATATCAGTTTCATCTTCCAGTTGTTGACAGTTTCTGCAGAATTTTGTTCTGTACAACCTCTGGAATCTTGTTGCTTTCTGTTACAACATGTTACAGGCTTTCTGAAGAAAACAACGCCAAAGGAGTTAGCGTTACTCGATCGCTTCAGACATCCACCGATTTCTTAACCTGTGGGAGTGTTCTTGCGGCAGCAGCAATTTATGTTTAAAAACTTCCATTTGAGGAAAATCATTCAGTGTCAGTTTGGGGAACAAAATATGAAGAAACAATTCGGCTACAGACTACAGTGATTTGACGAGTCGGCAGTTTGACATGATGCTTATAAGTCAGTCTTGCGACAGGTCAATGCTGGACCTATCGTAATACATCCGTTGCCGAAATATCCTTTTTTCAAATTGAAATGTTGACAAAATGTAACATTGCAGAATTATATAACACTGCTTATCTTTCAATTGTCTCCAAACTTTCCAGCAGTGATGTGTTTCTATTGAAGCTTGACGTTTGACACCTTTCTATGTGGAATTTGGCAGAATAAAATCAATAGCTTGCAGTCCTTAGTTACCAGGCGTTGCGATATCAACAACCAACTCCAACACACAGATTGCTTCTCAAGAGAAGTCAAGCCGTTGCTGTCAAGATAAAACATTATAAATTTAGAGGTCTATAAGGGCCCTGCAAGACTGGCATTTCGTAATAAGAAACGATTAAAGAGTAATCTTTTTCGGAGTGAAGTGGAACAGATGGTATGTTAGTCCATGCTTCTTGTGTGGATATCGAAATTTAATAAGGGTTTTGATCAATGCCTTACCTACCTTTTTGCTGTTTACATCTGTTTTTCTGTAAGTGATTTTGTCTCACCAAGTCCAGGAATATTTCTAAAATCAACAAGTACATCAAAGATTCTGTTTCAACAAGAGCTGAATTGGTCCACTAAGTAGGCAAAATGTATGTAGTCTACTCTGAGAAGGTCATAGTTAGTGTATGTTTCATGACTGTGTGAAAAGATATTTTTCGATAGAATACATAATATTTATACAATAATCTTGACAAGTATAGTGTATGGTTTTAAAATCAACTAATCACATCAATCATGTATTGTCGTCGTACAAGCATGGAATACTTTAACCATGATAAAACAGGAAATGATCGTGACAAAGCAAGAAACCAGCAGCGGCTATGAACTGAGTCAAACTGCAAGTGGTACTCACAGTCACGTCATCTCCGCACATACGGGCACATTAGTATGTTGAAACATTGACAAACAAACGTTATCTTAGTTTTCTAGTAAATATTTCTTGGAATGCAACCTTCTCTTTCAAGTTTCAAAATCGTTTACGATTAATAGCTCGCTAAGTTCCTTTGCACGCATGCGCCAATGGATGCAGAGCGTGTTTTCAATGTTTTACTGAAGTCTATGTTATTGTAATCGTAAACATACGCCTCAAGCCCAGCACTAAGTGGGTCACGTTCAAACTGAAAGCGGAAGGTATCCAATCAGGCAAAGCGAACAATAAATGCCTAGCTGCTGTTATTTCACTGTCGTAGATCAGCAAGATACATTGAATGAAAATTTTGTCTTGCCCTAATCAGCACCTAAACATAGTGTTAAAAGGTTGATGTGCGCATTTCGATCAAAAACGATCATTCCGCTTAAGTATTTTTTGCGCTCAAAGTCATGTAGAAAGTTTTGCAAACACTTTCATTACCAGTGCAAACTTGGATGAACTAGAAATACTTTATTTCAGAGCAGTGGGGCAAATCTTCTCAGGAAAAAAATAATTTTGAATTTATCGAGAAATCTTTTTTAGATGTTTGCGTTTTGCAAATAAATGATAAGAGTCAAGCATATTTTTCTGAACATTAAAGACATGCAGAGATCTTTCGTTTTTTATTTTGATCCATGACGATGTCCTCGATATAGTCAAATAGGGTTCAATTTGGTTCGTTTGAAGCATTGATACATATACCTGAAAATGAACAACGCTGCAAGCATCATATAATATTTACTTTTACATGTCAAATATGTCAAACCTTAGATCTTAACGCAGATTACCTGCAATGATGCTGAATAAGTATTTCATGGGGTAATAAGAAGAAAGCCGCATCGAAAAAGAACAACGATTAAAATCCCTATACTCGCCTAAATGACACATACGAATTATGGAGGTTGGTGGAATGCAACAGATATATGCAGATTGCATTATATAAACTTTTTTACATTTTGCTATGCCTGCAAACAAGTCATTTCTACGTAGGTCACCGTGATTTCTTGTCTTTGTAGCAAATGGGAAATAACCTAGAAAGCTGTTTCGCTTGATAAAATTTGCCTGGTTACCTGCACTGGTACAGAAAATATAAATCGCGCAATGTGCGCATTGCCACTATGCACTGAGAAGATTAGCCGCGTAGGCAGAAAACAAAACACGACACGTTTTTCCTCAAAGCTTTGTCACAATTGCCCTTGATCGAACACAGCAATTGGTGTGTCAGTGAATAATAAAATTCCACCTGGACGTGTTTTTTGCACGATCATAAAGCTTGCGCACTTGCACTGCGGTGTCAAATGTATGCCCACTTACGTCATTCTCTTACTTCAGTTTCTTCTGTTTTTTTGTTAACTTGAAACCGAAACGGGACGCTCGCCGTCTTTGGGCGAGATCCCTACTTATACTGTACAGTCTCAAATAGAGTGTGACAGCTTCTGCTAAAGCTGCTTCGGATCGATTGTTACACTACGAACAGCAGGGTTGAGTGAGAATTAACTTTGCCCAGGTGAGGAATGCAGAGGATGTTTTATTTCCGTACATATGTTTTTTTTCTTGGAGTTAAGTAAGACCTAACTTGCATGCATTACTCACACTGCTATTTTCGACGACGTAAAATACTGTTTATTGCCCAGAATTGGATGAGCAAAAACTTAAAACATCTACCAATTTTCTTTTGCTACCTTGTCCGATCAGAAATCATTGAAATGCTTGCCTTTGAAAATTGTTGGTACATCACCTACAGTTTGTTCGATTTATTTCAGTGCATCAGAAAAAAATGCCTTTTTTAAGTATTTATTATTTGCGAATTGTCATTTATTTTTCACTGAGAGGAAAATATTTCTCTTAAAACTTGCAAAAGCAATGAAATGCAGAGAGCTTACGCACTTAGCTGATTTTTCAATATTGCAGCAGGACAATCTAAAAATGATAATCGAAAAGAAGTACTAATAAGCTTTGAGCACTCTATCGCAACAGCTTTCTCCGAAATAGCTGCAAGCTGTAAATTTATATCATAGGCATCTGAAGCCAAAATAAATGTAAGTTTTTTTTGGTTTTGACGTAGAGCTCAGCTTAACCTCTTCGCTCTGTATTGACAATCTATCAATGAAAAACAGCAAAACTTCAGCAAGCGACATATCCTATAAAAATCAAATATTTTTTACCTCTGAATACCGATCGCCTAAGTGATCTTGCCTTGAAGTTTGTGTAAAATATCTCACAAAAAGCAGAGTCAAAAACAGTTGTTAAATTTCGCACGAAAGTGTTTGCGGCTAATTGCTTTAGCAGAAATATTTCCTAACGGTTTTGTGTTTTTTGCGATATACAAATTGTTTGAAATAAGATACGTCGTGCGTTTCAATATCAAGAATGCGTATTCGCTTCACTTTGACTTCTATACAAAGTGGGTCTTCCAGGTTGGAGAAGGAAGAAATTTCCGAATTGCCCTTCCTGCTGTCGGTCATGGTCGCGGTATGCACGATCAAGCCAAAAGAATGTCACATGGATTGTGGAACGATGCCCGATTGAGGTTTTGATAAAACAGCTCTATTGCATTCCGTAATGGAAATCCACATAAATAAATAATGCAATGTGGATATGGAGTGTTACGGTCCTCAACATTGCTTCAGAGCCAAACAGCTTAAAGAGGAATATTTATATGCAAACCAGAAGCAACAAAATATCAGCCAGCATTTAAAAAGACATCTTTTTATTTTCTCGTCCAGTACATCCTCATAAAAAGTAAAATGAGCAGAATATTTGCCGTCTTTATTAGAAACTCCAGATGGTGGTTGACAAAAACGGAAAAGACCTTCGAAAATACCATTTCATTATTCTAATAGGCTAATAGAATATTAGAAAATATAGATAATCGGCTTCTGCAGATAATGCGCTTTGGAAAAAACAACAACAAAAGCTGCAGTAAGAATTGCTTATCACGCATGAAAAAAGGAAATTCATTTGATACAAGATTCTGAAAGAGCGCCAACGCGTTCTACTGTCTTGCCGCTACTGATAAACGAACCTGACAGAATATGCCGTAAACAAAACCAACTTATAGTTACTCAGAGTTCAGATACGAAAAGCACAGAAACGACCCGATAACATGCTACTATATAAAAAAAACTCTTGCAGCCCAAACGTTGAATGCCACATAAATTTTTTTAGCATGTGCTTAATGTGATGCATCACGACCCATTGGATCTTGGCTTGAAAAATGAAGAAACGAGATACATTATGTTGATAGTCTTTTGGCTTTATCTTTCATCTGGCGTTGATTCTCTTCTGACGAAAGAAAATTTCCAGCGCTGAGCAAAGTTTCTCTTGCGTGCGGTGTGAATTATCAGAATCCTGTGATAGTTCAATTTGAAGTAAATTCGTTAAGAGCAGTTTTGTTTACTTTACAAGTAAGGCGATTTCGCTCAAACCTATTTTGCACAATAAGACAAACAAGATGTCCTTCTAAAGATCTTCAAACACTTGCGTTGTGATAAATGATGTTCATAATCACAACTACATGTGCGGCAAATAATAATTTATCCAGCTTTTAAATGAAAGCAGCTGTATAAAGTAAGGACAGTAGCTCACTTAAGCAGCAAATGAAGTAACTTTTCTGAGGTCTCTGTGACTGTGCTCATTTCTCCAACCCAAAAATATAATCTCGTGGTCCACGAGGCAGACAATTACAGATTTATACGTTTCTTTTACACTCGATCCAAGAGAAAAGCGTTCTATTCGCCAGCCTGACTGTGACCGTCGAAAAAATTGATACATCTTTACCAAATCAAATTTAGTTCCTAGACCAAACTAAAAATTTGACCATAATTTTAGCAACGAGTTTTTTGGGCGATTACATGTTTTTATGAGTTCTTAATTTTTAGAGAGATGTGCGTTGTGTTACCATCCCCATACATATTGCAAACAAGCTCATTTTTGGACAAGCCTTGTAAAACGGGCCAAAAGCCACCGAGATGTTCAATTACTGTTGTTCCTAACCGTGACAGACTTTACGCACCCTAAGTGGTGTCGTATTACCGTGCAACAAACGAGCAATTGCTGCAATTGTCTTTTTGAAAGACTGGTGACTTCACTGTGGTATTGCATGTCACAACAAATCAATGAATCATTGGCCAAGGGGTGCTTTATCTGTAGCCACAGTTTGCTCGCTGTTGTTTCTGTGCACTTTAGGCGGCAACCTTTGCAAATATCCTACACGATCATAATCGTAATCGTAAGAGCTGATTTACGCCTGCATAGTGCCACTTATTTCAGTCAAAATTTTTGAGTTATTTTAAGATATAGTTTGTTTTATTATATTTTGTGACGATAGTTTGGAACAGATATGGGAAGATCAATGGTTAGGGCAGTGTTTTTCAACCTTTTTGCTGCACCGGAACCTTCCGCAAATGTTTGCGTTGTTCATGCAACCCTAAGCAATGATCCAAGTGTCCATATTGCTACAACGTCATATAATTGCTGTTGCGAAATTCGTTCCAGGCAATTTCGGTCTGTTTCGGCAAAACCTCTGGCAGCCATGCACGGAACCCCAAGGTTCCGCGGAACTAAGGCTGCGGAGTCGGAGCTGGAGGAGTCGGAGGTTTTTAGATGGAGTCGGAGTCGGATTACTATCAACACTGGAAGTCGGAGTTGGAGTCGGATTTTTTGTCCGACTCCGACTCGGGATGTCCCACTGGATCATATTTTAAATCACAGTCTTAAATTGGGAATTCCTGTTGAAATGGTACAGTTTCTTTTGGAACTTTTGTTGAAACAGAGATTTCTTGCTGTGCACCACGATTTCCCTTGATTTTAACAGCCATATTTAATTCCCTGTATGTTAAGGAGTCGGAGTTGGAAATTTTGGAAAGGTCGGAGTTGGAGTCGGATATTTTAACTCCGACTCCGCAACCCTGTGCGGAACCCGGTTGAAAAACACTGGATTAGGATATATCGACACAAGTTTGCACAATAAGCAAAAATTTATCTGTCAAAAGCTTGTTTACAGCCACTTTCACTACATTTCTTCTCCAAAGTAATGGTACGAGGTGTATTTAATTAAGAATTTTTTAAACAAGCAATTTGTTTTACATCTCAATGATAGAAACAGTTAACAAGATTTTTCGTGTATCATGACTTCATTTCCGATCTTAGAAAAGCTACCAGTTAGATATGAATCGATTTTAGGACAAATTTTGTGAAGTCGGTCAATTTGCAGAACGGTATTTTTAAAATCAATGAGGGGTTAGTTATTGCTGAATGCGTAACAACTTCACGCTACGATTTAAAAGTATTTTTTCAAAAGCTTCATTGCGATGGTTTACTTTAGAACAGCTTAGTATTGGCACCAAGCTTGCTCTTGTGCGTAACGTTTAGAAAAATTGGAGTTCACATAAAAAGGAGTTCAATACAAACACTGGATAGTTATTTTAGCGTGTTTCATGTCTATAACGCCGTAATTCGTTTTCAAAAGCCATTTGTGTTTTGTTTAGAATTAGATTTAGGCTGCACTATCACCCAACTACATGTCAGTGTTAAAGCAACGCTCATCTGAACGCAAACGATATTACGAACTGACCGAGAAGGTTACTTTAAAACCAGCCAATACCAACCATATCAAAGTAATCTTGCAACCTTTGGGAAGCTTCAAAGAGAAAAAGCATATCTGCTTCCTGAGTAAGCTTTCAGCAAGTTGAGATTTCCTGTTTGTGGAACTCAGGAAAAAGTTCAAAACCTAACCAAAACAATTAACATACAGCGTTTGTTTTACCCTGCCAATGGCTGAACTGCATTGATACGATGGTCCCTCGGTTATCAAATCTGGATCTTGATGAAAAGTAGCTCCGCCTTAATTTTAGACTGGTTCTCGGTTATCAAATCAAGATCTTGATGAAAAGTAGCTCTGCATTAATGAATTGTTGAACCTATTCAACAGGATTTCGATGTAACAGGGGCGAATTCCCTCTGGACATCCGAAATCTAATTGATGGGCTTTTTCTCATCAATTTTGTATAGGCTCATTATTGTGTAATATCGGTAATAGCGCACAAAGGATTAAATAAAAAGCAATACGCTTTGGAAAAATGACTGTTAAGTACAGTAGCACTATGAGTTAATCACCTCAATTGGATGATTTTTTTGGATAGCCTTTAAATAAAACATTTCTTGCACAGGTATAGGGACGAAAATATTAAATGCAAAGCTTATTCTGCTGAGTTTGGGCAGTCCGAATGTGTTTCTTTCACTAAAAATGAAACTTCTCATAAGCAAGTTTTTATACAAAAAACATGGTCCGCGCATGTGTGGAACTGAAATTCACAGGGAAAACATCAGAACTGCTACACTTGATGAATACTACCGCCAAACCATTACAATTCAACTTCTGGACCATCTGTTGATGGTGTTGACCAGTAGGTTCAACGAACACGCTAGAAAGGCCACAATGGGCTTATATGCCTTGTGCCATCAATGATGAGGAAGACTCATGACTGGCGTCATCACATTGACAGCCCGATTGAGCTGTTCAAAGAAGATCTGCCGTCAGCACTGTCAGTACCATATGTGGTCAGTGAAGTTCACCAACTGCGACCAGTCGAAGCTGCCAACATTCCGCTACAAGCCCTGATCCAGTGTGATGAAAAGTTTTTTCCTAACATCTTCAGGCTCCTGAAAATTGTAGTTGCACTGCCAATGACAACATGTGAGGCTGAACGACGTTTCTTGGCCTTGCGCCGCCTGAAAATATTTCTCCGCACCGAAACACTAGAGGACCATTTGAACGGACTAGCCTTGCTTCGTATACACAGAAAAGTCAACAAACATTTGGACTTCGCGGTGGATGAATTTGCAAGGCGTTACAACTGTCGCTTCGTACTGCGGTGAATTTCCCAAGTGGAGGTGTCCTTAGCCCCGCTGGGCCAGTAGCAATCAAACAGTTATAGGCAGGGCTGCCATAACATCCTTATTTCTAACATTTATCCTTATTTTTATAGACTGTTTCCTACAAAATAGTTTGTTCTTATTTTTGCCTTGTGTTTTTGCTTTTGTCTAGGCCAGAGGTTCCAAAACGGGGTATTGCGGTGCCCTAGAGCGTTGTTTTGAAATTGCAAGGGCTTCGGTTGTTTGATATTTAACGTTGTTTGATATTTATTTAATGTTTGATATTTCAAATTTCATTATGTTTTTCAAAACCTTTTGGGGGAGAACTTTGTCAGACCGTCATCGAGGACCTCGGAACTTAATGCGTCTTCACGGCTATGCATTCAGTACTCATCCGAATGAACTCGCCCTGAGCCCCACCTAAAAAATCCTGGATCGGCCTATACAATAGCAATATGAGTTAATATGGCAATTTCTGAAAAGTATAGATGAGTGTTAATTAATACTTCCCTGGCAAGATCTTCATAATTTTTACGTTTTACAGAGAAATAAAGTAAACCTCTATTTCACGGAGTTCATACTTTCATGTAAGCATGGATCTTGTACAGGACTGTTTTACCTACACTGCTCCAACTCTTAGAACTTGAAATGAGATTAACTGGCAAATGTATTTTTGAAGGTTTCAGATCACCAAGCTCCTACTCACCCTTTTTCAATTCTTCGTTCAACAACACATGTTGCGATAAAATTACTTCATATCATCGCATAGTTTTGTTAGATTTCTCTATGTTATCGATATTGCATCATGCTGAGAAACTAATAAAGCACTACGCATCTCTTTTTCAGCATCAAATCACCACCACCGTCTTTCACGGCCTGAAGCGTGTGAAAATATAGTTAGGCGCTTCATTGCAAATGTGCGATTGACCTGCTGCTGGTTTTGCTCAACATACTTCACACTGGAACAAGGCAAATTTCATTCCAGCACTGCAGGTGCCATGATAGTCATTCATAAATTTGTTGATCGTTAGCTATGGCATCCATTAAGACATAGGTTCTCAAAGTGCTCCGTACGGAACCCCAGGGCACTGCGAGAGAAACCTCGGCGCTCCACTAGCTATTCGTTTACTTATTAAAATACTGACTTGTCGTCTAATTTTGCAACTGTCCAAAGAAGCAACAACGGCAGTAATAAAATTTGACAACTGTAGCGTCGAAATGTGGCAACATGGCGGCAATTGAAAGATGGCATTATCTATTAGTTCCCAATAAATATTACCAGGAGCGTAATTTTTAAAAATTTATTGTGGGGCTCCGGAAATTATGGTCAATCTCTTCATGGGTTCCATAACACCAAACGTTTGAGAACCCCTGCATTAAGAGAATGGGGACCATTTTCTTATTAAAATGTCTTGATATTTGCAAAACGCTTTCGCTTTCCAATAAAACTGTATCTGCTTTCCAACTGTTGTTCTGTACGACCTGGAAGTTTTACTTGGGCCGATTTAGTTTGTAGTACCTTCTTGATGTATTTTTTACTACAATACGTTTGACTGACTTTGTCGACCTTGAGCGAGCAATGGTTTTCCCAGCTTGATCGTCCTGGGTAAAAGTTGTTCTCTGTAGGTGAGTTTCAAGACATTACTAACTGCGAATAAATCCCTAGTAAAGTAACCGGATAACTTAACATACTGAGTTTTTCATTGGCCTGAAAGACAAATCAACCCTTTCTGCGTAAAGTTAATTTTGCCCTAATGTTCCAATGTAAACCAAATCCATCTCTGCGTGTCAGCTTTTTGCGCAAAGTGACATGTCTATTCGACGGATTTATACTTGCGTGTGGGTGGCGGTTTGCCATTGTCACGGGTCACGCTGTGTTTCTGAACCGATACCACGAACAAAAAAGTTTTTTTTTAATTGGTTTTCAAGAGCTCAAGAGTGGCCACACGCAGAGACTGCGAAAATCCTGATAAATCTCATAACTTGTTTGGAAATAGTCCAGTTTTTTCTAAACATCATGGAGTTTACAAAAGAAAATTGCGACGCAAACATTACCGGTGCGCTTCACGCAGAGTTGTGCAAAACGCACGTGTTTGCGGAGAGAAGTGGTAGAAAATTTAAATAAGAACCAAAGCCAAAACCACATAAAAAGTTTCAAAGTTTTTTTAACCTTTTTCGCATATGTTATTTGAAGGGATTGTAAATTTTGTAAAATCTTGCACAAACTTAATTTATGAGGAAATAAACAATGCTTGAAAGAGTGAAGGTAATGAAAGCAAAAAGATGGTTGCAGAAACACAAAAACAGTGGAATGTGTTGTAAACGCAGAAAGCCACTTGCATATTCTTTGTTACTTGTTTGTTCTGTGCCATTTGTTTTGGAGGCTTTCCCTCAGTTGTAATATTATAAAAATACGGAACTAATTAAATTATTTTTCTCCCTTACGGTAGAACGTTATTGACGATGCGATTCCAAGTCTTTGGACCTGGATGACAGAATTTTTGCTACTTTTTTAGACAAGTCGAGATCCCTGATAAGCACACTCAGCTCTTTCTTCTTGAATAGCTCTGGAAGTACTGAACTACTTTGGAACACACTTCCACTGCTGTTACTTGCAGAGCTTTCTACCTCTTCATGAAACTCATTATAGTCCATGGAAATGTCACGCGAATCGAAAAATTCAGTCGCAGATATTTCCTCACAGTGAGGCACAGGTCGCCGGGCAGGTTGTAAATCTGTGTAATTCCAAGTATTTTTTCTTGTGACGATTAAACACTTTTAGGTCCACCAAACCGACGTACCGGTCATTGAAATGGATTTTTGGTTCCCTCTAAACCAACTTTTCTAAAACCTTTGTTGGTGACGGACCCATAGTACATCCTGATAAAGATTTCAGACCCCTCAAGGAAAAATTGTGCAATAAATAATTGAAATGAGGTCTTAATCATCGTAGTAGTAATCGAAATGTCTGCAAAGGCTATTAGCCCTTTTGAAATATCAGAGCAAAGCTTATGTGCCACATTCATGGACCTGCACCCCTTAAATCACATTTACGGTGCCCAGGTTAAGAAACCGTGATCTAAACCAGTGGTCCCCAACCTATTGGTAACCGCGGACCGGTCAACGCTTGACAATTTTACCGCGGCCCGGGAGTACTCTATGTTGGTTGTTATTTTTCAACAGCTGAAACGTAGTTACCTGTTTGAACCATCAGATAGGGTTGCTGCATGTCCAACACTCTCACTTTATGCTTGAACACTCTCACCCTGTGCG
>JGI24022J15233_10000028_pt1 | contig 41919 bp, 18 predicted proteins | sample Ectturendosymbi2_FD_15233 | JGI IMG/M metagenome (IMG submission 15233)
CAGGTGGGGTGATCGTATGCCCGACATTGCTTGGCTCTGTTTTGATTTGGTGGCAGCAGATCTATCAGAAGATGCTGAAACCGTGAGGTATTTCGAGTCCTCCTGGGGCTGCTGCCCCGCGACCGTCCCCAGAGGAAAAGCGGGTGGGAAAATAATTGAATGAAAAAATGAGAGTTATATTTATCGTGTGACAACATGTCAAGAAATACTTAGAATAAATTGCTGTCGTTTACGAAGTTTTTCATCAATGTTTTCCACTGCAGAATAAAAACTTGGAAATAGATTCAATAAAAATGTTGTAATTAACTTTAAACGAAACGCCTAAAATAAAAGAGTTACAAAAAATGATCACCGTGTTCTGCTGTCGTTCCTCTGGCATGACCTGCTTGGCTGTTGCAGCAAAAGATTTTCGAACCCGACGAGGTATTGGAATAAACTTGAGGCTGAGTCATTTTAGCAAGCAAACTATTCTGTAAAGGATTGCTTGACTTTGCTTCAACTTCTATTGCTCTATTGCGTTTGGCTAGAGGACATCCCGACAGGCTAAAACACAAATGAAGCAAAAGCTAAGTGCCATGTTCATCTTCTGCAAGTCATATTTTTTGAAAAATTTCACTGCATTAACCAGGTTTCTGTTTTTGCAAGGATAATCAACAAGATCGCGTTACCTTCTGTGTGACGTATAGTTTCCGGTCACGTGACCAAGTCCATTGCAACCTTCTGTGGGGCATCTGTCAAATAAATACTTCGCATGTACTTTTACCACGATTGAAATTTTCTAAGAGCCACTCTGCAGATTAAAATTTTTCGATTCTTTAAGAACACAGCAGAGTTTCAGTGTGACCAGAGAAGCCTCACATTTTTATCAATGACCTCTTATTCCGCTTGAAAACTTGTAAACACGGGTTTCTTACTTTGCTTCTGTTGCGCAAGCCGTCACCAAACCGCGAGGTGCTTTTGGGCAACCAGACAAGCTCCTGTGTGAAAGATAGTTGCCGGTGGAGTGCCCTTCACCGTCACAACCAGGCATGGGACAAGCCAGTAGTTCTTTCTTTTTTCCCGGAACTTTTCGGCGCAGAGGTGCAAGTCTGCATAAATGTCAACAAATACGTTCTCGTATATCAGATCAACGCTTTTTGCGTGGTTTGATAAAACTAAAACACGTTGCCCTTTTGTTAAAAATTCGTTTAAATTCATCTCATTTCGAACTATTAGCTTATTCAAAGCACATCATTGATATCATGGGCAGATAATAAATGGGCGTCGGAAGGATTCATTCTAAGGGGGGCAATAGTGGATTTATCCAGAGGGGCCATAAGTGGTGAAATTTAATTTTACCCACTCGAAACTAAGAAAAAAAACTTTTTTCTGAAAATGTAATAGCACACCGTCAAATTTCAAAACCCAAGGCGGGCCAAGGCCCCCTGCCCAAATCCCTTCCGGCACCCATGAAACAGTTCTGATACCACAAGAGCATGAAAAGCAACAAGATTTACTTTTTAGTACAAAAACACAACACATTTCAGGGAAAAAGCGTTTGTGGGCCTGTTTAAACCTACTGTAAGCCCAATTGCATCTTTTCTTTGTTCAATACAAGATCCTTCAGAGTTTCAGGCGGAGTAGTGGTGCAAGTGTTTGTAACACGTGATAAGAAACCAGCATTGACTGAAGTGGGCACAAAACTTCCAATATTGATTCCGTCATGTCCCTCTGAAGTTGTTTCGGTGTTATACGATCTGACGAAAATGATAAGTAATAAAACCTGAATAAATCTATTTACGATAATATTTAACAAAACGTCTCATTCCTGACGATTTTGAAAATACGGCCACCCAGTTAGTTTTATATATTTTTTGAAAGCTACAGTAATGAGAAATGCTTAAAGTGAAAAACAAATTTGCATTAAGTCACAATCTTTATCAGTAAAACTACTGTTGTTGGTAGAGGATACGCTAGAGCTTGGCCCAGTGTCAAAAACAGAAAGCAGGGCTTTAATGAAACATTTGCAGAGTTTGTAAAACATGTTGCTTTTCATTTTGCCCTAGGACTTTAGGGTGAGTTCACGGTATAATGCATCGCGGCAATGTGTGCAGAATTGCATTTCATAAAGCATTGGATGTCTAGCCACTTCTCTAGTTACGATGGTCCGGTCGTGTGGCCAGTATGCCTCAAGAAAAGTTAGCGAAACAATGGCTGCTGGATACATTCACGAGAAACCGTCTCAGAGACCCGCCAAGAACCAGGTGGCGTGACTGCATCTCAGATCTGGGTTGGCCGCGTTTTGGTGTGGAATTTGGAGAACTATCGGAGGTTGTTGAAAACCGTGATGCGTTTGTAAACTTTTATGGAGTTGCTACAGCGCGACTTTCGTGAGACGAAATGCGAGTTTGAAAAACAAGATTGAACAGATGAATGAAACAAACTGAAAATCACTGATGTTCTGACCGTGTTAATAAACTTCAGATTCATTTCTGCAGTCACCTTGCAGCTGAATAATATGCAGCAGAATGTGAAGATTTTCCACGTTCCTTCATCATTTCTAATTCTTCTGATGGTAAAAGTCTTTTTGTTCTATTTTCATTAGAGGATGGAGAAATCTATGGAAAAAGGTAGATTGTGGCTTCTGAGTAATACAGAAACTAGAAAAAGTAGCCTAAGCTTTGTCCAAATTTGAAAAAAAATTAAAATAACTGCAAAGGGTCGATATATTGGTAACCACTTCTGGCTAACTGGTACAAGCTCGTATTGGAAGCGGTCAACGACAAAAGTCAAAAAACTTTTGGCGGTAGCAACCCTTCATGACACTAAAGAGTTGGGTCCGGATTGCTAGATTTCAGCAGTAACTGCACTGATATTATTCACAATTGGAAAAGGTTGAGTTTACTTTGTAGAAAACAACTGTGCATTCTTTTGTCACGAATTTAATTTGAAAAGTGAAGCATATCTTTCTAGATATAATTTGTTAGGTACAAATCGTGCTCTAGTCATGGCTCCACAGCTGGCTCAGAAGTATTTTGCTGAGCTCTTAGTGCTACAAATACGGCACATTTTTTACTAGCAAACTTACAAGTTTGTAGATCGTTTTTTTAAATTATTAAAGATTATACTTCAATTCAACATTCTTCTAATTTCATGGGTGATATACAGGAAATGCCGACACGAATAACTTAAACCTTTTGATCACTTATTGCTGGAAGAGCAGGAATGTTTTTGCGACGCATTAACAAGACTGACGTAAAAATGGCGTCACAAGCAGCAAGAAGCCTCGGCCACAATTGTAACCTTACTGCAATCTTACTTTTTCAGGTTTTGCCAGGTGTGTGTAGTTTTGTCTTTCTGGCGAATTGCACCGCTTGGGATCCAAAGACGAGTGATCAATACCTGGTACTGCGGTAAACACTGTCTTTGAGCTTTCCTTAGTTTGCTTCACACTGAGATCCAAAGCTTCTACCGACGCATCTGCTCTTTGGCTGAGTGATTTTAAATCACTGGTACTTTGCGACTGCTTTTCACCCACGTTAGAGCAACGCCTTTTGCGTGTGTCATGCTCTTCCTTTTTCGAGTCGTCAAACTCCTTACTGTTGGAATCTGCTCTTTCAAGAAGTGAGCTGGATGACAGAAAAGAGCTCGTTGGTTTTTGATAAAAGTTAGGGAAGGATGAAGACATCGTCATGCGCCGGGGATCAAGAATGCGGTTATAATAAGGATGATACAAGAAATGTTGTTGGAAACGATTCAACACATCTCGATTGATTTTTGATTGTTCCACAAAACCATCAGGAAACTCATTTGAAACTTTTCGTCGTTTGCTTTGGCCCTCGGAATTTGAATCGGATTGCAATTTTCGACACGATTTTTCCGAGAGCGGTTTGGAAGATTTACTCATAATTGATTCGATGCTGTGACCGACTTCGCTGGTCTTTGCTGAATGCTCACTAGATGGCGATAAAGACCAGCTACTTTTTGGCGATTCTGATTTTGCTGGCTCTGTGGATGAGGCACGTTCCGACTTTGAAGGAGAAGGCGTGTCACACATCACATCCTTTTTAAAATTCTTGATAGGCTCAAACTGCAAATAAATGCAACGCACGATGTTTGGTTGTTTAATTTATTGATCTATGCAAAATATCGCACCCAAATCTTAAAACCATGCTCACTGTTTCCATTTCAAAACATTCCAGAAGTCTAAACAAATACATACAGACAACAGCGAATAGTAATGCACAACTCTACATTCTGGTTCTTATTTTTAAGACCTATTAAAATGTCCTGCAAGCTGGTGTTACTATCAAGATTGCACATGAAACACATTAATAAGTGCCTTTTTTATGCTGAGATATCAATATCGTTTCGAGCGGAAGTAATGCGTCTAGACAAAACAATTTTATAAAACTACAGTTTGCAATACTCAAAGCGTTCCAACCAGATGTTCATAAACTTTGGCAAAATGTTCGCTTTTATGCAATGTTCCTATAACTGACACACTGTCAGACATATCACGAAAAGATGTACAGAAGTTTACCCTCGAAAATCTTTCTTGACCCAGTCGATAAGCATGTAGAGCAGAGGCAAAGTTTTCTGATTGTATGTGGTTACCGATAGCTCCTGACAGAGCGTGTCCCAAAAGTCGCGAAGATGCTTGACCAAAATTTAGGTAATATGGAGCATATAAACCAGCTTTGTATCCTGTTGCTGCCATCACGTTCATTTGATATTGCTGAAGAGCCTTGGAAAAAACACATTATTGAAACAATTCGAGAAAATGAACTGTTTTCAATTTAATTTGCGACATTTCCTCGTAATTACGTTCTCTACCATACAATATACATGCATTCTTGCATGGGTTGGTTGTCTTGTTTCACAGCAGTTTAAAATATTTTTGGAACAGTCACAGTGTTGTCGACATTAAATTACTGTATCCACAAAAAGGTCGAAATAGCTTCATTTTTCTAAAACAAAAATTCACTTTCTATTCAAGAAATGAACATCATCTTTCTTGATCTTGACATTCAAACCCGAGTAGCATTTTGTTAAACTTGGATTTTATTTTCACACGCTTGTTGCTTAATCAAAGCAAAACCTTTTTTGCGAATCATTATCAAAGGCGAAATGAACTTCCTGACAAACCACGAAAGATCCAGCAGAAGAAGGTGTCTTACCGGCAAAAATTATCACATCAGTAAACTCTTTCAATTTTTGCAATTATACTGTACTTCAGAAAAATACTTTACATAAAATTTCAAAAAGAAAGCAAGAACAAGATATACGCAGTTGCAGAAAGTATATAACACCAGGTAGAATACGAAAACCGCACATAATCGAACTTTCGAACTTTTCATTCAGTCACTGGTAGAAAAAAGAGTTTTTCGGTGATTAAAACTTCATCGGAGAAAACAACTAACATTTCTGTACAAACGAGAAACCCGAGCCACTCAGTTTTGTGCATCTATCCTGATCACGTCCAAAACAAGAATTTTTAAAACTATACTTCGATAAACGTAACGTCAAAACAAAAACTATCCCTACGCAGCTCTTATTTTTATAACTAAAATATTATTTCTGACATAAGCCCTGCGTGCACGACATCGGTGTGATCTCCAGCCATTCCTCTTTGCTTGTCTTGACTGTTCCAAAACAGCAGTTCTATCACCATAGTGACCTACAAGCTGCAACATTCCTATTTTTTACCCTTCACTAAATTGTCCATGTCAAATGGTAAGATTAACATATTAATTGATGTACATAAAGTTTGTTAGTTTTACTAATTCCTTTATTTTAGCCGGTCGTTGCTATGTTAGGCCTTGATTCGCGGCGAACCAAGGAACGTAAACCCTAGTTTTAAATGCCAACTATTCTTTCGATGCCCATTGATTTCTCCTTACAGGCAGCTAGCGAGTTTTCCTCGCCCTTTATCGACATCTGTTGCAAAGAGATATTGCCAGAAAAGAAAATAGATCGATTTGAAACCAACAAACATAAGCAGAAACGAGAAATAAAAATATTATCGATGACCGGGTTTGATCTTGAATAAGGCTTGTTGAACATCATTAGGCGGAAAATGTCCACTTCGGCATTTATCACGTATAGATCAACAGCTTGCCTTTTTGAACACTGAACAAGAATTACACTTCTATGGATTGGCAACCGTCACAATTAAAAAAATGTGTATGTGGACAAATAACTTTTTCATGTGCAGAACACAAAAATTTGAGACCTCTGCAAGAAAAACATAATATTGTAGCATAAGCGTCAGTCTTATCCCGACACTTGTGCTTCTGGCATTGAGAGGGCACTGCACTTAGACATGAAGCGATGGTATTGCAAGATTTAAGTACACAACTAAAACCAAATGCGTCGTTTAGATTTGCAAAATGTAGTAGTCTCGGTGAATTAAGCTGCAGCATTTCTTCCTGGGTAGTTTTATTACTGCCACCACACAAAGCACACAAATGCTGGCAGAGATGAAATGAATTCAGTTCGATTCAGATCCATTTTTTCGAACATCTCAGTCAAGTTTATCAAATATTTCCACTGTATTCTACAGATCATAAAGTATTTTTGAATGAACGTATTGCTCCATTAAAGCCTTTCACAAGGAAAAATTGCCTATTGTAACACCACCTGGATGTTAGTGCGTGATGAGCACTGAGCATGTATACGTGCGATATCTCGGTTGTACTCCAGATTTCAAATCATCTTTCTCACAAAAGTGTAAAAAACTTTTTTATTCAACAGTGAACCCGCGATTTTCTTACCTGTCGTTTAGGGCTGTGGTTGGTGAAGCTAGTGCACAAATTATCAGCTTATAAAATTGTCAAACAACCATGCAAATAAGAAGCATCATCTTACCAAACTGTAAGTGCCTGCAATTGATTTTGGACTTTGAGAAGCGCATGGAACTTGAACGTGCGAAGGTTTGTCGTTGGTGCTAGATGTCTGAAAAACAGAACCTCTAAGATAAATTTTGTTATGCGTGAAACATTTAAATGTTTGGTTAAATTGCGTTGTATTTGAAAATCATTTCTAACGTCTCAAGTGATCAGGAAACTGAACCTTACTTTATCCACCTTCGGACTACCGTCTTCGTTTGGTGAAAATACAGATGAAATAAATGGTTTGTTTTGTGCGGATTGCTTGGGTGATGCTTGTCCGTTCATGCAGCGTGAAACAAACACATCTGAATAAACCGTTGCGTATTTAAGCACAACAGAGCGACAGACATGCGTTGCTCAAGTTATTAAGCAACATGCAAATCGTCATCAAGCCATTATAAAAGCCTATTACCTGCGTTGGTGAAATTCTGTGAAACAGACTTTTTTCCAAAGAGCAATTTGCTCTCCGCTCTTCGTTGTTGTTTCATGGTTTTGTTTTGGGCTGCAATCGGGCAGCCGGAAACGCTACAACGATAAATGAGATAAGCTTGTGCAGTATGCGACTCGTATATGAATAAGACTTCACAAGCTGTACCTTCTGTGGGTTTGACGGTTTCCATTCACATGCCCTTTACCAGAGCATCCTTGGGTTGGACATTTGACTGAACCTTCCGTCAATGCTTGGATTGCTGAAAAACATCACAAGCCGTTACGACTGAGCGTCTTCAGCTAAAGCTGAATTAGACTGGGCTCTATTGGTTAAATAGACCTTGTCAAGCAATTTAATTGATTGTCAGGTTTTATGATCCTAAACACTGTAACCACATACTTAAACCCAACAAAGGCTTACGCGTTTCTGTATAAAGAAAATTTCAAAACCAACGTTGAACATTTACACATTGCACTACTTCACATTATCACACAACTAACCATCCTTGGGCATCTTTTCCTTCATAGGGCATCCACTGAAACTGCGATGGTGTCCATACAAGCCTGTGGCGTGACCTTCGCCATGACAACCAGGAGTGGGGCACTTGCTGTCTTTGCTGTAATTGTTATTCGTCAAAAATGGAAAAACTTCAGTTGAAGTCGAATGGCGCTGGCGATGTGATAATCTGGCTGTTTTGTTTCCTGTAATAACGATTAGGATGTTTAGATATGCAGAGGTCGTACTGTAGAGTATACGTACAAAAGTTTTCGAAAAAATACTCCACCTTCTAAACTTGTCAAATAAGTTTCGTTTTTTTTTACTGGAAAAGACATTTGCGCTGTGGAGCCAGTTGCTTCAAGATCAAAGGGCTGCGCACGTCTATCTCCATATTGCTGAGATGAGTGCTGGGAAGTAACACTGGCTTCTTCAATTTTTTGTGTGCATGGCAATGCCTCCTCATTGACGTCAAAACCATCGCTTTCAGAATCCGATTTGCCAAATTGGGAAACAAAATCATGCGTCTCTGACTCTTTGCTTTCTTTTTTGTCTTCTATCCGATCCGCAGAACTTCTTTGATGTGACTCTTTAGATTGGTACACATCTTCTAAAAAGCTGATTGGACGTTTTATGTCAGCGTTGAGGTTATTATCTCTGTTTTGCACTTCCGGGCTACAAACTGAACCAGTAGAGCCTTCATGGCCATCAGGTGCTTGCCTTGGACTTTGTTGCTGCACGCCCATGAAAGATTGTAAAGCGGCCCTTGCTATGTCATCTGTGCACAAGACTGTGCCTCCAGATTCGGGCACACGGAAAAGCTCCTGGTGTAGTGCAGGCAACCGAGCCAAAAAAGCTTTAGCGGCGTAGCTGTTGGTAACTGAAATGTTAGTGGTAGCATGGTGCTGCATTCCGGACTCGGCGCGTGGATTGAAACCGGTGGAATGTGCATCAGACGGATAAGCATGCTCGCTGATGTTGGTTGAGACACTGGATGGAGAATCGGAACCATCGCGCGTGCAAAGAGCTTCAGCATCTTTGTCTGGAAGTGCAAGTCAAGCGTTTCAAAAGCGGGTATGCCCATTCAAAGCTTACTTTAAAGTTTTTTTAAAAAAGAAAAGCAATTAAAACAGTCTCAAACAAAAAATCATTTTCACGCATTTTCGGAAAAAAGGACGATTCGATATGACGAAAGTCATATTCCCCTTAAGAAATTTAATCAAAGCACTTTGACTCATAGCGTAAAAAATTCCCAAGAATTACCTTGCTTGTCAGAGGAAATATTTCTCACTCTTATCGACTGAGTAAAACTTGGAATATCTTCTAAAGTTTTGACGGTCAAATTGCATCTGCAAAATATTTACGGTTTATCGTATTGAAAGGTTTTGCTCATTATCAGTGGTTTCAATACCACTTTGGTTTCAAATCTTCGATGCAACATAGATGCATGTGTATTCGTGACTTTGTATTCGCTGCCATCAGGATAAATATCACCAATTCATTTGGCTACTTTTGATCGGAAACTGACGCCAATGGCCTAGCAGGAGGTTGTGGATAGAACAATCAGCAATGAAGGCGGTTTCCGGCCGAACTACATTTTTCGAAGACCTTTAAAAGTGAAAAACAGCGGCCCTGTTTTGTTCTCAGTTTAATGAATCGGTCCAGTAGTTCCAATATCACTGTCGCGACCGCTTTATAAGGAATCAAGTATCCAGACCGATTTGCTCGAGAAAGCAGTCGTTTCCGAAACAAATTGCCCTCACTATAAAATTATTGCAAACTCGAAAAGCTACCCAACACTACTGTTGCGACGTGTTTTCTAATAGGACGATAGCTCGATCTGTTTTTTGTATATTACTTACCGGAAAGAACTTGGGGCTTTGTGGATGCTGGAAGAAGACGAAGAAAGCGCAGCCATGGAATGCTCGACGACAGTTTCCATGTCTCGCGCATAAAAACAAAACGCAAAACTTGGCTGCACAAGGACCACGCGCGATACCTCAGACGTAATTTATTATTGTTTTATAACCTAGGATAACACATGGATATCTTGAGTCATTATGATGTTAACACACCCTGATTGCAAGCAACCCTGCCACAAAATAACACAGATGACTGTCAGACTGAGCACGAGATTTTTGCAAACGATTGTGTAACAGTTTGTTAAGTGAAAGTAGCACAATACAAGTCGAATGGAAATAAATGTACACTATTCAAGGCCTAGGCACTTTCCAACTAAAATCTCTTTTTTACTTTTTTCAAAATCTCACATCGGGTAAAAAAAGCTATTCAAGTGTGTAACTAAGCACACGTTTCCAGAATCGCCTCCGCATATGCAAAGATTTAGCGCTTTCGATGATGAAAATGACTTAAAACACCACAACGTTTGTTCTTTGTCAAACAAAGTGGCGTTGACTGCCACATATTTGTCAAAGCTTGAAGTTTCGCTTGACACTAAACTATTTGTTGATCCCTTTTAATAGCTCTTACTGCTTAAATTTTCAAAGATGTTGCTGGTCCGCAAAATGGGGAAAACAATAGCGATACATTTTGTTGGGTTTGTTTTTCTTTGACGAAGTACACTCTGCACCAAAGCTCCATCAACTACGGAATAAGTCTTATTGTTGTAGTAGGAATAACTCACTAATAAACCATCTTTAAGAATGGTTCAACCAATATAAATCACCAACGTCTCGATATATAATTATTTGTGCACTCTTGCATATGTTCCCTTTCTGCAGCAATGTGCCTCCGACACCTTAACTGCAACCTTCTGTGTGTTGCAACTTCAGTTATCATCCAAGTTTAAATTCGATGCAGCCTCAAACTTTTCATTTTAACGGCCTTGCCTGATTAGAACAAAACTTTTTCAGCGTAAAATACCACCACTGAAAGCAAGAACGTCTTTTACACTTAAACATGTGGCCGCTACCACAGGTATAAAAAAAAACTTCTTTGTAAATCTTTGCTTGTGTGCCAGAATATTCAAAACTTGTTCAACTTAATATCTTTGGCAGTTCTAGCGATTTCTTTGACAGCTGTCGTGCGGCGCAGAACAACAGCAGCGGCAGAAGGTGGCACCTGCACAACGAGAGCAGTGCGCACAGATGAACGCGTTAAGTTCTCGTGGCGAACTAAAGTAACTCGCGACTTTGCGGTATGCGTGCCATCTGTTTCATAACTCTTTTTTTCTGTGGCGCTCGTTGCAAAAAAAAGAGTTCTACGCTTGTCCGAAACGCGTTTTGAGCGCCTTCTTTCATTTTCACGAATTGCTTTGATACAAGACTCGCTCTTGGTTTTGAACGCACTTGCTTGAGGCTTTGGGTTATACTGTAAGTCCTAAATGTGGGCGTAGCTTCCAAACTGAACATATCAATATCATGCAGACAGACGCAAAACAATATGGAAAAATTTGTTCTCCCGATATACAGTATTTGCAAGCATAGTGTTAAATGTAATGAGAACTGCAACAATTTGTTCATATCTGTATTTCAAGTGTACTTTCAATAATGTGCAAGTGATTTAGTATCCTAAAGGAAAGAGGTTGACCTGCTAAGTAAAAGGGCATTTGATCTTTTCAAAACTGACGCGGGATCTGAACACTCACCTGCTTGTAACATTAGCACAACAGAAAATCTTACAATCAGCTTGCAAAAACCTGCAACAATGCTTGTTTTGAACGCAGCGAGTAAAATGACCTAAACATTTCGAGCACTCGGTCAGGTTGATCAGAGGTAATGGCTGTTGTATCTTGTAATATGTAATCAAATAACACGCCAACCCGTTATACTATCAAATAAAACGCCAACACTTTACGCACGAAAATTTAAACGAACCATTTAAAATGTAATAAACTGCAATTTTAGACAATTTACATGTGCGTAACAGCCGTGAACTTGCCATAAATATGAGTTTTCCGAGGATGCTGGCTTATCTGTTTGTATGCTTTTTTGTAATTAACTGCAGCAACAAATAAGTTTTTGGTTAATTCTCGGCCCAAGACATGAAAGGCGGCGAAATGTTTCAGAAATTGTTTTTTGTTAAACTTCCTTGGCTTGAAATTAATTAAGTATCTTGGGCACTGCTATCAAAGGGTTGCTTGAGTATTGGCCTACCGCTGCTCGGTCATTGAAAACAAGGGCAATTATTTCTCGCTTTTTCGACCACGTCAGTAATGGGGTTGTTCCACTTTTTCATGTTTGGAGAAAAAACAAGGGGAGAAATTCGACGTTTTTACTTTTTATTATAGTTTTTTTCCAATCACCGCATTTTTACCTTTGTATTACACTTTTAGCTTCATTCGAGGTGAAATAATGCATTTGACTTTTTTAAGAAATGTTATGTCTAATTCTAACTAGTAACATCTATTAGGATTCCTGGGGTTTTGAATTACTTTGTAAGAGTAGAAAAATACATCTTCCTAAGATGAAAATGACCTGTTCTTGTTACATGATATTCCAGTGCAAACAGGATGTTACATAACTTTTCATGCACCGACTCTAGATGGGTCACAAATGTCATAGTAGATGGGGCAGCAACTGATCTTCCGGGTAACAAAACCGAACAGTTTGTCGCCAAGCTTATATGAAACCACTAAATGACAGCCTGTTGCAAACACCCCAAGTCATTAAATATCGCCCTTAAAGTTTAAATGTAATTTTGTGTCAATTCTTGTGAGAACTGAACATTGTGTTAATCATTGTTATGTTTTATTGTCCCAATTTCAAAGCGATCAAAATGGGTGTCATGTTGGTGAGGGGTTGAGAATTCAATAAATTTGTATTTCGGATGCCTTTTTGCTAAACTTTGTATTAGAAAGAGATCCAAAGTTTTGTTTGACTGCATTGATTGCAACTAACCTGCCCTCATTTCCAGACAAAAAACAGTTAAAATGGCCGTTCTGCTTTAGTATTGAAGAAAGTGGCTCTTGCCAGTAGTGCACTGCATCAATATTCAAGGTAAGGTCATTTCTAATTTATCTCCCAATAAAACGTTTCAGGACAACAAAATCCAGACATAACTGTTCCTACCGAACATATATTGTCAGCTATACTTTATATTCCAGCCTCAAGTCTGGATATATAACTTTCATCATAAAGGTTTTTGATTCTTTGAGAAGCAAACCATGTTTTTGGTAAGCAATGCACGGAGTTGCTGAAGATTCTTATTGCTAACAATATAGCCACAAGTATCGAGCACATTATTTTATTTAACATTTCAGCTTAGTCGTAAGCCACCATCAGGAATAAATAAAATAATACAGTACGAATACCTTCAAATTGCATCGTTATATTTTCTTTCTAACTGTTGCATTTTATTTATTCCTGATGATGGCTTACATGTAAGCTGAAACGTTGAACAACATAACGTATTCGATACTTGCGGCTATATTGTTTGCAATAAGAAACCATGTTTTACTTAAAGTCTATCCCTTGACAAATAAGACTCACGGTTTTCATGCGACACGAATGGTGTCAAAAGACACGCATCGTGGCATCGTATCTAAGATTATGTTGCAAGGAAAGCTATCGAAAAAGACGAAGAGTTACGAGAAGAAACATGCAGCGTATAGCACAAGAATGTACTTTTGGTAGAGCCAGGCGCAGTTTGAGACACTCTATCCCAAGTAATTGCTATTTCGTTACAATAAAATGTCACCGAAACTGAAACTTGGAAAACAGAATGCCTGCAAAATAGTTTGCAAGAATCGAAGTTTTTAAAGTTGGAATGCAAAACATTTCTGGTGTAGCCATGTTATTTATCTCCAGCAGGCAGCGCATGCAGGTAATCTACATTCTCGTACCACGTATACGAATTGAGGTACTCAGAGATAGGTGTTTATCACATCAGCAATGGCTGTCAATCATATTTTTGTCTTCATTATACGGAGATGAGTTCTTTAGTTGATTTGTCGTGGAGTAAGATATGAAATATTGTCATTCCGGTTTCCATAAAGTCCATCTTCCACTTAAATTATATCAAATGGTAGGTTACTTTGTACCCTTGTACAGTATCAGAAGTAGAAAATACATTATCAAGCGGTGTGTTGATAGACTATGTCAAACAAATTTTCGCAGAAATAGCAGATGCCAAGGTTTCCAATTCAAGTTCATTTCTATGAGTAAATCGTTCTTGTGGTAGGTTGCAAGTTGCGTGGTTTCTCTTTGAGGAGGAAATGCACTAGATGGGGAACGATCCAACGCACCCCCCTCATCGTGGTACTGGATGCACGGGCAGCGTGTGGTTCTTGATGGTAGTGTTACTTAAGAGCGTTTCTAGGTGAAACGCTATGCCATGCTGCAATAACTATAGTCATCTAATCAGAGCCGACCCATACTTATAAAAACACTGATCTTGAGGAAGACTGCCGCTGATATCCTGTTAGTGTTTGAGACGTTTTGGTGTCAAGTGCAAATTTGCTCTGTGCAAAAGTGAGCACCTACCGCTACAGCAGGAGATCAGCAATTAACCAAAAAAACGACATGCTGTTAAGAAGGACAGTTGAACGCAACCGCTGTGGAATATTACCGATATTAAGAGCATGCAGTGCTGGCACCTGCAGATAACAACGTTCTGAACGCCGTTTATTTACCGCAGCGTAGTTTAGTAACGGAATCGTCCGAAGAAAGAAAAGCTACTTTATTCATGAAGACGTTAGAATGAAAACAAACATACAGATTTGTGGAATGGGAAGATGCAGCCGTGTTCAAGTTTCAGTAATGATCACACCGCAACGAATACTATGATCACAGACATAACCGTATAACGATTTTGCTAATCGTCCCATATTTGTTTTCACGCTTGTTAACTTTTCATCATGTTCAGAACCTAAATTCACCTTAAGGTTAAAAACTTTTTCAGTAACGCTGAAGGCATTAGGATTTTAATTCCCAGAAAAGGTGCAAACCAGATCGGCCGAGGCCAGAAAGCAACAAACATACTGTTATCACTTCGTACGGATAGCCAGCAACGGCAACTGCGGCTCTCAACAGATGGATGTATTTTCAAACAAGGTCACTTGTTTCAGTTCGTCTCCAGCGCATCGTTTGATTCTCGAGCGAAGGATTACCGATCACCTCCACGTGCTCCATTATGTATTAGAGCTTTTTCTGGAACGATTGCCAAACGAGGACTCTTCCTCCACTAGCCGCCTCTAATGGAAATATGTTATCAGATAAACATCTTTCTGCTGATCAACTTTCCCGCGACCGATGCGNAGAGCGTAAGAGATTGTCGTTGCTAAGACCTTTGAAGAGTGGCGTTGCTAAGACGTTTGAAAAGCAAAGCCTTCTAGGAGTTGCTAAGTGTAGTGGGTAAATGCAATGTGGCTTATTTGCCTGAAAACTAAGTTCAATATTTTTATCCATAACCATACTAGTATATCAGAAGAGACGAAAAAGTTGTATCTAAAGAAGACTGGCCTTGATAAGACACATCCAGCTGAAAATGCCTAATTGGAAAAAGTCAGTTTATTCCTAGGGACGGAAACATGGTGAAAATCTGAATGCTACGTGGTCTATCTCCCGTCGATGAAGTTTTGGTGCTTTTACACCTGCCTTTTTTCTATTAAACTAGTTCATCCGGGCTTTGTCTATTAAACGAGTTAGCTGCACCTTGAGGACGCCAACTTTACAGATGAAATACTCGTCGCCTGTCCATTAGAGTAAACAACCGTTAAGTTTAGATGCAAGAAAAAAAAAACTATGGTAAAACCTTAGCAAAATCTGAGTACGGTGGCTGTACACCGCTAAGCTTAGTGTTTGTATGATACTTTCTAACTTGAAAAACGAGTCAGGAACTTGTTTTGCGCACAGCAGTAAAAATGCACAAAGGTGCCGCGTCATTTTGCTTTTCGAGTTTGGAGAAAAACAAGCAAAAAAACAAGACGGAAACTTGCGCTCGCACGAGTTTTTGTTGCTGTTCGCTAAGTCTCCTCTTAAGTCGTCAATAGATATGCGATGCCAATAAAAGGAAGCATCGACTTTTTAAAAAACTGACCTACTTGCTATCGTACTTTTCGTTGGTGGCTATTATGCGGTCTTTCTTTCACGTGAGAAAAAAAGGAAAGCATTCTACGTGCGGTTTGTAGAGTTGCGCAATCGGTAGAAATTTGCGGAAATTATGATAAAACCACCCTTAACTTTTAGAGATGTGATAAAAAAAAATTTGAAACACTGTTGGAATTTATGAAGACTTAGGTTACTTGCTTGGAAAAACTTGTTTCAACCTTTTGAATTTACCTACTGCCACTCGTCAAACGTTTTCGATAAACCAGCATGCAGCTTAGCGTTGTGGTAGGATTAGGTTATGATTTACACGAGGATGTTATGACGACACAATCACTTGTTACGCACAACAGATGTTTTTGTGAGCTTTATCTTCCGCAAAGTAATCGATCAGAAGACCGATCGATGATAGAAGAGATAGCGAAAGTGCTGCAAAGTCCTCCAATTTCTTTTAAACAGGAGAAACAAGAACAAGTACGACCCAGCACTCTGTTGTCTGTTGCTTGCTTGTCAAAACGGAACATCTGGCAGAGCGAAGTGAAGTATGCTGCGGAGTTCAACGCTTACTGCGCATATGTCGCTCTCTTTTCGGACAAATACCACCCATATATATGGGTGTTCTCTCCAGGAAGGCAGTTTCCTACTGTAACTTACAACTCAAAACCTTACTGAACTTTTATCTGGGTCGTGAGGCAAAAGTTTCCCTAACATACGTTTCGTTTACTCAACAACCCATGGCGCGCTCGCTCAAACCTCGTGCATATTTCAATTTTCACCAAAACGTAGTATATTTCTCTAAATCTGGATGGAAATAATAAAACTTTCGCTTTCACTTTTTGAGATGAATTAATCGCTTGTCACAAAGCATGGCACACCTCAATGACATACAGTAGGAATAACTTAAGGGTTTTCGGCAAATATGCAAGCATAGCACTTCAGCCAAAATGTTTTGATGCCAGCATCTGCTTTCCCATCGTAATATCTATGTACTTGACATCAAACGCGTTGTTTTGTTTCGAAAACTCAAACCTTCTTAGCTACACGTTATAAAGAAAATTTGTGGAAGCAGGGACGCCGAAGAGCGGAGAAATTACGAGGCCATTGCCCCCTGCCTTTTCTTAAAGGAGACAATGGGAGCAGAGTGCATTTTCATAACAGAATAATAGGTCATTTCACGGTTTATAAAGATCGACTTGAAACAAATTTATTGCAGCTTTTCTCGCACCCAGAAAATTCAAAATGATTTTCTACAATTTTTGTTATTATTTCTGAGGTCAACATTGTTGCTGAACAGAAACAAGCATAATTGGCAACGATTTTTTTTATTTTTATTAAGTTTTCATTGCCCTCAACTCTTTTGCTGCCTCCTGCTACCGGTTTTCCGACGTCCCTGTGTAGAAGTGAAACTGTTACATGTTTGTAGCAGTGTTCCTGCAGACAATGCAGGTAGGAGTACCTCAAAAGCTTATTATATTGGCAACAACAGACATGTCAACCCATCTGTCCAAAAAATGTAAGCTATTTGGTTCCGAAACCGGAATATTCTATCTTTCCTTTCTGCTGTGAATTTGAGATGGGTCTAGCTAGAATAAGATTTGTTAACTTAAATTTGTTCAAGATTATGAACAAGAAAAATTTGCAACTTCTGCTTACATATTCAATTGACATGCACATAAAAAAGGAAATCAATCCAATCGCTGGCACGCTTAATCATTGACTTTATTAAAATCGCCTATTACTTTGGCATGTTCTCGACTGTGTTATTTTTTCAAAACCTAGTGTGACTAAATAGGTTGAAACAGACATGTAATACCTACGATAGCTGCAGTTTAATAGGAACTGCTCTCTTTTTTGAGAATGTCAAGTCAAACGCAAGTTGCAGCAAAACGAGCCTACAATCTGAAAAAAAACAGCAACACAGCAAAAACAAGCGATCTCTGCCCATGTTTTCAGTCCGTTGCCAAAATAAAGAAAGCTGGAACAATGTTCTTGTGCGAAAGGCCTGTTTGTTGTAGAGTTTGTTGAATTCGGGTTACAGGATTTTTACTGAGCGCTTACGATAAAGATGGTGTAAGAAAGTGGCCTAAACCGACTTCACTCAAAGAAGCCTGAGTTTTGTCTTTATCGTCCTGAATCTTTCAAAAGCTGATGAAGACGTGCGATTGGTGTTGTACCACACCTGGTGTTTTGTTCTGAATGGCTGGTCGGACATCAACATGAGGAGAACACGGGACTTCGCTACTCACAGTAGCGTTAAACCAAGTACACCAAGAACGCTAACACGTTTTGGACCATCCCTGCTGTCGTTCACACCACGCCGCAACCAGCAACTCTGCCATTTTTCATGATTCACTGAGAAACGCGCGGTAACCGGCATCATCAAAACAAACCACCAGGCGAAAAGACAAACTAAAATTTCTGAATTGAATCTAATTTGTAAGTCGTCAACCTGGGCTGTATCATCGCGCAGAAGTCGAACTATTGATCGTAAGCCAGTTATTGCGCTGTTGACAGTTTGCTAAAGTAAACAGCCAGCATCTGGTTAACGAGTCACGCACAACGCGAAACAGCCGCCAACAGTTCAACTACACGAATCACACTTTTTATCTTGGTTGATATTGATTTTCATGTGAAAGGCACAAAGTGCACCACATCAAATAGCCAGATGGCTGTTGAATGTCGCCTGGGAAACGGGCTGGATCGTCAAAGTCAGTTTTCGATTTCGGCAGAAACAAATCCAAGTATCCCGAAATAAAATTCGATTGATAGCCTCTTTCTGCTTACGACCTTAACTTGTAGTGCGCTAACCTCGTTTATACGCGGCAGTGAACAAATCAATGATCTGCAAAAATCTTCTATGGCGTCGGGCACCCGGATAGCACTGTGACCCGTTCGAAAGGGTGGCGTTGCACAAGATGTGTCTTTTTCAAGGCGGCAGAGCGGGCTGGCTATATTTTGATTCAAACGCTGGTAGGTGTTGGCACGTACGGCATTTTGCCTGTCATTTACCGTGTGATGCACCTGTGGACGGGATCTGAGCAGTGAGTTCGATGAGTTGGTGGCGCGCTTCCTTTTCATAGTAATGTTGTCAGCAGTTAAAAGTGTAATTTTACACGACACAGCCGGACGACGCGCTCAATTTCGCTGAAGAGAATTTGTGACTTCCTTTGGCATCTGTAAACACCAAGACGCCAACTAAGCACAAAAACGTGCAAGTAAACGGCGAAACATACACAGCAAGAGACGGTATTAGTTACTTGTATTCGGTCACCCGCTCATTTTCTTCGCAAATAGTCTTTTTTGTCAAGACACAGTCGTCCATTGTGAGATTGCTGAAATACAAACAAAAGCAATGCGATACGAACTTTGCTGTATGAGCAGGTAAAACAAAGGTTTTCAAGCTGAACAAATTGTTGCTCATGAGCGTTCGTTCACGCAAGTGTTGCAGATAGATGACCATGCCAAAGGTCTAATTAGCTGAGATTTTCCAATTAACTGTCTTTACAACAAAAAAACGAAACGAAAATTTCAATTACATATCGAGTCACTTGCCGTTCACCGAGATTAAAATTCTCGATCTCGCTAATACTTTAATCTTGCCTTTTGAGGCTTGCTGCTGATAAAATCGTAAGCAAGAGTGAATCTCAACGTAGTGTGGGAAAACAGGAAAAATTCTAATCAAAGAATATTGCAGTAAGAAGCTCAGTACGTCAACTGAATTTAACAATTAATTTGAAAGAGCGCAAATCACCAGACAGGAGCCATTCGGTGCTTCCAGTTGAATGCAACCACCAAAATACGATTGGTTGCAATCTACGATTTTTATTCGTGGCTTTCAAAGGTTTACGTTTTTGGCAAAAATTGAATTAAGTCAGGCAAACGTATCCGCTACGCTTAGATCATAGTGACGGTTAAGATCGTTGATTCAATTAAAGCAAGCGAATCTGTTGCTTGTTCCCCACTTGTCTTTACACTAATACATTAATGCGCGAAATCGCGAATGGCTCGCCTACATAAAATTGGATTTTGTCCAACAAGAAGTCGATCACTGACACTCGAAAACCAGAATGCATCCAACAATGTGGACAAATTTTATGCTCTTGAGACTCAGCAACAAGTCAAGATCACGTGATCAGGTGAAAAGAACAGCAGAGTGCCTTCTGTCCGCCTTGCTTGTGTGCTTGTGAGGTCGCTATCAGGAATATCCTGAACATCGCTTTCAATGCGAGGACATTGTTTGGTTTGTGAACCTTGATTGAACCTAACTCATGGTGCTGTGTGCAAAAAAGTGCCTGCTAATCAATGTGAGCTGACATCCGATTAGGAGATTGCAACTCGCGCGTGTGAAGCAAAGCACTGTATAATACGTCATTGTACGTTTATATTCGATGTTAAACAAAATAAAAATACAAGTGCATTTGATACTAGGAAACCTGTTGTTGGCCTAAGACACGCTCACATTTTTTCAGAGGTCAACTTGTTTCGGATTGCTGCTCAAATGCACAGTACTCTTTGTGCAAATTTAGGATATCGTTGCAAAGCATGTTAATTTCTTTTACAAGGCAAACGAGGATAACGAATTTATCGTAGACGTAAAACTACTAGCCCGTTATAGTTGTTTTGATATGGGAAGTACATTAAACCAGCAATTCTTACTGGCTTTCAAACGACATTGGGAGAAATTGCTCTCAAACGCCGCGGTCCCTTGAGGAAGCTATTAGAAACGCTTGTCGGTCTTTGCTCAAAAGTGGCCATTACTCGCCTGCTGCGGTGCAAGCGTCTCGCAAGCAGTTCAGATTCAGTATCCGTAACTGCAGCAAACATTGCGTTCAACAAAAAAAACAACTTCACTTCACAAAAGTTACTGGAAACATCTGAATGGATCCAACCCATGATGATGTTTTATGAAGAAACCTAAGATAAAAGAAATAAAACCCCACCGATACCTTGCTGTTAAGTTTGGATACATCTGAGAAGGGCGTAACACTTCGATTCTAAACCGCCACTGGTAAACGCCTGCATGACAAAAGCGAATAAAGCAATTTTTGATTTGTATGTAAGCGCTTGGCTAAGTTTTCGATGATACCATGGCATCCAGCTGGCAATCTTTTTTCATGCAGCTTACTTTCAGGTTGAGTTTCAGCACGCTAGATAACTTGCATTTTTTAGACTGAGTATGTCGCAAAGATTTTTGTATCTCAAGTGTTTGTTTCGAACTACAGCTACATAATGATTGCTGTATTTAAAAAGTAACGCCATGAACTCCGCAGCTGAAGGAATATTTGTAGTGAAGGAATAAAAAAGCAGCCAACCAAATATTTGGGATTTGCTGACACCGCAATAACTATATGTGCTCACAAAGCACTGGAACATCTCAGTGGGTTTTCCGCTCTTCTGTCTTTCGTATAGGTTGGCAGAACATTTCAGTTCTGGAGCAGAACTAACTAAACACTTGAAATTATGTTGGTCTCCTTAGATGACGAACTACAAGATAGAAGACAATTTTGCAAAAGTAGAAAGACTAAAGTGCAACAACAGGAAGGTAATTACGCGCTGAGAACTCGTTTATCACGCTCATCATGATACGGAACAACGGATGGATCTTTATCAATATTTGATGAGGAGGTCACGCACTTATCACTGGGCTCCTATTAATTCCCAAGTGCTGCGCCGGTGCATCGTTGCGAATCAAAAGTCTAAAAACGGGAACTTAGTGCGGCCTTGGATGGTTCGTAGCACGTGCTGGCAAAGAGGCAGACAAGCACGCAGGAAAAAAGTCTTACTTAAAAGAGAAAAAAGGGCATCATAAGGAAATCGATAGGACATTAACTTTCTTGCTTCTGCCCTTTTGCCAAACTCACGTTCTTACAAGTCGCAAAGAAGATGGGAGCTTTCTGCGGCGCGTCATTACCGAAGGTGCTCCCCTGCGAGCTGGACTGAGCGCGAGCTTTGAAAGCAGCTTAAAAACCACATTCATCGTAAAATCGCCAACCTGATACCGCGTGCCGAGTGTTGTTAAAAAATACGCGAAACTGACTGAAACGCGATAAAAGTTCATGAATATTTGATTGCACCATAACGAATGACGACCCATTGAAACTTCCTTCAAAACTTGTCCTCGCTTTTACATTGTTCCATATTCGCTATTAATACGATCACAGTCAGCATCGACGTACCTCATAGTCATACATATTTTATATTCTTTGCCACGACTCGGTTGAGCGAAATCTTGTCAGTTAAACTTTTGCGCGCAAAAAGTTATCCAGTTACAAGTCACCCCGTGTAACTGTGCACCGCATGAGGAGCGCGCGACTGTCTCTCGCTCTTAGATGCAAAACTCTTGCGCGTCAAAGATGTCCGTCATTTTCGTCCCGGTGAGAGTTCGTGACATCAAGCAGAAGCGAACAAATATCGACGCAAGCAATTCTTGAGGCAAACGAGCCATTTGAAAACGTCTTTTATAGCAATTTGTAAGTTCTTTAGCTTTCACGTTCCGGCTGCACATGTCACATGACATGACTTTGGCCACAGAAAGTTTATACACTACTTGTTAAGGCAGTCTTTCATAAAATGTATGGTAGCGCTGCGACTGCGGCACAAGTAAGGTCCAAACCGATTAGAGGGTCCAAACCGATTAGGAGGTCCAAAACGATCGTAAGGTCCAAAACGATTGCATCAATAAGTTTTCCATGTTGCTTGCAACGTTTGAAGCCAAATTTTTTTTTTTTCAAAAGAGCCCGTTAAATGTTTGCATTCAACTCTACAATTAAATGTCTATTTCATTAGTGTATTTTCAAAAAATATAATTTTTGAACCACGCGCATTCGTTTTTAATGCAAACAGTTTCTTCACAACCAGAAAGCGTAAACGTCATTCTTAAGCAAAAGCGAGTCATAAGGTTGTTTACTTTAGGATTTCGAAGTGCTTTGGTTGTTTATCTTACGGATTTTTGTTCAAAAGGCCAATAGCGTTATCTCATTTTTGTATGAAATATGATTATGATTAAACTTCAAATTTTATTTATTCGAACAAAATATCAAGTCTATAGCCAGCCAAGAGCAAATCAGATGCAACATTGGTTAAAATCTTGGCATAGCACAAGCTATTCCACATCCAAGCATGCAGTACAGCGGTGAGGCAGTCCAGCTAACTTTGTTGTCGGGAACTACAGGTGAGATTTTGCTAGTCTGTAAGTTCGCTTAAAGAAATCACACGAGAAACTTTTCCTTTCATGTTTTTCATACTCCCAGCTTTTCACGCCGCCAACCAAAATTTGAACCACAAAACCCGAGGCTGCTGCAAAGCTTTTCTTACCGTGTTGCCAGAACAGATCGAACTGCAACGCCTGTGGTTTTTAAAACGTTTTTTTCAAACGAGGAAGAGGTGGTTGTATGCGCCGAGCCAAAATTAGGCTGATGGAGAAAAGCTGACAACGGTATGAAATTAAAGTGCTTCGAAATCGCATATAAACAAACATTTTTCCCATTCACGAAAACTTAAATGATTAACAGGGTGAAACTTTTCATCTTCTCTTTTCATTTGACCCTCTGCTTTCATTCGACTATTTTAATTTGACATTTGCTGACCGTAAAAACTGTTATTTTTCAAAACGTCTGATATAATACGTCACTTAAATGACTGGTTGCTGGGCTATTGTTTCGCAAAACTCATTAAATTAACAGCATTTCTTCCGTGTTTTCAACTTCACCATCATCAGCATTCGTCCGTGACATTTCTTATCCTCCACACTAACTGCTGAAATTTACCCGGCGACTCTGGGGCATACAAATAACTTATGACAATATGTTAGGGATGCATCCCACCAAACCTATGCAGCTGCCACTTCTTGGTATGGTTACAGCGAAAGTTTGGGAAAAAATTACAAATATTTTAAAGCCTAAAGTCAATGTTTTAAAGTAACGAAAGCCTGTATACCAGAGTCTTACGAAGACGCTGCTTTGATGTCTGAAGCAGACCAATGCGCTACTGATCAGTTAAAAGGATGTAGGCTTGTCTTACTGCTGTTGGTTGTAACATTATCGGTTTCCACTGCGCAGCAATTATTTGCGTTGAAATTAAGCAATTGGTTTTATCAGGGATGTAGTGCACTAGTGCTAACAACAAGGTGTGGGAACGCATCCAAAAAATAGCCATTTTCAAAGAGCTTAAAACATTTTTTTAAGCAAAACTTGAAACAGGTCAGGGAAAGCCGTTCCCACGCGTTCCCGCCCCACTACACCCCTGGGTTTTATTGAGGAATAGTTGCTTGCCAACGTTTTTCTACCAAAACATTTTTAAAATGTGGTTCAGACCAAACACAAACCACTACAAATAGTATTTTCAACAAAAACATTGCGCGGAATAAGCATTATCCAAATTTCGTGAGCAGTCACTGAACCTGTTGATCCTCTCTTAACATGTACTGTAAAGAATATTACTGAGAAGAAAAAGATTTCATCCAAAAGCACTTGCTAAGAGATGAAAGCGCTGGTGCTGAATATTTTCCTGCCAGATAGAAAGAAGCGCAAAAATTGTCCTTTACAATCACGTCAGTAATAGCAGCCAACTTGAACCAATGTAGTGCGGACAGTTGGCGTCAATATTGTGAATACGGTTGACTGAAGCTTCTAAAGGTTTTTAAATTGCGAAATGTCAGGACGTACTGTGCTAACTGTGACCAGGAACTTTTCCTTTTCGACAAACTAAACATGGCGCCTGTCTCGAACTTTATGAGCTATTAAAAGTCGCGTTTCCTGTCAAACTTTACGTAAAATGGAGGCTAGCTTCCAAAATCATAAATAAAAGCCTTCGAAGTTTGTACAGATTTGAAGGTTACTCCTAGTTGGTTGTTTTGTAGTCACGACTGCAAATAAGGAAATTGATTTTATTTCCTGGATCGACATCTAGGGTCTACGTTTACAACTAAGTGACATCGAATTTCCTTGGAAGTCTAGAAGCTTCGCGGTCGCAGTAAATTGTTTCGCAAAAGATCACAAGAATGACACGGCAGCAGTAACTTCAATGGCGTAAAGCAGTGACGGTTTTGAAGGAAAGAAAAAGGCACAAACGCACTGACGCGAATATTGCTGGAAACGAGAAAATCAAAACTCAGAATGATAAGAGGCTGTTTTTGCTGATTTGAAATTTAAATTTTAAAGCAACGATTTCGACTGCTTCTGATCATTATTGCCGCAAATCCAATTGCGAGACCATCTATGCAAAAACTTTATCCAGATCTGCTTTAATCCACAATTCCTAAATGCCGAGAGGTTAAGATCGGCCACGAGACGGATGTTGGTCACAGGAATGGCGGATGGTCGATCACCACTGAATGATTGATTTGAGTTTTAACGAAAGTTTCGTATGATGAGCGAACTATAGCGTAACGAATAGTTATGTGGCCTTCATTAATTTTTAATGCCGAAACGCCCGCGACAAAGTTGCAACTGAACTCGTTTAACATCCCTAACAACTGCAAACCACCAGCATTACCAACAGCTGCTGCACAGAGTATCTTGTCTAAAATAAAACGGAAGGTCAGACTTTTAATCTGAGCGCATCGTTTTGTCACACGAGACTGTCGTGCAAGAAAAAAAAAAAAAATTTCAGTGTGAAAATAAGTCGACGGCAATCCTGCAAGCCCACTTCCAAATTTAATTTTCATATCTAATCTTAGAAACAACGCGCAGCCTCGTACCACCCACAGATAATAACACTGCTTCATAAAGTTCATTCTCACTTACCCGTTTTCATGAGTATACTATGGCGGTCGAGCGATTTCCTTGCAAAGGGTGTTTACTTGTCATAGATCAAAGGTTGCGAATTTCATTACAAGCTGCCCCTGACCCGGATCAACCCGCAGCAATATNGTGCTGCCGCACTGATAACTTACAAGCACATATTCTCTGATTCATACGAACTCGCGGTTACTGCTTTGCATATGTTAGTACCGCTCTGATCTGAATGTCAGTTGCAACTGCGACAGCAAAGCATAGCTCCAGCTTATCTCAACAAGAATCGTACCCGCGTTTCAGGTTGGAATGAAGCAAAGCGCGTATCCGCATCTACAGTTTGCTTAAACAATCTTGTTCAAAGTTTGAAAGTTGAAAAATATTGTAAATGTTCATTCTCGGCATCTGAACGTTTAGAACTCACTCGTATGTCTGACGTTGATTTCATATATAATTATAGCGAAACACTAGAACATCCGTACTTATCAACCGACAGCAAGGGAAGTGGGGCATGCCTTAAACAATAGCTGTTTCCTGGTAATATACGAAGTACTTCGGAGATAGGAGACGCAAAGCTGTTAAACATCAACTGGTGGAGGTAATCCAAACGGCTTCAATAGTTCACCACAACATAATGTGGAACTGGTGCTATAACACCTATCATTACAATCGTTGAGTTGCTTCCATCGGCACAACGTATGCAGACCGAATTAAAGCTTCTGGCTATAGTGTAAAGGTTCTCCTTCGCCTACCTTGGGCTGAAAGAGCAAAGATACCATAAACTCATTTAATCATTGCTCTTGTACTTTTTACCGCAGCGCATTAATGCATCTTACATTTTCACGCACGCTGCCAATATACGAAGAAGTTGTTTAACCAGATGTTCTCAACAGAAAAACCTAAAAATTTCTAGCTGCCTTTTCTATTTGCCTGCACTTCTCGCTTAATTGTAAAATATTTTGGTACAAAGTTTCATATTCAATCCATCGCGTGCAAGACCATTTGGTTCCTTTAACACTGATTTAAATAACACTTTGCCAAGGCAAGCAAAAGAAGAATGTTAAGACATTGCCCATTTTAAACAGACATGTTGAAGGCATTCTGTAATCTTCCGGTGTCGTATTCACGCTGCAGGCTTTTGTGCAGTTTTTTGAAGGCCATTTTCGTGAGTCTTTATTGACAGATTCTTGCAGTCAGCAGAAGCATTCAACAGAAACTGCGCTGAAATGTCCATCATTTACGACGTTTCTGATAGGAAACTAAAACAAATAAATTGTTATCAAATCATNAAAAAAAATTATTGTACGGCAAGCTAAGAATCGCTTTAAGCTTACGAGTTGTTTCAAATCTGCATGCTGAGAAGGTCNTTGGACTTGGAGGAGCAAAGTATATGTTCGCCAAAAATGTTGCAAAGTTCTTGAGTTAAGGTAGAGATGATAAAACACGCCTGATGTTGTTGTGCTGCAAACGTCTTCCCTGCCCTTTCACATGCTTGCGGTGATTTGAGTCACCGACTCGAGAGAGATATCGCTCGTTCTCTTTGCGATAAAATTTAGCCCGTGTGTTTCCAAAAGCAACACCAGTGCATTCTGAATTTAAATCATACGCAAATTACGATTGTTTATAGATTTCCGAGGTAGTGCAGCAGATTTGCTGATGATGTACCCTTCACAGATGACGTACTGAATGAGAAACGTCCTTTCGTATTTCACCATGTCTACCTCCCACTGCCAGAGCATAGAATCTGGACCCAGAACACTGGAATTTTGAGAAAATGCTATTCATGTTAAGAACAGGATAGCAGCATTAAAACAAAAAATATTATTTCAAAATCGGTTTCGCCTTATCCTTTCAATGAGCGAAAATAAAATTAGTATATAAACATATAATGAGTGGATCATCGGAACCCATTGAACTGACTGCTGGCAAGGTCAAATTCTTTCCACCAGAAAATTATTACAATCTTAAATACATCTCTAATAATGTTGGGACATTTAGTTCTTTGAAAAAATTTTTTCAAATGCTACATTTTTAACAAGATTACTAAAGATAATTATTTAGCCTTACAGTTTGACGGACTTGTTTATTTGAAGACTACATTCAGCTGTTTTTTGAATTTTTTTACATATGGTAAAACGCATAACAAAAATTTCGTTGCTAATGTCAGGAGCGAGGCTTGTTATCACACCATTCGAAAAACAAACACAGTCTATTTCTCAGTTGGTTTCTTGACCAATTCAGTTTCAGCAAATCGAACGATTTATGGTTTTCATGGCAGTTTCTACGACCTTAGGGGTTTTTTGATTCGGTAACTTGGTGGGCTACTTGGTACAATGAGAGAACCGTCAGGTTTTTTTAGGACCTGTGCAACTTTTATAGGACCTGTGCAATTGTGTTCCAGTCAGTAGCAGATTAAGGCTCACTGGTGCCCTAAGCACTGACCAGCCTTGGTGCCCCTTTCTTTCCACACACCGACCCAGTATACTTTAATTGTTGACCAGTCTGTCTAGATCAGGGGCCTCGGACCCGCGAGGGCGTTTTATGCGGCCCGCGATGCTTTTCGGGAATTTTCAAACAACTAACGTTGAACGTTATTTAGTTTATTTACTGGTGTTCAAAAGTGCTTGGACGGCGAATGAACAAGTTATTTTTAAACGAACGTAGAGACGGCTAGAAATGATTAGCCTCTAATTCACGATACCTTTCGCAAGAAATAAGATGTAAAAGCTGTTTCTAGTAAGGTTCACGTACAGCCATTGTTGCGTCAGCGTCATATTGCGGCCCTCGGATTATTTTATAAGTCCTCATTTTCCGTCGGAGCAACTTGAGTTTCAAACCCCTGGTCTAGATATACAACCTAGGTTGTAGCAAAACAAATAACAAAACACACTGTATATTAACTTGACGTAACATGGCAATTGCTTTCATCAGTTTGTCTGTTTAAAATCTTACATATGCTTAAGAAAGTGGATGAAATTAAACACCAAATCAACTCACAAAAACACAAGTTTNGAGCTGAATTTCTTAAATAATGCTTAAAATGTTTTTTTTGATATTTCAAGAAATTAAAGTTCCAGGCCAGGTAAAATCTAACGCGTTTCGCTCTAGAGTCTAGAGTCTAGACTGACAAATCTGCCTAGTTACTGCTGTACAAATTTTCATCGCCACAGACATGCAGATATAACTTTGCAGGAAGCGTGTGATAGCATCAATGACTTTATTGCCGGACAGAGGTCAGAGTGTACCATGCATCAGCCGTGGATCCTGTTTTTCGCCTGGGAAGACAACTACTCAAGGGTACGGTATGATAAATTAACAAAACACTGCGAACAATTTTCACTAGTTATACCAATTTTTTACGGATTTTTTTTTTCAGTTTTCACACTTTACTCAATTTTTTGGACTCCCTACCGGGGTCCTGTTTCCCTGAACACGTGCTTACTCTGCTTAATAGTTAATCCACCACTGGTTCCAGTGAAGCTAGCTCTGTTATTCTCTTCTGTTGCGGTACTTTCTCGACTATCGTGCGACCTCCAGGGCAACGTTCCTTTAGTTTTTTAGGGTTGAAACTATAAGATAGGCTAAATCTACAGTCCTCTAAATCCAAGAAACATGTGTGTCAATTCATAACTACACCATGCAATCACCAAAAAGTAAATTTCATCCAAACAAACCGCAGATCTTCAGTCACCTGTCAATAATCCAAAAAGACAAATGCTGTATTGCCAAAGCCAAGGAAGAAATGTACTGTAAGATATTTTGTTTTCAAGTTGTTACCAAAGACTCCATTAGGGGTGAATCCCAGGCTAATAAAGCAGCCGTAAAATAACATGCTTTACAGTGAGAGGAAATGCAGCATTTCTCATGCATTGAGATACATATTCCCACCTATCTCAAGGGTGCCTTCCAAGAAACAGAGCTCAAATTTGTAGTTATTCTTACAATTCAGTTATTTTTTCAAATGTAGTAGACTTAAACTTGAGTCAATGGGTGATTTTTCCAGAAATTTTAGCTGCATGGCATGTATTAAATTTTATGTTCTTTACAGAATACTCTCCAATGATGTTCACAGCGTTGAAACCACAGTGGAATACGTCAAGGGGAATTGTCATATATTCTTTTTTCTCCTAGCACTGACCTTTCGGCCAAATGAAGTGTCCCTCAAACCTTTAAAGATAATATTTTTCACGGCCTCATAATATCTAAACTTCTTAACCTAATCAAAAATTAAGCCTTGGAGAATGCCTCCGACAATTCGTTCGCACTATTTTCATTTTTTGGCAAAGTAGGCCTTGACGTAAAATTTCTTTTCCTGGGTTGACCATGACACTTTGTACAAGTCTATTTTTACAGTCTTTTATATACAGAGTCTACTTGTACTGCAGATCATAAAACAACCAACAAAAAGATAGGCAATGTGTTCCAGAATTCTGCAAACTCTAGGCGTATGAAATAAAACAGGCTTCATGTTTAGTGGACAAGCTTTCTTCATGAAAATTTGGTTAGAATAATCAAACAAATGTGGATTTTATAAACGAATCTGGATTTCCAGACTCGCTATTCTCTATGCGAACTTTCTTGGCTATCTGTTCCTGTGGCCTTTCAGATCCCTTTTACCCTACGCAAACAACTTCCTCTTTAAACTTTTTGTGCCATTTATGAAGCTGTACAGTAGCTTGTGCTTTTTATGGAATTCTTTTGCAAATGCCTGCTGTACAGTTTTGTTCGACTGTGTTCGAGCATACAGTAACACGCAAACTGCTTTTTTCTACTGAAGTGAATGCCATTTCTATACTTAAAAATATGGACCCGTGAAACAAAATTTTTGAGTGGTTTCTACTTACGCTATTACAAGTTAAGATGATTTGAAAGATACTGGTGAAGTTAATAGATTGCATGATGGTGACACATTTTTCGGAAATACACTGTAGCATTAAGAATTGTGTTAAAAAATTCATTTGTTTGCTGATTTGGGGATCAACTTAAATATTTGTGACCACTTGCGTCTGGATTATTATTTCAAGGAATCTTAATGGCAGGGGGAAATTGCAAAAAACATTTTCTATAAATCTGATGGAAATATTTGCACAATGCTTTGGAGTTGATGTCTATGTACTGTTAAAGCATGAGCTTGAAAGCATTTAATGAACATTGCGCTGGAATCCCTGCCATAAACCTCCACATCTGCGTTTCTGTGTCCAACGATGGTTTACAAGCTATCGTTCTGATATATAATAAAATAAATTGCGGATTTCTGAGCGGCGAACCGAAACATTGCGTTTTGAAAAATCTTTTCAGTAATACTAGAAAATAATATTAAATAAATTAGCGAGTCATTTGCCAGAGAAAACGAGGTATTAGTTTTACAGGGAGAGAAAAATTTTGTGTAAAGGCTTACTTTTCTCAGCATAGAGTGCTTTACTTTGCGGCCAACAATAAGCATGTTGCTTCAGATTATCAAATTTGTCTTATCTTTAATTTGGTACTTATGACTCCAAACAATTGTCACCGAAACCGTTTTTATAAGCTGTTTACAACCTGCGCTTTTTTTGGATCAGAAAACAAGAGAAATCAAACGAAAACGCGACTTGATCATCAGCCCCTTGAGAAGCAACTCTGAGTGCGTGATAGTACTATTTCCTTTTTCCGATCGATTTTGTTTTATACGGGGACAACATCGACCTTAAATGCTATATTTTACAAGCAGCTTGGCCGAATCACATGCGCTGTAGGTAAAGAAACACCAATCGATGAATACAAAACACCGTTTTGCAGGTTTTATGGTTCACTATTGCCTAACTCATGTTCGAGTACCTACGATACTAAGCTTTGCGAAACAAAATGAATATGGCCGATCATATCCATGCAAACAGGTAACCATGTAGTGTTAATACTTTACATGGAAATTATGTAGCCTTTTCTGATATCAATGAACTCCCTGTATGTATGATGTCAGAAAACGTAGTGTTCAAAACGAATAGCACCACAAACTTCTTATGAGTTTTCAAAAGCATTCCTTGTACACTTTCTAATTCTGCAATAATTCAGGTGTTTAAATATCTGATGCATCATGCACCAATGTCTAAGTACGGCTAGCGTTTTTATCATTTAATCTTGATATACTTGCGGTTTGGTATGGAAAAGACGCAGTGGTTATCGAGCTGAGTTCTCTACTGTATATAAAAGGTTGCTAGTTCCTGATTTCGAAGTCTGTTTATCCTGCAAGCAGTCAGGATCGATTTTGCGGGTGTTATATTGGTCTTTTTATTTCAAACTGTTACGAAAATTTGAGCCTACGCAGTATTGAATGACGTTGGGAGAATGTGACAGGTGGTTTTGCTGCACTAGCAGCTGAATAAAATGCGCCGATCTTGCTTATTTAAGTGAAGTGTATAGCATTGTATTCCGAGCCTATTTTTAGGATTAAGTGTCAAAGTTGTGGTAGCGGTCACACTGTCATTTCCTGTACAATTCTATTGGATGATGCGCGTAGCAAAGGTCTTAGCAGAAACTTGTGGTTCCATACATCCGATTTCGCCTGTCTGTCAACTTCAGCCAATTCAGCGATTGTTGAACCAATCCCCTGGTAACGAGATATGTGCTATGGACGTGGTCTGAGGTGTGTGGTTACCGTTTGTCAAAAGACAGTAATTTCTTTCAATACTGAAGCACCGGCTACCGCAACTTGCTATCGTGGAGAGCTGTTACGATGCAGTGAATGCTCATTGATTTGATGCTTTTATTCAGCCTGAAACGATCAACAAGCTCTGCCACATACGGTTATTAGCGTGTCACCCGTAAATCTTCAGTACCAAAATTAAGATAAGGGAATGCAGGTAATGAACCTTGAAAATCGCTTACTGTTTGGAAAAGTACACCAACATGGCTTTCGTTTCCCAAACATGCTTCCTAACTGCTGGACCGTAAATGTGAAGACTTAAAATGAAGTCCAGCATTTATTACACATGTGCAGATAGTTTTAAAACACCACACAGTGGCTTGTGATACAACTGCCATAAATGGTATGAAATTATAAAAGTATCATCAACACTCTACAAAAGTGCAAATTACAAACATCAAGGTACATTAATACCACATTCCAAACACAAACATACAAAGAAGATCTGCCAATGCATTTTGAATATTCGCGCTTTGCTGCACACGATGCTAAGCCTTCCTGGACGTTCAGACGAGGGTATAAGAAGCGGCATTTCTTTAAAAATGTTTAATTGATAATTAAATCATCAAGCAGGAAGAATATTGACCTACCCGATGTTTGCAAAATTGCTTAGTTTAACACAATTTATTTTTGCAAGGTTTCGATAATTTTTTAAAGACTTTGAACATTTTCAAAATGAAACAGTTTCGGTAATTTTACGTTTTCACCATGGAATGAACGAAAAGCAGCTTTTGGCTTTGGTGTTTGTGCAGTGTTGGTATACATAGCAGCAACAAAAGAAATGGCTACAGACTTAATGGTGACTTTGCAAAATAATTATATTTTTCCCAATCATTTGCGAGGGAAGTATGAAAACCCAGCAATAAGCATTCTGAAGTAATTAAAAGCGCCCACGCTTTTTCTATCAACTGCTCTATTGCAAGTTTTTTGCTTATAATAAGATATATTTGTCTTGCATTTTTAATTTCTAAAGTTGTTCTTAACTATTTTTCATGCATCATTTAGCTTTGAGGATTTAAAACAGCTTCAATGCATACATTGAAAAAGAGAAGTTGAAAAATCTCTACTCGAAACGATGTTTATTGCAACAAAACCGTAAATTTGTTTGAAATGATTAACAGACTTAAAAACGTGTTTAGTACAATCGTTTCAAAAACGTCAATGTTTATTTGCGTGCCATTTATTAGGAAGCGTTGAAGAAACGTGAACAAGCAATTCAACTTTCGACGTTGAAGTTTTTGTGGCCGAGACTTCCAAAATGATGAAAATATTGTGAAAATTAGACTAAGACCAAAGACCATCAATCGAAGTGAACCGATAAAAGGTTTACAATTTTGGCGAAATGTGTAAATTTCTTGACTTCTTTTGCATTCGTGTTACAGAGAAAATAGCCGACTTGACTATATTGCCTCTTGCAAAATTTTTTCATATTCTTGCTTAAATCGACTGCTATGCAATTAACTCAGACGTTCGGAAAAAAACGTCATGTTCAAGTTACTATAAAAAATGTAGTTAACCCTTATTTGCACTGTCGTGTAAGCTGTTTTTAAGGTACTTATGTGCAACTCCCATATTTAAAGAAGGTTATTGCGTCTTCAGCCGCAAATCACTGTTCCTGCCATCCTTAACAGGTCTAGAAATTTACGAGTAAAGATCAACCATACTGGTATTTCGTTAACCACTCATATTAAACAACTTTGTGGTTACGTGTTGCGCAGGTTTAGGTGAGATGTTGTCTCCTGGTTTCTCTGATGCCAAACAAAAGGGTTTAAAACATATGACAGACTGAGGTAAATTTCAGTTGATTGAATCAGCATTACCTTTCAACCACATGCAGGAATTGCAGAACCACAATAAGTTTGCAGAGTTGCTCATTGTGGGTAAACTGACCGTACTGGGCAGTCAAGACACTCACTCTGTAATGATTTCACCGCAATCTTTTCGGATTCACATTGGGAAGGTCGACAATCGGACAACGCATTGTCAACGGTTCAGACCTTGAACGATACTCTATGCATGGCTATGCGGTGTGCAAAAGCGTGCAGTTGCCCAGAGCGTTTACGCAGCATTTATTGGCAGTCCTTGTAGGAAGTCGTTTATCCATCGCTTTAACGTCCCTGTCAGCTTGACATTTGCAACCTGATGTTGCATAAGTGTCCGACGACCATTTGACAAGAAGTTTTGATGATGTGGAAGGAAGTTTTAGTGTTGTCAACCAACAGTACAGTCTTCAACTGCAACAGCTACAGAACAAGGCACGCTTGGTTTCTCTGAATTAAAATGTCATGTCGCTACGATCAGGCTTCTTTGTCCGCTCAGTTTCAAACTGCTTGGTCTGAAAGGTGATATATTCCTGTTGCATGGCTATCGCCTGCGTAGCATGGAGTTGCTTAGCAGGTGTAGTAGCTTTGTGAATAATAAACAACCAGCTCCGAGGCTGAGTGTTTTCTTTAAAGCCAAGTGCGTTAAGTTGTAAGAGATTCAACTTCTACAGAAATTTTGTTGCGTTGCTTTTTACCAACCGCATTGTGGAAAGACAACAGATATTTCGGCTGTTGAGAAAAACCTTTATTCGAACTTATCGTTGTTTTGGTCTTGTTCACATATCTTAGATTTCCTTTGTCTGATCTCGATACGGAACTTGAACTCCCTTGATTATTATTTTTCCAATCTGCAAAAGCATTAGTATGATTTGCATAAACAAAACATATCTACTACGGTTGTGAGGCAAAAATCTGCTCAGGCCAAAATGACACACTTCCACAGCAGACCGGTTCTCTTTATAAGTGTTGTTTGGTTCAAGAGACCAACAGACATGCCTACAAAATATCTAAAATCCGTTGTTTTGAGACAGAAAAATATCTCTTCAATTTGACAAAATACATCTTTTCAAAAAAAATATCTCTTCAAAAAAGTTCCGACAAAAAATATCTCTTCAAAAAAGTTATGTAAAAACATAAAGATTCGCTGCGCTCTTCGTACCACCTGTGGTTTTTCAACTGCCCTTTTCTTTCCAAAGTGCTTAATTTACACCACATAATTTTTCTAAAAAACTCCATCTTTAATCCAAGTGTAGATATACCAGCTGCTTGTTTAGCTTTGGACATACTTCGCGTGTTTTGTTTCGAACATCAAAATTTGTTAACTGTGAGAGTTTCTTTTAATAAAAAAGCTATGTTGGGTTTTTATATTTCAGCAGCTACAACACTAGAGGTTGAAAAAATGACCAAAGAGAACAAATGCACACTCTAAAACATTCAACCCATGAGTCGTAACCTTAGAAAGGTGGTTGTTGCTGGCCACCTGATGCTTTGCAAAGGAGATCAAATAGAGGAAAAGACACGTTGACTGACGAGCAAGTATGAATAAGTTCAATTTTCGTTGTTATGCGCGTCATCGTTTTCCTATCCTTAGCAATCAAATATTTATCGCAAACGCAGAGTTCAGCGGTTCCTAAAAATATAGTTTTGTCGTTTATTTTTAAAAAGGTGGCAATTTAAATTTCATTTCATTATCTTCTCAACGTATGGAAAATCTGTTCAGCTGCTATTGCTTTGCCTGGAGATGTATGTTTTTAAAAAGCAACTTGGAATGGCTCATATAGTCTAAACGCGTTTCATGACCCCAAAAAACTCAAACCCCGCACCATTTTCTATTTCAAAATGTAGTTGGGTAACACAAAATTGAAAATAAAATGCTTGAGTTGTTTCTGTTTCTTGTGGCATAGAAAATAGAAAATAGCGTTTCGAACCGACTGAAAACGTTTATTTGTACGTTGCTATTTGATGTGAAATTGTTTGATGAAAGTACCCAGAGATAAATTTACTCTGGCGAGTTGTCTTCTCTATCAACAACAGCCATTGCCCATTTGAAAGTTTGCAGAGGTAGTGTTTTGCACTCAACTCAGTCTGATATTTTGCCGTTGACGACAACCTCCGACAGCTCACGAAACAACACAGCCTAGCAGCGACACCTCGCAACGAAAAAATATTCGTACGTACGTCGGGAGGTTTCGCTTCGGGTTTATTTCCAATTTTAGCAACTGGTGCCTACAAACAATGCTTCAAGTGCAATACAAAACTGTGTAAAACGAACGTTTTTATTGTAACTCTTACGGGAGTTAAATGACGGCAAACGCTCCCTAGTGGCCAAAAATCGTAAAAATGCCCAACAGCAGATATCAACAACAGCCTATAAGAGCGAAGCTTATAGATGAGAAAAATATTTCAATAAGAGGAAAGGGCTGGTTTGAATAGAACCGTTGTTTTGGCAAGATTCATTGCCTCCATTGCTTTTCATAATAGATTTTTGCCTTGGCATGCCAAAATCTACCTGTACGTTTTTACACTGGTTGACTTTGTACTGTTGCATGCCTTACTATAAAGAAGGCTTGGCTTACCTGCGGATAAAAATGAAGCTCTGGAATTTTTTGATGCCTTCTTGGGTCTCGTGTGAGCTATAAGACCTGCATAGATCAAAATATTACCTTAAAGATTTGGTCTTCACATTACAAGTTCTAAATCTACAGAAAAACGTATGCTGCCAGGGATGTCACGTCGTTAGAAGCGAAGAGTATTTACGGTGCTTCGATCGAAGCACCAGGACAACCGCGAACTTGTGTCATGCCACAACTCAATTTGGGTTAATGGCTTTGTGACAAAACAAACAAAAGAAAACGACTAAACTCACCAAGAGAACTGACGGTCAACGTGGAAGTTTGAAGAGGATCAATCATGCTTTGAGATTGAGGCAGTAGGTTAATCATTTGGTTTGAATTTTGTTGTCTCATCAATACCTGAAAAATATTTTTGTTACTCACTGATTGTTATTCATTTCCGTATTTTTCTACTTCAGGTGATTATCTAAAGTACATTCTAAAGTCCAGGTTTTTTTAAGGCGTTTCAAGGCGTTCTAGAATCGAAAATCGGGTTCCTAGATATAATCAAAGAAAATTATCATCGGGTTCCTAGAATAAAGAGAAATCGGGTACCTACAGGTACATACCTGGCACCTAACATTTTCCTTAAAAAAACCCTGTTCAAAACAATTTTAAATCAGACTCTATTCGGCAATCTGTGGGAAGCAACAAATAAGAGCCGTCTGAAAAAAACATGATTAGCATATTTTCAGTTTTCAATCCAGATGATATCATTGGCGCATAAGTCGTATAGATTTACTGTGACCATCACATATACTAAGCTTAAGAAACCATGGAACATATTAAGTTTTTGCAAACTGTCTGTTAGCTCGTGGTGTATAGGCCTAGATGCAAATAGAGGTATAAAACAAAGATCTATTGCAGTGTTTCTCAACCTTTTCGCTGAACGGAGTCAAATCCAGATTTGCAACTTTGTTAGGGAGCCGCACCAAAGAACTTTCAACACAAGTCAATAGACACGTTTTGTTTTATAGCACAAGGATGTCTGTCACATTATATTAGAGACTGCATTGAAAGACTGCTGAGGGCCGTCATACTGTCTCAGAAGAATGGTTGAGGACCACGAAGTTTATGTTACTTCCGTATGCCAAGTTTCTGAATCACTTCATATTTCTGGCGACCCTGGTCTGCTGCCAGGCAGATAACTACATGTTATCAGTTATCTTGAAGCACGCTGTATGGTCTCCCTTGACAGTCACCTACAACCTTGATAGTACGACCTATTGTGCAGATGATCTTTGGCAGCTACGGATAAGAGAGGATCGGGTGAGACTGGGAAGGTTAGGTTTGTAGCCTTTGTGGATATTCATATTTGAATTTATAGAATGAGACGCATGTTTATGGCAGACAAGGGGATGCTGAATATAGCGATTTATCAAATGCAGGCTTATGTTCCCACTCTAGCAAAGCTTGTACTAGACCTAGGTTTGCAAATACGGGCAAAAGCTCAGCAACACAGCAGCAAATGCTATCGCTTCAGCTGAAGGAAGACGTGTAAAATCAAGTAATTTTCGCATTGTGCATTGATTTTCTGTTTTTCTGAAATTCAAGTCTCCAAAAAAATTTGTTCTGCTACTATTTCAATTCTAACCCATTGATGTTTCTTTCTTTAAAACTTCCTTATGCTAAAATGCAACTGCAAAATAGACAAAATGTCAAACCGCTAAAAACGCCCGAGCAAGCTTAAGTTCTTCCTTGCTGCGCTCTCTTATACTCATCACCTGAAACGTTTGTGGCATTTGCGCTTTCCACTTGCATTTATATTTTGACATGTTTACATGTGACTACGAATCACGCAAACAATTTTATATCGAAATTCTAGATTCAGTCTCACTTGGGTTGGTAATTGCCAATAATTTAGTTACCCAAATATTAAATTTTCCGATAAAAAATGACAAATATGTTAAATATTGCCATTCTGCACTAGCCTCTCGTACCCTTTTTTGTATTCCTTGTTGATGCGTGCTGTTTACAGATGAGCCATCAAACTTTTGAGGTAGAGAATGTTTCGTGCTGTCAAACTTCTGCCGAAGTATTCGATGCGATTTCTGCACCTGCTGTTCTTCAGAATAAGATGAAGAAAGGTTCCCATGGGACTGCCGCTGTCGCTGACCAGACTGAGATTGCAGATCATTGCACGTGTCGACGTAGGCTCTGTGTGCGTCTTTCAGCACGCTTCTCGCTCCTTCCGAGAGCTCAGCGAAGTGGAAATTTCCAGACGCGTTGACTGAAACTGAAAAGCGAACGGCAAGAAAATTATGCATTGCATCCGGACAGCTACCATTTAGTTGGCAAATTACTGGCCCAGCTCTGCAGAAAAAAAAGCAATTGCGTTGGGTTGATTTCTGCTTATGTCTACACAACGAAAGGACTTGATTTTGCTGGCAGAAAAAAAGCTGCACCCTTTAAAGACAAATTTTCAAGAAAAATGTTTGTCGGGATTGTACACACTGGGTAAAATGTAACCTGTAAATTTTTTAACCCTGAAAAATATTGGAGCAGAAATAAAATATTTCAAAATCGCAGTGACATTTCCGTCCACTGCTTGCGCTCTTTTTTCTGCTCCGTGTCTAGATGTAAGGACGGATTATATGAAAACAGATGATGATAAAATTGTTTTGTACCTCATGGCTGTTTAATCTCGTGCTGTTTGAATCAAAATGTTTTTTTCTTTCAAAAAATAGACAGTTATGCTTTTTGGGTAGAAACAACAAATCTCATATTGGACTCCCGCAAGGACACCTTTAGCTCTCTGTCTCTGTAATGCCAGGTGCAGAAGACCGTCTACTATAAGCTCAAACGGCAAAGTGAAAAAATGAAGACATGCTTGAAGTGTTAAAGTAACATGTGCAGAAATCTGGTTTCGCACCATAGTGTATCTATACTTCTAAATAATTTTGTGCTCCATTTCAATTTATCTTTCAGATGAAGCACATACGGAATTTTNATTTCGTAAAACTGTCATTCGGCGAGTATTCATTTGTAGCAACGTTATACTGTAGAGGACACTCAGTCATAAAAGTTGATAGTCGGTTTTCAGAATAGAGGGAAATAAGAAAGTGAAATATATGTAGGCTACCTATATTTTTATATTGCTTCAATGTTGTAGTTGTTTATGGTTTTCTCCTCGCAAAAAATCACTTCATGCTACGCTATATAATTTCGACAACACAATTTTTTGAGCGAAACGTACAGCAGCTGAAGGCGAAACCAGATCTGCGCAAATGCGGGTGACTTTACTCAAAACTTTACCAGAATGGCGACTTCTTTCTTTCCCATCCAAGCTTTTACTTGTTCTGTTCAATTTCAAAGCAGAAAACTGCAATTCTTTGCTTAACTTCTTATTCATATATCTTGAGCTTGTCGGGTCACTGGTGTTCGGTCGCAATGGCAGTTCACGGTTGGTTTGTTTCAGCTCTTGATGAAAGGCAGCGTTCGATGACTCTTTGAAGTGCGATGTTGCAGGCAGAGACACAAACGAACGAGCAACCGGCATTAACTTATGCTCTACTTTCACAGGGTGCATAACGCTGCACCGAGGGGGTCTGTTGGCTTCCAAGGCAGAGCTGGATTTCTTACAAAAATGGCTAACGCTGCTAAAGCTAGGTTGATCGATTGTGCTTTCTAGAGCGGGTCGCTCGTCATCAGTAATGTCCGAGTTGGAGACGCTCGTGTTACCATCCTGAGGTGTGCGTGAGTCTGGAAGAACGTTAAAGGAAACTTTCTCTTCTGCCCATTCGCATAAAGTTGGAGTGTTGTCAAAATACGGCGGTGATTCAGAGTCCCAACTGGCGGAATGATCCGTTGTTATACTTCCTTTCCTTTTTCTTCGGCGGTATTCCCAGTCCTCGTATTGGCGTTGAAGTTGCAAATGCGCATAGCGCGGTACGAATCGTCCATCGCCGTTGCCAAGATAGGAACTCTGTTGAACTGGGGCGAAGTTGCCGGCCTTAGGTTGAGGCAAAATGGAATAACGAGAATGCTGCACAGACTCAGTTCGCTTTGGCAGCGATTGGGCCTTGGCTCTCTGAGCGTTGTTGCCTGCCATTGAACCTATAGCTCGCTCCCTTGCTTGCTGCTTCAAGAATCTTTGCATCTATCAAGCAAAAATTACCTGAATTCAACAAAAGACATTCAAAAGCCACTGCGTAATTTAGCTGAAAAACGATGTTTCAAGTTGAATGACACTTTAAAACTTTCGATTATTGCAAACACAGTGGCTAAATGTGAAAAATAGCTAAATGTAAAGAACAACGTCATGTAATAACAGATCCTGATTTGAGATTCGCAAGTCAGATTCACCTGCAAAACGTCAAGCGAGTCTTTTCTTCCCTTGTACGCGGAAGACTGAATTGCAGGCGGCGTCCGACAACCAGCTAATGGTAAACTTCGCTTGATGTTACGAAAAGGTGAGACAGAAGGACGTGCTTTTACCTAAAAGTGATGCAATCTAGTGTAAAATAATCTCTGAAAAAAGCAAAGATCAGCCGATGGAACGCACTGCGAAGTAACCACGGATTCATGGGGTTTTCAACACGTCATGAGTACTATTTGCCCAGTTGCAACTATATCGAAGTATACTGGTTTAAATCCAAGAGTTGCCGACTCGCTGTTTCGAAAAGAAAGTGAGTTAGAGCTGCCAGATATTGCGAAATTGAACATGAAATTTCTATCATTAGTCATTATGAAGACAAACTTGTAAAATGTACTCAGTGGCTACAAACACAGTGTATTTTCTAACACAGTGGTTTTGGGATTCACATGTCCATAAACAATATACAGTGGGAAGGATGATGCAGCGGGAACCGCTTGATAGAGCATCGGTTTATAAAGCAAACCGCTTATTCGAGCAGTTTCGGTTGAAAAAAAACATCCTATCCTTTTCCCCTTATAAATTCTTCGCTTATTAGAGCAGACACACCGCTCATTAGAACAGTTAGACGTGTAGCAGCACCATGGCTTGCACGCAGTTAGCGCAAAAATGAAGTAAAACAATCAAAAATCGACCAGTTCTTTTGTGCTGAAGAGGGACAAGAGTGAACAGTGTCAACCACAACAGCTACTGTGCAATACATTATGACAAAAATATTGCAAAAATACAGTAACTTTTCTTTGTACAATACTGTGTACACTGCTCACAACGAGAATAAAATACAGTACCCTGANNTTGNTATGTGTATTGGTGAACCCCTAGTGTGAATGACACCCTATTTTTATTGCAAAAAGTTCTCATCGGATAAAAGAGCAACCGCTTATTAGAGCAGGTTT
>JGI24022J15233_10000029_pt1 | contig 41697 bp, 19 predicted proteins | sample Ectturendosymbi2_FD_15233 | JGI IMG/M metagenome (IMG submission 15233)
ACTGTTTTTTACTACCTGAAATTCTTGGATATTAAATTTTATAATTAAGTTTAACAATGCTTTTACAAGTACTTTGGCGATATTGGCGGCATTAAATTATAATCTGGTCGCCAATCTCGGGCTGCGAAAATACAGCCCTTCGTTTATCTGCACCAGTGCAGCTTGCAGCTGTAGGCTAAGCTGATGAGCTTTCTAGGGTTGGCGTTTGAAGGTGTATGGCAGTAGTTGGTGGATCTCAGCCTTGGACAACACAAGATATGACTGGTTTAAAACATTGAAATATTAAACATTTGAAGCATGAGAAATCTGGCAAGCCTATAAGCATTCAAGTACTTTAAGTAGACCTTAATTTTTTGGTAAGGTGAACATTGCAGCTGTAATTGATTCAGGATACAAACTTTTACTGGAAAAGTATAACAATCCAGCTCAAAAAAACGATAAATCTTGTGTAAAATCATAAACAGTTCGAAATTTTTTGGAAAATTTAAACTTCATTTGAAGGAACATCATTAAAGTACCAGCTCAAAGAAAGTGGCTCTAGCCTAGGTCTGCTGCCATAACACGGTTTGAATAAAATGCTTAGCTTTGTCTTGCTAATGAAACCAAACCCTAAAGCGTAAGCACAAACACAAAAGAATTAAACCGGTCCCATCAAAAGTATGATGCATAACTAAACCACTGCCAACAAAGCTGCAAAGGCGAGAGTCGAATCCAGCACCACTCGCACACTAAGCTTGGAACATTCCACTGGACTAATAAGGCGCCATTGTTAAACTGAAGTGAATGTTTTCTATGTATTAATAAGGACAACTGAAAATTACGAGTTTGATAAGATTAGGGCTGCTGGAGTGACTGGAAACGCCACTATGTTATAAAAACAGCCAAGGCGACAAACCCATATGTTCAACCAGAGATGAAATTTCGCAGCCCTCCCGGCCAATTTCACCACGAGCCGCCACTGCTGCATAAGACCCATGTTTAAAATGTCTAGAAGCTTTAGTTGTTCTGTGGTATGTACGTCTGCTTTGAGAGTGAAGTTTGGCAGTCACGCAGGCTTAGATATTAATGCTACCAGCTCGTTCCTCCTGAAAGCTATAGATTATCTTTAGTCTTTGATAAGGTGGTTGAAAACATTCATTGTTTAATGCAGGGGTCATGTGCAGTGTAGTTTAGAGTTGCTTGGGTTAGGTTTTGTGATAAAGCAGCTTTGTCCAACCGAAATTGCTTAGTGAGCCAGAAATTATGTCACTATCTTAAGTAGGGCCGCACATTCAATTACATTAATGAGGATCGCACATTGAATGACTTACTTTGATTTTAGCAAACTAAATTTAATTTAAACTAATGTACTGAAAGCGTTCGAATCCTAATTGCAATGGTAAAGACTGCTTGGCACCTTTAACCACTGCGTAAGTGTGATTTCATAAGCAAGTTTAGTGCCAATGAAACAAGGGTAGAAATCAAAAAACTGGTGAAAGGTCTTGCATCGAGATGTCAGTAGACGTATGGAAATATCCCAGCACGCAGTAGGCTAGCCTACAGACGGCACTGAATACCACCTGTATCAAAAATATCAAATTTAAGATTATCATAATAAGGACAGGTTGTTAGTATGTAGGCTACATGTACTACAGCGAAAACCTGAACTGCGCCGCGGGTTGCTGTGATAAAGGTTAAATATGGGTTACTTTAGAGCAAGGGTCACCAACATGGTTCCCGCGAGCACCAGGTCGCCCACAAGGAACAAGCAGGTCGTCCGCGGGCATAGACGTAGCCAAGAGGGTCATGTCCCCCACATTTCTAGCATTTCTTGTCGTTTTGCGCTTTGTGAGGCGTTGTCCCTAAAAAAAATACTGTTGCTCGCTTAAAGTCGAAATATTTGTCCCCCAAAAAAAAATTCGGGCTGGCTGCGCTACTGCCTGCGGACCTGTTTTAAAAGTAACATTAGCATGATCAATGTCTTCACAGTGCGGAATATCTTAATTGTTAATACTATAACAATTAAAGGAAAATTGAGCAACATTTTTATTTCAGAAGTGTGTATCAAACTGGTAGACCTTCGCATTAATCCGCACGCAAGAAGTAGCTCTCAGCTTCAAGAAGGTTGGTGATCCCTGCCTTAGAGTGAGGGATAGAATTACTGTATTTATGACATAACTAAAGGTTAGATGTTGGGCAGGGGTTGGGTGATAAAGCAACTGTCAACTATAGCCCTAGTGCACGAGACTGCTGGATTATAGCATGCGTGAATAGGCTACAAGTATTCCTCAGTGAATGAGAAATTGTATGAGTGCTATCCAGCATGTCACTTGTTCAGCCACACAGGCAAACCAGCACCATGAAAAAATAGATGGTACATGAAGTAAACATGCTTTGCAGATAGGGTAGTGTAAGTTTAGTTTTGTGCTTTTTATGAAGACAAAAAGTGCTGCAACATGTTTTAAGCGCGAATAATCATAACATGACTGTCTTTACAATGAAAAGCTCTACGTTTTCTGTAGGCTTTAGAGGAATCAGGAGTGATGGGAATCAGGGTCAGTCACTGAATGACAGTCCTTACTCCTAAACTTTGAGAAGTATTTTTGTAGAGCTAACAACTCTTTTTTGCTGTTAATGACTAAACGGTGTGGATGTTGCAATGATAACATACTAGAGTACAATTTGCTGGAAAATTATTTCTGGTTTTATTGTCATACTTGCACATCATGAAGGAATAATTGCAATGTCAATCGTTAATGTTTTACCGGTGGTACTACATATGTTTTGACAGTTGTACATGGTAAAATGGTTTATAACAGTGGTTCCCAAACTTGTTCGAGCCATTACCGAAATCAAGGTAGCGATTATTACTTAATTACCCTCAGTATTTCGCAGTTATCTCTCATAATATAAAACAACACTGTGGTTTTGGTTCCGCATTACCCCAAAAAACTGAAACTATAACTTCAAAACCAGAAGATCTCGTGTGACGAGATCAAAACAGAAACTTATGTCTCTGTACGGGCGCTATGTGTCTAGATTTTTCACGAACGTAAGAGGCATACGTGTGCTATGTCGGAAAACGATAGCAGTGCATTGCACGCATTGCGCAAAGACAGTAACATCGTCATAAGTAAACCCGACAAGGGCAACGGTGTGGTGATTTTAAATTTTTAATGTGTTACCAGGGCTGTACAATCAAGAACGTATGTCATTTTCGCACAAAAATATCTGGTGGATGAAAGATTTCATTGTTTCGGACAGAAAATCTCTTCACAGGACTTCATGGCAATACACTGCTTGCATTTATCAAACTGACAATAAATTGCTCTTGATGCTGAAGAACTCTTTCCAGTACACTGCTGGAAAAATCGTAAAGGCAATAGGAAAGAAATGAAGGTTAAATACCGGCAAAACAGACAGTATTTCATAGAACTAAACTAAACCATGGACGCATTACAAAACTTTGGTAGAAGAAAAACAACTGCAAAGTTTAAAGAGTGGCCATTAAACTGTAAACTATTCGCAGGCTGGGCAAAAAAGTTGCAATTCAGGATTGTGCAACTTATGAAAAAATAATTGACATATTTTTAATTTTCTTCCAGTACCTCTGCGAAAAATTCAATCATTGTCTTGGAATTTAGAAACACGAAAAAAATAAAAAACGGCATGACCTGCATTTATATAAATAAAAGTAACAAGGAAGTTTTGGATACGCTATTACTGCTGAATTATCATATTGGAAGACCGATATTCAGATGTGTTTGTAAAGTTTTTCACGTTGAAAGAAAAAATAATTTTGCCAATCCAATTCATAAGTATCCTAAAACTCTTAGGGACAGAATGCATAGCCTTAGTCATTGATTTCCATCTCAGGCTGACCATATTCTCAAAGCGAAATTCTCCAAAGTGGTTTGAAAAAACAAAGCGATTTATATCGAAAAAAGACAGAAAGAGTATGTCTGCAAAAAATAGTGATATTGAAAACCAGGCATTATTTTTAATTAGAATAGAATTGTTTTGAACAACAAATCAACTAATTATCAAAAAGCAGCCATCGTAGCATAAATCGGTGTTTTGCGGAACTAAACCAGTGCCGCTAGTCTAGCCAAGAGCTTCGAGTGCACATGCGCGATGAGGTAAAGTTCAAGCCAGCAAAAGCAGTTCTAAGGCCATTACAATGCATGCGGCATCTAACAATCAGGCTGTGCACCTAGATAAAATAATTCGCCTATTCAGGCTTGGAAAAGTTCAGTACCTGACCAGAAATTGCAAGAATAAGTCATTCGAAAAAATCCATGACGACAATTACCAGTTAACCATCACTATCTTCCAACACAAAAAAGAATTTTACATCTTCCACCGTGTACACTTAGGTAAGTCACTTTACTGGAGTAACGCATGGGAATGAAGTACATCCGACACCATTCAAATCTGAGATAATCACAAAAATATTATGAATCGCTGCATGGCCACGGAACAAAGCAGAAGAACACAGACACTTACTTTAGTTTCTACGGAACGTTTGTGACTGGAAAGTGAACTTAAAGACTTGTGTTGCGTGAACTTTTGTGCTGGTACAATAGAATTCACAGCAGATTTTATTGTGGAATGAGCATCGATCCGTGACTCGGACGACCTTCAATTAACGGAAGAGCATGAACTAAACACACGATCGCAAAGAATAGATTTCGGCACTAACTTAGACTTTAAAGAGTTTATGATATTTCCATAGTTTTCTTCGTTGCACTCTGCATTTTCTTCGTTGCACTCTTCATTTTTCATCAAATTCACAGCTTTGAGGACATTTTTGGCCAAATTAACCTGCTGCGCCATGTCCACTGTATTTGTAGCCACCTGCAATAACAAATGAACTGCTTTGGCTGCTAGGTGACTAAGTGGTAAAAATAATTTTACTACTTTTCAACAAATAAGCGAGGAATTCGACATTGTTTTTCTGAAAGAAATATATGAACCAAAAACCGATGCAGTTGCTGTCACATCTGGGAGTAAACCACAATTAATATCATCTAACTTGCCGACTTAAATTCTAGATAAAATACTGGTGAGGAGAAAAATTGTCTTTTTTGCACAAATTTACTAAATTTTTACCATTTCCACGACATAACTCAAAAATGCGCGATGAAAATGACTTATTCTCGAAGCAGATACAGAAAAAATATCTCAACAAGTTTTAGTGTATGCTGTAAATGTAAACCCACAAGCTGGTGTGAGATAAATTGTTGTAAAGCAATTAACTTCTATGGTTAAACAATCAAACAGCTGAAAATCAGTAAACCGCTAATCACAACACAAAAAACTCATTTCTGAACTTATTGCAACCTTTGTTGGTAAACAAGCATGCAAGCCAAAATCTTTTGGAAATGAAAAAAGCAGAATCGACGGTCCGCTTGGAACTATTCTGCTGAATGTAGAAAAAAATTTAGAAAATAACCATAAACAGAGTACAATCAGCAAATGTATTGTTATTCAAATTGATCAGCAAACTACAGCACAATTTCCTATTAAACTGAACTGTCTCTGCATTTCCGTAAAAGTCCTCATCGTCAGCTTCCTGATCATCACAATAATCTTCACTTGCAACAGATTTAGAAGGTGTTGAAGTTGGAGATAAGCCACACAAGGGTAACATAAAATCTGCAACGGAGACATGCTGATTACATTGTGTTATGACTATTTCTTGACAAGGAAAACCACAAACTTTGTTTTTGAAGACTGCAAGTGTTCATTCAACAAAAGTTAATAACACCTCACGTCATTTAACAAGTTAAGGGGTAAATAGACTACGCACTGCACAAAACACACCAACTGTTACTGTAGGTTGTAAAACTAACAGGTAGAATAAGTAACAGAGAAAGAAAAAGGCTTAGTACGGGCGAAAAATCAAGTGCACCCATGCAAAACGGCGATTCTGTCGAGGTAATTGAGGGTTATTTTTCCTCTAAAATGGGTACTGCGTTTTTCAATGATTGTTTTCAGCACTATCCCCTTCCTCTTGCTATCTCACCTTCTGCCACACAACACAGGCTTGCTGTATAAGTTGTACGCTATCTGGCACCCCTTTTCTCGACTACTCTTACCTCCAAACGTCAAGTCAGAATTTTCTCCTAAAACCAATGCACGTCCACACACACATCTTCCACAAATAAATAACATGTTTTAATATCATGCACGCATAAGTGAGGATATTGTAATCAATCTTTCCCTAACCATGACAGATGAGTAATGGAAGATCAGGTTAATGCTATTCAAGACTAGCTACTGATAGCAACGTACAAAAAGAAATCTTATGAGTAAGCACCAAAGTACCTGTCCAAAAATGTAACGAGTGGCTTAACAGTGGAGGAATTCCCGACAGACATTTAGTCAAATGTAGATGACAACAAAAACGTAACTAAATCCTGAAGGTATTGGCAAGATTCCAAGACAATTACCTCTCTAATAAATAACTGCAGACGAATGAATTCAGCAAACGTTTTTATAGAACCTGGTAACTGCTTATAATTCGAGAAATTGACTGGACCAAGGCATCTTGGTGGTGGAGCCCTTGGTGTGATCAGGGCAGAAAGACGGTCTGTTATTAATGGTGACCACGCATGGGAAACACACAAGGTTCCCACACATTTAAAAAAAACATTTTACTTACTTTTTCCATACCTTTTCAACACTACATGAAAAAATCAATACCAGTATTTATCTTCATTTTTCCAAAATTTTAATCATGAAACACAATTTTACACGTTGTGGGCCATCCACTAACAGTTGTGCAGTGACGGTGCATCCTAATGTGTCTATTACCCTTTCATGAACACAATCATACACATCAGTTTCTCTGGCATGTTCCATAAATTTTGAATTAGTAACAATCTTATTGCTTACGGATTTAAACTAATTACTGAAATAAGAGATGATTCTGCTAGAAACTTTATGAATACTTTTCCAATTAGAATTTCCACACTTTTTCAATACTTTATATACATTTTGGCCAAATTCAATACTTTTCCAAAGTATTGAAAATCGATTTCACAATTCAATACTTTTTCAGTACTCTCAACACCACATGGGCACCCTGACACCACGCAGCCAAATGTTTCAAACATAAAAGCAACAAGCATAGCACAATCGTTGTTGCACAGGAGCACATGTACTATGAATTTATGTGTGTGGATCCTATTCTCAAAAGGACTATTGTGCATCACAACAGGGGGGATTCAACAGTTTGTTCAACACACATCCAAATGCTTCCAAACGTCCAGGCTGATAACATCAGAGTCAGTTTGAAAGTGCTATCATTTCAGAAAATGAGGTACACTGAGAAGCCTACATGAGGGCACTTTGTCAGGTGAAGATTAGCCACTACGTTCATTGCACTTTGACACATGAGACCAACAAACAACTAGCACAATTTGTGTAAAACACCTGTGTTTCTGAGCATTGTCAACTGAAACATCTTCATAAACAAAAATGTACAATTAATTGGAACATTTTATATTCCTTATATAACCAATAGTGTACAAAAGCTTGGAAGTGCTGAACAGTCTAATAATCACAATAATAGCCAGAGCAAATGAAGTTTAAGAGAAACAGTTGCAAATGTGCATTCCAGTTCTTTGCATTCTAAACAGGAACCACCTGAAGAAGTTCCAACGAAGTTACAGTTGGTTGTATTGTGTATTTCAGTGAGGCATACGTATGCCAGACAACCTTGAGATGAAGCTGGTGAAAGGTACGTTTCAGTATGAGCATGCAATGGTTTTGGAGATGGTGCAGAGCAGGTATGGTCATAATCATTCTAAAACAGAAAAATTTTGTTAGTAAAATCAAAACTTACTCCGCCCAACCAGTTGAAGCAAAGCTGGAGCTTACCACGATGAGCCGAGACACATAAGCACTTTAAGTTTAATGTATAAATTCTTTTCACAAAAGAAAAAGGTTTATAACTATCTAATGTCTAATATCTAATATCTGAAAAGCAGTGCATTTTCAGATATATTTTTTTGATAAAAACATTACAAGATTACAAATATTTCAGAAAAACAAACATTTCAGAAAAACAAACATTTCAAACATTACACATATTTCAAAAAAGACATAAAAAGTTGTGAAGTGAAAAAGCTTTCAATTTACATAAACGTGATGTTTATTCAATGACAATCGAACTCTAGTTTTTCACAAAAAAATAATGGTTTTGTACCTCTTCACAGTAGATACAAAATATTTAGCCTAGCCATAACCAATTTAGATGTAATTTTTTCTATTTCCAACAGAATATGATTGGAACTATTGATTACTTGCAATTTACAATGTTCATACTTGCATTAAATGACAAAACAAAGGTATCAAGTATGCATAAAATATTTAGATAGGAAACCTGAAGTAACAACAACCACAATTAGGTGCATCTGAGATCCATCACCCAAGTGCTATAATGGGATTTCAGGTGCAAGGTGTACTTATAATAACTTTACTTTATATTTACAAGTCATATGAGAAAGTTCCATCATGAAAATTCATTAAACACAATTTTCTATTATTTAACACAATTTTCTATTATTTAAAATGAAAAACTAAAAGTTACTAGGTTTTTCAAAACAAACATACAAAAGTAATCTACAGTACTGTATCAGCAGTATAATTGCATTTTATGTATTGGCGTGAATTGCTTAACATGAAAAACTGAATTTAAATATGCTGCTAAAAACGGATGAGTTTCACCATCTTTACAAACACATGTGAAATGCATCAAAATGCTCAGCACAAGTGCACAAAACCTATTTTCAACAGTTAACCAAATGTGAATGACAAACCTACATGCTAATCTAAAAATACAAAACGCATGAAATAAAAATATATTTATTATTAGTAACTTTTGGTAACAGAAATTGTATTTTCAGAGCAATCTTCTGATTTCTAGTCAAGGCTGTTTTAATGTGTTAGCAGGTTGAAAAGATAGCTCAAGTATAGAATACAACCAACAACACAATTAATAATTTATTTATTTCTCACATCTTCTTTAGGAAAAGTTTGGTTGATGGGAGAAAAGTTTGTATCTTTAAGTTGCAAAAAGTTGTATGGTACCAAATATCTTTCCATGTTTAAAGGAACATCATCATCAGGAACTACTTGCACATCATGCTTGAATGCTGGATCCTCAAAAATGTCAGACTCTTTAAACAAAATATTTTCATTATGTATGATGTGTGGTTAAGATAGCATGTCAAAAACTACTTTTGCTGTAAAGAACTTTGTCTAACCACAAACTTTAGAATAAAGACTATAAATACCCTTGTTTGCAAGAACATTTTGCAACCAATAACTTTAGAATGAAGAAAATGAGTTGATAAAAAAAAACTACAAAGAGTTCAAAGAAGGATGTGGTAATCATAGGAGAAAAATGAAAGAAGGTTGAGCTTCTTTGCTTTTTGTTTGGTGAAAACATGAATTTTTAGCTAACAAACTTTCTTATGATTGTTAAAATCACACAAACTTATAATAAATGCCAATAAAAATATATCTTGTCAGCTGAAGATAAAATAGAATAAATATATGGCATAAATGCGTATATTGCTTTTTTCCTTACAGAAAACAATTATTTTTTTTACTTTTATCTTTTGCCACACTTTTGTCACCATTTGTAGGACAGCACAATCTGCAGTAAATCAAACAATCTTTCTTCTTTTCCGTGATGCAAAACCCTGACAACATTCTACTTGTACATTTGAAGTATCAATATAATTCATAACATAGCTGTAATGCAACACCAAGTTTTTCACTTTTCAAATGTGCTTCCTACAAAGTAGTGCATACAATGTGGAACTAATAGAGATGGTAAAATAAAACAGAAAAGTGTAAAACCAAACTGCAGGAGTTGCATGCAAAATGCATAATGTATCCAGAAATTTCCAAAAAAATTAAAAGCACTATTTATCAGATAGACATAATGATTTTACAAGCATACCACAGTCACATATATCCAGAGTTTGAGAAGGCATGCAGTCTGTATGAGAAGCAATGATTTGATGATTTATAACAAACAGGTGCTTTTTCCAACCAACAAGAAGATCACCAGTTGAATTAAAAAACACACACTCTGAAAGTGTATCATCAAGTACAATCTCAGTCAGGAGAAGTTGATCATAGTTCCATACTTTAATCATGCCATCAGAGCTGCAGTTATAAGATTATGAAATTGTGACAGGAAGTTATTGACAATATGGAAAGCGATGATACAAGAATGACAAAATAATTGTGCACACAAGCAAAACAGTGTTTTAAACAAAATCAGCAATATAGCTCATGCAAAGTAGAACATATATGACAACCACCAAGATAATGTTACTCAGAAAACTGCTGAAACAGTCTGCAAAACATCAATACCTGCATGAACACAAAAGCTTCTGAGCAGCACAAGCCTTGATGGTGATTACTGACGCTTTATGCTCTACCAAAAATCTACTTTGATCAAAATTAGAACTCTCTTTATCCAACTGCATATCCATACTGTGCAGGTCTGTCAAACATTTACTAACTTTCAGGCAATGCAGAGCATTTGTAAAAATAAGAATATTTATATGTGTATTGCATAGTAATTATTGTTGCCAAATCTTAAAAAAACATACATAAAAAACTGAAATCTTTGAAAAATATCTTGTTATCAAATATTTAAATAAGATATTAAAGTCCTTAGCAAATTTTAGGCCGCCTGGTGCCCATGGATATAGAAACCTGTTTTAAAGAAAGGAATACACATGAAACTCTGAAAAATAAACATTAAGAAGCCTTACACAGTTGTTGTCTATGAAACAGAAATTACTGTCAAAAATTTGTGCACCTATGGAATTGAAACAGATAAGCTTTGTAGATATTTTTTCAAGGTCGTTAGTCCATTCATTCTGGGGAGGGTTTTGGGGCAATAGCTTTATGAAGATTAAAAATACCTCATGGTTTTCTGCAATCTTTTATTATAGTATTGCTGGCTATATGCCAAGATGGGACCAAGCAAGATCAGAGATGGCATCATGCCACCTTTCCCTTAGACCACCTCTAGGTCACATTTCCGTGCATGTAACCAGCAGGGCTTGCCTCAACAATCTGTTCTGGCACATTCTGGACACATGGCCAAACCATTGCAGCTGAGATCTTTATTCAAAGAAGTGACTCGACATTCAGGGCTTTACCTACTTTGCAACTTTACACTTTGTCACAAAGTGTCACTGTGAACTCTTTGTAAATATTCCATATTTGCTGCTTGTACTTGAGATTGCACATTTTCAGTCATCACACAAAATACATGATTGTAGGTGAGGGTCAGACCAAAGACCGATTTAAAAGGTGACAGCTTTGATGTGTTCGAATGCTCCTGTTTTGACACAGAGTGATTAAGCTCATGCAGAAATGCGTTTGCTTTACCAATCCGTGTATCAATCTCCCTGTTTACTTTCCATCACTCACAAATGCCACCCCAAAGTATTTGAACTTCTCCACCTGTTGCAGTGTATTGCCACTTACTTGCACCAAACAATACCTTAGGGTTCTGGAGAGACATAATACCTCAGTTTTTTCAATGCTAATTTTCATTCCAGCTTGGTTGCATGTTTGAAAACCAATCAAGTGCATGTTGAAGATTCTGTTTTTCGCAAGGTTGACAAAATATATCGAAACACCTTTGGCAAATTTTCTGAGTGAAAACTTTTGCATGCTTTATTTTGTACTTATTTATTTCAATGTGTGAACCAGACATGAAAGTCCATAGAGCACAAGCACACACTGTCTGCACGACGCAGGTTGATAAAAACAGACACAACATTTTGTAACGGTTTTAAGGGTAGGGTCACAAGATTACAGACACTTTCTTTACACAAATGATCCCCAATTCGTAACACTTGGTAGAACACTACATCCAGAGAAGGACACGAAAATCGCATAGTAAGAATTAGAGTCCAACCCTGGCTAAGGCCAGGTGAAGTACAAATGTGTTATGGCCTGCATATGCCCTCAAAATAACACTGTAACATCCAGGCACTCAGTCACAAAGCAAAAGGTGGTTGTAGTGTTCAAATAATAAGGATGAATATAAACAATCTGACTGCATCAAAGCACGCAACCATACGTTGTTAGACATTTTGCATCGTTCAAGTAACAGGTACACATTTTCTCTCAATAAGGCCTGAAAGGCAGGAATGTTACATTTAACCTGATGACTACTAACACTTGATCACCACAGCAGGTTATATAGAGCAGGGCTTCTCAAACTTTTTTGTTCTGTTACCCAATTTTAAAAAGGTTTTTCTATTCAACCCCTTCACGGATAGCCTAGATTTAATGATACATGTAAATGTCCCATTACAAATCTCAAGAGACATTTTTTCCATGCGAAATCATACAAATGCATACAATCCACAAATATAATTATTTTAGTAATAAAACAACCGCGTAATGGAATCAGCAAGGCGGAAAAAATTTAAGAAAAAGGTTCAGTTTATAGAAGTTATCAAGCATAACTAATGGGATGGATGCTCTTGATGATTTTTACACAGATTATTCATTCGCAAATTGATACAATTAGCGAACGCAGGAAGAAAGAAATTCTCAACATTCTTCAAAAAGTATCAGTTTTTGGACTTCATGATTACCAATGTTGAGAATGCCACATCACGCAAATATGTTGTGCAAACGGTTAAGAGGTTATGATTGGCTAGATCAGAAATGACTGGGTAATCATTTCTTGTTCTTATCAAAAAATCACAAACTCTGTTTTGAATTCCCAGTTCCAAACTTTTGTCGTTTAATAACTCTTCAAACTCATCCTGGGCGTGGCATGTGTGTAGCCTCCTGAAATCTCAATTGTATATGGTTCGCGGATCCAACTTTTCCTTAATCAAAATCCCAAGTACTTCTGTAACTGTGTGTGAAGCTTTTAACATTTGTCTGAAACTAATCAGTGTGCTGATTGTGCTCTCAAAGCAGTTAGTATAGTCCAGACTTAAAAGTTCTAAACACAAGCATGCGTTCGTGTCAGAATGAATGTAGTAAGGTCAATTTTGGTCAATGCGTTAAAACAATCGTGACATAACAACACAACTTGTTGTGCTTGGTTGATTATCATTATCATTTGATAGCTCAGGCACACATTTTAGTAAAAAACTGACAGCATGAAACGCGGAACTGCCCCTGAACAGATTCACTGCAGGTGCATTTTAACTTTCTTGTAGAGTTTGCAAGAACTTTCACATCTGATTTGTCAAGCCAATTTGTTTCGTGACCCCAAAATTACACTTCACGACCCCAAATGGGGGCCACAGTTTGAGAAGCCTTGGTATAGAGCACTGCAACCATGAGTATAGGCCACACGCAATCTCTGGATGTATGCCTTCCTGAAATCACAACATAGTTGTGATGCATACATGGACGTACTCTAAAATCAATATCCTCAGTATCAACAAAATCAGACTAAGACATGAAGTTAGGTATCATGGACTTTGTGGCAACTCAGCAGAAAAAGAAACGTTACAAATAGGATCAGTTTTGAACGCATGCCAAAACTAAAAACGATTTCCAAGGGTTGCTCTTTTGAGCCTGCTTATTATTATAAGGCATTTACAAAAGATGAAAAATGTGCCAGAGAAACTTGAGAAATTTTGAATGCATTGCTTATAAATCAACATCCCTGTGTATTTTCCTCAGACAATATTCTAACCGATTTTAGCTATATACTAAAACGTTCTAAGCTGTTTTAACACAAAAGTTATGTACTAATCAGGTTATACAAATGGAGCAATTCATTATTTTCTAAAGTCCATAATTTTCTACATAGCAAAGATTCAAAAACTAAGAACTTGGAACCTAAACAAGAATTCNTTAAACAAATATTACTTTTTACTTCAGTTAGAAACACTTTGATAAAATCTTAACCAGGCTTACCACGGCAAAGAATTTGTTTGAAGAAAAGTTGGCCATCTGTATCACCACAAACAAATAGATCATCTGTTAAGCAATGTACTGTGATATTGATGGGAAAACAAAATTTGAACATTGGATCAAAATTTGGGAGACTCCATACCTTTAAAAAAACTTGTTTAGAGTTCCATTAAGAAGAAACATAGAAAATTTCAGAAAATCAGCAATGCACAATATAGAATTAACACAAAGCAAGGTTTTTATTTTTGAAGCAACTTGTACACAAATAAAAAGTTAAAACACTTCAGCAACCCGTAACAGACATAACTTACTTAAAATAAGTAGAATATCAGCCTAATGCAATATAGAATGTTATGAAATACCTTAAACTAAACCCAGAATTAAAAACTTTGTAGTTTCAACTAAGTACCTGAAAAACAGCATCGAAAGAATCACTTCTGGTTAAAACACGTTGGTTCTGTGCATCATACGAAATGTCAACAATTGTTCCATTGCTGATTGCCATTTCAAAGTACATCAAACCTTGGACATTTTGATCAAAGAATAAAATGCGACCATCTTTTAATCCCAGAAGTAATAAATGTCTAAAGAAATTTGTAAGAATAATCATTGACTTTTTGCAAAGAAGTATGTGCAAAACAAAAATGGTTACAATATTTCATTATCAATATTTGAATGGGCAAGTACTATAAAAAATAAAAATTTCATATTAAAAAATTAAAGGAAATATTGAAATGATATAGGATTCCAAATTAAATAATTAGAAAAAAAATTTAAAAACCCTCATTTTTATTTTTGAAAAAATGTTAAGGTAAATTTTATAGTCAACAACTTGGTATTCTAACTGCTAAAGAAAAGTTGAAACTATAAGCCAGATTGATGCAAAATTAGTTACCTATATTTTTAAACCTTGTAAAAAGCACCCCTGCTAAAGGAAATATTAGCGTTACTTCAGGTATGTAGAGCTTTGCTGTAATTCCTTTATTTTGCCTGTAGTGATTTATTGCTTGATGTATTTTTTATAGTTTGGTGACAGAATGCAATTTCTTATGTTGCACCACCATTTCCAAGGCTTCTCTGCATGTCTAACTGAACACAGTGCCTTGAACACACTATTTGTTTCATCTGTGGTGGTAAACACAATATTGGTTTTGACTACAAGATACATGGTGTAGAGTTTCCTCCTAAAACATAGAAACAGCTTGCAACTCTACCTATTCCTGTAAAGTCCATATGAGTTGAGTTGGAGTTTTCTGAACAAGTCAAACATATTTGTGTACTGCTACATGCCTCACTGGAAGATAACAATGACATTCACAGACAAGTGAAATCAATTTACTATGCAGCAAACAGCTCAGGGACAAGTTTGTTCAGTGTTCAGTTTACATAAGAAATACCTTGTTTCATGCCTTTTGTATGCCCATGCTTGCTTTCCAAGCAATAAACAATAGCACATAGCCCATGGTGATACCCATTAAATTTTCACATTACATTATTAAAATTTTATCCATTTGTTAACATCAATATTTAGGAGGTCTAAGCTTGCTGCAAACTTTTGAGGAATCGCTGGCTGGGACATGATTTCTTTGCTTTAACATGATTCAAACTTGTACATATTTATATTCAAGTAACTGGTATTTACCAAGGCATCTGAGTTGAATCCTTTTGCAAATTTTCTATTAAAAATTTTGTGAATGGATTCAACTCCATTTGTCAACATCAAGTTAATGAATCCATGAAGGGATTTGATATTTGGAAGCAATCTGTATGCATTTATTCAGCAATTTACATCTTCATTTATTGTTTAATCTGCTTACTTGAAATGTCTAATGTTTTTATAGATCATTTTACTTGTACTATGTAGGGCTTAACTGGTTAGCAAATGCAGAAGCTGCTGGTTTGTTGCTTCATTGGTTGTTGCTTTCTGTTATTGTCAGCAGTCCCATCACTATGGGGGCTTTGGTAGGCTTAGCCCCCTCCCAAATTGAAATTTGAAACAATATAAATCAATGGAATTCTTTTCAAATTTGAATGTCAAGCCCCTCCTGCACAAACGTAAAGCCCGCCTATTGACGAAGGTTCTAAATGTTGGTATATACCAATTAACATCTATCCCATGATATGTTACGACTAAGTGCTTTTGTGTCTTTGTGTTCCACTGCTAACCCCTGCGATATGAATCATAAGTTTGATCCAAACATATATATAAAAAAGCAAATTAACACATTTGATTATATTTGTCCTTGTGACGAATCAGCTGAACACTTCTTTAAATTCAAATATGCTGACCAAAGTGTGCATGGATGTTGCAAAATTGGAGGTGCAATTGCAGAAATAATTATCATGGTTCTAAAAGTCAGTTGGTTGTCAAAGCACAAATAGTTTATTAAATACTTTATGTAATATTTATGTGTAATAAAAAAAATTTTGTTTGACCACACTAATTGCTTTCTGAATGTGGAAACATGAATCCATGACATCAACCACCACCAATGATCAAGAAACTCAACTATTACCTGATACCTGGGTACTTCAAATTTGCACCTCAGTACTTCTATATTTAACTATACATGTAAATCTGCTTGATATTGTAGATGCCCATTATGCTCTGTGGTGTATATAATGCAATTAGAAAAATCATGCATTTCATTAACGAGTTGACAACTGTAAAAAATAGTAGCATTTGGTAACAGACTTTGCTCAAAAATAAAGTCAACCCAGCTTTATCGCTTTGGTTCAAATAAAAAATGCTTTTAGGGAAAAAGAACCCACTTAGTAAAAGATGCTAAGAAAAAAAGCAGCTTCAATTGCAGATGCTAGAAATATTATTGTGATTTCAGAAGCAGTATTTTGGCAATAGGAGCAAAATACACAAGATTGCTAACATCAACAGATAAAAGATCCAGAAGTGGCAGAATCACATCACTGACTGGCTTATTTATGCCTTGTTATGGAGTCACCACAGCTAGCAGATGTCAGTGGAAACTTCATTCCATAACTGCTATCAAGGCTGCATTGCATCCATCAAAACTTTTGTGAAAATATGAATGATCAGTTTCAGAAATTATGACTTTGTGTTAAAAAAATTAAGTATCACAATAAGCACTTCCTGACCTATCACTGTATGTTTGGAATATCTATGGTACCTCAAAGTAAGATTCTTAGCTCACAGCCATGATCAAAGTTTTATTGTAAGCAAGTTGACTAGATATGTATGATACCAAATTTTACTAACAATTTGATGATGAATATAATATTTATAGCATGCTTTTTCTATGGAACTGACATGAAAAAGCTTCAATAAACAGTACTATACTGCAGCAAAATCAAAAAATGTTGGGATAGAACCCTAAATTTAGCATGAAAAATACTGAAGCAATGACTTGATAAAAAATTGGATGAAGTTTTTTTGTTTCAAAGATCATAACATGTGCTCCTAGTGTTACAAGTAAGTTGCAAACATTACCAAAGGCATAAGACATAGGAAATTCGGTACAAACAATAAAATACTATGAAGGTACACGCAATGAAATACTCCATGAAAGATCAAAACACCAAAAAAAAACTTACTCCTTGGAAAAGTTAGTGATTAATACTTGTGCACAAAAACTGCAATGAAGAATCAAAACATGTAACAAAGCCTTTGATCTCATGCAAAATAATGTTCAGTCATTCATAACAACTTTGATAATACCCTTCAGAGATGAAAAAACATCACAAAATTTCCAGAATTAATACGGGGCGTTTTAAATACAGTACATTTAAATTTGCATAACCACAATGGCACAAAACCTCATGACTGGACACGTTAACAGCACTCTCAAAAATGACAAATGTACTTTTTATTAAAGAATAAACACAAACCTTGACAAGCACGAGCAAGCACCAAATTCTCCAATAAAATTAAATCCATATTTTGATGTTATGCAAGCAAGAGTGGAGCATTCACTAAAAAAGTGATTGATATTAGCTGCTGATGATGGTTTCTTCATTACACTTCTTGTTATGTTAAGTTCTGTGCTTGATGACTTCTCATGGTGATCAAAATTTTCATCTTTTTCTTTTTTTCCACACTGAATTTCAGCCACATTCCATTCAGCAATTCTTGCAACAAAATAATAAATTACATGCAGTTACCAATTTTTGCCATTGTTTAAGAAACAGTTAACAAGTGATGGCTCCATCAAATATTTAACACAATGATGCGCATTATTTCTTTGTTAATAATGTCAAACAACATGTTATTTCAAATATTAGGGGTGCTGTCAAAGCTCAAGGAAAAAAAACTGCAACACTATACCTGACTGCAATTTACAAAATATTGTATCGACTGAAAAAGTTTTAATGCAAGATGTTTCATAGACAAAATGAAATATTTCAATAGAAATGCAAGATGCACAAGACACTTTTCACATGCATGTCACCAATAAATAGAGGTGACCCCACAAAGTCATGTGCTTGTTTACAAAGTTGCAATGAATTAAAAAGACCTGCCACTTTTAGTTGAGTTCAACACATAGCCTATTTTTTTTATACTGAGTGCATCAAATCCCTCAGTGAAAAAAATTATGATGAGTATACAGCAAAAAGTCATACTCTTTGAAAACCCAGACTCAATGAATTACTATGAAAATCAGATAAACTCTTACTCAGTGTAGCATAATCTTTGCTTTGTTGCTAAGGCCATGAAGAATTAGCTTGCACTGCATTATCTGAAGAAGGAAAAAGTTATGCTGCTTAATAGAGACCAAAATCTCAATAAAAGTTTGTTTTCAAAGTCTAAGTCGTCCAGTTTTTCACCCATCTATATCCACAGAAAATATGCTTAGAAATATGCAACTGGTAAAACTGATCTTGTTGTGCAATGCTGACAGATGACTTTGGCAGATTGAGGTATTGCTGCAGTCATGGTTTTTCCGGCTAAATTATCTTATGTTTGGATATTCCTTGAAATAATGAAACTAACTACACCACAATGAACATGCAGTAATAATTTCGCCTGTAGTTCAGTCTCAGGAACTGTGGAATATGTCGACTTCACTCATGAGAAATGACAAAGTAAACACATTCATAAACACATCCTTGTCTTGTCAAACAAATGCACATTAATTTCAGTGTTTGTTCTCACCACACCTGTGAAATTAAATATCTCATCATGATACCTATGTGTACATAGGCATGTACTCATCTGTAAATACCATGTGTTTTTGTTTTTATCACCTTGTCTTTTCTTTTCACATGACTAATAGTGATAGTACTGAAAGTTGTATCGCAGGGTTGGTAGACTAGATGACCTCATGGTTTTTCACCAATCCTTTGAGGCAAAGGAACTAGTAAATGTTCATTGCTTGTGTAGAACTTTGCTTTTAAATTATGTTAACTTCTGCATTAGCCTATATTCTACACAATGCTGTATGATCTAATGACTGTGTGAACCATTATTCTGTCACAAAAAACAATACACTTACTTTCCTTTTTTTCCAGTTCAACAAAACAATTCTGACTGGAAACCAAACTCAATTAACAAGGAAAACTAATTGACAAATGATTGGTAGTACAAAATGACTGCCATGAAACAGCAGTAAAAATGATAACATATTTTGCTGCTGCGAATTTTGGTTTTATCAGTTAATTTCAAGATAGCTGTTCCCAAAAAGTAGGAACAGCCTATAGCTCCAGATGTTACTCTAAATGGCACATATCTTACTTTTCTGAGCAAATCAAACATCTTGCTTTTCTACTCTGTGCCTCACTGAAGCATAATATTGACATTTAGAAGCAAGTGAAATCACTTCACTGTGCAAGAAAAAGCTCAGAGGCAGCTTCGCTCTAAGCTCAAAAGACACAAAGAATTAAAAACACTTTGCTTCATGCATATTTCATGCCAATGCATGCTTTTGCCAAGTGTAGAACAAGTACACACATTCTGGTAGTGAAGAACTGTGTGCACAGCCTACAACAATGTCTCAAATTTGCAGTACAGCCCCAGGAATGTAAGTGTTTGTTAGCATCGGGTCAGCTGGGTCACCACGACATTTAATGCCTTGATTTAAAAACAATTCATAAGAATTTGTTCAACAGCGTGCATCTTCTTACAACTTATTAAGCAGTTCACTGCAAAAACATGATGCATTTTACAAGTCTTCAGTTTACTCCCACAATGTACCTCAACTTTATACAATATATACAAATGAGCAATCACAATAGTTCTTAGTGTGTTGCTACAGTGTTTCTTCATCTTCAGTATTGCTTGGACATACCTGCTAACACCTACTTTGTAATGGGACATGATTCAGTATTCTAGAGTTTTTTTCATTTTTTGACTCATAACTGTGACATTAATAATGAATCTCAGCCAAACATAAAAATAAAAAAGCAAGAATACCTGCATGCAGGTTCAGTTTTGCCAGAATACACCCATATTCTCCATGGATCAAGTAACACAAAAAATTTGTTATGATGCCTTCCATAAGATACACATAGTTTAACATCTCCTATTGAAATAACTGGCGGAGGCAAAACTGTGCACAAGACTTTAGTTCCACAGGTAACTTGTCTGAACAACCTCATGCTTCCTGCATTGAAAACACATAAATTAAGTTGTTTTGTATAACAACTTATACTACAGTGTCAACTCCTTGTCAACAAAAATCTTCTTACTAATTTTTTATAAACAGGTTGTTGATAAAGAAAAAGAGGTTAATCAACTGAAATTTGTTTTGGCATAGTCAACAAAAACTGCACAATGCTGTAACTTGGTTCTACACAAAACATGCTCAAAAGCAGTTATTAAAATATATTGCAGTTTCATTGCTCACGATAATTATTTAATCAGTCAGGTTTTTCAATATAAGGTAAGTGTGCATGTGGTCCCATTGGTTCATTAGTTTGACCAGATAATGATTAGGTCTAATACAAATATACCAGTGCAAGGTATACCTGTTTATACTGTTTGTCAGTTAAGTATGGACCAGGAACAAATAGAAATGGCTGCATTGAGTTAGCAAAAACGATGACAGAGTACTTGCTGCAACAGATAGAACAATAAAAGAAAAACTTTTTCACATTTTTCAGCCAATCATAACTGCAACTTTCTGTTGGGATTTAGTCTAGAGATATCGCACAATACACCACATTACTCACAACTTTATCATTGCCACTGAATTAGCTATTACCAGGTGACGTAGAACAATTATGCATTTCATTACTGACTGTCTAGGTGGTGCAGTTGGTTGAGGATGCACCACCAAGTCATATCAAGACTTGAAAAGCAGTGCTTGTGGTCTATCCAGTCCCATGCACGGCATTAATGGGAAGTGCAAGGAAACAGTTCCTGCATGGTGCTATAATGCTCACCACCAATGCAGAATGTCACAAACTTGTGACACTCTCAAAAGGAGTAATAAGCAAGTATAAAGAAATGAACTAACTGAGTATCATCTTTACAGCAGAGCTGCCAATTAAATGTAGTGTAAGTATTTTCATGAAAAATGAAAACCACCTCTTATGAAGCACATTTGCGCACAACAGCAACATTATTGTTCACCAACAAAACCTACTTTTGAGAAACTAATAAATATTGAGAAATTAAATATTTTTTCTGAGAAAACTAACTTTTGAGCCTGGTTCATTCCAACATTATTAAACAAAAAATTGAAACTATTAAGACCCTTTTACAAACAAGACTCCGATGGGCAAGTTTGTGTATGCTTTTTTAAATTATTACCATCTTCTCCAACAGCCAAAATCCTGCTACTTTTGTTGGCATCTTCTACCAAGTCAAGTTTCATCATCCTGGATTGACTTAATGCCCAAAAATCACAAACTGATGTGAACTTATACACCAGAATCTGTAAAAGCAATCAAGTATTGCTAGTTAACGCATGTAAAAGAGTGACACAAATCAAATTACAAATCTTACCTCTGAAATGGCATTATCACAAAGTTTGTTTTATCAAATGGAAATTGCATTTGCAAATCTTCAGTCACATTAGTCTAAACTGAAGTTCTAAATCTTTGACATTTTGGGATGGACTCAATACATAAACTTTGCTGTTTATTTCAAATTAACATGAAGCCTATAATGATTACAATTCTTAAAGTTGTTTTCAAGTTTTGAATAGCATTAAAAATCCATTTTAACCAAATTTTCATGAAAATTGTGTATTACGGTTTATCACTGAACTTACTCTATATGCATAGTCAAAAAAAGTCAAAATATAGGTATCCTGAACTATCTAAAAATTTGTCCTTATGCCTGTTTAATCAGACGTGTTTGTTTTTGTCAAAGCATCCACCCTTTTAATATAACTTCACCATCCACCGTGTTTTCTGTTTGTAATGTTTTGTATGTATGTGTATGTGTGTCCCTATTTTTGTTAACCTTTCCATTGCCAATGACCTCTTCAGGACTTGGCCTGCCATCATTGACTGTTTGTAGATAAATAAGTAAATATCAGGTATTTTGATACCACTCACAGACAGCAAATTTCAAAGTTTTTGGACTTGCATGCTGAAGTCAATGCCAGCATTTTCTCACAGCAACATATTACCACTTATATAAGGACATGCAGCAATTCATTGATGGCTAGTTGACAGATTGCATTTAATAATTTTATAGTAATACTTAAAAGATCTTTTACTAACAGCACAGGTATCTTCAACATTTTTAAAAATTAGCCTTTAATAGCAATCAAACCTATATCGACATTAAAATTATGTAAAGTACAGAAGGGCAAAATATTGCAAATGTCAATGTTACTACAACAAATATTTCAGGTTTTTGGAAACACATTCATCATTTTAAGAAAGTATAAGACTTAAACACAATGATTTGTTTTTATTCACATTGATAAATAGTCATGGAAGTATGAAGTTCTATGTTTTTTCAAACTTCTGAAAGAACCTGCAAGCTTTCTTTTGAAAATCCTAAATTAAGTAACCCTCGGTCGAGAGCAGCTGCCTTTGTCAGTGAAGCATGACACATAAGGTTTCTTATTGGAAAAATGGTTTGAAGTGGTTTGCCATCGCATTGCCAATCAAAGATATTTGTTGTAGTGCACCATCTCCATTTGCTTAGTAATCATGACAAGGGCTGCTTTTGTACTTTCTGTGAGAGGAAAGAATATAAGTATTGACAGACAATGGATGATGATTTTGATTCATCTTGGAATCATCATTGCAGTTCTGACTGAAATTACATCAATGATTTTGGATGTTTTTAGCAAAACATTTATAAAATTTCAACATTTGTAGGAAAAACTTTTATTTCTTGTATTTATTCAACAGCCAGTAGTAAGAACAGTAAGTGGTAGAAATTACACATTTAGATATAAAATTCTTATCATAAAAATAGACATTTGGCCAGTTTCACAAAATATTAAAAATAATGATCAAAAATTTATGAGTAGCTCCCATATTGCTATGAAAGATACTTCTAGACAAATCACAGTTACTGACACTTAAAAAAGATTTTCACAAAGATGAAGTTCTGCAGTTTGCATACAATTATAGTAAACAATTAACTAACATCAATGATGTGTTAAAAATTAGTAAATGTTTAAAACCAAAACTAATCACTTTTGTACAACTCAACCCAACTCTATGAAAATTTTTGAAACCAAGATTGAAACCAGAAGTATACTTTTGGGCTCAAGCTTACAAATTTGCTTGTTAACTGTTGATCATATATAATTGCAAAACCCATCTTCATTTTCATGATTTGTTTCACAGAAAACCATGACATGCTGAATTGCATTTTATTTGGTAAAATACCATTATCCATGTCAAAAATGCTTTGCTTACTCTAAAGATTATGCTGTTTGTGATAATACTTTTAATTTAACTACATAAGAAGATTCTAACATTGGGAAATCTTTTATTTTCATATCAATATTGCTTCCTGTTATGCAATTAGAAACAAATGAGAAATGAATTTTAAATTCCTCTCTGCTTTTGCGAGAAATCTGTTTTGTTCTTTGATTGTTATATTCTGAGTATATAAGAATCAAAGAATGCAACTAAAATATGAGAGTGACAAGTAAATTATTTCACCCAAATTTGAGTATAAGAAATTAAACCTATTGTGTATGACAAATTGTAGAATTAACCACTTCATAAAAAAATAAAAACTGCGGTTTAATATGTCCAGCATTGGCTTCAACAAAATGCAGCATGAACTTTTTGCACTGAATCTTTCAATGTTGAGCATAGGATAAAATATATTGAATATGCTGAAACATTTCTAAGATTTTGTCAATTAATTTACTTCTTTCATTCAAAATATGTGATGACTAAGTATTGTTACAATATGTAAGCAAAATTAATTTCTAAAAAATGATGAAAAAGCATCAACTATCATTGGTTTTACCACCTAGTAGTAAAAACAAGGCAATTTGACTTGCACGAAATGCAGGCCCTTAGTAAAACTGACTAGGATCCACTGAGGTTGCATTCATTGCAAGAATGAAACAAAAAACTTCGATTTTTATTTCGTAGTTTTTATAAAACTGCTCTCTGCATGTCACTAAAGATTCTATATAAAATTATAACAAAAGCTGATAAAACACACCAACAAAAACGTAGATGCTATGGGCAAAAACAAAATTTTGGAAAAAATCAGTTGAAAATAGCATATAACTAATGCAGGCATCACTTAACTTTTATATCAAAGAGCTACGTAAATGGAGAACTTTATTCAATATGATTCAGTGAATACAAACAAAAATAAACTCAACCAAGACTTTATTTCCCAATAATTAGCAACAAAGCAACAAAGACAATAAACTTTTATTTAAAACAAGCAAGTTGTGAAAAGTTATTGTTTCTATCATAACATGAGAGTTAAGTTCATCATTTAAAGTAGCAAAAATAGCTTACTATATCAGTGCACTACAGCTTGTTTGTAACACAGTTTAAAGTAAATGAATGTGTCCACAATATTGAAAGGTGCTTTAGATATAACACTGCACTATGCAATTTTAAAATTCTATTTAAAAGCATGAAACATCACCACAATAAACAATTGTGATAGTTGCCATTTGATACAAAAAGAGTTAACTACGTTTAGGGTGTGCAGTAGCCAAACATCGTTTGAACTTAATAGAAAAACATTTTAACATTTTCATTCTTCGGTGGTTTGCCTAGAAACATGGAGCAGTTATCTGAAATCGCCAAAGTTTGGACACAAAGGCAACAAATGTGTCTTGCTTGCATGATCTGTTTTTTTCTTTTTACAGTCTACTTATGTAGATCTATTTATTAAAAGAGAAAAATATTGCAGCTGGTACCCACAAGAAACTTAGTCCAGAAACTTTGACACACATGGCACATAAAATTAGTGACCTTAACTAACCACATAGATCCATTACTGAATGTTAACAACTAAAATTTTCAATGCTTCTAAGAGTAAATTCAGTTGTGAGTGCACACATGCAACATACTCACCAAAATATACCAAGTAGATTGGACTTTAGAATTGTCTCAGATCATGGGAACAACAAAACTTGCACACATAGAAAAAACTTGATATTAACTAAATCATGACATTTTAATTTATGACAAGCACAGGTAATAGCAAGTGTGACTTTCAGGTACAGATGTTTCACTTAGAACTGTTAAATCACTCAATTTATTGAAAAATAAACTTTTTAAAAGAAACACTGAGGTAAAGTTTAAACAATAAAACCATCCTGGGCACTTAAACTCTTTTCACCTGTCTAGCAGAAGCACACCACACATCTCCGCGGGGTGTAATGCCCATCCAATCAATGCCATCAGTAAGAACATTAAAGCTATAGATTTGATCCATGACATGTAATGACCATACTTTGACTGTTCCATCCAAAGAAGCAGAGAAAACTAGTTCTGAGATTTCAGGATGAATGGCAATGCTACAATAAAAAAATAAAAGTTAAAACATTTCTAATCATAAATTCATAATAAATTAAAGACCATGAATGCTAACTAACCTGGTTATAGCTTTAGAATGACTTCGAAAAGTGTGAATGTGCCCACCAGTACCATTCCATAATTTTAGCTCAGTATCAATACTTCCGGTTGTCAAGAAATTCATTTTCACAGAGAATCCAACACAGGTCAATGCAGCTGAGTGAGCACTAAATGAAAAACAAACCAACAAAACATTACATACACACTGGCAAAAACAAACAATTTTTTCAATTATACTTCAATCCATTGTAGACTGTGAGTTTTCAATTTTCATTAACCATATAGATTCACTGTGTAGCCTGTGGGATCTTCACATTTTGGTGGTTTGCAAAAATGCTGCAACTTTTGTGTCTTATTCCAAAATATCATAATTAAAACAAACAGGTAGTAACTGGGTTTAAACTTTAAATTAAACAATTGAATAGAAGATTCATGAATTGTTATGCATAAGTATGTGTCAAAAACAGACATTACACAGACTGCAAAANATTTTTTGACTTCACCCATTTGGGACTGTAAGAGCTTCTTTTTATGAACACTTTCATTACCAGGCTGTGTAACAATTCTGTGCAGTTGGTCTTGCCATGTGTAAATTTACATTTTTTCTCTCCAAAACTTTGTGCAACCGTGTATATAGTTTTTTTTATTTAGGTTTATAGACATAGTATGAAAAGGTAGTCCTAGACTGAGTTTAAATAATATTAGGCTTGGAATGAGAATCCAAATCTTCTGCAGTTCAGAGACTGGTTGAAAGCATGGCTCTTTTGAGGTGGTCCACCTAGACAGGACCAGGGTCCCGCAGCGGTGACTGTGGTTTTGTGCAATGTAAGTGCTTTGATATGCTGACATTTAATGAAGGAAAGAATGTATTAGAAACATTTTTAGGTATGTTGATAAAGTTTAATTGCATAATGCCTGTGTTAGCCGCTTTTATTATCTCAAAAATGCTTCCCAGGAAGTGAAAAATTTGCAAAAAAGTGGCTCCAGTAGGCACAGGCTTGTCGCAGTGCATAACGTAGCCCAAAATGTTTTGGAAATGATTTGATATGTAGCCTAAAATGTTTTGGAAATGATTTGTTGGGCAATTGATTAGTTTAAAGGCAACAAAACGTTTGCCATACTTACCATCTTAGCGTAAAGCTGGAAAACGCCTAGCAGTATCTACCTTCTGAAATTTGAATTTCCCACCAAAACCACCCTGTAACTGTGGATATTGGTTCAGGGAAACCAGCTGGTAAACAAAGTGTTAAATAACATTATAACATTTTAGAAAATTTGCTAAATATTTTGACTTCAGAGAACGTATTAGTACCTCAAAATCGTTTTTTAACAGTAAGAAACATTTCCTTCAAAATGCCACTTGGGCCCGAAAGAATGTAAATTTTAAAAAAATTTGTGGTGCAAATCCATGAAAGCATAAATGTTGAACAGTTTTTTATACAGTGAGTATTGCTCTTGGTTTATATTGCTTTTCAGAAAGCAATAGTAGACACAAAATTTGGCTATGAAAATTGAATGTTGCAGATTCAATGTGCTTGTATATGCTTAGTTTGAATTTCCAACCATGTTGATAAGCATTGCAACAAAAACAGCAGTAAGGATTTCTAATACATGTTTTAATGTCACTACAGCAAATCGAAAACATTTTTTAAAAATCTGTTGAATTTGCTATGTGCTACAGTGTATGCTAAAAAATGTTTTAAAAAATTAACATAGTATAAAAAATTAATGAGGTCTGCCCCATAAGCAATCAGTCTTATTCATTGCTCTGTGGGTCATACCGATGGCAATGCTTGTAGCATTGCTCGACATTTGGCATCAGATATTTTTGTATTCCAGTGATAGAATTTTTTTGCAAAGACATATTTTATAGTTGCTTGTGTGTTGCAGCTAGTGTCCTAATTTATATTCGGTTTAGTCTTGAGTTTGTTTGCTTTCTCTGCTCTTGCAGCCATTTCAGTGCTGTCAACTGCAAGCATTGCTTGCAGACTGTTGAACTGAAGATGCGTAGTGTTACCTGAAACTGATTTCCTATTAATAAATTTGTTGATTAATTCTAACCCTCACCTGTGTGGAGACTAGTAACTTGAAAATAGACAAGTCCAAGTTTAAATCAACACAAAAAGATGAAAGTGAACCCAGTCAGCTGATTCCTCAAAAGCATACAGCAAACCTACAGCTTTTGATGGTTGGCTTAAGAAAGTAAACATTTCACAATATGATATTAAAATGTTGTTGTTTTCATTTAGGTTTGCTGGTCTTTGACTGTTCACAAAGCAGCTTTTAAAAAAGCAAGATGTGAAAGTGCTCAATGGTTACATTAACTTATGTTAATTGATGTGCACACAAAAACTCCTATCTTCACAGTAAAATAAAACTCACTTGCTGATATGGAACAGCAACTTCATGCTATCAGCATGATATGCAATTAGTCCTGTATCAGAGCAGAAGAAAATCTGTTGTGTATGATCAACAAGATGAACTTTTGTGCACCACGTTCCACCAACATTTGCATAATGTGAATGCAAAATTAACCTTAAATACAGTAAATTTTCCATGAAAAAGTGAGCTGTGGCAAAAAGGACAAAGAAAAAACTGGTGTTAACATGAATCTTGAAACATTACTTTATGTATATTTGTTTTCAGCAATCATTCCTACCAAATTTATAACTGCAAATCAATAAGAAAAACATAAGTCACAACTACTCAAATAATTTCATTTGCACTTTAGATATAAGCACAGACCAATGTTTCTTAATGCATGCAAAAAAAACTTTTGATCTTACCATGTACTCATTGCTTGCTAACTATTTAAAATGCTAGGTACCCAATTATGCAAGCATTATCCAATCACACTCTTGAAAACTATTTCATGTCATGAAATAACAGGAGGTGATTACTAGCGATGAAAAAATGATTCAAAGGCAATTAACAGAAAAAAACAAAGGTGCGTAGCACTGTCTTTTCTATAATATTGAAACCTGTGGGTCAAAATAGCAACAAAAGTTGTATCCATCCCCACATTTGTAGCTCAGGCTGAAATTTGCAATTAACAAACGATATTTGCAAATTTATCCATGCTAACATTACACAAAAGGAACACCCATTCTCGTATTTAAATTTCAGTTTTGAACTTGCAAATGATGAACCATATTTCATTGTCAAACAAAAATTTTTGAGCTTATATACATGCCAAAGATAATGGATTTATGCTTTTGCAAAACAAAAAATAACAGTAGGGATGATACGACTGGCAATAAAATCATTGTTTTTATGCAATATCAAGGTTGCTTGGGGTTACAAAAGTTTTGGACACTAATGGAAGTTAATAAACTTTTTTACAAACCAGGTTGAAGACTCATGCAAAGGGAATGATTCAAACTCCCAACCTGTTTCTTACAATGCAAAATCTAGCCCATTTCTTGCACACAGGGAACAGCTTTTACATAGCTTTTTTCATCATTCACTAGCTATAATCAAATACTGGTAATATCATTGTGAGAATGATACACACAATTTTCCTTCAAAGTTTCTGAAAACTCTATGTCTGCACACTATACCTATAAATCCTGCATAGGTTGAATTTTGTTTTTCTGCTCCTGCACCACACCCGCAAGAATTTGAAAAATCTTGCCCGCTTCTGCCCTGCAGATTTCTAACCTGCACTTGACTTGTGCCACATGCCTTGCTAACCCACATCCACTGTGCACTGTTTATGCCCCAAACCTGCACCTGTCACTATGTGTGTCTGAAAGCCACTAAAAACTTATGCAATGTGTTTCATCATTAGTGGCAATTTATTCAGTGGTTCATTTCAAAGCCAAAAAAAGCTCTTAAAAAATGTTGTAAAGTAAAAATGTGAAACCTGGTCAAATCCCAGTGCTTTTTTCTCAGAGTACTTTTGCAGTAATATGTTGTTCACTAGCCAACTTTTTTAATTTGCTCTTCTGCTATTCACAACAGCACCATCAATACTAAACACTTGTTCACTAGCAGTACCAGTTGGCATTACTCAGAACGTATTTCTTGCAAAATCACTGAGGGCTAGAAGCTCCAAAAGCATAGTACAGCAAACCTACAGCTTGTCTGTGATGTCGCCACCACTGGAGAATATTGCTACACCCTCGCACCAAAAGCTCTTTCTAGCATTGAATTTCTTGTTCATGTCACTTTCACATGCATTGGGTCAACATTCAGTAACCTGCACAAAGATTTTCATATCCTACGCCCCCCTTACCAAGTTCAACCTGCACCCACCCCACACCTCTGTAGGTTCCTGCACCTGCCCACAAATGCGGTCACCTGCAAGCTACATGAGTTAATCTGTCCCCTGCGGGGCTCGATTACCTATGACTCTTATTGGGTGAGCTTTCACCCCTAGGGCGTGTTGAAATGGATTTGGAAGTATGTGATTTTCTCTTCCCCGATTAAAGCAAAATCTTAAGTACCAACCCTGTTGTGGTGTTTCATTGCCAAAAGCATTAGTTTTGTGGAGATAAGATAAGTTACTCAGATTTTCACAACAGTTTTTCAGCAAAACTTGCAGCCCTCATATTTTTAGATGTGGTAGTGATAGAAAAATAGACTGAGGTTTTTGATTTATTTTTGGTAAGCCTAATTTTCTACTTTATTCTATTAGCCACCACATTCACTGAGGGTATTACCAAGAGATCTAAAACAAATGAACGCATTGAAAAAATTCTGACAATCCCCTCTTGCAGTAGCTGCAGTTTTTGGAAGTCAAGAACAATTAAAAAAACTCAATTTATGTTTGCTTCAGTTATTGCCTCACAAGCTTTGTACAGTACATATAAATGTGTTCAAACCTGTAAATTCTTAATAGTACACAAACCTATAATTAGCCATTGGTTTTATTAAACTAAAAGAACTTTGTGTGATTTGTTTATATTTCCACACAGTTGTCCCAGCTAGTCCACATGAAATGAGCTCATCTCGAGTAGGATTGAATACCACGTGAAGAATAGTTCTCATGTGCTGACTTTCAGCTTTGCAGGTTGCTTCAAAGTTCTTATTGTACACCTGATAAAACACATACCAATATTTGCTTTTCCCTAATTTTTTCCATAATGATCTTAAAAAAATTGAACTCTTAAAATAATACAACAATCTATTTTATACATTAAATTAAGAAATATAACATTCTTGCTTCTGAGGTATGATCTCTTTTGTACACGCAATAAAATAACAGCCAAAGCAAAGACATTAAAGGCACCATCAACTTAGTTTGTAGATTTACAAGCAGGTTTTACAATTAAACTTATGAATCATTGTAGATGCTATGTGCCAAGCATACCAATATATTATCACTGAATCTGAAATGCAGTTTAAAATTAAAAAAAACAGAAAACATTCTGTGAAATATTCATTTTTAGTTTAAGCACTATATATCAACAATAAATAAAAAGATCAGTTGGTAGATTTCGGAAAATGTTTAACTTTTCGCATATATGACAAGAGTTGAATAAATAGAACCTACATCACAAACCATATACAGTGAAAAAATAACTACTTTGATGTAGTGCATGTCAGATATTTTGATACATTTTAAAAGATTTTGAATTTGATTTCAGCTGTTAAGAGAAGGTGCATAATTTAGTTTTGAAAGTAGTCATGAGTCTGATTTTTAACAAAAATCTTTCAAAATCTTAGGGTCTCTGTTGTCATATAACAAAATCTTAATGCATTGAGAAAAGTATATTTATTTTATGAACTATTTGTGAGCCTAATAAAAAATTTTAATAAACACTGCATAATTGATAAAAACTAAATTTTAAGTTTAGCATTAGCAGTTATTTTACTGATTAACTTTATCATGACATTTTGTAAGCTGTTTTTTCTAATTAGGTTGCAACAGAGTGATTAACAAATTTTCTATGCTACATCTTTACCTAGCTGAGGCTTAACATACTAATGCAATCATTGGGTAGAAAACAACTTATGCAAATTAACACCCATTGATTTTGAAGGAAAATTTTCCTTGAATACATACAGTTGAAAGTTCGAAACATCTGCACTAATGAAGTGGGTTAATTTTTTATAATTAAGTTTCAAACAAAGAAAAAATCCATTAACCACATGCTTGAAACTTGAAACCTTCAAAAAGTAAACTGTTTCAATATATCACAAATGTCTTAACACCAACACTCTTATAAAGTAAATATAAGCATGTACGTGACATAAGGACATTTTAAGTTTTATGATATTTGCTTAGTTAATTTCTTTTCACATTTGTTTAAAAAAACGAATTGTGTAATATATGAGTCATACTTTAAATAGACAGGTCTGAACAACATTACATCCTAATAATCGTAGTAATTGGTCTGCATTAAGTACTAACATACAAAAATTTAAAACAAAGTTTGTCACATACTTGCAGGGAAAAGTCACTGCAGACAGCAAAGTAAACATTGTGTTTTTGACAATATATAAGAGAACGAAGCAAGCGGTTATGGTAACTTGGGTATGTGAATTCTCTTCTAGAGTTCATTGTAAGTCCGTTGTGTTTCCAAGAAGACACCCCTCGTGTATCCACAATAAAAAAACTGAAAATAAGAAAAAAATGTTGGTTTTGCCATGAAGTCTAAATCATAAAATTAATAAAAAGCTTCCACACATATCAATGTTCACTACTAAATAGTGTTTAATTGCATAAAGCATTTGACATGTCAAAGTTATACCACTCTCATCAAAGTTTGCTAAAATAATCAATGTTCACGTTCATCAAGTTTCATGCTTCATTGATTAACTATACATTGTTATGAAAGCATGCTTGCAGTTCTTGTAAAAATTCGGGCAATTCAAATGGAAATGCAAAACCAAAAAATTTGGGCAATTCAAGTGGAAATGCAAAACCAACTGTTTGTATTACATACCAAAAGTATGTAATACAAACAGTTGAAATTCATTTTTAATAGGATATGAGCTTGATACAACTAATATCTGCAAAATGTGCTTGCTTTTCATTTATGCTTAAAAAATGTATATCTAGTGAAACTGGATAATGAATTTTTTAATATATTGTGCAGTGTGGGTTGCATTTAAGAACCCTATGCAAGTTTCTGATGCTATATGCATTTAACAAAATGTAAGTTGTTCAAAACTTTTATTATTCAACAGAAAGTAAAAGCAGACGCAGAACCTGTTATGCGAATTAGTAGTATTGTCAAATCTTCAATATCTCTTCTTAGCAACAAAACTTCGATTAAATGAAGTACCAAAACCTCTGAAATGCTGTTTTTTGATGATACTACTATCAAATTCCTATAAAATCAATGATTTACACTAGAAAATACATGGGTTTTGTTGTTTACTAGAATCACACCAAAAAATAAATGCAAAAAAACTACTGCAAAATTAACCCATTTTAAAATTGCACCATGGCCATTATTTCACAACAAACATTAGAATGATGGATCTTTGCATACTGTGCTGTTCAACATAAACACAAAGTGCATAATTTATTGACACTGGAAGTATTGGATCATGCCATGCTAAAAGCTTAAATGCTGGGAAGCACAATATTTTCAAAGTGACACCAGGCTTCAGTGCTGCTATGCTCTTTCTGAAGTATGTTTTGTGTGTATGGCTAATATGCTGCCAATTTTTCAAATACAATTCATTAGAATTCAAGAAAAAGTAACAGCAAGCAACAATTGTTTTTTTCACTTCCACCCAACATAGAGGGCATTAACTCATCAAAAAATTTTGAACTTCCAAAAACAATCACTTCCGGGTATGCAGCATCAATCATTGTATCAAACTGGGTTATGAGTTCCCCAGAAAATCCTTGGTGTTCTGCTTATTCCAGTAATTGTGTTCTGAAATTTTAGTTTTCCAACATTTTACTTTACAGGCAGTAAAAGAAGCATGCTGAACTGACCACTGAAAAAAGCAGGAGTTCAAAAAACCAGTCTCTATTAGCCTTAACTATTTGTATTCTTACTCCTATTGTAACTCAGTTAAGGTTTCTACTCATTGAGAAAAATGTGGCCACACAAATGATACTTCACAACATACATACATAGAATAATGCACTACTAAAAATAATAAACAGTACTGGTACACAATTATTCTCAATGAAATTCATTAGCCCAATGCAAAGTGATATATTGTAGAAGGATATGCTCTGATTTTGCAAAGTATCAAAAGATTGTTGTGATTTGTTGCTCACAACAGACCAAGTTTCCGACTGAATTATGAAGATGTTTGTTAATCACTGAGAAAATGCATTTACAAATACACACATGCAAAGTCTTCAAGTAAAATTATCTTTTCAAAAATCTGACCATTGATTGAAACCTAAAAAGGATTGTGATCATGCAAAGAATCTCATATTGGATCATTGTGATCATGCACAAAAGCTTTAAAGATTAGACATATCATTTTGCATGGTATATATGTAAATGACAATCAATCATGCTGGCTAGCCTATTGCATACTGCATACCCTGACAAAGGGTTGCCACATTTTTAAAATCTGTTCAGGTTGGTCTCACTTATCTCGTGGTTTTCTGCTCAAACTGCAATAAACAACATTTTTGTTCTTGTTCACAAGTAGCAACAAAATACACACTAAAAGACATAGACAATAATGCAAAACATATATTTATATATTAGATAAGATGACAATTGTTTTGCATGATTTTATAAAGTAAAGTTTCATTTCAAAGCAATTTTGCTCTCAATTCACAGAGAAAATGAAAAAGTGAAGGGAAAACAGTTTTTAATTCAGCAAGCATGGCATTGTACCAATTTGATGCAGTCTTTACAAAAGCACTAGTGCTAAAATTTAGACATGTTAAACCCTGCTATTAAATGAGCACATACTTTTCATTTGACTAGATGATCATGAGATGGCCAAATGAACAATTAAACCAAAGAATGATGTATTGCACAATCTTGGATCATGGCTCTTGATGAATGAAAAGTTTTGAATAATTTGTTACATTTCCCTAAAATTTCACACATTTAAACAATATAGCTAGTTGGTACTTTTTAGGTGCTGCAAGCAACTAACTTTTGGTTTGTTAGTCCTAAATACAATAGAACAGGGGTTCCCAACCTGGGGTATATGCACCCACATGGGTACATTTGCCAATCTGAAGGGGTACATTTAGGGTTAGCAATAGAAGAGAAATATATATTTACATATTATTTATTTCCAAATATTTATGCATATATCAGTGAAATATTTTTCAAAAATCCTCATATGCTTATTGTTAAATATGTCTATGAATATAATCATAATAAAATATCTTGTCATAAGAAATTTTAGGGTTACATCTTCATCTGTCAAAATACTGAAGGGGTACATACTCATCTGTTGGAACGCCAAAGGGGTACATGCTAGGAGAAGGGTTGAGAACCCCTGCAATGCAATATAACAATAGCTTGACTAAATTTCAATGAGATAACAAGGGAGGCATTCTGCACAAAGTCTTGGTACAATATCCACATCAAAACACAAAGACAAACAGTGTAATAAATAATATTATGCACCTTTCTAACAAGTGATACAATGACATAAAGACAACTTACCTATCACCATGAGCATTAAAACCAATTCCCATAAAATCGGTACCTTTTGCAGTTTGATTATACTCAGCAATCAACTGGAAGCCAAATGATAGTCGATCATGCTTCATCTCTAATAAATCAGTTTTTATGTCCAGAGTACAGTTGCCATTCATCATGTTTAAACACAACCATACCTTATGAAGTACCTATGACATACAATAGCTTAAAAAATGTGTGAATGCATTTACTTCACATCTATTATTGAGAACAAGTTATACAAACTTCTATTTCATGATATGGTTGAGCAACATTCGTAAATAGCTGCTAATCTCAGTCCATCTATTATTTAAACACAATATTTTTCTTGGCACAATTTAAATGAACTTCTTGCAACATTTTATATGTTGCTATGCAACAAAAAATTTATCAATAACTTTTTCAAACCTCAAATGATGCATCTTGTCAGCAGTTTTGATATGAAAACATTTTAACTGCACAATCTTACACATATTTTGACCATATGTGTTCAAATAACACACTGTAATGTTTTATTCTTCAAAGATGATATTGTGACCAATATTAGAAAAGTACAAGTTTGTGGAAAGTTTAATGGTTTTCCATATTCTTGTAATTTTTCAATGAAAATCAAATTTTTATGCCGAAGTCACATAAATATCTCATAAACATTCCAACAAATATATTTTTTACCTTACAATGCATACATTAAACCAGTATTTCTCAAACTTTTTCGTTCCATTGCCCCCTTTCACGCTCGACACATCATTGTCACCACCCAAGCCTGATAAAGCAAACACAAGGTAGTATTTTCAAAGGATTTTATTTGAAGAAATTGATAGATACCATGGTTTCCAGTTCAGTGTGATGGATGTGCTTGGCCACCTTCACAAAACTTGGAAGTAGTGGGAGATATTTTAGTCAGGTACAGTCGTAGACCACCTCGCTTATGAGTCAAAAAGCAGTTTCTTTGGTTTGAGAGCATTAAGGTCACAACCGAAGTTAACTCAATGATCATTGACTGAAGCTAACTCAGTGATCGATTAGTGGTTGAGCATTCTTGCCCCTTTTGTGTTGTTTTGTCTCCCTATTGTCCCCATTGCTTTGCTTGCCACCTTGTACTTCAAAATCGCCCCCAACAGGGCAGTTCTGCCCACTTTGAGAACCACTGCATTAAACAAAAGTTGAAAAACAGTAAATGAAATAAATTTCACTTGTCATACTCTTGCTCCGTAAAACAAAACTATGAAAACTATTTATAACACAAATTTTAGCAAGAGACGAGCACAATAAATCTACATGTAAAGTCTAACAAAAACGAAGAACCCAGCTGTTTGAAACAACTAAAACCTCACACCACAAAATCCATCAACTCTACAACTGTTGTATTGTTTTCAACAAACATTGTGATTGTAGAAATGTAGATCCTATTGCACAGTTGACAAGTGATAACATTTACCAAAAGGAAATAGTGCATTGAAACACAACTGAAGGAGCAAACAGTTTGCTTTAGGTGTCTACATGTTATGGTAAACAACATATTAGCATCTAAGCCAATAACAGCAGCAAAATATTCTGCTAGAAAACTAAATTACCAACATCCGATTTATATTCACTTTAGTCTTGAGTTTTTTTGCTTTCTCTGCTCTTGTTTTAGCCATTCAATGTTTCACCCATAAGCACTGCTTGCAGATTTTCGGACTGAGGATGCATAGTATTACATAAAATTGACTTCCTATTTTTTGAAATTTGCTGATGGATTCAAACCCTTCATCTTGTTTGAATCCATCAGCAAATTTTTAACAATAGGAAATAAATTTCACATGGAGACTAGTTAGTTTAACACAGGTATGTGCAAGTTTGAATCATTGCAAAAAAAGAAAGCAGGGCCCAGTCAACTGATTCCTCAAAAGCTTCCAACATACCCAAAGCTTTTATGTACTAACATCAGTAATGATCAGAAGTTGAAAAAACTTCAGCAGTTTTCACATAAAAATGTTCTGGCAAACTTCATTATAATAAGTAGATATTACTGCAGTGACTTAGTCAACAAATTGTGAACCAACTGGTTTCATGTGAGCTTATTTGTATGAACTTTCTGCATGTTTAGTTGTTTGTTACATTATAGCTACATTGTAGCCTATTGCAGCAAAGTTGCTAGCAGAATGCCAAGCAATTTTATTTATTTGTTACATAATTTTTCAAATTATATATTAGAAATGTTCCAGTCTTGGCAGACTTTTCTCATTAGCAGTGCCTTGTACTCTCTTACAGAATTGTGTCCCACTGATGTGTATCTACCCAGTTGGCATATGAGGCTGTGATCCTGTTTTCTTTCTATCCACATGCACAATTAGAAGGTATGCTATGTCTCTTCTATCCATATCTCATGCAGATGGCATCTCTAAATTCTTGTTTAGGGCAGGGTTTGGCAAACTTTTTTGCACTACAAAATGGTTTAAGCTTGGCACTATTTTGCAGACTAGCCATCACTGAAATTACAAATGATTGGTGCATGCAAAGTTATGCAACTCAATTTGGCCTTGGTTCTACATGGCTCAGTAATAAATTCCTCACAGATAAGCACTGGGCTGCTAAATGTTAGGGAGATACAAAAACAGTACATAAAAAATACATGTGTGGTAAGAAAGGAGATGTAATGAACATCCCAAAGAAGCATAAGCATCATTTCAAATGAAAGAAGATCTGCATTGAACACATTGTGTTGAGTCATCATGGCATGATTCAGTAGCTGTGGTTTTGTTGCTCCATAATTGTGTCAAATAGTATTTCAGTTTTAGCAAAAACAATAACTCGAAAATGACATATTTTTCAGTCTTTCATTGTCATAGCTTATGTTTTGATTGATCCATTTTAGTCTAAAGTTTGTTTGCTTTCTTTCTCTGCCCATGCTTAGCCCTTCAGCATTTCACCAGTAATCATTACTTGTAGATTTTAGGATTGAAGATGAGTACACTTAAATGTGAGTTGATTTCATAGAACTGTTCCACCTTCATGGAGATTAATTACATGAATAAACCTATGTGCAAAGGTGGAAATCATACCATTCAGTCAATAATTTCAGATGAAGCAACAGATCACAAAAGGTTTAACAATAACATCAAATCCAATAAATAATGGCTACATGAAAAACAAATGGTTAGTTGATGAGTGAAGCATATCTATGTCTAGAGACAATAACATCTCATTCATATTGTCATGACACACATCTACCTACCACACACCTTACTGAGTAATAACACAGACATAATTCTCCACAATTTAGCTTTAATGAATTATGGGCCTGGAAATTAGACTGAAGTCAATGTCCATGAGATGCTGGAGGTTAACTTCACTCCATTTGCCTCAAAAGCCTCATATTACAGCAAGGATTCACCTCAATAGGGCATATCTGAACTTTGTTATGATGCAGGTCATGACAGAAATGGGCGCAATTTTGTTGTAAAATGCGGGGGGACAGCTTGATGTAAAACCAATACCAAGGGCATATGCAAGGGGGTAGGTTTGGGGTTAAAACCTCCCCGTGAGCTTGATATTTTACAAAAACTTTATTACCTGCGCAAAGGAGATTAAGTGTTTTTTCATACTTTTTGCTTGTTGATTTGTCGACTTGCAAATACCACAGAATGAATATGCATGCAAATTTCAAGGAACATTCTAAATGGGCCAAAAAGTAATAATTAGGTGTTAGTGGGAATCTGGGTTATCGTCTGTATCCAGAAACCACCTCACCACTTTTTACGGACCTTTCATCCATTCCACATGTTTAAGATTGTGTTTCGCGATAGTTCACTTAATCCGAAACAATCAAGGGCGTAAGCAAGGGAGGGTTGGGGTTATACCCTTCTTTGAGCTTGATATTTTACAAAAACTTTATTACCTGCGCAAAGGAGGATTAAATTTTTCGCATACTTTTTGCTTGTTCATTTGTCGACATACTGCAAATACCACTGAATAAATTTCCATGAAAATTTCAAGGATTATTGCAATCAGGCCAAAAAGTAATAATTAGGTTTTGGTGGGAATCCGGGTGATCATCTGCGTCCAGAAACCATCTAACCACTTTTTGCAGACCTTTCGTCTACTGCGCATGTTTAACATTGTGTTCCACGATAGTTCATTTTATCCGAAACCATTGCATTTATTTTGTCTTCTAAGGCTGATCAGCGTAAACGCTGGTCCCCTTCTAAGGCTGATCAGCGCAAACGCTAGTCAATGCTGGCAAACGTTGGTTGGCTACATTATCAATTTTTGTATCATGATAGAACTGTTGCACCAGCTCAAAAACAGCAGTTGTTAACATAGAAGCATTCAGGCGTATGATAATTGTTTCAGCAGGATAAAAGGAAAACTAAAAGTTTGCTGGACTTTTGTAAATAACAAAAATTCAAAAGTTTTATTGGGTGCTTTATGTGCATTCTCAATTCTTGTGCACTTTACCAAGATTCGATCCTTCAAACGCGGTTATGTGTCAACCAGTCCAATCGCACTTTTCTATGCTCCACTACTCGTATTCGACAAGACATTATAGCGCAGTCTCTTTTTGTAGTTGTAAATTGCGCTGACGCATTTATGAGTGTGTTTTACTCCCCTTTTTTTTGATGCTCAGCCTGATACTTTTGGAGTAATGAACTGCTGTGTCATAGTGTTGTGTGTATTTTCTTCCGATATCCTAACTTGGAGCGCTAATAGTTTATATTCAGTGCAATGACACATAAAATGAGGGGAGTGGATGTAGAAAAATATGCATACAATGTCAACAAACTTCGACAAAAGGTTAGTTTGGAAACATGAATATGACGTCAAATTGTGACATCACAAACAGTGGACACCAAACGCAAATGACCACCACATGCAACTGAATGAAAACCCTCCCCATGAAAATTTTCTACGTATGCCATTGACCAATACAGTTGTCGGACCGATGCAGAAGTGAAGTTTTACAAATACACATTTCCAATCTTGTTTTTAAGAGGTGTTCTCAAAGCAGCACTAATCACGCTTTGCTTTATCCCTAGAAATGATTCGGAAATTAATAAACCTAATTTGCTGTTGGACATGGTACTGTACTTCAGCTTGGTTGCACAACTATCAGATTATGATACTGTTGCAATCGGAAAAGCCCGAGCGGCATATGCGCAAAGCTTCGCACTGTGGCAGCAAGCAACATTAGAGTTCACATTTGATGATCACTCTATTATTGCTTGTTCGCGTCACGTTCATACAGTGTTTTTCTTCACGCACATCCCATTCGTGGTGAATCACACAATCAATGCAACTTCTGATTGTTCCAACCGGAGAGGTTGCAACAATACAAACAAGTACAGCAATACAGTAGAACACATCAATTGGGTTAAATATCAGAGCTGTCAGTTGGAGCGCAATAAACGGTGAATCGCATTGGTCACACGTGCATATCACTCTTAAGTAGAACACACCGATTTTCATGCATGTTATGAGAAGTATGGGCTACAGCACGATTTGATGTCTTGTTTAAGTTGCTTAAACGTTAAAATGATGACAAATTGCAAGGTATGGTAGCTAAATATTTTCTTGCACATTTTTGCTCTTCAAAAATGCTACAAATCTAGCTATTGGGGATCATGCATGCAGCCCCACCCCTAGCCAAATCTCCATTGATATCCTCTTACAGTAGCAAAAAATCTTTGGCTAAAATTAGCGTAGCCCACTTCACAAAATGATTTATAATTTATTTTGTCTGCTGATGGGTGGAGGATGTGTCCTTTTCAATCTCCCCTTGTCAGGCCCTGTGTGCTATTGGGTACCTTTTCGATTGTCCAAACATCGTTTGTCTAATACTCTTTTCCAACATCAGTCAAACTCCCAAGAAAAATGTTCCAAGCCAACTAGAGAAGATTTTAAGATATTCAAAAGAAACCGAACCAGAAGTCTTTGTGAATACATACCCATATACCAATCTAGCATTGGCCTGCAATGTGATTTCTGCATACCTAAATTGATCTGGTGACCAGGCCCATAACTAAGGGGAGGGCTTCGCCCCCTGGAAAAACTTACTTCCACCCTGAAAAATGTCTTGGGCATATTGTATACATAACCATTGTTTTCGTACATGCTATCGATGTAAAATTAGGCCTACCTCAGAAAATTATTCGCACCCTGGTGTCCCAAGCTGGTTACGGATCTGCTGGTGACTGTTGCCTTGTAACTTCTGTCAGTTATGCCACTCAGCTCAGTCTTTTCACAATCAAATTTTTCAGGTTTAACATCAAATTTTAAT
>JGI24022J15233_10000033_pt1 | contig 41152 bp, 18 predicted proteins | sample Ectturendosymbi2_FD_15233 | JGI IMG/M metagenome (IMG submission 15233)
TGACCGAGTGCGAAAAAGTTTTACCACGGTTGAATGAGCACGATGACGTCATCGAATGAGAGTTCATGAAAATTGCCCCCCCGAAATGAAGAGCTGGTTGCGCCCCTGATGAGACGTTTTACTGAAATAAGTCCACATTTTCTAAATTGTCGTTTTTGTAATTCGTGTACTAGTTTTTTAAGACCTTTTGATTAAAACATGACATGTTGCCGTTGTATCATGTATGGTGCCACGTACAAAACGGTTTGCAAAAGTAATCGTCAGCCAAAGACATTTTCACTTCGCTGACTCAATAAACGTGTTTCTAAGTCTCGAAAAGGTACGAGGACCCCAAGTAAGTAACACGTGTCATGTATTCCAGCAGATATTTCAGATCACAGGGTCATAGTGCTTGCCCGAATATTGAAACCCTTTGAAAAATATGCTTAATACATCAGCGTTGTTCCCTGAGGTATGGGTTGCGTGCAACAAAATCGCATAGCAAGACTTTGAAGAAGTAGCGTTGAAAACTGATGAAAATATTTATAAAACGCTAAAGCAAACGCATCACCTTTCAGCAAGTCCCAAAAGAAGCGATTTAACTGGTTGATGTACATGGTAGCCTTTCCTACCACAGCGCATTAAGGCACCGTGAAGAAGAGGAAATTTTCTGAGCAGTTTGACGAAACGCTTGAGCAGGAAACCCTGGTAAGGTTTCTTTCGACAAAAAGCGTAATGAAGTTTTCAAATGAATTTTTGAAAAGACTTACACTTCACGATCCCTTTAACGCCCGCAACTGCCACGATCGTGACTTTTAAAATTATGATCGGCCATAACTCGCAAATGCATTGCGCTAGAGAGCAGAGGCGTATCAGCCGCACTCCATGCTCCCAGTTGGGGGGGCCCACGCTGTTACAGGGGCCCAAAATTCAGTCCCGTCACCACTTAGCTCCCCAAACAAAGCTTCGACCCCCATATTGAAATATGAAACATTAGAAATCAGCGAAGTTAGGGGGCCCTTTGAGAGAAAAGTGCTTATACATTTTTGCGACCCTTTCAAAGCTAGGTATTTACACATTACAGATGCTATTGGGGGTCCCTCTGAAAACGTAAAGAGCCTACTTACACATTACAGTTGGTATTGTGGTCCCTTTGAAAGCAGAGTACTTACACAGTGCAGATGCTGTTGGGCGCCCTTGTGAAGCAGATACTACGTGCACGACAGTTGTTGTTGGGGGCCCCTTTGAAGCATAGCAACCAAATTTCAATTGCTCTTGGGGGCAGTTTGAAGGCAGACTAACTGAGTTATGATGTGGTTCGGAAAATATTATATGAGCGGATAATACAATTTTCACCAAAAATGAGGGATATTTAGTTTACGCGAGAAACCAAGGGGTTCCCTTAAATAGGGGTGGCCCGAGGAAAGTGCCTCGCTTTCCTTCTCTTTAACACACCACTGTATATAACCCTGACGATGGTCTTATATGTGAATACGACACCGACCGAATACGTTATGCTTCGTCCGATATGCGTACTTTCTCACCTGATGTGGGCATGTAAACACTCTAATATAAAGTTATCTTTATATTATTGAATACACTGAAGTTGCTGATGAATTTATCACTTGAAAAAACACAGATTTAACGCAATTTTTCATAATTAAACTTAGATACCCTGGTTGACTAAAAAGCAGATCTGGGGGGTAAAAAATCCCTCTGCGGGAGCCCTATTCACATGCGGAAAAACGCCAAATTGAAGTGAACATTTGAAGATTTATTGCTGTGTTATTGTTACGCAATAAAGACCAAGAGCACAACAACCCGCTAGCAAGTTTTGCAACCTGTCTCTGCAGGCTAAGGATCGGACATGGGGGAACTGCGCAGTTGCGTTAAGAGTTTCGGGGGCGTCGCGGTCACGACTTTGCCCTGATGGCGGTGACGTGCCGTCAGGAGAGGCAAGGGTGCCTCCCCTACCCTAATCTTGAAATGTTTAAAAAAAATCAGGGATCTAAAATAACAAATTGAATAAACATTTGTCCTTTCATCGTGAAAAGATGCAATTACTCTGTGATTCTAATCATTTTCGCAGTCAAATCATCTGACGTTGCGTATTTCTTCTTCAAGTCAGGCGAAAGTCACGAAGGGAGGCAGCCACTGTTTACGCCTCCTCTCGCCGGGTGGCTTTCGCATTGAGCAGTCTGTCAAAAACTGTTGCTGAGCGCGTGTCGTGCAATTAATCTCTCTGTAACCTTCATGTCACCTACAGTGTAATGTTTGTATACACTTTGAATATATGTGCTCGCATTCTACACTCTAGATCAGTGCTGCTCAAACGTTTTGGCTCGTGGGCCACATTTGTCTTTCAGAAACCTTTCGCGGGCCACAAGAATTAATAATCTCAATAAATATTCCCTAAAAAATTCTCTTAAATGATTAAAGTGTTAAGTTTGCTTTCCAATGAAAATTGCTTCGCGGGCCACGGTTTGAGCACCACCGCTCTAGATCATGTAGTTCACGTTGGTCAACAAATGTAATATGCAGCGTTACGTTTGTTCAACGACTGATCTCACAGCGTTGCAGTGATAAAGCGGCAAGGGAGGCACCGGCTGCTTGTGCCTCCTCTCCGATTGGCTTTCGCATTGCGAAATGCTTTATAAAGTGAGCTGCTGAGCGCGGAAAATGCAACTAATCTCCATGCAGTTTGTATATTGCCACGAGTGTAATATTTGTACACGTACGTCCTCGCATTCCATAGTCTAGCACTTACTTCACGTTGAGTAATATGTTGAATATGTAGCGTTATGCCAAATTAGCAGCTGGTCAGACATACACAGGGTTGACACTCTGTATTAACAAGCTTCCCCTACAGTCAGAATGAAATATCCCTACATTTCCCTACACAATCTGAAACAAAAACTACAATCATCTTTAGCTAAAACATCTGGCCTTGGTCGTGTGATGTAGTACAATTCACATTACATTTGTGCAAGATCAAAATTGCATGTGTAAAACAAACATCATTACAGAAAACACCATTGCATAACCATGGCATACCGTATTTTCGAGATTGAAAACCGGGACGCTTCAGAACAACGAGCCGTATCAGACAAATGTAGTTCATATGTATCTCTTTTCGCTAAGTATTGCACCGGTATCACCTGGAGCGATTTAAATTACAAAAGCTTCACTTTCACACCGACATCAGGTACAAGTAGCGAACCAGAACGAACAGTTTTACACTTTTTTCCAGGGACGCCAGAACAGCGGTGCGGGAGGGGTGCAGTGAAGAGTTGAAGGGAATGAAAACTTTAAAATACAAAAAAATCGTTACTAACAATGCTTGTTTCTGTTCAGCAACATTGTTAACCTCAAAAATAATAACAGATAAATTATAGAAAACTACTCTGAAGTTTCTGGGTGTGCAAATAGATGCATTAAATATATTTCAAGTCGATCTTGATAAACCATGAAATTACCTATGATAATTTATGAAAAGACATCTCCCCCCGTTGTGCCCCATATGAAAGGGCAGCGGCAGAGCCGGCGTTAGCAAGTGCGTGGCCCGATTTGAAGCACTTTTGCGGGGCCCCACTTAGTGGTGCGTAAATGTTTTTGAAGGCATCAAAGCGTAATGGTATAGAAATCAATGGTGTTACAAAGGCGAGGCCCGAAACGGTGACGCCAAGAACTTTCCAGCAGAGACTTCAATGGACAGCGCCGTTAAACCAAATAAATCAAAGGATTACAGCCTTCATCAGTACCTCCTCTCTGGTCAGATACCTGCCTGATCAGAAGGGAAATATAAGTGTAGTACTTGCTGAGACCAGAGGTAGCGATTGCTGTGCCAGTAGATATCCAGAGCTGAAAATTTTGCCGTGGTAGTAAAAAATTATATTTTTCTAGGCTAGGAATAATAGCCATGGATGACCTACCGCTTCAGCATTTGGTGGTAATCTTTTACAGTGAAACTTAGGAAATCGTGTCCTATATCACTCTCGTTTCTGGGGAAAACTTCTGTTGCGATTGCAGGCGGTCCTATTTGGGTTAAATAGTCCAGGGTAGTCACCAACATTCCGACTCATGACACCTGGCTAAGTAGCAGGATCATTTGTTCATCCAAATTTTGAGTGTTCTTGCTCGCATGCCTCAACAGATGCGCATCAGATGAGGTTCCTTCTTTGTCAGAATCAACACTTTCGAAACGATTTGTATCACTTCCGGTACATAAACGTCTACTTTAACTCTCTGGCGTAACATGACCAGGCTGGCTGTCTGCGCTGTCGCCGTCTTCAATGTGGTGTGGCATTGAAGGTATATCCTCAGTGGTTAAAATACTTGTCCAACGAACCTTTCCTTCTTTATGCTTCGGTCTGTTTTTGCCTTAGCTTTATGCCTCTTTTCGTTGCCACCTAATATTTCCGGCCTATGTCTCTTGGTCTTTGACTCATAATATTTANCTTCGTTGCAGACAAAACATATTCTTAATAAATAGCCCAAATTCGACTGTTTAAAGCCAAAAACAAAACACCTGCCTATCACTATATACTTCACACGCAGAAACTGGTTACAGTGAAAACCACTAGAGCACCGATTAAAAAAAGTAAAAAACCGCTTATTAGAGTAGCTTTTGAATATCACGAAGGCTAAATGTTTTTTGTTTCTATTAACACTAAAGAAACTCGTATGAAATGATTGTAGATCTCCCAATACGTTTTAAATCTACTTTTTTATTTTTCAAAACAAGCAAGCACTGTAGTAGCCTCAAACTTCTACGAAAGTTATTCCACTTTTCAGACTTTTTGCAGCTTTCAGTTTGTTGATCTGTATCTCAGAAAGTACGACGCCAATCTGTGACATTGATGCAATAACCCTTTATTTCGGCTGTACTTCATGATGGAATTTTCACCACAAGAATATCATAAGGCTTATTTCATTTGAATCAAATTGTCACTTCTGTTACTTCGAAAATGGTTTAACTGTTAGTAATATTCTGTTACATTTTAAACAACCGCTATTTGTTGCGCACCTGAAACAGTCATTCATAATTAAAACTAGGTATATTTCAAACGTTTTCGCCAATATTCTCAAATGGTTGCCTCTGATGGTTGGTTGCCTCATCAAATTTGACGAGAGGGAAAATGAACAACGCTATTAAAACACTAAGCAGTGCATATATTTGCTATTACGAACTAAAGGTTACCCTCAGAAGACAAGTAGTAGTAACTATTGAAATATCAACATTCAACAACTATCGAACCGGATTTTGCAGCAACTATTGAAACCTGACCTGCCAAATACGAAACGCTTTTTGTAAATGAAACAGAAAACAGCTTTAATATTTAAGCCTTTTTGCCTTAACGAGGTGCTAGTGAAAATACGTGGCTACATACTACCGAAGACAGTGACTATTCTTGCTATAGAATTTTGATAAGGACATTAAAAACCGCGCAGTACACTTGGATTTTCTTTGGCAACAGATCCCACGCTTACAAAACACTGTGGGCCCCTCCAGAGTTTTCGGTTTGATCTTGCTGACTACAAAGACATTTTGAGAGACCGCAACTGTTTCATCTGAATACCAAGCAGGGGTGGATCCAGGGGGGGCGATCGCACACCCACTAAAACCTACGAAAGTAACTTTATTCACCATGATTTTGTACAATTTGGAAAACAGCATTCGCGACATAAAGCCATTTTGCCGTCCATTGTTTTTTCACAGCAGGGTTGTGAAGTATAATTCACCTCTCTTGCAGTGGTGAACTGGTAATGAGACTTGACTGCCAAATTTTGTTGAAATCGCCCTCCCTAAACTTACTGGATGGATCCGCCCCTGATACCAAGATGATTGTAAAGCAAACTTTTGGTTTTCTTTGATGGTGGTAGTAAAGCGAGTTTAAACTGTATTTTGAAAGACCGTTGGAAAAATTTGAGAACCGTATTGGTCTCTCAGCAAAACACAGGGCCCCGCGCCGGCACTATACACGAGCAGCTTCGATAGAAAGTGTAAGTTTGCGTTGATAAGTTAGACGGAGCGCGGGGCCCGATCAGAAGAAATCGGTCAAATCGGCTTAAACCCAGCCCTGGGCAGGGGCAGTGTCCCCGCTCTGCGGTGTCCCTGCTTTTTTCTGTTCGAACCATCAACAGTAACGGAAACACAGTTCACTTTAATTCTTGGCCTAGTTCAGCAGCAGTCATCGGGGCAATCCAGTTAACAATGACTGATTTAGATTTTGTTCATGCATTGGAAAATTTAGGTTCGGAAATTTTGAAACTAGCTTGGAGGTTGCAATCAGAACTTTCGAAAGACTTTTTAAATAGTGGCGTGATACATAAACGTAACTTCTTTCGCTGCTAAGAGTAGGACTCATCAGAATGAGAAGTTTTGAAGAAGTGTGTCACATGAAATGACGACATTGCTGCCTCAACAGAAGATTTGTGTTTTTTGGTTTCCAAGTGGTTGTCAATATCTGAACGTCCGCCATGGCTAATTGAAAAAAGAGAAAATATTCTACTTCTGCACAGTAATTTTTAGACAAGGTCCTAATCGAAGTCTTAACAAGAAACTGTTAGATAAAGGAAGACGACAAAGACCTACCAGTATTTTCAGAGTAATGCAATAAAATGAGAAAGTTATGAATATTTTTGCAGAAGGAAATGAGTTCTAGGCAAATCATTTCTTGCCGTATGTACGTTTGTTAGGAACTTCTTCATTGGCTAGCCGAACGCGTTTAAACACAGGTGAATAAACTATTACATAAATAATGTAAAGGCTAGTCACATGAAAATTCCGAAAAACATTCGCGGACCGCACAAAATGCCCTCGTAGGCCCAGTGGCGTGCAGAGGGGGGAACGGGGCGCCGGCTCCGGGCATCCAAGGCAGGGGAGCATCCAAAGAACGAAATTACAAAAATAAAAATGCTGAAACATCGTAAATCTAGTGACAATGACCACCATACGCCAGTGCTGAATACTAGAATTTGGTAGGGGGCATCCAAACAAACAGTCGTCCCGGGCATCACCAGACCTCAGCACGCCACTGCGTGGGTCACATGCGGCCCGCGTGTTTCAGACTCCTAATCTAACACAATGAAACAATAAAAGAAGATCACACATCACTCTGCAGCAAATTGTCTAAACAGACCAATCACAGCCTGCTAATACTCGTGTAGGTAGGGATTTGCTGGCTGAATGAATGGCCGAATCGGGATATTTTGATTAATTGACCGGGACGCCGGGACAAAACCTATAAACCGGGACTATCCCGGCTAAAACGGGACGTATGGCATGCCTACATAACCACATGTCAAAATTTTTCAAAAAATTGTCTCAATGTCTTCTAAGATTAGCCAGCAGCTTTGGCAATAAATCATAAGCATAATCCCTTACAACTCTCCAGTTGGTTGCAATCCACAAGGAAAAAGTCTCATCAGTGACAGCTTTGGAATTTTCAAATATGTTTTCCTTACTTTGCCAGATAAATGCACAAGTCTTTGGTTGACTTCAAAGTCACCTGGTAAATTCTCACTGGACTTATGGCTAAGTATTGCTTCCAAAATGCACACAGTCAGACGATTCCTCAGCTTGTTTTTGTTGTTATTCAAGCGGGAATATGTTCTTTCAACCCCAGCAGAGCAGTGCTTTGAGGTAATGCAGTTATAGCGAAGCACATTGCATAAAAACTGTACTTATCACTGTACAGTGCTTGGACTGCAATATTTGCAAATCGGAATAGTAGACTGCACCTAGTAGGCTGAGCCGTGGCTTTCACTCATGCAATTCTAGCCAGTAGCAGCCAGAAAATGTGGCCACACTGCAGTGCTTGCGTCAAAAATAACCCAGTACCACCAGGATTTACCGGTGTTGCCTACTAAATTGGAAAATGCGTTTTGCAAGCGCACCAATAAATTGTTGACGAAACACGTCCGTAAAGTATCACAAAGTAAGAAACAAAGCGATAAAAATTCTAAACACGAAAATCCCTACGGATCCCTACAAAATGGCGATTTTTCCCGTAGGGATTCCCTACTCCCTACAAAAGCTTAAAAATCCCTACCGTGGGGATTTTTCCCTGCGAGTGGCAACACTGGACACACAGCAACAGTGCTAAGGCCGTGAAGAGAGGCAACCAATATCTGTGCCTCAATGAAAAAGTTCCATTGCTACGACATAGTAACACAATTCTGTGGTGCTTAATCGACAAGCCGCGTTGTGGAAAATTGCTATGAAAATGTGTGGTGGACTACAATAGGATTTTGTGACATGAAAAATCTGCCAAGGAGCCTCAGCAGACATGAGAGGTCAACAAATCACATTCAAACCAAATTGCTTTAAAAACTTTTGGAAGCACAAGTACAGATTTGGCTTTGAACGAACAGCGGAGACTAAATACCCGCGTTCACAATGCTAAGGTAATTTACATATTGCATAGAAGCTTTCTGCAGCTGCCGACCATACTTATGGTCAGCATTCTTGATTGGATCACTGTATACATTGCAGACGTATGCGTAAGTCGTAAGACCATCAACTTTTTAATAAAGTCGTTAAACAAGTACCTGATAGGTCACTTCACTTTGGCCCTCCTACATTTTACCTTTTTTAAAATCTAGAATCGCCTCTGTACATATGTGTGTGTAAAAATTATATGGAATAGAAAGCCAAAGCAACAGTCAATCTGCAAGAAGCCAGTTGAGTGGTTAATTTGTGCTACTCCATTAAATTCATATACTCGCAAAATTGGCTTTGAAAGAGACAGTGCCTCCCCAGCCACGAACCTCACCGCACGTCCCTGCCTGATGGGCCTCGCGTTCATTTATCCAGCCCTGTCTACATGCCAAGTTGTATACGTCCAGAAGTAAGACTACCACTTGATGAACGTGTTTTGTGTAGTGATTGTTGTAAAAAAATGTACTATGTCTAGCCTAGGTAGTCTTCTCTTATTTTGTACTGCATAGCAGCAAGAAACCTTCGGTGCTTACGATCAAAGTTACACATTTGCGCAACCTGCTGTTCAGACAGCCAGATGGAGTTAATTGTGTAGTTGGAAGAGTCTATTCAGCAATACTTGCTAAGTTGCCCCAAAACAGAATAGTGCCGTTGGTGGATTATGGATCTTAACCGTTGCGTCCACATAGGCCTTAGTCTAGCTTTGTTAACATTTATAGGCGATTTGAGATACAAGATGTTCTTAATCTAAACATGTGCCATGCACCAGGTGATTAACAAGTCCAGACATCAGCAAGGTTTATGCAGGCGTATTTCGGCCAGTGATAAGCCCAATGCGCACGCTTTACAAGCATTTTTCACTTAAGCTCATGGTAAAGTTTGTCAATTTGCGTAAATTAAAGAAAACGTTCATTGCGGGGCACATGCTTTGACCGGCCTCATGTTTGCTCCTTCGATAATAGTATTTTCATAACTGAACGATAGGATTGATTCTGATCGACTGCAATTTTTTTTTACGTTTGCATTTCGTTACATCTTTAAATAATCGCCGTCAATTAAATGACAATGATTTTACGACCCAATTCCTTTTGTTAAGCTCATTCAAAAATTTTAGTTGGAAACTACGAGCCTATTATGGGTATGCCTATTATGGGTTGCGTGAAAATATTTCTAATTTGAACAATCTGCGAATGCTGTTCATGTTGTGAATTAAATATAAATTTTCAGAATGTCTACCCCCTGCACAAACATGAAGCCCCCAATGGAAGACTTTCTGGCGACGGTTCTACCCAGGTCCACAGACACGGGCTGCACTCGGGAGCAGTTCCCTCAAATCGTTTTTGTGTCCCCCAGATTTTGTTCCGCTCAGAAAAATTTGTTTTAAACATATGACGAAAACAAAAATCTTTCCCCCTTAAAAATGTAAATTACCTCCATAAACCTTAAAACCTGGCTACGGGCCTGGATCTGCCAAACTTGTTTCTGCAATTAGAATGTTTTGTCTTGAAGGCCATTCGGCGTCAAGATGTAGCGTAATGTCGAAAATTTTTGTTTATAAATCACTAGTAGGGGGGCCCTGTAAGCGTTTTGGGGGGGCCAGAGTTAGGCTGCTACGGCACTGCTAGAGAGTAAGTGAAGACATTTTCGGATTCGGAAGACAGCAATCGATCAAATCAGTTCAGAAAAGGTACCTTTGCATTTGAAATTTATGAGAAAAGTTTTTGATTTTGCGGAAGTGATGTTTGACATTTTTCCAAAAAAATCCTTTCACGCTTCTCTGTGAGCTTTTTCAAAACGTTTTTTGGGTTTGGACTACGTCTGAAGATCCCAACTAACACAAATTTCGAACCAAAGGGAGTCATCACTGTTTCGGTGGGGAAACGTTTTGGGTGAAAAAAGTGGGCGGAGTCGCGTGATTTTCAGATGACGTCATCGGGGCTTGAATAAAGCTACATGGGGAAGTTCGTTTTTGTTTCTTGTAAACGAAACTAGACAAAAATTTGAATATTTAGAGCGCTTGATTCACTATGTAACGTTGGTGGTTGGAAACTTATGGCCTAAAAACCACAAACTAACTAGCAAATCTCCTAGAGGATTGGCTAATTAATTAAATGCAAAATCTTCCGCAAGTTTTTTCCTCGATATTTTCACTTGAACTTTTGTAGGATGTTGTAAGACACGAAGGAAACCTGTTCGGCAATTTTCAGATGTTTCCTGGACATTTAAAGGATAATTTTCCCATTTGAAGGGTAAATTCAAGGATAAATTTTCCCTTCAAATGTCCAAAGAGGGTAAAAACAAACCTAGAATTTTAGCCTATGTGCCGTTTTACCCCCACCAAAATAAGTTCATTTCTTTCAATTACTTTTGCAAAGTGACGGTCATAACTGACATTTCGTATGTAGAAACTTTATTTCCAACGTGTTTAATTTTCGCTCCACGGCTTTTCGAATAAAAGCCACGGATTTTTTTGGCAACGTGAAAACCCGTTTTCCCCCAAAACACGTCACGAGCAACATACCTCAAAAGATGCGTTGCTGTCTTCCTGATCCGATGATGTCTTCACTGACTCGTTGGCTCAGTCTGGTCGCAAATTATGGCCGATCATTTTTTCAAAAGCTACGATCGTGGCAGTTGCAGGCGTTAGAGGGTTTTAATCTGATTCTTTCGTAAGAGTTTTTTAATCTGTTTCTAACTTCTGCCCAGTGGCGTATCAAGGGGGGCCCTGAGGGCCGCAGGGCCCGGGCGGCACCTTTTGGGGGGCGGCACTTTGCCGATAAAAATTAATTTTTGAAAGTAGTTTAAAAGTTCTAGCTTTTTTATTATTTTTAAGTAGACTCTTTTCAATTTTTGTGTTTAGAAGCTTAAAAAATACATGTGGCTCTGGATTCAGCAAATTGATGAAATTTTTATTTAGAAGTCTGGGTCAAATCCAATGTGCTAAAGTTCCCCACTGTTGTCTTGAATCAGAGTTTTTAACACACTTACTTGGGGGGTAATTGTGCCCCGTTCCCTACACCTTCATCGCCAGATAAAGCCATTACCATCACCCCAATCAAAAGCCTTTGGAATAAGGGAAAGAGATGACATTCGATGGCAGACTAGCAAACGTTAAGGCGCCGGTTGTTCGCGGTTTATATTGCCTCTCCTCTCAAAATCTAATAAAAAGGCTTTCCATGAAATCACGGTGAGTGGTCAAGGCTAGCTTAATCCTTTTTCTCGTATCGTTGTTTCCTCACTAACGCTCCAACTGCACATCATAACATCACGTGAAACTAGGGTTGCCTGATGCGTTTTTTTTGTAAAAATACCGGCCATTTTGGTTTGTCAACAGTGCCAGATCTAAGCTGCGTCGTATTTCGTAAGCGGCACAGGGAAAACAGAAAGACAATTAGTATTGTTAAACCACAATTATAATTGCCCTGTGTTTTGGCTGGCTCATTACAGTTCGGTATGTGTGTGACGTGACAATTGCACCAAGGATTGTCTCAACAACAGCAAATATGGAGAGTAAACTTCGCTGAAAGAACTCTCCTCACAAGTTTCACTGCTCGAGTCAACATAAATTGAGAAATTCTGCGCTATTTCTTGTTAGAAGTTACGGAAACTTATTTATTTTCAAAATACCGGCCTTTTACCGGCCTCTGCTAAATTAGCAGTAAAATACCGGCCTGGCCGGTGAAATATCGGCCATCTGGCAACCCTACGTGAACCCTAGGCGTTGACAACGAAGATTTTGCTGGGGCGGCAATAGTTCAGTGGTAGAGTGTCCGCCTCTCAAGTGGAAGTTGTGTGTCCGATTCATCCACACTGAGTGAATTGGCGTTACGCTCCTTGGGCAAGATCGTTCGCCTCAATTACCACGTTAAGAAGCAGTTTCAGGCGTTGGCATGCCGCTAATTGGCGTCGCAAAAATGATAAAAAAAAGCATTTCTTGGCACATCTCATGCTAGTTTGTAATGTTCAGTGGGATATTTTCAATAAGTGCCATAAGCTGTAGCCTAGTCATTAGGTGGGCTTATCAACATCAAATTTTGGCAGTTGAGGTGAAGAATTCTGCGAAGGGAATGTTGCTCAGTTTCAGTACAACGGCTGTTTTTCTGCATGACGTAATGATGTCGGAGAATGACGTTCTTGAAGCGGGGTAGTGGAGTTGGTGTGTTTGCGTGGGTAACTTTGAGCTCAGATTGTCGGTTTGAACTGCAAGTAGAGTGAATCAGAGCCAGCGGATAGGCAGCGTGAATTTCGTGATCTCCTTTGTTCAACGATAAATACTTAACATTTGCAGTATATCTCAACAAGAGAAGCTTAGAAAAGGTTTTGCTCTCATTTTGATGAATTTGAGGCAAGAACAGGGACGCCGGAGAGTGGGCGCATGACGGGGGCATTGTTCCCTATGCCTTTTCATAAAGCGGAAACGGGGGCGGAGATGCTCGTTTGTTAAAGTATCAGAGGTAGTTTCATGGTTTATTAAGATCGATTTGAAACAAATTTATTGCAGCTATTCGCGCAAACGTCGGAATGATTTTCTATAATTTCTGTTATTATTTTTGAGGTCAACATCGTTGCTGAACAGAAACAAACATAATTGGTGACGATCTATTTTACCTTTAACTCTTTTATTGCCCCCCATGCCCTACCGCTGTTCCGGCGTCTCTGGGCAAAAACTTCAGTCTGAAAACCTAACGCAAAGGGAAACGATATGTTTACATGCGGTGGTGATTACGGCTTCAAAAAGGCGTTAATCGGATTGGTTGTACAACTGGCAATGGCTGTACTGAATAAAGTTGTTCAACGCAGTTACCGTGGAACTTAGGACGTTGTAATCACTGCTGAGCATCCAAAAGGCCTATGTCCCAACTGGCATGGTTTGATAACTCGTGGAGTTTTAGAAATAGCCGTCTGTTGGTAACCAGTCCCTTCGCCACGGGTCTTAGCTTGGCCCCGCAATGTAAAGCACCATAAATCAGTGGATTTTTCGTCAAATTTTAGAATATCAATTCCCCCTGCACAAACGTAAAGTCCCACAATTGAAGACCTTCAGGCGATGGTTCTGTTGGTAACGAACAAAGGCTAACACTATGCACGTGCAACTGGAAGAGGTCCAACCCAACAGATAGACCAAGTGCGCAAGTCACGATGAAGACTGTAAGCCAGCGCTTCTCAAACACAGCCGGTTTTAAACTTGATAGTTTTTCAAAATTGGTCCACACCAATAGAGGGCTCCGCCTCCGCACAAGTGCCGACAGAGTTAACGTTTGAAGCCTTTTACATATTCTAAGAGGATTAAACCACTACTGAAACGTGAAGTGAACAATGAAACGTTCTTTACATCACTGTGATCATATTATCCGATTTATTACTATAGCCTGCTATACGCAGTAAATATACTTTTTAGTTAAAGACGGGGTACTACACGAAATAACATACATAAATGTTTACATCTGCAAAGTAGGTATGCCGCCATCACATCTCTTAATTTTTTCGTTTGATCCCCTGGAATGAGTAAACTATTGAAAAACCATGCGCTGGGCTTACCGGAGATTAAAAACCAGCAGAGAAGAAAATTTGGCGAATCATGTCGGGTTCGTAGATGTATATGTAAAGCAAGGAAAAAAACGCAAAAAATAATTATGAGAAAGGTGGTTGCAAGCCGAAAAAGCAAAACTCATAATCGACAGTGAAAAACAAGTCTTATTTCAGTTTGTGAGTGTTTGATTGTGATTATCAAGAAGCTTGATTGATCCTTAAATCTTTAAATAAGCACGAAATATGATCTCCTTTTATTTTAAAATTTTGTAAGTAAATTTAAGGGGTGGAAAGGGCGGCACTTAGCCTCGCTACGCCATTGGTTCTGCCCCAAAGTTTTGGTCTGCGCGGGACTTAAAGGGTGCGCTTTGTCGGGCAGTCCTATCGGAAGGTGCATAAATTTTGTGAATTTTGTGTAAGGGAAAGTGTTACTGCCCTGATGGCAGTGCACTGCCATAAAGTACGGTAGTTACTTTATGTGTGACAAGGAAAGCTGAGGTATTTTGGCAAAAACAAAATTCGCCAAAACACGCCTCGGTTGTTGTTTCTTGACTTGTCAACTTCACCTCCTATATCTTTTATACATAGATAACTTCGCATTTTGCGCGCGGCACTGGATTCTCTTTTCGTAAAAGGACTTTGTACATCTTCGAATGTATTAGTTGGCATCAGAACAATGCTTTGCTGCCTGTGCTTTATGCACCGTTCAGTTTCATACAGTACTTTTCATTCGTGGTTTCGAAAAACTGCACTTTGAAACGACGGTTATTTCAAGAGCTTTAGCACTGAATGTAATCAAGGTTTTGGCGCAAAGGCGGCTATCCAATTCGAGGATGCCTCACAGGTTACGATTCACTATCTGCAATACATTTCAATGTAGATTCTGTTGTATAGCACAACTGAGCATTGCTGTTGCGCAAAAGAAGTTTTTCTGCAAGCGCTGTGTATCCAAGTACTTCGCCAGCTACGCTTGTGAGACGTAAATTTCATATTAGTTTCTTCAAACAAGGCCTGTTGTGACCTAGTAATACGTGCATTATCTTAGAACAGAGGCCTCCAAACTTTTTTGTCAGAGGGCCGCACAAACCATTACACAACAGATCGAGGGCTGGGCATCTTACGTGATGTGATTGTCACATTCTGTCAAATAAACAAATTTTTCGTAAATATTATTTTTTCATTTAATATTCGCAAAATGTTTTTGCGCCCAGATGAAATAGTTTCGTGGGCCAGATGAAATGGCTCCGCTGGCCGTAGTCTGGAGACCCCTGTCTTAGAACAAGTGTTGCCGGCGCTACATGCACCAAATCACTTTGCTAACTTGTTTGTGATCGATAATGTGCCGCTTGTTGCCAGGGATTTTCGTAAAAGAATTTTGCCGTTTTGACTGGTGGGCCCTTCTGACCATAAAACGTACAAAATCATCGTGAAAATAACCAGTTTTCACGTCCCTAACTAAATGTACTTCTTTTGCACGTACATTTGCAAGCTTCGAACACAATTCGATATGGGTCTTGTACAGACTGCAAATAAAGGCTACTGGCGGAATTCAGATATTTTCGTGTTGCTTCTCTACCTGCCCACTTGTTTTTTGGAGGCGGACTTGTGTTTGTTTTTGAAATAATGAAACTTTTTCGACATTTAACAGTTACTTTTTATGGATCGTGTGAATAATTGCTGAGTTTTTTGCTCAGTGGGAGAAGGTGACAGCGCAAGAAGTTTTCACAGATCAGCTGATGTCAACGGACAGATCAATTTTCAGGTGGATTTTATTGGCAATGCTCAACAGGTGAGTTTCTCTGCCAGTGCAGTTTTCGGCGTCAATCGCATTTGGCAATAAATCTTTTGTAGACACTTTCTATCGGTACCTTCTATGCTATCACACTTGCTTTGAAAACAACTTAGCTGAAGCGTGATTTTTTACTTGGAACTGCGACTGTTATGCTTATTTTATCCTTGTAAAAATTTTATTTCTTTTTGCAAAAACGTAATGTATATCGGAAAATTATTTTTAGCTGTTTGAAATGTTCTTGGCAAGGTTTTGCTGTTAACAACTAGAATGCTCTGCCTAAAAAGAGCTTTAACCTTCTGCCTTGTAATCACTACAGGTCTTTAGCAATTAAGTGCGCTACGTCTTATGATTGCGTCATTTTTTTCAAACATTTTTGTAATTTCTGCCTAATCGTGTTTTTTGGAAAACTCTTTTAAATGATTTACCACATCCTAGTTTGGTTTTTCACTAGCAGTCTGCTTTGTTGGGATAGTTTCCAAACGCATTAAACTCTTGAATTTGTTGTATGAACTGCAGTCAACATAGTGGCGTATGTTTTTTTTTATACTCGTTACTTAAATAAACGGAATATTTTGTTAGAAAACTGATCAATCAATTTTTTTTTTTTTTAACTCGGACGAAGTTGCTGCACAAATCCACACCGAGCTCGTGTGGTTTGAAAACTCGTTTTTTGTAAAGTAAAGGCAGGAAAAAAGTTTCATTAGACTCGCTTTGTACTCCCTGTGGAGTGACGAGTGAATTGCGGGCCCCCATCTCCGTTTACCCGTGGGCCACATGGCTACTTCTATAGGGAATGCTGCACTGTTGGCATGTCAGTGGCAGGACCTTTCGTCCAAGGCAGAATTTGCGGCACGATTTCCCTTTGACGGTGCATGTTATCACAGAGCAATCGCATGTTTACAGTCAGCAGCTTAACCAACCTGATTTGCAATTAATGGCAACATAGCATAAAGACTTAGTTATGAGTAAAATATGCAAGTGCTTCATCACCCATAAACGTTAAGTTAATCGTAGTTTAATTGCGCAACCCTTTAACGGCCGCGATTGACCAGCTCTTTTTTGACCATAAATTGCCAGCCGCTAGAGAGCTTTTCAAACCCTCTCCGGATTCAGCAAGTCTTCCAGTTGACATCGAAAAAAAACGTTTTTCTTTTTTGGTGGGGGGTTTCTGGAGGTGACGTCACAATGAGGGCATGTTTTAGAAATTTTGGCTACTTTTGACTGGCCCTGGGCCCCAACCCATTGACCCATTCTTTGGGCTCAAAGTTTTGTTAAACTAGGACAAAATCCGCGCCTATAGAGCCCTTGATTTTGACTTGCTAGCATACCTGTAGCCAAAATTATGGGTCAAAAACCCAGTTTTTGGCCTAATTCAAAACTGTTCAGAAAAGGCATAATTTGCCCTTTCAGGGCAAACTTGGCGTCGTGTAGTTTAGAATAAAAAAATTTTTTTTTTAAATTTGGGTGGGGGTCTTTGGGCCAATGGGATCATGACAAGGGCATGTTTTTTGGTTAATTATATGACGTCATCATCCAATCCACGCGCCAATATTTTGGCTCGCAGTATTTTTGGATTCTAGGAGAGAATACGCGTTTTTAGAGCCCTTGATTTGAGTTTCTAGCGTTTCTGGTTCAAACATTAGGCCAAAAAACAACTAATTGGTAAGGAGCTTATCTGAGTGCTTTTGGGGAATTTCCCTAATTCATTTCAACGTTTTTTGGCCCTAATCTTGGAACCAGGATCGCTAAAAACCCATTCGGACCCTTCAAAGTCCCGAAATGTAAACTAAGTCATTTAAATAGCTCCTGCGGGTCTTAAAGGTAGGTTTGGGCAAAAATGCTGACGTCAGCAAAAAATAACAGAAACATCCTATGATTATAAAGCATTGAAAAAAAAAACAGACATCCTAAACTGAAGTTTTTTCTTATTGCAAACGACATACCTTCGAGTCTTTGGAGGGTTTGAACAGCTCTCTAGCTCAATCTGACGGCAAGTTATTGCCTGGGGTGAAATGCCCCCAGAGTGGCTTTTGAGGGAGCAAACGTTTGGTCAATTTTTGGTTTATAAGCCATAATTGTCGCTCCCGATATGCTAGAAAGTTAATCAAGGGCTCTATAGACGCAGATTTTGACCTAGTTTTCAACTAAAATCTGAGTCCAAAAAATGGCCCATTGGGACGGCGCCCAGGGCCAGGCAAAGATGGTCAAAATAAATAACGCAAAACACCCCTAGTTGTGACGTTCTCCCCAGAAAAGCTCAAATCCAAAACGAAAAATTTTTTTTTTCGATTTTGACTACAAGACTTGCTGAATCCGTAGAGGGTTTGAACAACTCTCTAGCTCTAGCGGCTGGTGATTTATGGCCAAAAAAGGGCGGGCCAATATATTGGTTCGCGCGGTCGTTAAAGGGCGGTTTTAACTTGAAACTGTTCCATTTTTTTTGTACGCACGACTTGAAGCAATCTTTAACTTAACGTATAACGTCAAAAACGTAACATGTGTTATTGCTAATTCGAACGTTGTGTCTGCCACTGAGTTAGTGGTGTAAGTATNTTTTTAAAGTGTTTTGAGAGACTGAAACAGTCTTTCGAATTGTGCAACTATCTCTCAAAGTATAGTATAAAATCGCTTTACTACCACAATCAAAGGACGCTAAAACTTGATTTGCGACCATCTCGGTATTCATTGAAAATAGTTGCGGTCTCTCAATGTCAACAAGGTCAAATGCTGGTGGCGGAAATGGAGTTCTGTTGTTTCTTGCCACCTGTGTAAATGTACATGTTTTGTGATGCTTCACCGATTTCTGCAATCATAAAAATAAAATGTTATTGAAAAAAGTAAGCTAGTGTGAATTGTGTTTATTCATCAACTAAAGTAGCAGCTACGAGATTCAGGCCCAAGTCAAGGTACGTATTTTTTGAAAAACTGCTGACCACTTAAGCGTTAAATAACAATCGGGATATTTTTTTGGTTTTGTACAGGCGATCACTGTGAAGACACAAGCTATCGGTCTTGGAGACAGTGATCAAGCAACAGCCCAGTTTTCCGTGCTGCCATACGTGTCCCTAAGCAACAACTTTCTTCAAGTCAGTGAGACAAATATTTGTCAAGGAAATATGGTAGCTCTAAGCAGCTAAATTTAAGAATGCTATCTAATTTACACTCAAAGTACCAAGTTGTTGTGTCTAAGTAAGAAGTTTTGTTGCAGATTCGAGCTGACAATCACATTGTGGATGTTGGTGGAGACCTGACTCTAACATTCGATTATGACCAGAATACTCCCAACGAAATCCGCTATTTTGTAAGTAATCTTAATGTCTATGTAGGAAAAAATAGAAATAAAAGCGGTAACTCAAGACGTATGAACAGATTTGAGTGAGCTATTTTTATGTCTTTGTATTTCGAGATATTTACGAAGTTTTCAAAATGATTGCCTTTTATTAGCCAAAAATATAGCATGTGTGTGCTTGGCAAGTCAAGTTTTAGATTTGAAAAAAAGACAATACAATAGCACTCGTTTAGTTAAGTGTGTTGTGTTCTCATCTCACTGGGAATTTTGTAACGTCCGCGTTTTTATTCTGTTGGATTTGAAGAACAAAAAACAAGTGCCACTTTTCTGGGAAAAGAAACTACCCAAATATTGAAAGACCGAAGATGTAGGAATAGCACAATTTTTTCCTGATTTCAGAACGTTTTAAAAGACTTGCTGTCTAAGTTTTTTTACAGGGAAGTATTGGCACATTGATCTTTTTTTCCATACTTTATTTTAAAAATCCATTATGTAGGTGTCCAAATAATTTTATGTCTGGAATCTTGTCATGGTAGTGAGGTGAAGCATAGTAACAGAAAGTACAAGTAAGCAAAATACAGTGGATGAGCCAGTTGCGTTTCTTTTTTCTTTAGAAACACTTATTAAATGATGCCATATCTGATGAAGAAAGGAAACATATAAAAAGGTTTTTTTTTTAATGCAATTTAGCTTATTCTTTGTTGCTTCTGCCTGTATATGATACATCTACGGCACTAATATATGACAGTACCACCGTAAACATGTTACTTAATTATGGCAAATTTCGAAAGGTTATATGTTGTTTCAGTCACCGTATAGTTTTTATGTGCGAGTACCAACTAAGATTTAAAGCTTGAAACAATTTTCATGTTGAAACATTGTCTTCATTTTTTCCACGGTGGTTTTTGATGAAATCCATTACTGAATGCTCGCGATCTGTTTTTTCTTCTGCCGTATCCAAGTCAGAGGACATTTCGTTGAGCATGATTCATTTTCTGTTGGGAGATATTTTGGTTGAATACAGTTTTTGCCAAGCTGCAGCGGAGCTACTTCAAACAATTGCCATTCATACCTAAACGCTACCAACTAAGCCGGTCTGTGTCACACTCAAGCGTAGGAGTTTAGTGAGACAGTACGTGCATCAATCTGCAAATTCACTTGACGATGTTCATCAGCTCTACGAACTGTTGAAGTTTATTTCAAAAAAGCCTTGTTGTATACTTCTTACACGTTAGTGCTGTCTTCTTATTTTGTTTCCATTCTGCAATTGATTTATTTGCAGGTGCTTTCGAGAGGCACTTTAGTTTTTTCGGGAATCCACACTCCGCAAAGAAACGCACAAAGTAGTACGGAGATAATAACAATCACCCACAAGATGGTTCCATCAATACGCGTGGTTGCGTATTATCTCAGTGGCACCGAAGTAGTGTCTGCGTCATTGTGGATCAATGTCGTGAATCGCTGCAAGACCGTAAGAATCATGCATTTTACAATTTTTGCCTCAAAACCGAAGTAGTGTCTGCGTCGATAGTTGTCACTTAATTTGTCCTTAATGGTTCTCCTTTTTTAGAAACAGTGGTGCATTTGGAAAAGGTTGTTAAATGCAGGTGATTTTAAGATCATCTTGAATGAAAATAAAACAAATAATGAATTTATGTGTTAGAAAATAAGAATATCAGAAAGGAGGGAACAAACGTGTTTTCAGAAAGCACGTTTCAAATGCTTTTGTGAGTTCTACTTTACCAGAACAAAATCATAGCGATGTTCCCCTTTTGATTTGCTTCCCAAAGGAAGACCTTTGAATCTTATGTAATGGAGCAGAATTATAATTCTTTTATGGATAATAACACAAGGTAACAGCAGTGAAAACGGCGCTTAACTTTCAGTATATTCCTGATGTAGAATCATTCCTGTAACGTCTGCAATTTTGCATTCAAAAATTTACGATTGGCGTTATTGGAATGAAAATCACTGCGAAAAGGAAGAGAAGTTTGTGGTTATTGATGTTGCGAAGGTAACCTGATCATTGGCCAAATGCAGGCTTGCCAATAGAAATGGGATTTGTCCCCTGAAATGGACAGTGGACTTCACATTTTTCCGTGTCCTGTCATTAGTAATGGTACGCCATATAGCAGGAATTTTCCGGATTTGAAGGTTGAATACCAATTTTTTTTGTGCTCACAGCACAGTGAGATCCACACATAGAGGATTAGAGCCATATGGAGGAGAGATGCGAGGCTCCTGAAAAAAAAGCCAGTTTTTGGATGACAACTAAAGAAGGATCACCCAATATTCATTGGATCTCCTCATTACAGTCTTTTAGATATTTTAGACATGACTCTAATAGAGGCTATACATTATGCATGGACATAATATAATGTACTTCGTGTTACTAGAATCGTGGTAATCCCATGAGATGGGACAGTCACTAGGTAGTTGCCATGAAACGGGAAAAAAATGTCCCATAGGCAAGCCTGGTACAAAGACACTGCTCAAACCCAACCAAGCAACACGACGTTGACTAGTGGTGGTGGTAAGAAAATTGAACATCTAGAATTGTAGTGCTTGTGGTTGTGTGATGATCATGCAAGAACCTGGGGTGTGGTTGGGTCATCTTTCTCAAAGATTATTGATTAGTCCCCTCCTAAAATTATCTATTTTTGGCTGGACGCCTAGTTGTCGCTCTTTTCCTTGCCAAGGTCTTCTCTTTCTGGACGAAGGTCTCCTGCTCGTCTTTATTCTGATTCATAAAGTAGCTTGTAGTTTCCAACATAACTAAATTTTAAGCTGATCACTATGGAGGGACGTGTAACAGAAACCCGCGAAAGCTCCGGACACTGACTCCACCAATTATGACATGTGTAAGGGTGGAGTATTAAAGCCTGCAATTCCATCACATTTTTGTCAATACATTCTCAAAGTGAGACAAAAGCAAGTGCATTGCGAATTGGTAAGATCTGAGTGAAGCAAATCTTTTTTCACAAGTGGCACAAAGGGTATTTTGATGACATAAATAACAGTATTCCGACTTTTAACAGCTTTCGATTAACTTGCCTCAGGTCACACTCTCACCCTAAATATGTATTTTGTATGACGGAAACACAGTCAATAGAAGTTCTTAAACGCATTTTCTATTTAATAATTGGCATTGGCTAACGTCATTGATGAAGTACTTCTTGGTGCTCATTTCAATGATCGACATGAATCTTTGCCCTCAATTATAATTCGTTCGTTCCATTGTGTTTCGACTTACTTCACGTCATTTGGCATTCCGGTAGCTGGCGTTGGCGTCGCCAGGCCTTGTGTCTGGTATTGATTCCAGACACTGGCAGACAGTACAGTGCGTCGCCAAAGTCTTCCTTGATTAATGGGTATGTACATGTAGAGCCAATGCCATCGAATTTACGATAAATTTCGTCTGCTTGCAAGGTAATGTATTCGACATGGTGAGCTAAAATTACCTCCACATATAATTTCAATATTGAGGAGAAAATTTTCACTTTCAGGTTGTTACGAATTGTTGCTTGCTGCAACAGTTAACTAAATGTGCATTTGAAAGCATGCATTTAAATATGTCTTTCTTTTAACTATTGTTTGAAAAAAATGCATTGTGAGAAGTGCAGCATAGCTTTTTGTGAAACGTGTAAATTAATGTTGAATGCTTATTAACGGCAGTTTACAGAAATTAAATTCAACAGCAATCAGAAAATGTTTTCATTATTTTGCAGGAGCTCACCGCAACAGTCCCTGAACAAATCTTACCTGGCAGTTCGTTCCAGGTCACACTTCGAGGAGGTAAAGTCCACTTTCACGCATTTGGGATTGCCTGCAGTTTAGGACGAACTTCCACTGACAAATGGTCGTTTCTTTGACGTAGAGAAATAACTCAACTTGCATTTCATTAATTGTCACTGTAAACCCGTCGTGTGTAAAGTAGTTCAATTCTAGTCATTGCAAGGCGAACTTGCAGCTGCTATACCTGTTGATGAAAGTGTGGGGTTGAGTCTGTGCGATATTGTAAGTGTTTACACTGACATTATTAATATGCTGTAAGATGGCAATATAAAATGCGACCTAATCTTCTGGCATAACGGCAGCCAGTGGAAGTATAAAGACAAGTAGCAATGCAAGATAAAAATGGTAGTAGTCGGTGTAATTCAAAACAATGACGACGATTTTACGTCATTCATTCATTAATTTATTTCAAGTGTGTAAGCACTCTAGTCAAAGTGTTAAATCGTGTCGTGTTTTGTAGTAATTCTTACAATACTCGAGCTATTTACTTATCACTTTACTTATCACTTTACTTATCACTTTACTTATCACTTTACTTATCACTTTACTTATCACTTTACTTATCACTTTACTTATCACTAAGCATCTTGACTCAACTTACAATTAGCATTGAGGTGGCTTGACTTGTCTCGAAAACTCAACCTTCTTAGGCACTTGGTTTGGCTAACATTAACTCAGTGGTTCTTAACCTTACAAACCCGCCGAACACCTACGTTATTCTCAAAGCTTGTTTCGAACCCCAATTTGTTGTACCAATGACAAAAAGAAACAAAAATAGCAGCAAGAAAGCAAGGAATGAAAATGGGTTACTGATTAGGTAGGTTAATGAAACAATCTCGAAGATTCGTGGCTTTTTTTCAGAAAGAGCAATTCCATGTCCTTTTTACAAGGAAGTTTCTTCCGTGTTGTGATTTAACATCCACCCGTACAGAAAACGCATGCTCGCATAAATATGCTATCACGAAAGACGAGAGAATATGGGTAAATTTAGTGATGCGCGGATACCCATTTGGTGTGACACCAAAAAGTATGAAGATATGTTGTGCTGAAGGTATGCTTTTGTAACTCGCTTTCCTGAAGCTCTATGTTGTCGTCTGTGTGTTGATTGTTAATAGATAGCCAACAAACTTCAGAAGGGTAGAGAAGGACTTACAATCGCGAGTCGTTTTTTGATACGGCTGCATAAAAATGCAATGACTGAGAGCGCACCCTCACACGTGATTAACACTTTGAACAACAATTTTGAGAGCGTAAGCGTGTATTGGCGGCAACATTTTTGATACGAGTGCGCAATGATGCGTGAAAGTGATGTGTGGAGCATCACTCTTAGCTTACTTATCTATGATGAGAGTTATAACTTGCTAACAGCAAAAAATGGAAATTATTGCACAATATTACGTACTTACGATTTATGAAAAGTGGCGGGACGTGGACGATGATGTCCCCGTTACATTTGACATAACCTATAACATTTAGATAACTTCAACTTTATTTTTCCTTGCCATAAGCTGATGAAAGGAATAACTCTAGCGATGATAGTTCTCCGTGCAGCGCAGTATGTGCAGTGAAGATACCCTTCAAACAAAATTATAATGGAATTGTTGCATCACATGAATGAAGCGATTTAATAGTACAGTGAAGAGTGTCGTGATTAGCTTGCCGTGATCGTAGCCGCGGTAATAGTCAAGCTCCATCCAAAATCTCCTTTCCCGTACCTTGACTTGTTTAGGACATAGGCAGTGTCGCGATAGTATATGGAACTGAAGACTGTTCTATTTTGACAAAGGCTAGCCTATACATTAGTTATATAATACAATATAACCAAAAACCTGAATGTTGTAACTCAGAGGACCTCTGTCGAAACCCTGAAACGGCTCCGTCGAACCCAGGCTAAGAACCACAGCATTGACGTTTGAGCTTAGTTTAAATTTCTGAATTCGTGCTGTGACGAGACAAAGCAGTGATGATCTGCGACTCATGAAGACATTTCCTTGCTTAGTCAGTCTTGGTCAATGATCAGTCAAACAATCGACCGAACTCTTGGTCAAAACATGAATGAACTCGATTCCAAGTTATATGATTCGAAAATGAGACCTTGACATAAAAGATATTTTGAATCTATGCATCGTATCCAAAGCGGTTCCCTACTGACAGTGACAATTTGTGGAACGTGGATGTACTTTCACAGTAATGAAACGTTTACTAACAATATCAGAGACGGTTGCACAGCAATGTTACCTCTGAGGTGCGCAAATATGCAGTACAACCAACCATTTGCGCCATAAATCCCATTCTCGCGCACTTGCTTGCAACATTCCAAATTTAGAAGTAAATAATCACGAACATTTTTTGGGCAGAAGCACAAAGCTTCAGAGTGAGAACGATTCTAATACGATTCCCGATTCTCCTTTACGTGTATTTTGTTGGCATTTTGATAAGATTTGTACTTTAAAAATTCACAAAGTTTGTATTTCATTTAGAACTCTGCTATAAATCAGCGTTAAACCAATCATGCTCACTAAAACAAACATTTGCTCAATGAAAAATGTTCTTGGGGTGAACACTGTTTCAGAGTAATGTAACAATGTCAAAGACTATTTTGCCAATAGGGAAAGCTGTTTTCGTCATTTTTCTGTTATTTTTTGTTGTTTTGTTCTGTGATTCATCTTTTCCATTTAAATGCCAAACTGTTAGTGACGCTGGGGTTTTGATTTGCATTCGCATTACGCCTTTGTACATGGAAAACTTGGGGAAATGAATGCGGTGCGTAACAGCCAAGAAATAAACAGAAACGTCGCAGATAAAAGCTCTTCGCTTTGATGTGAATTTAGGTAGAAGCGCACCAGGACCAAAACAAAGGTGCACCATTAACCTGCATCAGGGAACTCCGTAAATCAACTCATAACATTTTTGAATGTTTGTGAAATATCAGTAAAACTTTCAAAACTTAAAAATAATTTTACCTGCGAGAAAATTAATCAAGAACGTTGTATGACCAAACGTTGCATTAAAATGCTTTTTCTATTTTAATCGCTGCGGCCTTTCTCCGGAAAGTGAGGTTTTGGTAGCAGTACAAAATCAACGCGACAGCATTCATCTTGCCTAACAAAACCACTGGTAGAAAACAAGGGTAAAGTCAGTGGCGGATCCAGGGGGGAGCAATTTGGGGCAACTTCCAAATGCTTGTGGAGCCGCAAACGTCTGTGGCGCCCTTTTGCCACAAATGCGGCCCTTTTGGTGCCCATGGAAGTAGAAAGAGAGATAATAAGATACTCTAAAATAAACAATGTTTTTCTCTTGGTTAAACGTCAGGATTTACGTGCCGTGCTTAACCCAAACTCTTATCGAATTGCGTGTACAATGCTATTGTTTCGCAATACTGTAGTACCACTGTTTCGTTATTTCTTTGCCACTTGAGAACTGCCCAACCTTACGTTATGTAATCACAAATGCAGTTGCTTTCGCTTCACGCGGTTCTCGACTGGACTGTGCGAAATTGGTCTGCTTCTTTACAAGTTTATTTCTTTAATGCCTGATGACAGCCTCGAAAGGAAACGCAGCAGTGAAAATAGGAATGTAATATGGAAAACTTATTAATGACTCAAGATTTTACAAGTCTCCAAAATGAAAACGAAAAAACAGTTTCAGGGCTGCTGTCAGTGCAGTTCGTGGGTTCGCAGTGTGTCTGCATCGTGGGTTTGCAATATAAAGGTGAGTGGATGAGTTTCTCGACGGAACTAAGCACCTGATTGAACCATAAAATGCAGTGTGTAAATAGCTATAGATGTATACGTTAGCAAACAACTTACCGCTGTGTGACAAAAATGCATTGAACGCGCTCGATTAGCTCAATGGATTAAGACCTACCGTAACAATGCAATTGTACAACTCCTCGTTTGACAGCCCCCCCAAACGCCTGGTTTGGATTCGTCCCTAGTTAGAGTACTGCAAGACTTCGGGACCAGAACAGATAGACGAACACAAATGCGTAAACTAAGCCTAGTAGCAAAAGATATTAGGGAAACAGATTAACAAGGAGTTGATAAAATGGATGGATGTAGCAGCACGAAATGACACACACATAGTAGAGAAGGAAAGGGAGAAAATGGAAAAATATCAAGATCTGAAATTATAAATACAGAGAATGTGGAACATCAAAGCCTGGGTAGAACCATAAATAGCAATGGGAACTCTAGCAGCAACTAACAGTAGAAGAACACCCCGATGATATCCCCGGAAAAACAAGGTACCCAACTTGGAAAAATAGCGTTTCTTGGCAGTTTCCACATCCTACGAAAGGCGATCTATTCTCCCGGAGTCCGGGTAAGACTCCGATATAAAAAAGAACAAAGGTTGAGACAAATGCAAGACATAATGAATAATACAAAAAACTAAAGCACAGGATGAGTGTAAATAAAGTTAAAAATACAAGAAATGCTGCTGAAAAATAACCTAAATAACGCTTTTTGGCAAAATGTGGCGAACTGTAATTCATCGTTTGGTAGCAACAATTACCGTACGCTTTGGGTGTGGATTTTTAAAACCAGCATTTGTGCAGGTGCACCTAACGCCCATGTTAGCTTGATTGGAGTGGACAGAGCAGCATATTTCTTGTACAACGGCAGTAGATTGCATAGAAACTCGATGTTTGAAAAGATGCGGAGCTTCGATCAAGGTTGTGTACTTCATGGAGGAAGAAACGGGAAAGACGTTTTTACGGTAAAGCAAATTTTAAAGACAAGTTGGTTAATTTCTTCAACGTTTTTTGTAAAATGTGGTAATTAGGGCAACCAATTTTTTGACCTAACAACTTAAAATTTTGACTTAATAATTTATGCATTTTGACTTTATTTTGACCTATAAATTTTCTGCGTTTGCAACTGCAAATAATTCAGCTTTAGGTGTTGAGGTTAATCCATAAGTGTATTCATGCACTCTAAGCTTCGAAATTTAAAAAAATTAATGATTTAACTTCGGGGATGATATATTGATAAGCACATTAATAACTACAGCAGAGTCAAACCTGAGAACATCATTAAGCTGAAATACTGAATGCATAATGGATTGAGTATTTACCAAAACAAGTACCGTATGACCACATTTCTCGCCTACCACGCCTATCTTACATAATTTGATCGTCCAGTAGTGGGTAAAACAACATTGTTATGTCAGAAATCGCAATAAACCCACTATTATTACAGAATTGCAGCTAAACTTGCAAAAGCATGTCAATGTCTGCTGTTGTAGTTTGAATGAAATATCGATATTTAAGAGAAAAAACTGTGCTTCAAAAAAAGTTTGACCTAACAATAAATTTTGACCTAATGATAAATTTGGCTTTTTTGACCTAATAACTTCGAATCCCTCATGGTATGAGGGTGAAATTTGGTTTGTGGACGTTTCAAAAACTTTAAAAACGGCAGAAAATTTTTGACTTTATTGACTTTTGTTTGCCCTCGTGATAATCATAGTTAAATCCACAATAGTGACAATATTAGTAAACATCCAACACAAAACACTGTCTGGTTTGATGATTTTCATGGATGTCTATTCAGGTATCTATACAGTATGTAAAAGAAAACATGTCTATAAATTAGCTTGGCATAGTTAGCTTTGAACATTCTCTTTGTAGTACCTATGTGGTTCGACGCTTCCACCAGGCAGTTGCGATCATAAAGTTTGTTCGATTCGAAACTATATGCTGTCTCAATATCTTGATGGATGGAAGTTACACTTCATTGCTCCTTCATTACATCAGTTGTGGTTTGAGGAGAAATCACTAAAGTTATTCAAGAAACCCAACTATTTCCAAGCGGATGTTTCGCAATACGATCATTTTGCAACTTGCTTCCAAGCGTTTTCAAGGACGCGCCCCTGTTTGGTTGCCCGAGTTACGACATAACTGTCGGTGTTTATTATTTGAATCAACTTGGTTCTATTCACCATGGAGCATTTTGCTAAATTAACTGAACCCATTATTTTAATTCTAAACTTGCGAAAGCTTCCAAAACTGCGCTCATTCCAAGTGACTCTTCTGCAAAGACTGGGGACCTTAAACGCCGTTTTGTTTCTGACGAGACATGCCGACCTGCTGAATGTGGTGAGACTTGGCTTTCACCAAATCATAGGCCTGGGAACCTCTCTTATTTATGTGAGGAAGAGATATCCGAGAAAAATTCAATACTTCAGTTGAAAACCAAATATAATGGTGAATCCCTTTTCTTCCTCTGAATATGACGAATGTTTTGAAATCACCAAGGAATAAAATTTCAAGACTTTTTCAGTGTTTATCCATTTATCTATGTTCATTTCCAAGTATAAAATTTTTCTTTCAACCGCTCTGTATTTTAAGCTTCTGTCAAGAGGCGGACTTTCTGTAAATTTTCTTTTTTTAAGTTAAAGTAGGTTTTTGTAACACCTTGCGAAATTTATGTTAAGGTGTTTAATTTTAGTTCCAACAAAATGCAGCTATTACTTTAGCACAGGGGTTTCCAAACTACGGCTCGTAGGCCGAATCCGGCCCGCAAAGCCATGTCGCACGGGCGCAAAGACATTTAGTCAATAATGAAAAATAATATATTTACAAAAAATTTGTTGATTTGGTAGAATGTAACATATCCCGAAACAATCACATTACGTAAGATGTCTGGCCTTTCAGCTGTTGTGTAATGCCTTACGTTGCCCTATGACGAAAAAGTGTGGAGACCCCTGGTTTAGCGCATGTTTCAGACGAAACTTCTGCATACTTGCCAAAAGTTAGTTGTTGTTGCAAATTGTTCTGTTTGTGATTTGATGTGGGCATAATTAAAAAAGTTTCATGATATTTTCTTTTTTTTGAAGATCTTTGTGCGGAAAAGCAAATCATATCCATTTTTTTAATAATTCCAGGGAGCTGGCTTGATCTTGGCTACAACAACTGAACAACCTATCGAGGTGCGTTCACTAGATTGCAACCAACAGCAAGGTGCTTCAAGGAAAAAACGAAATGCAGAAGACAGTTCCAAGCTAAATGAGACAGGTGCACATAAAATAAAAAAAAAACTCGACTGGGTCGCTTGTTGCAAAACCACTTTAGTGTATGTGTATCCAGCTTAATTTCATTCGCTTTTCTCAAAGCGTTTCTATAGGATGCTTCTAAACCTGGTGTGTGTCAAGAATCCTAGAAGTATGTAGTGTTCCAGCAGCGCGAAAATGGGCCCATTTGGCGAGAAAAGATGGCCGTCATGTGCACTACGTGTGCATAATGGTAAGACGTGAAATGTGCCTTCAAACATGATGGTTTCATATCGAGCCATTCCCAATCACTTTGAACAAAACTATTGTTGAGGTTTTTGAAGACCGCTTTCTATTATAAAATCAAACACTAAGTCCACGTGGAATTCAAGGTAAGTTCTCTTCTTCGTCGAACTAAATGGGGAACATTGGAGTTAGCCTTACTGACTGCGCTATACTTAACACTCCTTTGATTACGTGCTTGCAAATAAAAATGCGGCAAAACAAGTTTGCTAGGTGCAGCTGGACCTTGATATAGGTTCAGTCAATGTCAGACAAGCCAAAACAGACCGAAAAAGTTCTGGAAATTTAAGCTGAAAGCATTTGAGCTTTGAAAAATGTTAAACAACATTTTTTGCCAACACCAATAAAAACCCAAAAAATATGCCAAAAACTATTACGCACGTGATAGACAGAATTTTCTCGTGTCAAACCACCTTTGAAAAGGCTACATTTCTGAAGTTTGGCCAACCTAACAACCCTGGCCAAAAGGCCAGGGTCACTAATCACGAGCAGTTCGCTATAACTCTAATTGTGATATCATTCTTAAAACGTAACGTAACAAACCAGAGAATCTGGCTACAATTTATTTATGCCATTGCACTAGTCATTAACTGCAGTAATGTGCCTTTTCATCATCAGCAAGTGGTTCTAATTATTTATTGTGATCATAATTGTTTCAAAATATGATGAAAAACTTTTGTGTTTTAAAATGGTAGGAAAGTCTGAGTTTTGGTAATTTTAATGTTTGCAAAAATGTTCTCTTAAATGTGCTTCATCAAATGAATCCCCATTGCAAGTGATATTTAGCATCAACAGGCAGATTTATCCCCAGTTGAGAACTCCTGCTTTAATGCTGTAATGATCATCCTTTTAAAGCCCAGCATGGATCACTGCCTGCTGATCTAAGACCCTGTTGCCAGTTAATTAAGTCGCCTCCAGCAACCATAGCAAGCTTCAGAAACAAATGTTTGAGAATAAATAATCGCTGGTGCGAAATGTAGTATTTGCATCCACGGGTTTGGTCTTGTTGCCAGGGGCGTAACTAGAGGTTTGAGCTAGGGTGTGCAAAACGTAGCTGAGAGAGGCCACTGGCCATCGTAGGGGGGCCCACTAGCCAACACACTCATTAAAAAGTTAAGAAATAGTAGTGAATCCGAATATCGTGGATGTCTATACCAGCTACAAAAACGAAAACACCTCAAAAAAAACAAAAAAACAACAACCTACTGAAAAGCAAAAGAATACTAAATACCAATATTTCAGCTGAAGGGGGCCCAATTTTTACATTTAGCTTGCCAGAGGGAGCTGTTCGCCCACTTGCCCCCGTCAGTTACGCCAGTGTTTGTTGCGTACAGCTGGTTAAAAAACTGAAGCGGATAGATTGAAACACGACTTCAGTACTGTTGCAACACTTTGCATGATGACCTCGGAACCCTCATAAAATTCCAATTATGTTACATCTGCCGTTGCAATTTGGTCTACGAAAATTTTACTACGTTCTGCTTATCGTGATGATCACTTCAAGCACCTTAAATATCTTCTTATTCGGCATTACCCAGCTCATTTATAGGGCATGCTGAGACTGATGTCTTCAGAGAAATAACCGTAATACGTATAAATAATGAGAAAAAAGCACTTCAGACAAAAGTTCTATGTTTCCTAAGTTAACTAACAGGCCTACTGCACTTTTATTGACGTAAAATGCTGCCGTGTTCAATCCAACAACCGATCATTTTACCTTACAGAAGCTTGTTTGGATGACTGCGATAGACAAGCAAGACTCAAAAGCCAAGCTGATGAAGACTGTGAGACTCGCGCTACAAGAGCCCGAGACAACCGTGAAGATCAGTGTCCAGGATGCTGGAAAAAATTTTTTGACGCATGTGTAATTGCCACGCAGGAACGGTAAATGCGTTTGTAGTCGCACTTACGAGTATAGTGCAAAGTAAAAGTTATTATAATCCTTACCCCTTTGGATCATTGGTTAAATTAGCTTGTTTGCCATTTTTGAAAAGAGAAAACTGTAATTACTTGTCACAAGCATATGGCTGTAGCGTTGCTGACAAATACAACGTGTAGTGTTTAATATATTTTATGCGTATAGCTCTGTCGTTAATCACACATTACCAAAGCAAAAACAATTTTTGTAATTTATACAAATCATGGACAACGTTGTTTGCTGTAATCATGTCGAGTCAAGCCAGCGTTTCGTTTCTTAAATTTTAACGGATATTTATTCAATTCTAAGTTTCAGCTAAAGTAATCAATCACTGAAAACGGTGACGCAGTCGAATTAATCAACAAATTTTTAAACAAGCAAATACATTTCATGTAAGTTTACAAATAGAGCCTGTATTGAATAAGATTCGAGGGCTAAGGATGCGCACACTTGAGTGAAATAGAGTTTCTATTAAAAATATTGCCGATTGATTAGTTTACTGTTTGCAGTCAGGGTGCATTCATTAGAGAAGTATGGTGAAGATAAATATTTATCGAACAAAATAGTTTAGTAAAAAAGTAAATACCCTAAACGCAGCAGGACAACATTTCAAGATCTTTTTCATTTTTCAGTTTTCATGTGTATTTTTACAATTTATTATCAGCAGGGTTTTTTTTAAGGAAAATGTTAGGTACCCGGTATGGACCTGTAGGGACCGACCCGATTTTTCTAATTCTAGGGACCCGATTTTCTCTGATTCTGGTTCTGGGTACCCGATGATAATCTTCTCTGATTCTAGGGACCCGAATCGGGTCCCTAAAACATCTTTAAAAAAACTGTTATCAGTATAATTATCAGGATAAACTTTCAATTAATTTTAACGTTGCCTTTCACAAAAATTGTTTTACATGCATCTTTGTCTAGATCAGGTATGTCAAACCGCGGCCCACATGCGGCTCAGTTGAAGGTTTCGTTGTTGTGTATGTACAATATAATGACAACCAGTCAATTGGGCGGAGGTCCACAGTTTGCTTACCACTAGTTTACCCTAGACTGAGTTCTATTTTGTAGTTCCAGTGGCACTTCAAATTCTGTGACATCAAAGTTATGAAGTAATTACAGGTGCCAAAAAGTCGTTATCATTGCTTTTAGGATTCGAATGTTTTCAGTAGCTTACGTTAAATTTTAGTTGGCTGAGAACAACGCAAGTCATTCAAGGTGCGGCCCTCATTAAGAGAGTGACTTAACGTTTGGTCCAGCAAGGCGTTTCGGTGGGACATAGCATGGTCTAGCCCAGTGTTTCCCAACCCGAGTCCGCGGTCTCAAATAAGTCCACGGAAGGCTCTGAATTAGTCCGCAAGCACTAGGAACAAACAAATTTGCTATAATGCCTACAAACACTAATAATTTTATTATCTTTATAAAATCGGTGTTTTTGTTCATAGAGCGATTAAATGCACCTAAAGGACGCTAATTCCTAAACTGGTCGAAGCCAGGTAAAGTACGGATGCGTGTGGCATGACACGCCCTCAAACGAACAAGCACTGCAATGCTCGAGACCTCAGTCACAAAGTCATATGCGATTGTAGTTTTCAAAGAATATGGACGAACATAAACAATCTGACTGCATCAAAGCACGCAACCATACGTTGTTAGACTTTGAATCTTTCGAGAAACAGGTGCTTATTTTTTCTTAATAAGGCCTCAAATCTAGGAATGTTACATTGAACCTGATGCCTACTAACACTCGCTCTGCAGGGCAGGTTGTATAGAGCTCTGCATCGAAAATTGTAGGCCACACACAATCTCTGCAGTCTGCATGGTGACTTCCTGAAATAGCACCATAATTTTGATGCATACATGGGCGTACAAAAAAAAGAGAAAAAGTACATTTTTAACTGCATTTAAACATCGGAAAAAAGAGGCTCGCAGCTTGTTTGCTGCACCATATTGATATCGCAGTTGTCTCTGAATGTCTTTGTCATCTGAGGGTTCAATATCCAGTGCAATCCCCACATATTTGTAGTGGTTAACAGATTTTACATTTTGACCACCTAGTGTCAGTAGTAGTCTATTTGTGATACTTGTTTGTTACCTGTTTGGTGTTGCCTCCAACATATAATATGCATTTATGGCTCTGTAATGCCTGCAGAATGTCTACAAAATACGTACAAAAAGCACCTTGTTTTGATGAAAGTCAATGTAAGTATGCAGATAAAATTGATCAGGAGACGCCAACTTCATCCGCTTCGCAGTTTAAAGAACCAGGTTTATATAGGAAGGTTACCAACGAGAATATGTTCCCTTCAAATTTTAAAAGGCGAAAGTGGGATGATGATTATATACAGTATGGGTTCTTTCTTCCCAGAAATGGAGAATCTAGCCATTAGTCGTCTGCCCAATGCATGTTTTGCTATTTTAAATATAGCACGCAGTATTTGGCTCATTCAAACCTGCGGAGTCATTTACAAAATATACACGACATTCATCAGAACAAGTCCATGTAATTTTTTCAAGAAACGGCACCAATATTTGTGCGAACGGTAAGATTCCCTCCACTCGTGAATCGTAAGTGATTCTGCTGGTAAAAAAATTATTCTCTTATCCTCTTCAAATAGTGCTTGCACTGCTGAAACGAAATAAAATTTTGTGAAGCTGAGTTTGTATTCAAACCATGTTTGTGAGGATCGTAGCCAGTTTGCTGCATGGTGAAATCATACTGTGGATAAAGTAGAGCAAATACCGTGGTCGAACAATGAACATTCGATGTGCAATGATTGCATTGTCACATCGGCCATACATTCACAATAAAGTTAATGGAATGCAGTAATCTATGTCAGGAGTGAACGAAATCGAAAAAGGTTAAGAAGCACTGGTCTAGATCAATAGCTCCAATTGTGGGGTTGACGAACATGCGAGGCATGAACCTTTTGCTTATTAATGTCACAATTCACCCTTTAGACACAGAAACGTTTACATGTGTTTCACTGAACAGTATTTTAAAACAGTATTTTAGATTAGATCATCTTTCAAAGTATTTTGAGATGTGCTATTCGAGATGAATATCCTCATCATTTAAGCTTTTCGCTAATTGTTTATGAAGCATTTGTGTTGCTTGACTGTTGCTTTTGTGTTGTAATGTGTTTCTTCTCCTACTGTAAATTGTTGGTTACGGGGTCCGTATGCTTTAAATAATCTTTGAAATAGCCTGTTATCAGCAAAAGGTAGAAAACTATTGACTTAGATGCAACAACAGAACACAGCACATATTTGTTTCTTAAAGTGTACATTACGTAGATTTACAGCTTTTTTAAGCCTTATATCAATACTCACATAATATTTGACCAATTGATCGAACGTTATTTGACAAAAAAAGATTTTTAGATGACAAGCCTCCAAAAGGAAATCTTTCTTTTGGTATACCTGACTGGTCGTTTGCATTTTTGTCAGTTTCTGCGCGTTGCATCCTTTGTGACAAATACCACTTTGATCTAATTCTGTGGACGATGCTCTGTACTGAAGGTCCTTGATGATTACAAATAGTGCTTTGTGTCACAGCAATCGTCCTTAATTTGGAAGGACCGGTAACAAAGTTTAAAATGTGTTCCGCAAGTTTTGCAAATGTTTTCCTCAGTTTAACTTCGAAAGTTTGATTTAGGATCCTTTCCTATGCAGTTTTCTGCAAATGAGTGCCATGACCAGGCCTATCCACCTTCTAGAGATGTAATCACCCATGGGTCAGAAGTTAACACGTTTTACCCGTGGTACAGAAAACCTTGGCGCAACACTACCTAATCTTTCAACAGACGACGGTCACAGATTCGAGGTGGCGCTGGACGGAGTTCAGGAGATCGAGCGGCTGCGCAGGAGAGCGCCATCATTGCTCGTCAGCGAAGTGACTTCAGCGAAAGTTTAATATTCGATACATTCCAACTGTGAGAGACACAATAATTGTTTGTTACGCTTTAAATAAAACTTTTGTGAAGTTTGTTGCTGGAGCTTAATTTTTTTCAACTTTTTGTCGTGAAGTTATTTATTTATTTCAGACAAAGTAACTTTCACAGCTGCGTGTGATGTATTAAGAACAGTAATTCTTGTTTTGAAGTTTAAAAAAGACGTTTTTTTACTTTCATATCAACTACTTTGTTTATGTTTTTAATTGCATAGAAACAACAGAGGGGAATGGGTGACCAGAAAGATACAAGCCCGCGATAGCATTACAACTTTTGACATTGATGCAGTGAGCATGGAGCAAGCAGAGGGTATGTTGTGACGTAGCATGTAGATCTAACTGGCTTCAGGTATTTCTATAATAGTTTGTGACGCGAGAGTAGAGATAGCGTTTCTCTATTTCAGCTTTCTTTATAAACTTTACTATATCTTTTATTGACAAACTCGCAAAGTTTGTTTTGACTCATTGAAGCCCCAGAAATTAAACAAAATCGAAGCAAAGTAGCTAAATGGAATCTACTCAATTTAGCTTCGAAACTTTTCCATGAGTCATAACTTAGGTTGAAACAATAATCCAGAAGTTCAGAACTGTTGAAATTTTCCACATCGTCTATCCCACGTGTCGTCACTCGTCAGGCAAGGTCAGGCACGACGTCATATAATCCACTGAGCGCGAGGCACCAGGAACGGAAAATGCGCTAAGGGTAGCACTTACTGTATATGAGCATAAGGCAATCGGTTGTCAATAGAATGATCTTTGCGAGTTTCCCCTAATACTACAACGGTTGGCTGTACTTGCTGACAGTTGTTGAGTCTTGTACCCACGCAAAATGATCTCGTTGGGTGAGGTCTATCGTTTCTTGATGCCGTAGTGCACAACGTTGCGTGCTGTAATCTTGAATTCAAGCCCGGCAAGGGACACCAACAGATGTTGCTCATTTTTCAAATCGTGAAACAGAAAAAATTGTAAAACTGTTTCTCATGCCAAATTAATTTCAAACTAAAAAAGTTTGAAACTTCTGTTAAACCTCTTCTTTTTGAAGAAGTGTTTAGTTTTGGCTGCATTCAGAGATGGCCTGGCCAGCCACATTGGTTTCAGATTATGTTGTGTATGGCCCGCCAAAGCCATGATTAAATTGTTTGGGAACGACATTGGTTTCTTGATAGTTAAGACGTTTCCCGTTGTGTTTTGATGTGCTGAGAGCGAATATGAGCGCAAAAACAGTCGCAAAAGTGTGTTTTTGCTTCAAAACCTAGGCGAAATGTCCTTACTGTGTTAAACAAAAGAAAGTAGGGAAGAAGTAACAGCCCGTGGGCGACAGCTCCTTATTCATTGCGTCTAAGCAGTCAACGGCTTCAGCACCAAGGGTTGACGATAGGTTACAATTTTCAGTGCTGCAACTAGTTCATATTCCAAATACGTGCGGGCCGCGTTTTTTATCTTTTGACGGATGTATAATGGACGTAAAATCAGAATAGCAATTTGAAACAGACGAAAATGTGAGAAATGCTGAAAAACGAAGTTTTTGTATCTTGATGGTATTGGGGCGAACCTGGCAAATGCCCGGGGCCTTGCGATTTTGGGGGCCTCGCGCTTGAATATCAAAACACTCCTTCACCGTTTTTTCATGTTTTTAACCTATTCACTACGCGTCAGAATTGTGGAGCTTTTTGATTATTGCGTTTAGTATTTAGGTTAGGAACACTCACAACTTTGGCATTTATCGTTTTTGAGTGACTTAAAAACAATTGAACCAAAGAGTACCATCCTTTATGAGCCCCGAATTAGATCAAAATCAATGCATCCATGGGCGTCCGCAGAATTTTTCCAAGGGAGAGGCAACGTCGAAATTTTGCTTATTCTTTTCAGGTTGCTTACGATGCAATGCAAATGGACGTTCACAAAACACTTCACCCTTTCTAACCCATTCGTCTGTGCTGGTTGAACCTCAGTTCTCAATTTTTGTCTGGAATGTTTTCTGCACGTCGGTTATCAGAAATGCTTTTTCTTTTCATAAACTGTCTGATATCCATTTTTCGAGCACACAGAAAATTAAACAATAAGTCCTCAACCACGTTACACCAGTTTCTTCAACTGACATTAGAGCATGGGTCTCAAACACGCGGGCCGGGTCCACGAGTGCGTTTTGTGCGGCCCGCGATGATTTTTCAGAATTTTCAAATAATTAACATTTATGTTATTTCGTTTATTCACCGGTGTTTGAAAGTGCTCGCCTAGCGAGTTAAAAACGTAGAGACGACTAGAAATGATTGCCTGTACCTCACAATACCTTTAGCAGGAAATAAGATGTAAAACCTGTTTCTGGTAAGGTTCCGGTGCCGCCATTGCTGCATCAGCGTCATTATGCGGCCCTCGGGTTACTTTGTAAGACTCCATTTGGCCCACAGAGCAATTTAAGTTTGAGATCTTTGTATTACAGACAATAACATTATATGCATAACCCCGACAATGATCTTATATGAGGATATGAAACCGATTGAACACGTTCTGCTTCATCCGATATGCGTATTTTCTCACCTGATGTGCGCATGTGAACACTGTAATGTAAAGTTGTCTTTATATTATTGAACACACTGAAGTTGGTGATGAATTTACCACTTCAAAAAACCCAGATGTAAAGTGATTTTTCATAATTAAACCTAGACACCCAGGTCGACTAAAAAGCAGATCTGGGTGGAAAAAACCCGTAGTGGAAGCCCTGGTCACATGCAGAAAAACGGCTACTATTCTAGCTTGAAGTGAGCGAGGGCGTGTGAAAATGCAACGCAGTTGCGCCAAGCGTTTAGGGGGTCTCGCAGTCACGACTTTACCCGGAGCCTCGCTTTCATTTAATCCGGCCCTGTATAGGATGGATCAGTGAACGCAGAGGCGATTACTCGGGCAACCAAAAGTCAATAAAGTAAAAAATTTTTCTGCTTTCTTTAAAGTTCATGAAACGCCCACAAACCAAATTTCACGCTGATACCACGAGCAACACCGAAAGTTATTAGGTCAAAAAAAGTAAAAATTTATCGTAAGATCAAAAATGTTTGGTAGCACAGTTTTTTCTCTTTATCGACATTTTTAGGTTACAACACCAGATATTGATATGCTCTTACAAGTTCACTAAGAAGTCTGACATAATAATGGATTTTTTGCGACTTCCGACGTAACACTGTCGTTTTGTCAACTACTGCGTAAATGAATATGAAGTAGGTTGGGCATGGTAAGGCAAGAAAAATGGTCTTACAGTACTTGGTTTGGTAAACGCTCAATCAGTTATGCGGATAGAAACCTTAAAAACAATAATGTGAAGCAGCATTTGATGTCGAAGTACATCAATGCAGGATCTTTTCAGTGACTTCAGGATATTTATTGGCCCTGGATATTTTTCTTGTGTTTTTGGATTGATTTCGTCTACGGTTTGTTGCCTCCAGTTTCGTTGTGTCTTGCACACTTTTGGTCTCTATTTCATTTCAACAGAATAAAGACTTTTAACTTATTGTTGTGGTTTCTAATATGCCTTCTTCCTTTTCTCAAACCCCGTTCAGGCAATCAGAAAAACCTTAATATATTGGCATTATTTGTCAAGATGATAAAAAATCATTCCAAACATTTTAGGAGCACAGGCGCATTTTTCAACAACTCAACAATTATTCTCAAGCTCATCTGACCCGAAAAAACAAACTTGTTGTATTTCGAAATATCTTATTTTCAAAAACAAAACAATTTTTTTCCAAACAATGTGGGGAGGCACGCAAGGTGCATTCAGCCAAGATGGCAAAATTCCCTTTACAGGTTAAGTATGAAGATCCGAGGTTATCCATGAGCCACTCGCGTCGACACAGATTCTTTTGTCAGCGAATTCCCTCATGAAACGCAGTTACAAAGCTTACTCGTCCATCAAAATGTCAGACTTTTTGTACAAAAATGGCACTGGAGACCTCACGCACAGTTTTTGCTTTCATATGATATTTATGCACTGTCGTCTTGGCAGTAACCATCACCCCCCATTACTTAGAAAATACAACGGTCATGCACATTTCGATAGGACTTCTAGACAGAACGCTTAGAAAATGTCAGCTACTGAGGGAATCAGGTTAATAAGTGTATTTTAAGTCTTTTTAAAATTTAGATGAAACCTGAATTACGCATATTGTCAAAAGTCACCTAAGCGGGGTTGATACGCATCTTCAGCCCTTACTCAAATAGAAATGTGTTTTTGTTGCACTCCAACTTCAAAGAAATGGTTATCCACAAATGACGTCATACTGCTTTGACAGAAATTTTCCCCCATTTTGCAATTTCTTGACTTTACCAGAAGCTTATAAGGTTACATCTTTTTAACACCTGCTTACTTTGAGTCTGAACGAGATAAATCGCTTTCATTCGACTTAGATTATAATGCAGATTTAATTTTTAATTGTGTTGAGCAATCAAAATGTGCGTCAATATTTCACAGCACAGAATTTATGAAAGATCAAAGAAGGTCCGTGATTTTATAAAACCAAAAACTAATTATGTTATTGAAAATTTAGTTGTTTTCTTCCAAATATTTTGGTAAGATTGATAAAGCCGCTAAAATCTTACCTTTTTCGGCATGGTTGATGTCATTTTGATGTTAGCAATTAGTGGTTGTCACCATTAGGTTACTGGTAAAACTGCGAATCACCCGAATTTCTATAGGCTGATACTAGGAAAGACATTTTGAATTGAAACTTTCTTGGCTGAAGCAGCTTGTGAAGTGACACTACTTCATGCCTTCAGATTATCAGATTGCTCCCTAGCACAGGCACATGACAAATTCAGAAATTTTGATGTGGCTTTGTCTTACATCAAAGTCGATAGGACTTTCCATTTGAAGGACTAAACTCCGAAATAGGGTGAATTTTTGTGTTTGTGTACGAAGATCATAGGTGTAGGAGCAGGCAAATTTTTGGGGGTGCAAAGGATTTTTTCCTGAATTTCCCCAAACTTGCCCGAAAAATATTTGACCTCCAAAAAAACGTGTTTATGTGATTTTGGGCGCCATTTTTTCAAATCAAAGCACGTTGGGCGCCATTTTTGCTCGACTTTTCAGGGAGTTTGCCCAGATTTCCACTGATTTTGCCCAGATTTTCAGGTATTTTGCCCCAATTTTCACCAAATCAAAACCTCTG
>JGI24022J15233_10000035_pt1 | contig 40864 bp, 28 predicted proteins | sample Ectturendosymbi2_FD_15233 | JGI IMG/M metagenome (IMG submission 15233)
GAAATAATATCGACAAAATACTGCCAAAATTCTGCAACGTTTTTTTCATTGAACGATTTACTTTATCACTGGACCCAATAGTAATTGTGTTACTTAACTTACGATATCTAGGCAAAAATGTGGGAGGGCCAGGCCCCAGAAATAAAAGTGGGGGGCCTAGGCCCATGCTCCCCCGCCACCTATGCCGTGAGGCTTGTCCGTTTCTGAAAACTGACATTAGTCCTTGAACTGCAAAATTTCCTCTTGCTTTGTTGACTGCTATTTCAGTTTTCCGCAATACATATAATACAGCTGCTGTGAGTGCCTTACCATAAAGTTTATGGTAAAAATTCAGAAATCGTCTCCGAAAATTTCTTTGCGGTCACCTAAGCTAAACCTAAAAAAACCTGCTTATTAACAAATTGGTAGTACCAATAACTGCCATTGTACTTTCTCAAGTACAAAATAGTCATGAAACTGCACAAGAGTTTTGCTTTACGCGGGAATATCCACTCTATTCAATCACAAACCACATGTCGTTGTCCACGATTTTACCAAATTCAGCATAACCGATAAACATTTTCAGTTAAGTCAAAAAAAGCCTAGGTTGTTTTGCGGACCGGCAAAAAATCTACGCGGACCGGCAGTTGAGAACCACTGGTATAAGATACACTGTACTGAGAGAGGTGCTATTCGCATGCGTCAAAATGTCATAACAACAAACAATACAGACTTGCATTCAGTTGTTCAAGGGATGCTACGTTTTTATTGAAAGAGTGAATGTTTCATTAAATTTGGCACTGTATTAGAGAGAAACGTTATTATATAGCCTTTAAGTAAGAAACGTCTCAGGCTCGTTTGTAGAAAATAACATATAGCCTCATGTCACCTCGTGTGCATTGCAAACATTTTATCCTAATGGTTTTCGCCACGTTTTACGTTTCAATCATGTAAATGATTGCGTTAGAACCCAGTTCACCCATAAACTGAGTTTCAAAGTGCGTGCACTCTTTTGGTGAAGTATAAAGATTATGAAACAGTAGGAGTCATGCTCAACTAGAAATCATTATTCCGCATACACTTGACTGTGTTGAAAATCTCCATTCTTTTTTGGAAGTGAGCTAAATTTCCGATAGCTTTGTTTTGCTAAATTTCCAGTAGCTCTCGTAACAGTAAAACCACTTAAAGCTTAGCCATGTATGCGTTACAACATAAAATTAAATGCTTCTCAAACGGTGGGCCGTGAATCAGGTCCACAACTTGATATTATTACATCCAACAACTTTAACTTGATCTTATCATATCGAGCAAACAAGCTCAATTTTGTGATTAACGGAAAATTTAATGTACTGTTGATATTCTATGTTTTCTTAAAAATAAATGTATTATCCTAATGGTTGTTTTACCGCAGTATGTTATAGAGAGTTTCCAAAAAACAAAATTGTTGGAAAAGTAGGCCACGAGTTTGAAAAGTTTGAGCATTCCTTTAAAAGTTCTCTTTCATCGTTCATAGCTTTTATAAAGGTTACAAAATACCAATCGTTCCATCTTTCCACTAAACTCATGATTCACTATAGTTGCAAGACAATCTTTCTTTGAGGGAAGATGCTCTGTAATAAGAAAGAGCACACACAAACGTGCAAGCAAATGCAAATACTGTCTCCTAACTTATTACGCCAAGAAGCAATCTAGGAAATGCAAGCATTTGCAAAAACAGAGCTGGTTGAGAGTAAATAAATAAAACACGGAGCACTGGTGTAGAAACGCACATAGCTTAAGAAGTACAACTTTTGGTTTCGATTTTTTGTGACAAGGATCAACCTTATCACGCAGTTAACTTGCTGCCACAACAGAGCATCTTCCTGCATTCGTGTTATTTCGTGATTTGAGTCACAAAAATGCATGAAGAAACCATAAAATACTAACTCATTTATAAAACGGATGCAAAGTGATGCAATAATGATGCAATGTAGCACGTAAAAGAAAATGCAAAATTTTTTTGCTCTACTCATTTTTACTCAAGATGTAAAGATAACAAAAATCAGCATTTCATTTAGCTCCTTGTTTCAGGGATTCTGAAACATTGTCCGAAGTTGCCCTTTTTTGTTAAAAAGAGAAAAGCAGTTACTAAAAACGTAAGTTCAAAAACCCCAATGTTTGTTCTCGTAAGCTCCACGACTGCTTCTTGCTGGTGTAGAACTCCCACTACTTTCTATATCGCAGGTTGGTTGAGAAGATGGAAGTGGATATTCGTTAAGCTCTATTTCCTCCTTTTTTTCATTATTAAGCATCACTGTATTCCATAAATGATTTTCGTTGATAACGCTGCCCTGTTGAAATTTTCGCAAGAAGGAAGAGGGTAACTCAGAAAAACGTCGTTGTGGCAACCTTTCCAAGCCACAACTCGTTTGATTTCCTACGTTTAGCCGTCTGCCAGAAATCTGAACGTGTGAAAAACGCCTGACCTTGCTGGAAGCGCCATTTAAATCCGCTGTGTATCTTGATGGGTAAAAGATAATGTTATTTTTTCGCAGTACGCTAGATGGACAGCGCGTCAGAGAGGTTTTAGCCGAATCCGTAGAGCCTTCATCACGTGGCTTATGTCGGCGAATACCTCGTCGGTCGATTTCTGAAGAAGATAGATGTTTCCAATATGGCTGGGCCACGTGGGGCAAAGGCATTTGACGAAGCAAACGGGGCGTTTTTTTGCGATACCGCTCTCCAGTTTTTTCAAACTCGCTGTGCCCGCAATCTCTCCAGGGAGCACACTTGTTTTTTTGACGAAAAGACTGCGAAGAATATGGATTGCTCTGCACTGATCGTGGATAAACTTGTTCGATCTGTTCAACAGAAGCTTTGATTTGTCTTGCTTGTTGCAGATTTGAAAATGTAACTGGCCATTGGCCAACAGCTTCGGAATGCCCTGTCTTTGAATCCTGCGTACCGCATTGACATCTCTGTGGTACAGGAACGTTCTGGTGTGCTATCGACTGTCTGCAGGCTTCATGCCCGTTTTGAGCTTCTGGATTTGATTTATCGTATCTTTCAATAAAATAACTTTCGCCATCATTCAGCCACACCTTCGTAAAGTAATGCTGGTTACAATCTTCCATTCTGCATTCGCTGCTACTGGTTTCATCCGTGATAGACGGGCAAACTCTAAAATCAATTAATTTATTACTGTATATCTCAGCATCTAGGCAGAAATCCACGTACATGACACGCAGAATGTAACACACTCTTATTTCAAAAAGATGCTAAAAGGCTGAGTAAAACATTCACTACGTTACTGCAACAATGCCCTGAAGCACAGTTTTATGCAGCTTTATAAGTAAAAAGGAAAAATATATGAGTGTTAACCAAAAAGTATTTATTTACAAGTAGTTTCGATCTTTGAATATGATGCCGTTTAAGCGCTTTGCAAGGGTTGAAACTTCAGCTGGCCGTGGCACCAGTGGCGTACGCAGAAAATTTTCACGGGGGGTTTCATTCAGTCGCGTATGGTGTCATTTGTATTTGGTAGACGTTGTTTATGACGTCATAATTTGACGTCATATTCATGTTTTCCAAACTATCGCCAACGTTGTGGCGAAGTTTGCACTGATCAGCCACAGCAGACAGAATAAAGACAATTGTTTTGGATAAAGTAAACTACCGCGGAAGCCAATCTTAAACATGCGTAGTGGACGAAAGGTCTGCAACAAGTGGTGAAATGGTTTCTGGATGCAGACGATAATCCAGATTCCCACCAAAACCTAATAATTACTTTTTGGCCCGTTTACAATGTTCCTTGAAATTTGCATGCCAGTTCATTCCGTGGTGTTTGCATCAAGTCGACAAGTTAATAAGCAAAAGTATGCGAAAACAATTAATCTCCTTTACGCAGGTAATAAGTTTTTGTAAAATATCAAGCTCAAGGGGGGGTTTAACCCCAACCCCCCTCCTTGCGTACGCCCTTGCGTGGCACCGGCACTTGCTTCATTCTGAACAGAGAAATGTGGCATAACAGTGTTCCTGCATTGGATTTATTTGAGTCAGTTTTCTTGATAAAAGCGCAACTAAAGGCAAAGGTAAACCCGTGGGACATGGTTTTAGTAAACGTTCGTAACTTCTACGAAGTTTATTTGTCTGTATTATTGATCTCTAAGATAGAAGTCCTAAATTGAATTTGACTGATAAGATAGGTAAAAACCAATATTGTTGACTATTATTGACAGAGAATCTTTACTCAGAGGTGGAAACACACAACGAAACATTTGACAGTTCTTAATGCGATGTTATCGCCTTGATTTCCGGTTTGAGTTAGAGCGCTACTGTCAGATAAAATCAAGACAACTTAATTTGATGTTATGCTCCATAGTTGTGATAATTCTATTAAAATGTTTGATAATATGTATCTCTGAATCGTTGAGTGTATACAATGCCATGGACGTAATACTGCCCAGGTAGTTTTCTATAAAGTGCTGCTATGTGAATTGTATGACTCAAGTCATTGCGTCCTTGGCTGAAAAAACAATGTAACAACAAAAAGTAAACGACAAAATGAAAATACTTTTTTTCTAATTCTGAATCACTATACGTGAAAGCTTATCAATGTTTCGGTGACTATCACTGAACGATAGCACAACGTCCCATTACCTTTCTTCTGCCTTAATATGAACAAGGCTTTTCAAAGCTGAAACAGCTTTTACCCGGTATAGGTCAACAAGGGTTAGATACAATGCTGGCAAGACCATTGGAACGAGAAGAACGGACAATCGATTCAAATTGTTGTACCATACTAAAGTTCTTGTGGGACAGAAAACAGTGAACTTTAAAATGAATCCAACCTAGAGAGCATGCACAAAACGTTGTTATCGTTTCACAAAAACAGGAGATAAATATTGTCATACTTATAACTAGGCATTTAGCAAATCATATGTAGTTACTGTTGCTTTTACTTCAAAAAACTAACAATAAAAACATAAAACTGGAAAACTAAAAAGTCACTTTATTCCATTGTTTTACATTATATCTTGCAAGTTATGGTCCAACATAGCCCCTGATTTAAAGAGCCTTGCAACAGAAAGTGAATTAATTCTTGCTTGGCATTATTTATGATTAACCAAAAGCTGACAACTAAAAATGATCAAACACACAATAAAAACGCATCCCTGTAGACGACTTACAGTTATTGGAAGATATATTGCTGGAGGGACAAATGCTATTGAGAGAGTTGTTCTCCAGTTTGAAGTCCATATTTTTGAATTCATGGTGTATGGATTGCTGATATGAGGGCAGTTTTCCCTCTCTTCTTGGTATCCATATTCAGAAGAATTATTTAGCTTCACTATGGTCACCAGTAAATACGACGAGATAAGATGAAGCAAAATGACAATGGACAAAAAGCCAAACGCCTGCAGAATGTTGTAGTAAAATTTGTAAATTCTGTTGGATTTAAAGATTTTAGATTAGTATTAATGCAGCTGTTGGCATTTTTACGTCAAAACATTTGCAAAAACTCAAAATCAAAAGACAGTTCAGTAATTTTGGCGTCTAGAAGTTGTTCACTTGTCACTGTGTGTGCTTCTTTGCACTTTCTACTTACAAAAAGAACAAAACGAATCTCCATATTGTGCTCAGTGTTCGTAGGAAGCCAGCACACGCGATAAAACGGGTCATAATGATAATGAGCTCCAGCTTCTACGACAGGCAATGAAAAAGATATTGCAACTGTCAACACCAAGCAAAGAATCATCGTCAACCTGAGCGTGGATATGTGATGGGGTCTGCAACAAGTAGGAAAAATGAATAGGTTGTACCACATCAAGTACACAGAAATCTGTATTGTGACAACCAACAACAGTATTCCATTTAAAAGTTTATAACATCTGATGAAAATGAAAATTAATTGTGCATTTCTCATTGATTGAGCGACATAACCAAAAGCCTAATTCGTCAGTCATTTATTCATTTCATAGCTCAACAATTTTAACTGAATTTTGTGGGGATTGTGGTTAAGGAGCGTTTTCGGGATAACTTAGATTTCAAAACTGTTGATTTCAAAACTGTTGTCAGATGTTACCTATTTGGTCAAATTTTTGAGCAATTTGATATTTTAGATTTATGCAATTGTAGCTTTTTAAGCATACTGTTGAATAAGAGGACTACACATTTCGTGATTTGTGGAACTTGCTAACATGTAATAAAAACACTAGTGACTTTTTGTAAAAACCACGATTTGTAAATTAGCTCATGAAGAGAAATGTGCAGCGTAGAAAACATACAAACGGGTTAAACAAATACAAAACGTCAGTTAGTGTATACTGTATACTTGCAAATGTAACATACAAAACACAGATGAGAAAATACACAGGTATTATGGCCTTGCAATTGAAAGATTGTGTTGATAAAAAGGCGTTGAGATGCCAAGAATAGGTCAAACATGATAGTGTACTCTTTTTTCATGACAGAAAAATTGCATTTGTTGCTAATCCTGAAATTGCCTTTTCTGTGCTTTTCGGGAGTATCTACTGCCTGCAACCTCTTTTTTTCAGCTCCAGCAATAGTCTACCATCATGTTGGTATTCAACCGTCCCTGGTATCTTTTTTTCCATTGTTTTTATATCTTGGTGGAAGGACCCTCCTTGCTCTTCCATCATGCTTCTAAGTTTTCAGAAAAATAGTTTACATGAATATGAAAAAAATGAACCTTCACTTTCATGTTGCACCCTAAGAATTTAACAGCTGTTTTAAAAGGTCGTGGTAGTTTTAAGCTTTAAAATTTCCTGGGAAGTTTTCGACAACCGCTGTAAAGGAACGCCAAGCATTTTTTCCGGGTTATCATGGTAAGTAGGAAATATTTGTCCTGCATTAAATGTCGTATCTGAGGGCCATCAAAAATTCCTGCCCTCAACTTTTCAATGCTCAGTGCAGGGAACTTTTCACACAAATATGCAAAGCAGTCACTTTCCTTATTTAAAGCTGTTACAAACTGTTTCATCAACCCTACCTGGCTTGATATGGAGAGGATGGAGTAGCACCTAGTTTTGAATTAATCAAAGGAGAGTGTATATTATTTCTTTCCCCATTCTCCAATCCTTCTCTCTTTGGCCAACTTTCCTTAGTCCAATGCTCTTGGCGAGTCCTGCTGTCCCACAGACACAGTAAACACGGAAACTTTGTGTATCCGCTTTGTTACCCAACCAGCATGCACAAATTCTTCTAATTCACCGCAAATCATCTAGTCATGCTCATTAACTATGGTACGAGGCACAGACTATTCTGAGATAGGATTTTATTGTAGTTACCACTTATCAATAGGCTGCTACTAACTCACTCTCTATGGGCCTACGCAGTTCAACAACAACTGATAAAGCATTTCAGCATTTAAAAGCACCACCAGTGATTACAAAATCTGTTTTTAAGTTAAAAATGGGGGGAGTTAATTTTTAAACTTTTGGTGAGGTTTTTCAATATTTTGTAAAAAACTGCAAAACGTATGGTCGGTAGCGGCTAATCCTGACGAGGCGGATAAAAACGGATGCGATTTTTGGACTCAGCGCCCCCCAAACCCCAAATCCGTTACAAACTTCAAGTCCCCATAAATCCTGTACAGCGGTGTTTTCAGAACCGCATTTTCTCCTTGGAAGATCGCATGTAAGCGACAACATGAAAACTACCTCGAAGAAACCCCTGAGCATCCACAAGAGGGCTTGAAACATTTCACCGTCGTGAGCAACCTCTGGTAGTCCTGCAAGCTCCATGCCAAGGCGCGGACCAGCCAGGATGGAGATGGAATCACGTCATTTGGTCCTTGACGGGCCTCTGGGTCGCTATCCGGTGAGCGTAGCCAGCAGATCTCGACAATCTTTCTTGGAACATTTTGGTCAAGTGGCCGAACCAGCATACCTGACTGTCTCTCTATCCGGGGATACGTGCCTCGACATTCAGGGCTTTACGAATTTCACAACTGCGCACGTTTTCACGTAGCGTTAAGCCGTGAACTCTTCGTAAAATTTCACCTCTCCGCTTGTGCTTGTGACAGTACTCTGTTGGTCATTATCTAAGACTCGTGGCTGTAGGTGAGTATTGGAACAAAGATTGATTAAAAACTGGAACCTAAGCGGTTTTTGAAAGCTCTCACTTTGTGGCCACGGAACGTTGAACCTCAGGCAATACTGCATTTGCTTTGCCGATCCATTTGTTGATCTCCTTATTCTGCCTCCGCTCACTCATTAATACCACCCAAAGGTACTTGGTCTTCTCCACCTGCTGCAATGTCTTGTCACTAACTAGCAGTTTTCGCTAATTTGGGTTTCTGGGAGACACACTACCACGGTCTTTTGAGTGCTAATTTTCATTCCAGCTTGATCGCACGCAGCTGCAAACCGTCCAAGTACTTGGAGATACTATTTAGGAGATGCAAGAAACACTAAATAGTCCACGAAGAGCAAACGGTTGATCATGCATCTTCCAACAATGACACCTTCGTCCAAGTGGAGTACTTAGAGGTTTGAGCCAGGGGGGCAAAGCTTAACTGAAGGAGCCCATTGGTCACCGTAGGGGGGGCCACTAGCCCAAACTCAGAAAAAGGTTATGAAATGATAGTGAATCTCTGGACGTCGTGTATGTCCATACTACATAAAAAAAGAAAACACCCCGAAAAACGCAAAAAAAACAAAATAAAGACTACCAAATATCAAAATAACAATTGAAGGGGTTCAGATTTTACATTTAGCTTGCCAAGGGGGGTGGCGGCTCGCCCCCTTGCCACCCGTCAGTTACGCTACTGCTTCGTCCCTTGTCGACACGGCTGTGACTGTCTACCTAATTCACATACAATGAAGAGGAGTTGCGATAATACAGACCCTTGTATAACATCCACTGCGAACGGTTTTTACGTAACGCTGCTGGCACGGTCCTAAACGTCTTATCGGGAAAGCACGGCTTTGACGGCCAGCAGCATGTGGCCGTCAACACCGTACTTTTGCAAAACTCCGGAAAGCTTTCCTCGAGAGAACCGGTCATATACTTTCTCGAGGTTGACAAACACAAGCGCAGGTATCTGTGGCACATCCAGTATTTCTCGAAACTTTTCTGGAAAGTGTAAATTAGTGCAGCGGTGCAATGGCCAAGACACAAATGGCACAGGGTATTTCCATCTTAGGTTCAGTTAGCTCGTGGCATCGTCATACACTTTTGCAGTAAGGCTAAAGAGGGAAATGTCCCGGCGGTTGGTGTATTGATGAATTCCCTTCTGTCTCCCTGGTTATGCATGGGTATAGTCAACCAGTTGTTTATCCTTCGGTACCCATCCAGATCGCCATGCCACTAACATCACATGAGTTAACCAAATAATTCCTTCTCTGTTCAAGGATTTAGGCATTTCAGGTCGGATTTCATCATAATTTGTAGCTTTCCAGTTGTCAGTGTCTTGGCAGCTATTATGACTTAAGTTGCAGTGATCGCAGTTTCTTCCCTAAAATATAACACTTGCGTGTCTGATGGTATGAGAGTGACTGAGTTCAACATTCGTCAAAATAACCTCTTCACCTGCCCACGATGTTTTCGTCTGAGTAAGACCGCTTTAGTCTTTGGTGGGTCTAGCAGCACCTTTTCTCTTAGACACGACAGATGGTTTGCCAGAACAATTTGTTGGCTTGCCAGGGAATCTAGTATATGTATAAAATTCTGCCAAGATTGCATTTTGGACTTTTCTACCACTTTAGCTGCGACTTCCGGCCTTAGTGCATCATGAATGAAAAGAAGGCTCAGCTTTGTTCTAAAGCCAGATATTGCATGCTAATTTTTTGCTCAGATAGCACATTTCACTTCCTGATTCCACCAGGGGCTACATTTTGCCAAATGTCGTCTCCCGAGTCGTTTCTGTCCACATACTCCAGCGGCTGACGAAATGAGAGTTTCATTTAACACCCGTCACTCCTCGTCTACATCCACTGAGCATTTCCGGAACTCCCGGAATAGGGACAATACCCTTGAAATTTTTACATCTTTCTCTGCCTACACTTTTAGGAACTTTGTCTGTTCACTTATTATTTGCCCTGATAGGTCCACTGTCAGGCGAGTTGAAACGTTGGCGTCGTTTTCAAAAATCAACAGTTGAGCAAAAGGAAATTTTGTTTTTGAAGGACGATACCCTGTTTGCGAAAATCTTTCTTACATCCGAGTCCACCAGGGGCTCATCGCTTTATTCCGTAGGACCTCATAGATCCGCACGACCCTGTGAGTCCTGCTGGCTTTTCCAGTCGTAATTTGAACATAATTGAGTGGTGATAGGTCGACAGTTTTGCACCACTTTTCACGCGAACATCCAACACAGATCGGAACAGGTCAACTGAAACGATGGAGAAATCATTTATAGTGACTGCTGTCCCAACGAATTTTTCTAACAGGTATATTTATGCCAATGTCTGTGTTGGAAAAAGTGTTCATGAAGTAAACCGCGCTGTTGCAGTACAGTTGCAGAAGAAGCCTTCCGTTGTCACTGAGGCTAGCATCACCATGTTGACCGCATAGACGCGCGGTTCACTAAAAATTGCTGTGATTATAACCTAGTAACTAACTGGAGATTATTGCAGGGAGTTTCAAGTTGAACGTTCAGTTACAAAATATTTTTAATTGTGTTCAGGCTGTTAATTAATGTACATAGTCGCTGTAGACACTGCTTATACGAACACGGTCTATCGAAAGGAATCCTTTACCATCTACGAATAATCTTAACAGAGCATATCTGCTTATAATAATTTAGAGTTTCAACTGCCCAATTCTTTCTGTACTCCGTTAATCGTGTTAAGACATCTATGCTGTCGCTATGTTAGACAAATGTGGCAACGTCGAAAGTTACATCATCTTTAAAGAAAAAAGTAAATTTTTCACCGCAAAACTGACTTTGCGGGAAAAACATAATGCTCTTTAAGCTTATGAAGGCTTTATAAGCATTATTTTCATCAATACAACAGCAAAAACTTGAAACCAATTTTCACGTATCATGAATTTTGGTGTTGTGTTTTTTATGAAAAATGTAAAGAATTTTGAAATTATTTGCATCAATATTTCGCTGAAAAGTGAGGCTATAAAAGTACAACACTTCAGTTGAAACGNAGAATAAATTTCTGTACAGATGATTCTACTCCGAAACACGAGTCTATCGAAAACCAATAACGAACTTCTGCGGAAAAAAGCACTGCGACATTGGAGCATGCAGCAAAATTAGGCATACGTGGCGCAAAGATAACATTTCTTTATTATTGAACGGAATATCAAGTAGTATGCTTTCACTTATTGTTTACGACTGCAGCTTGGTAAGAAAGGCATGCTTACCTTAAACTGTATCGCTTCCAACAAAATCCAGCCATCACTGCGTCCAAGCAAATCATGGTATGTAGCACCAGTGGTGTGTAAAGTACGAACCCAAAAATGAAGCCGATTGCTTTGCATTTTGTTGTTCCAGATTGTTGGCACTGGTGAATTTCATTTAAGCCCTACATTGCAAATAAAAGAAACCTTCACATTGGACCCAATTTGTTTTCGAATAAATACTGTGGTAAGACGAAAAAAAGTTTAAAGAAAATATATGGTGAAAGTAAGTTTTAAATTTTGAGCGAAATTGTAGTCTAGCACGGAAACCGGGCACCAACGCTTCATTTCATAAAAAAATTCTGAAAGGTAAGGTTTGAATAAAAGAATTAACTTACCTCATGTGGCTCATTGAAATACCCTTCATCAAACAATGGTCTTGCGTCCTTTGCGAAAACGCCCGAAAAATTTTGATTTTCTTTCCATGTGAACGCAAACGGAACTACCATCAGGAGGATTGCCTATCACACCGCTATAAGGTTAGTGACATACATTCGGCCAAAACTTTTACCCTGGATGCAATACGTAAGAATAGATGTGATGGCAAAACCATCATGTTTTGCTTTCTCCAACTAATGATTGTAGTATAGCTGGTTATACAAACCTGAAAATTAAACCTAAGCAGAAATGAAAGCTGCTGAGGGTACACAAGTAATGCAATGTGGGGTTGTTTAATTTAAACCCATACTTTTTAAGTGTGAAACTTCATCAATATTACAAACTAGGAAACAGAATATTACAGTCTTGTTTTTGACCAGTTGAGGTATAAGGTTTTACGAGATTGGAGTTATTCAAACTAACCCTTCTTGAAGTGACCATTTGCTCTATCGGCAACAAAACCAGTTTAGAGAAAAAAGTGAAAAAATATCCAATTGTAAAAACAGCTGAATTGAAGAAACTCGATATTTATGCTTATAGATTGTGAAATCCTTGGTTTGAGATAAATGATCGTCGATCTCCCTATCATTCGAGATCGGCTTGATTCCCTGTTCAATATAAGGCTGATGTAATAGCGTGCATGGCTAACATATGCTCACAGAAACAACTGCCCCGATCAAGTTACTTATTGTTTGTGTTGGACAGCATAAAGATTTATAGGACTACCTCGCAGCTGCATAGATAAGAGTGCTGTATTCAGAGGCGGATTAAAGGGTAAGGGGGCCCGGGGCAATTTTTACTGGACGGCCCCTATGACGTCATTCATGACGTCATCGTTTGTAAAAGTTATGTTTTCGCTGATTCGCAAGGTTCCCATTTGTTTTGTTTTTTCCGGTAGTTGAGAATGTGCTTGCTCAAATGCACATACAGTTAGCTGCGACAAGAGAATTTATGATATGAATACTAGAGTGTATTTTTACGAAGAAAAATATTTCAAAGGCTAGAGAGTGACTCAACAAGAAACAACATTCACCCGAACAATAAGCAGAAAATAGAGATTACAAAAAAAAACACCGGGGAAAGAACATGTCAGTATGGCCAGCAAGCCTAGTGTGAAAGTTTTTTCCAAGCTAATATCTTGATTTTCACCTTCATTTTCAGGCGCACTAGTTAACGCCACTGCTTTAACGTTGCTGCTTGAAAGTTTTGCTAGAAAAAGCGATTCAGTCGCGGCGTTTCAACCAACACTGCCAGATCCTTGCGCTTTTTCTCAGAAGATTTGCGTTTTTCATAGCTCCTGATGGCATTACCGATTTCGGCATCGCGCTGGCTAAACATTGCAATCTCGTTTTCTGTTCTTTCGTTCTGCGAATCGACTGATTAAAAGCTTTCTGACAGACCACGCAATAACATGTGTTGTAAATGGCTTGAATAGCTACATAATACAACCACAGTAAATATCGGAAGAAAAGTGCGTTTCCACCACACGTTACCCTTTATGACGAAACAAAGGTGCAGTTCGACTACTGTGATGTTCTCAGGTAATTTTCTGATGTCTGATGCTTTGATGACAAATCTGATGTTGACTGGGTTGTTTTTTTCCTCATTTCCTTTCATTTTAGGACGAAAATAAGTTAGATTTATGATTTTTATGTTCTTTTCATCAATCTCTCACCCTAATGTGTGTGTGGTTATCGTTTCAAGCTAAAGAAGCTCTCTTCCCTGCGTTGAGACTAACATTTTACGTAAATTATAAACGATTTCTCCAATTAATGGCGATAATTCGCTCTGTTCGGATTCAAAGAGGGTACTCGCGCTTTGTTAGGTTTGTTAATAGAAGCATTTAGCTTATATGAAACTGTAACGTAAAAATTTGATGTATCTGATGTTGAAGAAGGCAACAATCTGATGTTAACAAGACTGACCCCAGTGGCAACACTGATTGATACTAAACAGCAGTCAGCACTAGCTTTAGCACGCAGATAGTAACGTTTTCGTGACATTTGTGCAATAGGCATGATGTACTAGTAGAGAGTCATGCCCATGCCAAGAGAACGATTATTAAGAAAAAGTTATCAGCGAAATCAAATATATTTGCACTGAACAAAACCGAAAATACTTACAGGCTAGCTATTCAGTAGCGATGACTAAAACTGGCAGACAGTCAAACGTATGGAGAAATCAGTTGCTGTTTGGGGCCCTTGATACTTAACGCAACATAAGAATATGATATAGAGTTGTATTCTTGTATCGCTTCTGATTCATGAAAATTTTTCAATCGAGTATTTTATTTGAAACAAATAAATTTCATCTCGGGGGACCCCTTGCAGCGGGGGCCCCGGGGCAATTGCCCCGTTGCCTCCCCCTTAATCCGGCCCTGGTTGTATTGTTTTCACAATTAGAGAAAAGGATCGATGCTTTACTGTACAAAGCGCACATTCAGAGCAGCAGTTAGAATAGTTGTAATTTTCTGTAACATGTATATATAATAATCGCTGTAACTTGACGTGTTTCATATTGATAGGACGCTTAATGGCACGCCAAAAACAGAAGTGCTGAATAACCTCATAATAAAAATAAAGGAGAAAGCAGACGGAGTACGAGGCATTTCGTAGCACCGTATGCTGACGATAAAAAGAGTTTTTACCAAAACGTTTCGTTTGTTTTGGGTGTTATTTTTATCATTATACTTAAAGGTATATTGAGACACTTGCTTATTTTTATGACAAAACTAATATGTTAGTCTTTAGTGTTCCAGACCTAGCTGAAGACCTAACTCATAGGTTCTCAAAGTGGGGTCCGTGGAGCCCCAAGGGGTGAAAAAATTGATGTTTGGGGGTCCGTCAACTGACAAAAAAATTGAAGAGATACAGATTTGTGAACAGCTTGAAAATATGTTCGCATTAATGCAATAATACTAAACCACTCCTTTGGCTATTTGCTGTTTTGTATTCCTGAATAGTCCAACTTACTTGGCCGTTTTGAGCAAAAGCGTCACGACAATATCAAAGGCCATGGTTACATGTTGAAGTTGGTTGTCAATCGTTAAATTGTTATTTCACAAATACAAAAGTTAACAGAACATAAGAAAGACTACTTAGCCATCTTTTATTATAAGCACATGTTCGCTATAACCAGGGCTACCATAGCGTCCTTTTTTATAAGATTTGTCCTTTGTGTGAAGGAGCTTTCTTAGAAAACTTTAGTGTAGCCTACTTGCTTTTAGGAAATGTACTTCTTCTCATTATACCCTATTTTCAGCAATAATGTAAGAAAGCGGGTTGAAGCAGCAACAAATTTTTTGGAGTTTTGTTCCTACTGTCATGGCCAAAAGTTTAGGACCACCACGTAAAAAGTAAAATTTTTGTGTTGACGGGTTGTATGAGGCTGACGTATTCGTTTGTTAGTTTATTACAGTCACTTTTATTTGCTCAAAGAAGGCATGAATGTAATTTCATACATGATTTTTACACTTATGCTGACGTTTAAATAAAAAAATATGCCGATAAATATTTTTTTTGTGGTCGTCCTTACTTTTGAGTCCAAATCGATGGTAGCCCTGTAACTCTATAACCTTTGAGGCAAGAACAAGTAGTGCGAGCAAAAACAGCTGGACGGATGAGAGATCATTTTTAGCCGACCTGAACGAAATTAATGACGAAGAAGGTTTAAAGAAACTCTCAGATTCGCGTGCCAATAATGGAGTCAAGATAAAATTCTCTTTAATTTCGCTGTCTTGTTTCTGGGCTTCTCAGCTACAAACTTGCAGTACAGTGCTGTTTTTTATCGCTGAAACATTTCGGTCAGTTCTGCTGAAACATTTCGGTCAGTTCTGCTGAGACATTTCGGTCATTTATCTCCGCACATTTGTATTAAAACTCGCCAAAATAGTGTTTTTAGCCTATAGTTTAAATCATTCTGACCAAAATGGCTTAATATTTTTCGGTCCTTCAAAAACGTTTTGGGCCTATGACCGAAAAATGACTGAAAAAACAGGTACAGTGGCTTATATCACGGCATTGAAAGAGAAGTCCTTCCTTTCACCATTATGTATCAATGCAGTCCCGTCGTCAAAAGGGATTTTGGTGGGCTTATCTCCCCCAAACAATCCCCCAAATTGAAATATGAAACACTGTAAATTAGAGTTTTTGTCAATTTTTAGAATGTCAAGTTCCCCTGCACAAGCGTAAAGGCCCCATATTGAAGATTTTCGGCCGACGGTTCTGTACCAGCGTGAGGTTGGTCATTCAAGTTTGGTGAAAATCAAACCGAAATATCGAAACATAATGGATGTTTGACTAGCTTTGCCCAAAATCAAGCCAAGAACATCAAAGCCTGTAGGAGAATGTTGTCAGGGGCATAAATCTCACTGAACCTTAGATGAGTCTGTTTTGGAGACAACAGCATGAATAAAAGACTTGTGCATTTTGTTCGTGTGTAGCCAGCAGTCTGTTGTTTATTCGTTATATTTACAGTATTCGGGGATCCGCAAAAAATAAATAAATGACTTAGGGGTCCGCGAGATGAAAAAGTTTGAGAACCGTTGACCTAACTGAAGTACCTCTGACGTGCAACTTCAAATGGTATTTTTGATGGTGTTTAACCAGAAAGAAGAATGTAATCACACGCACTTCCCGTAAAGTTCAAGCTTACCAGCATTGTGCCGCAGAAGCACGTGACAATCACGCATGAGCTGATAAACCGATTATCGAGTTTACGATGTAAAGACATGGACACGTATCCCAAGAAAAGGTTTTCAATGAGCACGAAAAACATGTAAAACTCCACAACAATCCTCCCCGATGACCACTAGAAAAATAAGTCGTAGCACTGCGTCACCAATTAGACTACCAAGTTGCAGTGTCATCATCAGCTCTTATTCAGATAGACGTTAGGAATCACTGTCAAGTTTACTTCCTAGTTTGTGAATGAAAAACACGATAGTTATAACTCAGCAAACACAAAATTATATATTTTGAAACTTAAGTCAATCTATGGGGATAATGCCCATCAGACTTCATTATCGTGTAAGAGTTCTCAACGCGTAAGGAAGAACACAGAAAACTAATCTCATATATTATTTATTTATACTTAAAACAGTCTAGACGATTCAGCTATATCCGTAGTCTGGTTCCTACGCTTATTCCAGCTAAATGCCTTGTATACAGGAAAGTATTTTCAAAAAACTGAAAACGTTGCTCGTTGCCTTACTGTTAATAAGTTATGTCAAGATTGTGCAGCTATAAAGAGCTTCACAACGCAAGTCATCTATTTGAAGTGGCTTAAATTTGAATCTTCTCCAATAAAGTTGATGAGACTACATCTTTATTCCTTTTTTCGTTACAACTTGCTTCATTGAATAAATCGCCCTGTTTCTTGACAAAATAATTTTCACTCACATTCGAGCACTTTGTCGTATCTGCAATTTCATCAACAAAAACAGATGCAGTCAAGGCGTTTGTAGTCCATAAGTAACCAGAATACAGGGCAATTCCACTGCTTTCCATAGTAATAAATTGTTGCTTCCAAAATGGGATTTCTTCTTGTTACATTTAAACCACTTACCAATAAAATCTGCATTTGTAAATACCAGAAAAATTATTATAAAAACTGTCATTGCTCCAATTACTTGAATACATTTTGTAATGTAAGATAACACACTTGCCTTTACCTTGACAAAGCCCTGTTTCAATTCATTTTTTCGTTGTATAATTTGCAACATGTTTAACACCATTGGTAATCATATTTTCAGCCCTAATATACGAATCTTCATTCTTCAGTTGGGAAGTTTTCTATGCCTAAAATTCTGTCATAAACTAGAAACGTTTTAAGAAGCAGCCAAAACTTAGCTCCCCATTTGCTGCAGTGAAATCAAAGTTGCTGTTGTCGGTATCCACTGTACCCAAGCCTAAAAAAGCATACCAAACAGGTTCTTCTCCACCTTCAATAAATTATTTACGCTGGTAACTTTTGAAATATTTATGCAAAAATTGATGTGTAAACTATGCAGCGAACCACGAGTAAATGTTATTGTTTAATTTGGAAAAAGCGATGAGAAATTGCCCTTTTTTGTGTACCCATCGGTGAAAAAATCTATCATGCGAAACACGAATAGCTCACATTTAAAATTTTCTGTTCTGCAATTAAGCCACTAAAGCTTGCCGGGCATGCTGTCTCGAGTACTTGAAAAAAACAATTTCGCAAGTTTTACTTGGTATTATTTCACAGAGTGTATTTGACACCGGTGAGCAAACTTAGGTTTACAGACTGTTGTAGCAGCATTTACATTATGAAAGCTAAACTCAACAAAAGTTTAGCTGCAAAGTGTGCCTATTTATTCGTTGAGTAAAACACTTATTTAAACTTGTTTTTCAACTGCAACAGTTCCAGTTAAACAAATAAGATTAACTACCCTAAACAATAATGTTTGAGTATAAAATAATAAAACAACTTTTGCGTAATATAAACTTTTTTCTGCAGTAATGTATGGCAAGGTTTGTACAGAAAACCACACAACGATCACGTTCGACGTAAAACAAAAAAAATTCTTTGTTACAAAATTTTCTGATTAAAAACACTACCTGAAAAAATTCTCTGTGTGGCTATCTTGCTCGTTACCTGTCAGTCTAACAAAACAAATGTCAATGGTGATAGGACAAGATCAAAAATCCAACCGAAAAATCAATAATGAAGCAAACAAACTAACCGAGAAATGAAGTAATAAAATTTTTAAAAAGTGTCAAAGCTCTATACTTCTGAAGCAATAAACCTGTCAGATCGAATGGTTGCGTACTTGATACGAATTCAAACCTCTGACAGCTGGTACACCAAAATTTTAAAAAATTTTAGCCACAATTTTTGGACAGAAAACCAGTCTTGGCCAGGCAAAATAAAAAATAGACCAATATAAGCTCCCCAAACGGCAGGAAATACTGAAGGTTTTAAGCTATCCATTACTAACGCTATTTTCACAGCTGATACGATCTTAACCAAAGCAGTAGAATAGACTCTACCAGTTCGACCCCACTATATGAAACCATTCAGATTGCTAAACAGTTCTAGATGTGTGTGTGTGTGTGTGAAATGCGCTACATTAATTTTTGATTTTCTATAGCTGCAACTTTTTTGGAAAGTATACACATCTGGGACTGCTGCTTTGATGTATTTTATACAGTACGCACAGTATATATCATTCTGTACTTTAGCAAGTGCTGAACTGAACTTGAGTATAGGTTTTAATACACGTATTTATGTTACTATGCAGAATACACTTGGATAAACTCCCTTACAGGTTTGAACGCAACTATGTACATTTCGGAAAATTTCGATTTTGTAAGTTCGTGTTGGATTCTGCCGATGACCCACCCCAAACAAAGCAAGCTCTTCAATTCTAAATTTTCTTTCTATCTCTTCGTTGAATAGTTACGCCGACATCACGGCAAAAAATTTTGTTTCGTGTCAGTTCTAAGGTTGCACATGCAAGACAGCCTCAGGTTGACCCAATCAGATTAATCGCTGCACTTCTTTAAGGCAATCAAAGACCATGCAGCAGCTTCGTTTCATTTCTGCATCTTAGTTCTCAGAGAGCGTACAAGCAAAGAGCAAAGGAATGGCGCCTGCAACACAACCCAATTTACTGCTTTCAGAAAAATGCTTTAGTTACAGAATAGGCGTTGCTGTTCTTGCAACTGTGCTGGGCACAATTTTGATAACGTTGGGTCTTGTTGCCTTGCGATGGTGGCTGAAGAAACGAAAATTTCGGAAGATGAACAAAAAAAATGGAGGAATGATAACGATTGGACGAAAGAACAAATTTTCCTCCAAGAATACCAATTATAACGTACGTATCGTGTTTGCGCTAAGGATGGAATTTCAAACCAGGTTGTGCAACCACCGTTAATGAGCCTCCAAACACTTTTGTTTTCTAAATGATAGCCCACAGTCGTTCTTTCGCTGTGAACTTAGTTTAACTTTTAGTAAAACTTAGTTTCCCTTACAAGATCAGATCGTCTGGCCCAGTTGCAATGACCCATTGACCCTCGTACTGCCCAGAACGCAACTTTGAATTTGAAATGATTTCCTGTCTATTGCAATTTTCCTCATGGTGTCAGCTGGTGTACATTTCGTAGATGTGCAACAACAATGCGCGACCAAACTTATCCACTCTGCGTGACACGACCGCGTGCCCTGTTGTGGTGCCCTCAATCCAGATCACGGCCAACGCGGATGACCGCACGGACACTGACGTCACCTATGCTGAGATTCGGAGGTTAAGATCCCAACCAAGTTTGCGAAGGGCAGCGATTTCTGGTCAGTCGAGAAGTTCAAGTAAAGGCTCGGGTGAATATGTGGATCTCACGGAGAAACTTGCAAGTGAGCTAGTTAACGTCTATCCTGTTTTTGCATCCATTAAAAAAGATGATTTACACCACTGCGAGTCACTTGGGATCGTACATTGTGACGGCGTAGTACGTCACATTCCTAAAGCGTGCAATCAGGAAGTGCTTCAAAAATGTAGCTACGCACAAGCAAGAATAGAGTAAGTCTGGTCGAGCGGGGATCTCTATTGTTCCTTGCCCGTTACACTTGCGGACTTGGCGTTCTTTCCGTTGCGTGTTCGCATTTTCCATTAGTTACCGTAATAAAACTGGTGGCCAGTTTGGGGACGGCTTAACGTTGCGGTTGTCAGGCCCGCATCATCTACACCCCAAAACGTTTTTTTGCTTCAACGCTAAAAGACGATTCGTTTGTTCGAAAACTATCATCGGAAATTTGCAGCAAAGCTGATATTTTATTTTTGTACTTTTTCTTGACGTTGTTGAACACTACATATAGGGTAACTGCGTTTCTTTGCTACGCACTTCATCGTATGAAAACTTAACGTACATACTGTATATGTACTACCTCTAAAAAAGGTCATTGTTGTCTAAGTAGCGTTCGAATAACAGCAATTACAGTAAACCGGTTCCTTAGACCCCATAAAGCTAATTGGAGACCCAGGCAGAACTGTCGCCAGAAAGTCGTCAATAGGGGGGCTTTACATTTGTGTGGGGTGGCTTTACGTTCGTGCAGTGGGGCTTGACATTCAGATTTGACAAATTTTAATTTATAGTGTTTCATATTTAAATTTGGGGAGACTTGGAGTTTTTTGGGGTTGGCTAAGCCCACCAAAACCCCGTGGCGATGGGGGGATTGTTGACCTGCCTTTAAGGCATTATTCAACGATTTAATATTAAGCGTCAAATTCCTTTGCCAATTTTAAATCCAAGGCCTCAGTAGTGTTCTTTCATTTTTTTCCGGTTTGCATAATTTGGCTTATTAGGCACAGTTGAGGTATAATAACGGTAGCAAACAGGTGTAAACCGGATGATCTTTCATTATACTTGATTGATTAAGTTCACATTTTTTCTGATGCGTGTCTGCAGCTGCACGATCTCTTTACTTTTGACCAAGTCTAAATCGCGATTATCTTTTTGAGATCTATAAAACCGTTTTTTGAATTGTTTTGCTTGATATATCAAGAGGAAACCTTTTCAAGTTCAAACCCAAGGATTTGCAGTTTTCATGTTTCAACAAGTTCAAACAGTTTACTGTGGTCAAAAGGTGTTTTTACCTGAGATACAGTCAGAGGAAAAATGTTTTGTAAGACCAATGCTTTTCTTGCAAGAATATGTAGTCTTCACGTCCAGCCTTCAGGGTCGGTTTCATAATTTTTTGGTTTCAGATCCGCAAACACTGATACATCAGAGGCTTGAGCAAGACAACACACGCGTCAATGAAACGCCACTAGAAGTGAAGATGTATCATAATTCAAGCTACGTGTTGCAGCGCTATCGAAATATCGCATTCTAGCCAACAGAGCAGTTTGAAGTTTTTAAGACGTACTAGTTTAGCCAGTGAGACAAAATCCAGGCTCTCTCAGGTTTGGAACAAAACAGTAATTTTCTCGCTGCTTTTTCTCGCAGGTTCAGTGGTGAAGCCATCACCACATCCTATCAACTCCAGTACTCCAGTAACGCCAACTACCAAGCCTGGTGGAACTGTCGCTACCGAAGCTACCTACGTAACTCCTGGTTGGTAACTATATTACTAAAATGACGTTGACGTTGGCATCCTGCAGTTCCACTGGGGGGAAGACGCGTCTGCAAAACTTCAAGACTTCTGTATTTGTCCAATAAAGTAAATTACTTTCAGGCAGCAGTATATCTACTGCCACCCATTAATTCAGCAATAAAACGCAATCGGTTGGCGATGATTTATCATAAAGTTCGAGTGTTGGTCTTAGTTAATATGTGTTAAACGCTATCGTCCATGTTCTTGGCAAAAAAAGTTGTTGTCATTTGTTCGAACCAGCACAGCTGACAGTGAAACCGCGCTTCTGCAATGATCGCATGCGTGTTCACACACTGCCGTAAAAGATTTTCTCAAGGGTGCTCATGTACTCGGTTCAAAAATAGATACTGATAGTGCTTTTGGCAGCATCAATTTTTATCTTTAATTACATCGTGAAGACAGTGACATGATACTGGCTTGCTTTCCCACTGATAATAATACTGTAGTTCAGGGATGGGAACTTATTTACTATCACGGGCCGCATGAATTGTGGAATATCGCCGACGGGCCGCAAAAATAAATTTCATCTTATAATTGCACCTCTAACAAGGAGCTAACTACGTGAAGGAGCGAGAGATTTCTCTTGACTTACTGTCTATGTATTTACTTGTCATGGAGTCTCGTTTTTACGCGATATTTTGTTCCAACTTGGGTAATGAAAAATTCTGACGCGGACCAAATTTATTGTTAACGCGGACCAAATTTGGCCCGCGGACTGCAGGTTCCCCACCCCTGAGTGTAATTAGTGAAGTCACTGATCAGCGACATGTTGATTGCCTACCACGTCAGAAATCGGCTAGAGCGACAATGACGAATGCACGGAAGTGGTAAACTTAATTTGGGTGACGGAGAATGATTCTGATCCATTTTCTCACCTCAAAGGTAAAACAATATTTTTGTATGCATTTTGCAGTCCAGTACGATAAAAATAAGCAGGATGGCACCACCAACCGAACCGGAAACGACTCAACAGAAGTTTTCGACAGTGCTCATCATATTTTCCGCGTACGATCACGAATCAGTGAGTTTTCTCATGGGATTTCTTGTATTGGGAAAGCTTCCAGTGGGCTAGTGGAAAGCTTCCAGTGGGCTAGTGGGAAGCTTCCAGAAATTTTGAACGACTAAAACATGTTGAGCTAACTTCTTTGCCCTTAATGGAAAGAAGAGTAAAGTGGATTTGCCAACTACAAGACTGGTTTTTAAGCCACGTTAACATTGTTTTGTGCCATAAGTGTAAAATCTAATCTAATTTAATTGCAATTCTGTGTGTATCGGTGCTCTCGTATTGACCGTTGGGAAATTTCACAAACCAGGGGTCAAACAAAGATTTAAGTCGTAAAATTAACAGTATCAAGGTAGCTTTACGCATTTCGCTCATCTGAAAGCAAAAGCTTATGAGGGTCAAAATCATTTGATCACCACGAAGTATTCTTTCGGTATCAAAACTGTATTCGAAATCACTATGTTCGTCCAAAGTTCTTACCTTCTATGCTTTTAACCAGTGATTGGTAGACAGAACATTTCGGACCACCTTTTCAGTGCTACTATGGATTCTAAATAAAATTTATTTTAAGACACAGAGCAGTGGATCCCATTTTTTTTCTAACAGCATCAGCATTTCGCATGCTTTCCGGAAGGATTTCTTCAACAGTATCTGCGCTGGGAAACCCGTCCACAACTGCACTTGCACCCGTAAACTCTCAGAACATCGCTTGTGAGTCACAAAATGGAATTTACCTTTCATTCGATGATGCCTCTGTTTCCAACAACCCCTCCCCTTCTTTAAAGTAAAGCTTTTTACACTGTTTATAGCAAATTTCTTTGCTACTCATCTTTCTCTACTTTTTGCGCTCAAATTCTGTTCGCACTAGCTCGTAAATGTGAAAAAGCAATGCATTTTGATCACAGAATCCTCGGAGAGCAAAAGATTATAGAAGGACAGAAACGCGTTTCGGTGCGCAACATGCGTTTCAGCCGAAAACTCATGCAAGTTGTGAGGAATGAGACTTGCTGCGGCAATAATTTAAGCGAACACCGCGTTTGAAGTCGCATAGCAGCTGGTTTTATCGGTTTGTAAATATATGACAAACAGGTGTTCCATTTCTTCATGATAGCGGCTTACAAATTCTTGTTTCGAAGTACTGTATGCAAATGAGCTTGCTAACTTATTTGTATGCAGTGTACATTTCTATCACGCAATTGACTTGTCACTCTACCAACCATTTCTGAATGGCTACTTGTAGCGCGTCATTTAACAACAGGGTAAAGTGTGAGGGTTCGTATCAAAACCTACATTCCAGGGTTTCACTTGAAGCCAACAACCGTCAACCAAATATAACAAAAGATAAACTGCACCAAGCGAGACTTCTACACTCAATCAGCCTTAAATGGAAATCCCCCATTTTCCGTGTTTATTAGTTCAATAAATTATGTATTACAAATCGTCTGCAGCGATGGTCTTATTGATTTGCCATAAGTAAACGCTGTAGAACGGTATCGCAACAGACCATGCAGTAGTTAACAGGATGACTTGTTGCAAGGCAATTGCTGCAAAGTTATTAGCTTCGGACGTCCTCCTACAGGTGTGATGAAACTCTCGCCCATATGATGAAGCATTTAATATGTGTTATCATTTGGCAGCTGTTTGAGTTAGCAGTTCCATAGCATAATGTGCTAGGTCCGTGCACCGCCTCGTTTGCACTTTATCTGATAATCTCCCATATTTAACGTATGCAACTGAAAGCAACGATTTTGTGGCGGAAGACAACGGCAGACAAACAGATTAACGTTTTCTACTGTCGTTTCAAAAGAAATTTCAAAGAAATTTTCAAAAGAAATTGTACCATTTCAACAGGAATACCAAATTTGGGAATGTGATGTAAAAAATGATCCTGTTGGATATCCGGAGTCGGAGTCGGAGATGGACAAAAAATCCGCCTCCGACTTAACCGAACAACCTCCGGCTCCAGCTAGGGTTCCGACTCCGACTCCGAAACCCTGGTTTGTGCTCCCACTGTTTGTTGGGTATGGCTGACTTGTCGCTTTAAAAGTCAATTTATTCGCATAAGCACTATGTAAACACAATGCCGCAGCTGATTAAGGGCAGTGATGACGAAATCATAGACGTACTGCAGGTCATATCCTGTTCAGCTTAGCTCTATGCTGTACGATCTACCCCTGTCTCATCGAAGCACATCTTGCGTGTTAATGTCGAAGCATCCTTTTCCGTGATGATGTCACTCGGGGCTTAGATCAATATTACTCACCTTCCTGCAGCAGGGGTCACGCAGATAGATGCTTTTAGAAGATAATGTACGGAAGCAAGACAACAAATCCAGTAGCGAAAGTGAGAATGGATGGTGCTAGTTATTATCCGGAGTGCAGTCAGAAACTTGTTCACGTAATTTCATGTTAGGTACTGCACACAATGCCAAGCCAGGAAAACGCCGCAGACTTTTGACAAGAGACTTATCCCCGTATTTGTTCTAAACTAGCTCTGAATGCTGTCCTAAAAACAAGGTTTCTGTAGTACTAAGGTGTTTCACTAATGATTACTGCAGCAAAAGTCTTGGAAAGTCTCAAACGTTCCACCAGCAAAAAAAATTTGAAAAGATTGAATGCGGCTGTGTATTTCTTATGGCGGTGCGGATGAAATGGGATGTAATGCTTCACAGCTATGAAGTTAAAGAACGATGTTGCGTGATTTCAAAATCATTGAAGTCAATTGATCGAAAAAAGCTTACAGCAAAATTGTTAACAACTTGAGCAGCTTTTTCTGTCACACCAGCGATGGCATAACATCCGAGCAGTGGAACAGTATAGATTTCGTAGTGTCATTCTTTACAACGTTTTATGTGAATGTAGTCATGGTTGTCGGAAGGGGGGGCCTTGATCCCCTGGATTTTGAAAATTGAAATATGCCTATCAACGTTTTAGTAGAAAAAATGATTTTCTCTTAGTTTCAAGTCGGTAAAACGAAATTTCACCACTATTGTCCCCTTGGAAAAATACGTTAGGTACCACCTTCAAAAATCCACCATTGGCCCCCACCTGAAAAAACTCCTTCCGACGCCCATGAACGTAGTGTCAAGATTTGGAACCATTTTTCAGAAGGAATATAAGATGTTCTAAAACTGATGTAAAGTCTGCGTTGATATTACTGTTTTCAACTCCTGCAAATGTAAACGCGGCATTTCGACTTCAGTCAGTCAATCGATTGCATTTTTCGCGAGGTATAAGCATGTCATGTTTCAACGAAAAGATTACGAGGAGTGGCGAAATGACGGCGAGTTCAACATGTTAGCCAACCCTAAGAAAGAACAAAGAAAAGGGCAATCAAAGATTATAATTAACAAAACGAAAAAACTCATGACATACAACAAAGCCACATAGTAGTCACCATGAAAAGGACTGTAACGAGCAGAGCAACAAACATCGAACCAATCACAGACAAATCCGGCAACTGCCTAGTTTGAATGAAACACATATATAAAAAAATGAGGTAATGAAAACTATATTTGAAAGATCAGCTGTTTATAGAATTTTATAGAAGTATGGTCTATTTGATAAGTCCTTCTGAATGGCATTCCGTAGCTTAGAGGCTCTGTAAACAAAATGGGGTTGTTGTTTAATGGATTTACACAAACGAATGATTAGTATCTTGTTATCAAGTTGTCTTGTGTGAAAATTGCGATAATTTGATTCATATTCACGTTCTTCTGTTATTTCTTTTGGTAGCATCTGATTGCATATCTTACAGATATATTTTGCAAGTTTGTATGTATATATGTTTTTTATCTCAATAATATAAGTAGAAAATTGTGTACCTTTTATGGGTATTTGTTCATTGATGTGAATTTGATGTACACTGCGTTTACCTCGGTTATTTAGTATAACTACACACAATCTAACAAGGTTGAAATTGCAGATGCAGTGCCCCACATAAGTACTGCATAGTGCAGGTGACAATACACAATAGAGAAATAGATGCTACGAAGTAGATCCCCATTTACGTACGGCTGCAACTTATACAGTGCCGCAGTACCACATGCAACATTTTTTCCCCACATGAACATCAGTATAGATCCCAATTTAACCGCTAATCTATTGTAATTTGCAACATCTAGGTATTTAATGTTTTTAACTTGTTTTATTGTGATACCGCCGCAAGACAGGTTGGATGGGGAGGTTGAAGGTGGATTTATAGAAAAGAGTATGCTACATACAGCCCCTTTCAACAAATTCTTTCATGGTGGTTGCGCATTGCCAAAAAGTTAATGAAGAATTTAAAGCATTTATTGTACGTTTTCTCATGAAGTGAATGACCTGATGACCTGATGAGCAGTGCAGTGTGTTCTTCATGAACGTTTCTTCACATGGAAACCAGACCTTTTGTCCGATTTTACTATTCCAAGTTTTTTTGATGTTGTGCTCCATTCTAATGTGCTGAAATTACCTACAGTATAACAAACTGTAAAATTACAATTTGTAGAAAACGAAGAATAACTGGGCTATGAAAAATCGTAAAATCGTTTTCATTCGAACAAGCATGATGTCGTGTTTTCCGCCTTTACCTTCTCCTCGTAATATTTCCACTGCTTTCGCACATGCTACACGCTGGTGATAGTAAAATATGTTTTAGTGATTTTGTTTTTCCTAGTTTTTTTAATTGAATGGATAACAACTTGTGTGGCATTATTTTTCACTTGTATAGATTGCAGCGTAAACTATGTTTTTAGCCGCCCAAAAATTGTGGTCTAAAACGTAAATAAACACCAAAATCCATAAAATCCTCATGAAGAGTGCGGTTTCAGCAAAGCCAGAGCATTCATGTCCTGTGTCTTATGGGTTAAAAGGTGACCACCAAGTCGTGTGCGGTAAGAACCAACCCCACCCGTATTCCGCCCGATTGACATTGCCAGTTTTTTTTTTTTATAGTAAAACATCCAATTTTATTTATTTTTCGTTTCGTGTACCTTTGCCACGCTGGTTGGGCGGAAAAATTGATGCGAGGTAAGATTAATGTTTGAGAAAAGGCAGATTCACAAATGGGGTCCGTGGCCCAATATGTTTGCGAAACTCTCTTCCCTAAAAAGCCTTGACTGCTAATTTGTATAGGCAATAATTCCCAACTAACCAAAATCTGCATCAGGAAATTGAATATGTCTGATAACGAGGAGCTGAGAAGCATCAAACGTAGGTCTGTGAATGAAAGTTCTATGTTTTTGCTGAACTAATGCAGGTGAAAATGATTTGACCTGAAGGTGTTACGACTTTTGCATAAATCTTAATCTTGTGGAGCAAGATTCTGATAAACAAGCTGTTTCTTCAATAATTGCCAGAGGTTTTCCGGCAATTTACTTCGGAAAGTGCTGTCACAAATCATTTACTTCTCAGAAAAAAACTAGCAAGGTTTGCTTATCGTCGTTCTTATGTTTTCTTTGAATATTCTTTGAAACAATCATTTCCGTCCAAAGTTTCCTCAATTTTTATCTTATGCTGGCAGGAGATACCGCTAGTGGAAACACTATCTTCAGATAAACTAACGCTAGAATCCCATGCTTAGAATCGAACAAGTATAGACCGTTATAAGCATGCAGCATCACTCATCGCAATCTCTGGAGTGTCATGTGTTTATTGCTTTAATGGTTACTTCACTGGGTAACGTGGTCTGTGGATTCAATGCATTGGCAGAAGATACCGTACAGGTGGTCAACAACGGCAACAAAGAATTTAACCATTCTAGTTTCTTTGGATACACGTTTGCGGCGAAAACTTCATCGACGTTGAAAGATAACAGGTAAAAATGATTGGAAGAGATAATTTCAAAAAATTACTGCAAGCTGTAGGATTTAGGTTCTTGTTACATGTGTAGATTTTCTGGCCGCAGCAGCAATATTTTCAAATTACATTTGTAAATGAGTCGGATTGCGGAGCAAAACTACTTTCCCAAACGGTAAATGTTCGAGACTTCGCACTACGCCATTGCCGTCTACATTGAAAAAAAATGATGTACATCTAGTGCTCTTAGAATGAACTGAAAGTCGTATCAAATGTGCTTTGCATTACACTTTCAAACTCGTTTACACAGCCTTTGAAAAGCATTGTAAACTTTGAAACACTCCCCTACCACACAGGGTTGCGGAATCAGAGCCGGAGTCGGAGGTTTTTGTGGAGTGGAGTCGGAGTCGGATTTCTAACAACACTAGGAGTCGGAGTTGGAGTCGGATTTTGTTGCCCGACTTCGACTCCGGATGTCCAATTGGATCATTTTGTACATTACACTCCCATGTTGGGAATTTCTGTTGAAATGGTACATTTCTTTTGAAAATTTTGTTGAAGCAGAGATTTCTTGCTGTGCACCACGATTTCCATTGATTTTAACAGCCAAACTTCATTTCCTTTATCTTAAAGAGTCGGAGTCGGAAATTTTGGAAAGTCGGATTCGGAAATTTTACCTCCGACTCCGCAACCCTGCTGCCACCCAAAGCGAAGTTTTTCGCTTATCTTTGAAGCACTTTTTTCGGACGCTGTCTCATCCCCGCCACGTTCTATTCTTTAATTATGATGGTCAGTGGCACATACCAGAGCCAGAGAAATATTGATCCATATATGAATGTTTCAAAGCATAGTCTGGTTAAGATTGGCTGAGATCTTTGGTAAAATTGTTCCTGGAATCACAAGCGTATTATCAATAGTGCCAAGTCTGGATCTGCCAAAGTTTATCACGATTGTTAGTAAAAAAATGTTGTTTAAATCTCGTTGGATAATACTGTAAAACTAGCAGAACTAAAAATTGTTTGAATTTTTTGTGTAGAAACCATATGTACATATCGTGTTGTAAGTAGTTCAACAACACAAAGATGTTTCAATACTTAAACAGCAATATCAACGATTGCGTGTTGGGTCTGTTTATTGTCGTAAGCAGCCATGAGTTGCGCAAACATTCATTGTATTTCCGACTTGAGAGAAAGTGAAGGCAAGCCTGCGTGTTACGTGTTATGTATGCGCATAAACTTACATACATATGATTATTTCATGTTTGACGTTGAACACAATCAGGTTGTATTGATAAACCAATTCTATATGCAACAATGATTAACAGTACGATTATATCATTGCACTGTGTTTTTTTTTCATTGACGAATTTGTTATTAATTGCGGTCTGTCACAGAGTGGAGTATGCTGGCTGGGCAGCTGACGACATGAAACTGTCTGAACGTATGTGGCGGAAAATATATTCTAATAGAGGCTATGAATAACTTACATTGAGACAAAGCTATGACATGACAAACCTTGTTTTTCAACAGAATATTTTTATGGAATTTCGAAGTAACCTTTTTACCTGAGGAATCGAAAAAGATTTGAAGTCTTATAACAACAACTAATTGTTAAATGGTTGCTTCACGCACATAGTAATGCTTTTGAGAAATTGCTTTTTCAAAGTATACCTAGCGAATCACATAGTGGTGTAGTCAAGGAAAGTACTGGGCAGAGTCCTCTACCACTATAACGGGGAACAATTACTTTTTCACGTGACATCAAAGTATTGCCGGCAATAAATATTGCCATTTTTTGTTACATTTTTGACAGAACAAGATCATTGTTCTCTTTACTGGAACTTTTCCCCCTTTTCTCTGACACCACATTACTGCTGATACATCAGCATTTTGCAATGGTAGAGTGCACCATAAACTAGCTTTCAATATTGAACTCAAACCATACGGAAAATCGGCTGTAAAAAGAAAAAGCTGACTCTCCTACAGCCGTTGCTTTGGCAGCCACTGCTGCAGGTTTTTCATAAAAGAAAACACCCTGCTGCGTGCAGCCGTGCACTCCGCGGGAAATTGCTCAGCGTGAAGTGAAAGTGCTCACTAACTAAGGTATTCAATTTGAATCAACGCCTGTGCGTTCCCTTATTATTTTAGTGGACATCTTGTGACACAACCTTGATATTTGATTTCCCATGCCAATTCGACTGGTGTGCAGTATTTCACACTTTCAACCATTTCAGCCAAACGAATTTTAACAATGAATTTGACATCGCTTCAATACTCATGCTGTGTACGGGAATCTGTAGACACACTTTTTTACATAACCTCTGGGGCAATCACGTTGCTCTTGTGTGAGAACTGATATAAAAATCCGATCAGTGAAATCTTCTTGCTTGGTGTTAGACTGAATGAAGATGGCACTTTTGGATCTCTATTGGTTTTACTCTGGTTTTCTGAGTAGACTGGCAAAAGCTATACAAGTAACAATAGCGGATAAAGGGGCAGTTGGGGACAATTGCACATTGCAAATATCTGTGGTGCTTCATTGATATAAATGCGCTTTTTTGGTGCTGTGGAAACGGAAACGGCATTAAGACCAGGGCTGTGGAACCGGAGCACGGAGCGGGAGCAAGAGCCAAAGCAATTTTGAATGGCTGGAGCCGGATCCGGAGCCAATAAATTTCAGATGGTGGAGCCGGAGCCTGAAATTTGGTTCCTGGTTTAACAAACAATGTTTGTTGGTCAAGTGGGTTATACAAATAATACAATGTTTTTTGTTTTCAACGGAACAAATCGTTCTGGAGCCGGGGGCGGAGCCAAAAACGTTTAGAGGTTGGAGCCGGAGCCAAAAAATTTTGATGCCCAGAACCAGAACCGTAGCCCGAACTTTGAGTTCCGGCTCCACAGCCCTGATCAAGACAATCTATAAAGACTGCAAAATGCTTTACACCTCACTATCCATCGAAAGGAATCCTTTGGCAACAAAAGATTCAGACAATATACAGTCTATTTCGTCTGCGGTGTAGGCACCGTTCAGCTCTTCGAAGTGCATAAAAGCGTTAAGTGAAATGAAACCATAAAAATATAGCTAATGAGCTAAGAATAAGTGATTACTAAGAATGCATTACCAGCTGCCCATCCTACAAAGGATATAGGCTGGCAAATGCCTCCGTGGGGACAACTATGCAAAACATGCTGTCAAGGTGTAGTGGCGGAGCAAAGCAAGTAAACAAGAATGCAGTAAGCTACACAACAGCGATATATAACGTACTTGCTAAAACATATTGACGCAGCCACGCTGCTGGTCTATGGATGTCGTGACTGGTTACGAACCATAAACAGGTCGAAGTAGCTGAAGTAAAGCCATCCTAAAACCTTCCGATACACAGCAAAACAGCGTTATAACCACATAACACTCGACAACATTGAGCAAATTAATAGGCGACTACCACTTGAAGCAAGCGAAGCAATAATAGAACGTCGTCCCAGCTACTAGATCATGTTCAAGGAGCTCGAGACACCGTCCGGATGGAATTCATTAAACTTCGCAAGTAACAGTTTAAAACAATGACGCTCTGCGAAGAGTCCTGATTAGCGATGTTTTGGTAAGATTGTATTCGAGGCGTTGTGCTGGGTTGTTGTTATTCGTAGCATGCTTTACGATTGTGAGACCAACCTGAAGCACGTAAAATGACACTGGCAATACTTAGCCTATGTATACGCACGTAGACAGGAGTACTCTATAGCAGTCAAATAAAACACTCAAAAAAAACAAGCAAAACAGCCTTCAAAGCAAAAAATCAAAAATAAAGTCAAAATGATACTTAATAAGAAAACAAGATATAAGTGAAGCCACCGCAATCATACAACGAATAAAAGAGACAAATTAATACAGTTCAAAAAGTAAAGGCGTAGGACAAGCCAAAACGACGAAGTGCTATCAATAAGAGGGATAAGAAAAAAGCAGTATGTACTGTAAAGTGTAAAAAAACATGGAAAACACATGGGGAAATTAAATCACAACTAGTCAGGCAAATATGCACCAAGAGTAGAGAAACTAAACTGGTTGGACAAATTAAACTCGAAATCACCTGATATCTGGTAAGGTCATTCGGTACAACTTTACCTTAGAAGTTGTTTGAAGCTTTTATTCGACGCGTACATAAATTTTATATTCACACCAATAAATATTTTGCACGATGGTTGCTTTACGAAAGTTACTCTTGTAGCCAGGGCCTACGAGAGGGGTTATACAATCGCGAGGTGCATCGTACACAGGCTCGATAGGTACTGGGGCCAGGGAGGATGAAATAAGAGTGCCTAGTTTTCTGTGATAAACTTAAAATTTATGGTCACTTCCTCCAACAGTAACGCTGGTAGCTGCAAACGATGTTCCCTCTAAGATTTTGACAAATGCGAAACTGCCCAAATGATATTTTTAATGAAAATTTGCCCAGGCTTTAAAAAATTTAGCTGATTTAGACAAATTTCATTTCGTTGTCATCTTTGTGCTGCAATATTACCTGACTATTACGCCAATCACACCAAGTAACGTTGAAACTATGATGAAGGAGAGTTTCACAGATTCCACACAATAAAACTGTAATGAGCCTACCGCTTGTAAGAAGCGCTGTAGGATTTCACAGAAGCTCGAGTATTTAACAAGAACCAGCGTTACATTTTACTGCCAAATAAAACATCGTACTTAGACCCGTCAAATTTTAGAAAGACCCTACAGCACCTCGCCAAAGTTGCTCAAGCGAAGTCTATGTGATACGCAACAGTCAGCAACAGTGAAATTCGGCGTGTACCGGTTTGGGACGTACGGTCACTGACAGGGACGCCGGAACGTAGGTACATTAGGGGGCACTGCCCCCCTGCCTTTTGAAAGAGGGGGAAACGGGGGCACAGGTGCCCTTGCATATCAGTATCATAAGTAATTTCATGATTTATCAAGATCGACTTGAGGCGATTTTTTTGCAGCTATTCGCGCACACATAAAATTCAGAATGGTTTTCTATCACTTCTGTTATTACTTTTGAGGTCTGCGTTGTTGCTCAACACGTAAATGCGAAAAGAATGACCGTTACGGGTGCCCTTTTGCACTGACTCAATCAAGCAGTTTTGAACTCGTGGTACGTCAAAACCATGGGCATTTGCCCCTCCCTAGAAATTGCGACTAAGAACTAAAAATTTCTAGAAACCTGACGCCAGTAGCTCAGTTCCGATTACTGTAATTGATATATTTCTTGCATGACAGTTTATTAGCCAGTACGACACACACACTGCACAACAGCCAGGTTCACTGTTGTGGTGTCATACAGTGGTGAGCTTGCAGTTCACTCATGTGCGCTCCTTTGCCTGCAGGGGCAAATCAGGATTGCTAGATTGGCCTTTTTAGGGCAAATTTCATACAACTGGCCTCGTTTCAAATTGGTTGGCCTAAAAAATTTATTTGGCCGTTTGGCCTCATCCCAAGTTGTTTGGCCTTAAAAAATTCATTTGACCTTTTAGCTCTTCTTTGGCCTTTTTACGCTGGAAATTTTTCCTCTGAAGGAAAGTATGACTATTACATTTTTTCGGCAACATATTTTCAAAACGTTTTTGATAAATGCTATATTAGACCGACCCGACGCCTACGTTCTAATGTTAGTAATATTTGAGGAATGTGAGTTTCGAAATAAAGTTTTCGCGTAATCACAGGAAATGTGTGCACTGTGTAGTGTGTATTGTGTTGTAAACACTAAGCAGGCTCAACGCTCGCAAACAGGTATGTGTCTCCACCACGTAAATGCGAAAATGATGTCGAAGAAGTGAAAGGGCTCTTATGATTCTGGTCCTAAGTACAGGTGTGAACGGAGATGACTTTCGCATGGCAGGGGCGGATCCAGCCAGTAAGTTTAGGGGGGGCGATTTCAGTAATATTTGTTGGTCAGGTCTCGCAACGGCTTCGCTACTGTAAGAGAGATGAAATATATTTCACAACACTTCTTTGACAAAACAATAGACGACAAAATGGCCTTGTATCACGAATGCTGTTTTCCGAATTGTGCAAAATCATGGTGAATAACGTTAACTTTCGTAGGTTTTAAGGGGGGGCGATAGCCCCAATCGCCCCCCTTGTCGCATGGGTGCAGATAGGTGCCGATGGATNACCAAACTGCGGCACCATTGTACCCAAAGCATACAATTTCACAGTCACAAACCATGAAAAGTCANAGAAGCATCAGCAATGAGCTTCAGTACAATGCCAAAATAGACTTAATCTCAATTTTGAAAAAATTTCTCATGATATTCTTGTAATTCATATGCTTCTCTGAGACAAAGGAATGGCAATGCAATCGCCCCCTCCTGTATCTGCCTCTGTGCCGAAGAGCGGTGGCATTGCCCCCTGACTTTTCAAAAGAGGGACAACGGGGGCAAGGTGTCTTTTTTATAACAGCATCATAGGTAATTTTATGGTTTATCAAGATCGAATTGAAAAAAAAATTGTATAGCTTCTTTTATTGTTTTGGAGGTCAATATTGTTGTTGAACAGCAGCAAGCATAATTAGCAACGATTTTTTTTGTTTTTCATAAGTTTCCATTGCCCTCAATTTTTTTACTGCCCCCCGTTCCATACCGCTGTTCCGGCGTTCCTACTTACTGACAGTTCACACGTTTTCGCATTAAATGCACAAACATCAGTAGGGTTATTTCACGCAATTGTGACTATCGGGGATTGCTATTTTAACTTGTATTTTGAACAGCAGTCAATACAGATGTCACTTGTGATGTCATACAACCACAATGTACTGTGATATAACAAATTGTTTTCTGTCCGTTGGTGGTATTAGAATGCTCTTGAGAGAAGATTTATGATCAAGATGCTCGACGTTAGCAACCATAAGGGCCACGGCTCCCACCAAATGTCTAGCACATCTTGTCGTTTTGTGCTTCGAGAAGCGGTGTCCCAAACCAAATATTGTTGCTCGCTTTAAGTCAAAATATTTGACCCCACTGGAAATTTTTCTTTTGGCTACGCTATGCTAGATTGAGAAACATTACAAGAATATGTTTAGTATGTGCGATGGGTTGAGGTAAAAGCACCGCCCGCTGCCTTTGGGTTGTAAATATTGTACGCTAAATGCACGATCTTGACAGCAACTGGCGAAGCTCTGCCGAGGTTACTTCGTCTGCTGGAAATATAGTCGTTAAAATTGGTTAGCCACTTCACTCGGCGGAGGAATTTATCTAAGTGCTGCAGTTCAGTTATGACCGCAATATACAGGTTCTCAGTAGCTGCAAGGAGCTTATAGGCACCCATAAATAAAGGGCAATTTTTCAGTCCCACGACATAAATACACAATAAAAAGCATCAACACATATGCTCCTGAAGTCTATTACTAGCATCATTATAGTAATGGAAGTGTGGAACAAGTTTTCTTTTTTGAAATGTTGTTCTCGTCTATGTGGAAATGCCTTCATCGATGTTGCATGTGTTCTAGAGTCTAGGCCAGGGGTCTCCAAACTTGTTTGTCCGAAGGCCACACAAGGTAATACAGAACATGTCGAGGGCCGGACGTCTTACGCAATGCGATTGTTGCGGAATATGTTATATTCTACCAAATCAACAAATTTTTTGTAAGTATACTGTATATTATTTTTTCATCATTGACAAAATGCCTTCGCGGGCAGTATCTGGCCCTCGGATCGTTGTTTGGAGACCCCTGCTCTAGGCTATTCATTGCCAAGTCAAAATTATACAGAGCCTTTTGTTTACTGCGTTCCGCACGTAGGGCAAGGAGACCGGCAATTTTGGCATTTATCTTTGTTGAGTGGCGTAAAGCAAATAGCACCATGTTTTATGATTTATGAATTAGATCTAAACCAGTATATCAAGTTAACAAGGATCTACGACAAACATTTCTGGAATCTGGGTCAACGACGTCAACTCAGCAAAACTTACCAGTAATTCACCTTCACATCTAAGAAATTTTATATGTTTCTATCGATAGCCTTTTGACCAGGGCACCAGAAGATAGGGAACCCGGTGTCGGTCTTTTCACCTCCTGGAAAAATTTCTCTCGGAGGCTCTACTAGCAGAAGTCTGATATGAGTGGCAGGATATTAGATTTGGGTGTTTCATGAAGTAATGTTCGTTAGAAACACCCGTCTCCGTCTATGGATTTTGCGAACTGTTCCGATGAGCGGTCCATCTAATAATAGAAAACTTACGCTTCATGTGTTCAACAAATGGCTATTTACAAATTAAGTAACTAGCCGCGTAGACGCCATAGTTTGCACAAAGCAGACGTTGGGTCAGCGTGAGAACTGCCCAGTCTTGCTCAGGTATCACTAACGCAGTCCCTTTCTTCGCTAGCACGGTCTTAGATATGCCGCGTGTTTGTAATATACTGGCCGGTTTTTGTTGCACTGTAGTGAAAATAGGAATGTAATATGAACACTCGTAGATTCTAAAAAACAAGTTTCATTTGTGTTGCTATTGCAGTGCTTTAGTCCGCAGAAGGTCTGTATCGTGGTTTTGCAACATAAACGTGAGTGGATAAGTTTCTTATTGGAATCAAGTCCCTGATTTTAAAGTAATCACATAGAATCGAACCATAATGCAGCGAGCAAAATGCTAGAACAACAGCGACTGTAGACCGCATGGTTTTTCCCCTGTTGTTGCAATTGTAAACCCAATCCAAAGCAGCCTATGCCGGCCAAGACAAGACAAATTTCACGCGTGAAACTCACCACCGAAACTTTTTGATTAGTTCATTTCCGCTTAACACGCGTAAACAAGAGTAGAAAAATATCTTCTAGTGTAAAATTTTGACTGACAAATTGTGTCGTGCTGGCTGAGGTGCATGGTTAAAACTGTTCATGGTTAAAAAATTCCCTGCAAAAACTGATGAGCTATCTGGTACCACGATTACTGCAAAAAGCCGGCACTTCCCTCATTCGCGCAGAAACTGTAACATTTTAATCAAAATTGTGTAGACGCAAGAAATTGTTGGGACACCAAATAATGTTCTGTGGCTCTACCTACAGCATGTGAAAATTGTTGGCCCATTATTTTGTACCCTCTTCAAGAACGTGAATTTACCATATAAGGAACTTCCAAACTGCGGGAATTACCTGAAAAATCACATAGTTTGACCAACAAAAAAGCCATCTTGGTGTTGAAAAGTAACTGATTTGCGTGATATTCATCAATTTTCAGCACCAGAGAATCTACAGCATTTTAGGTAAAGAGTTTCTTGGCGCCTCCTCTATTTGACTATCCCCTCTAAATACCTGGCCTGCATCCGCCTCTGGCCAGTAATATACACAAATGAATATATGCGTTTCGCTCTTGAGAACCTTAGAAAGTCACTTTCAATTTTAAAGGTGCAAGAAAACGATAAACTTAAAACCAAACGGCCAACGCAAAAAGCAAGCAGGAGCTAACTGTTTCCTGCAGTGGGTGCGAAGTTCACTGGGGTCGGCTTCATGGTGATCGTAATGAATAGCTACACTCTATTCAGACTACTTGTGGGAGCCCCAAAAGCGCGCTTGTTGGCTAATCAATCCAAAACTGATTCGTCTTCACAAGCCTACGGCGACGTTTTTTCATGTGAGTTGACTTCCGCCAACAACGCTGAATGCCTCTCTGTTCGACCGCCGCGCTTCGAGAAGCAGCACATCACCGAAAAAGAGTCTATGGGCCTTGCTGCAGCGAGCGTACTTGGCTCCGACAACGTCACGGTAAGTTTCTACAGAGTAAACTGTTACAGTATACACTTTAGAAGTAAACTGTTACAGTATACATACAATTGATTACACTACCACTAAGCTAACCCAACAATTCAAAAAACAGCTTCCAGCATTTTACCTGGCCAATGTCAGATATGCAGTGGTCATTGCGAAGCGTCTTTTGGGAGCTTCGTGATGTTTGCGGCAGATAGATTTTTCATTCTGAGTTAGTAAAAGTTTTTCCAGTCATTAAGTACGGCAATAGTTTCCAACATAAACGACGTGACATGATCCCTTTAGATTGATTTTGCGATTTCTTCAAATTGTGGGAATATTTTATTTTGTTGAGAACAACTGTCTTACTCATGCAAAAACTTTGAAACGTCGAAACAGCTATTAGTTATTTATTGATTTGGTTGGGTTTTCAATGCCCATGTGTATGTTGTTTGATTTGGTTTTAAACCGGAAACAGTTGCTGTGATGAGTTATTTTGCCATAGAAACGGTTACGGCTAGTTAGGTTACCACAAAATGCATTATCAAAGAGTGCTTTGTCTGGCTCCTTGTTTGAGCATTGCTGGTGATTATTTGGTTAAGCATATTTAAAATCCAGGGTTTTATAAGGATTAAGGAATCCACCAAGCACTGCGTTTATAAGACTTCTTGTCATAAGCACTGCAAGATGGTTTTAACGCTGGGGCCAATGAGCGTTCGTGCAGGGGACCAGAAGAAACTTAAGTGCCATACTATTTTATGTAATTAAACATTATATTTAATTTCATCAACCTTTTGCATTCTTATATGTAAATGGGTTTTCTAGGTGTTCTGGTACTTTGCTTTGCCTGGTATATTCTTGATGCCAAGAATGCTGTGACTTGTGGCAATAAACGATTTATGGAAAACACCGTGTCACAGCAGTTCCTGTGTCCACATTGCGCATTTCGTTGTGGCTAAAATGCGGTTTTGTTTCGATTGCGGCTTCTTTCGTGCTAAATGATCCAAATTGTGGCTTTTCTTGGCCCGAGGTTATCCAGAATTCTCAAAGCCACAATGGATTGTGGCCGACACGCAGTTAGTTGTGAGTTTGCAGCCGATGTTGGCCACGTTTTCTCCCCAGTCGAAAAGCCACTATTACTCAGTTCTCTGTAAACACAGTAAATATGTCTTTAAAGTCGGCCATAACAGGTCATAGTTGGAAGTGTTTTTATAAATCTGCATGTTTCAGGTTACTTTTAAACATCTGTGAGCCAATTGAAATACTGCAGAACAGAAAACAAAAATGCATGATCCAAAATTGTTCGATATTGCTGGTTTTGAGGCAAAACTTTTGGCATTAAAATGGACCACGACAAGCACTCCATAACGTTAATGTGGTTGTTTGTACAAGAACGGAAACGCAAGAGCGACTAGTCCTGAAATGTTGGCAAAACGTTAATTCGAAGTAAACATTTTCTTGTTTCAAGGTCTGTGCTCCCCTTCGGGCGCTCAATTGCGCTTCGATGTATCTAGTAACGGGATCCTGCTTCACCTCAAGTACTTTTGGCGGACACTGGTCGCCGATAACGAAACTTACAACAGGTAAATGCCTATTTTCTCGACGTATCTATAACTGCAGCAGTTGCAACAGGTGACAGATACAAATTCCGATGCGCATCTGCTGTGTTTCAAGACACTGCCTTCTAGCGATGTCAAAGTATATCTTATGAACGTATAAAACGTTTGCAAAATATAACCTTGTACTTGGTAGACCAGGCGTGTAGTAGCAATTTCAAATGTGCCGGAGCTCTGCTGGACTTTTTCGCTTATTTTGTAGGCAACGACCCATCATTCAAATTTAGAGGTGGCGGAGCGGAGCACCGGCAGCACTGCGCACCACTGGGTAGATCTGTAAACTTGCTCCAAAACGAAAAAAATTCTGATAGTTTTAAGTAAAATGGTCGACGGTCGACACTGTTGTCTGCTAATTTGAATTAAGCCATCATTTGTCGAGATGAAGGTTCAGCGAAAAGCCAATAAAACTACCGGCCAATTCGACGACATGCATTGTTTTAGAACTGTAAATTTTGGTCTGTAGCCTTTTAGTCATGTTCTCAAATCGTCGAAGAATAGTCACTCTATTAAATTTTGTTTTCACAAAACTTCGCATCGCCAAACTATTGATTACCCAAAGACCCTGCATGTACTCTGATACTTGCTCTTCTTAGGGTTTGTCACAATAGTGAATTTCCGTTGGTGGGTATAACGGCGTTGGTGGGTATAACGAATGGTACACACGCGGTTACGAACGGTACATGGTCTGTAGCCTTTTAGTCATGTTCTCAAATCGTCGAAGAATAGTCACTCTATTAAAGAATAGTCACTCTATATATAACGAACGGTACACACGCGGTTCTGCCATTGATTCGCCACCAGTGCAACATTCACTGCGAAAGTAGCCACGTGGCCCACGGCGTAAGCAAGCGGAGATGGGCACCGAAGACCACCCTTCACCCTCCGAGAGCAGTAGGAAAACGAGTATAACGAAATTGAACTTACCTGTGAAAG
>JGI24022J15233_10000036_pt1 | contig 40831 bp, 27 predicted proteins | sample Ectturendosymbi2_FD_15233 | JGI IMG/M metagenome (IMG submission 15233)
ATTGAAAGAAATCCTTTCTCAGCACAGAATCAGACACTTAAGATCTTACAGAGTATATATTTCGCCTACAAAGTAGGCATCATCAGCTCGTGTGTATATGTGTAATCCTGTGTATACATGTGTGTATATGTGTGTGTTTATGCAATAAACTACGTTTTGCGCTTTTCAAATGAACAGAAAACTGCCGATTCCTTAAAACAAATGCTCCAAAATCTACTCACACGTATGTATTTCATTGCAAGAAAACTTTAATGTTAGTGCACGATTATTTGTAAAGGATGGTAACTGCCAAATTTCCTTGCTTGGAGTAAAGTGTATGGGGCAAGTTACACTTACCCTACGGCCAACTGGTCCTGTGGGTCCAGCTTCGCCCATGGGACCGGGAGGTCCCTGGAAAATAAAGAATGAGGGTAAATAACAACATATAACAACCCTTGTTGTTGTTGATGATGAGAAAAACTTTGAATGAAAAGGCAAAAAATAAGATTTCAGTCAAGGGCACGTCCAAATCTACAGTATATCTTTATCAAGCAATTTAACCCACCGGTTCACCAGCATCTCCAGTGTCTCCTCGAGGTCCAACATCACCGTCAATGCCCTTTGAAACAAAAACAAATGATTAAAACAGAAAATGTAAACATCTAACAACCTACTATAACAAATGAAGACTTTCAGCAGATGCTACTCAAGAAAGGTTTACCAAATAAACTATAGGCACCGATTACCTTGTTTAACCCCACAAAAATATTAAACTATATAATAGTTAAGTCTTTTATCTGAATACAAAGAAATCATGGGAATTTCAACACCGCATGTGAACATCTCTACAATACAACATTTGGAGAGTACAGCAGTGTAGGAAATGCAATACTTACAGGAGAACCAGGAGGACCTGCAACTCCATTGTCGCCAGGGTATCCGATAGGACCCTAAAACAAAAAAATAGCAATCGCTTTTCCATAACTCTGACAAGCGAGTGTTACAAAACGTCAATTGTTCCTTTCCAGAGAACAGAAAAACAATCTCTGAGCAATAACAACTTACAGGATTTCCTTTCGGTCCGTCATCTCCTCTCGGTCCTCGCACTCCGGGTGGTCCTTGAGGCCCAACAAGACCAGATTCTCCTTTTTCACCTTGCTCGCCTTTGGCTCCCTGCAACAGCATAACCGCCAATTGTGTAAATAACCACCCACGAAATCTACGCCGGAAGCCGGGATAGGTCAGTGAAGAATGTAAAACATTTTGAACTTTTAAACCTTTCCACAGTGTGCCATTTTGAAGTACTTTGCTAAAATACCTGATGCGCATTTGATCAATTTTACTGTACATGTGCACTAAACTCCGTATGAAAAAAACAGCATTGCAACTTCATCGCAATCTTTCAGAGTGAGAAGCACAAGTACACAGCTTCGACGTACCTTTCTGAAACTACAGTGTTGATATGAATTTAGGTCCAGACGAGCCGAAGAATGACAGAAAAAATACACCACACAAGATTAAAACATCAGTATCTACGCTAGCCACCACTGTTCCCAAATCTTGTTTAAGTGTAATAAAATTTTAAATAATCCAAAGTTAGAAATTTACTGCTAATGTAAGTTTATTGTCAAGCGAGTCATGTATGAAAACTGACATGGCACCAGGTTAAGCTAGGTACAGCAACAATTTAACTGCCTTATATACAGAAAACGAATTAAGGGTGCGCTGTTAAAAATTTATTAGAAGCACTTGAACAGAAAGATGAAAGAAAGTCTAAAATATTTCACCGCTATAAGATTTATGAGCTTTTTTTCTGAAAACATTTAGTGCGAAATACCACAGTAAGCATGCTGTGCAACGGCCCATCAACTAAGCATAAAAATATAAGTCAATTCTAATCCTAGATGTTTACATTCAAACCTTACCGAAGGTCCAGTGTCGCCGGCACTTCCAGGTGCTCCAGGTAGGCCAGGCTCACCCTATGCACAAAAAGCATGAAAATTAGATGTCAAAAATTCTCATGCAGAAATGCGTAGAAGTTGTCAAGAGGGAAGAAACTTTCCCTTAATTTTTCAGCTTGAGGCGATAATATTAAAACTTTTACGAATAAGGAAAAAATTCACAGCGCTTTTCCCAAAGCCTTAGTAAGTTGTATTTCTAAGTGTACTTCCAGTCATCCTGCCTAAACCATGATTAAGAACATAATGATAAAACAGGATTGAAGACAGATCTGAAGGAACATCCGGGCACAGGTACAGCCGTGGTACAAAGGAATTCAGGCAGCGAAAGTGCAAGTGAGAAAACTTTCTAATGTGAAAAAAAATTGACCAGTGTTTTAAAGGACCATGTGTTTTCGACAAAAATGACAGCTTTTTTCACAACTGTACCTAATCAGGGTAAAAACATAGAACCAGGAAATGTCTGCTACACTTAAGCAAGCGATGCACGTCCTTGATTATATCATTTTATTGTGTCGAGTTTATTCAAAGCTAGACAACTATTGTGGAAGAAACAAACAGTTTTAATAACCAAATTTCGCGCTTAGTTAACAAAACTCAGGGTTACCGCTTTATAACCTACTATGATCTAACTCGTTTTCCACTGACAGCTCTATCACATCTCTTGATATTGCATTTCACACAAAGATCAGTATTTTTCGTGCATAAGTCGACAACTTTAAAATGGCATATCATTTGTTGCCAAACAATTTTAACTGACTACAAACCTTTTCGCCAACGTCTCCAGGTTGTCCAAGTGATCCTGGAGGTCCTTGTGGTCCCTGCGCAATATTTTAAGGCAACACAATTTATTACAATTTACGTGTCAACTAAACTGAGCTTAAACGAAAAACTTATTAAAACTACGCACTTTCACCAACTTAGAAAAAATATGATCAAACACACCAAGAAAGCAGCAGAACTGACAAAAATATAGATGGAAGTATGAAGTTGCCCAAACGAGATAAAAAGTGTCGAAGCTTGTCAAGAAATTCAGCGTGAATGAAATTCATTCACAGTAACTATTAAAAAAGCAGCATGTAACATTTAAATAAACTTAGCCCTTTATTCATGTCAGACTCTCAAACGATAATTCCAACCATTAATTTGGTACAACGAAGTAAGACCAGCAAAGCTTGGCACTTACGTCGGCTCCTTGTGACCCAGGAGGCCCTCGTTGACCGGGAGGTCCAGGTGGTCCCTACAAAAAAATAATCTTACCGGTAAAGCGGAGAAAAAATCCAATGATTGTGCACAAAGTACGTTATAAGCTATAAAAACATAAACAGGCACCTTGGCGTCAGTATGAATGGTAGCAAAGAACAATAGTTTTAGTTCACCTTGAATTTCTCGAATAACTCACCAACGGTCCTGTGTCTCCACTGTCACCTTTAATTCCAGCTGGTCCAGGCAAACCCTAAGAGCAAAAAGAAGCTTAAGTGATAAAAAAAACTAATTAACAAAATACATACGCATCACTTTTCAGTCAAACCCGCACTTTTTTCGAGTTCCGCATGCTAGTACTTATACCCCACTAATATAAAGCTACAATAGCGAGCAAACACATTTTTCTTGAAAACCAGGAATAACTTCTATGCTCAGCCAACAGTTGACATTAAAGATTGTATAATGATTGCATATTGAAAAGAAACTTTAGCTCTGAAAAAAGGTAGAATGACCACTGCGTTACCATTCGTTACAGGTTTATTATACAAGAAGCACATTTCCTTGCTTATGACTGAAGCTCCCGTAAACGTACTGTAGTTAGTAATGGCAGAACCGTAGGGAACAACACTGACTGAGCACCGACGTTTAAACCAACCTATAGCACAATCTACAAAAAGTCAGGCCTGAAAACGACATAAATGCAGAGAAAATGTTTGCAAGGACTAAACCACTATGCATACCTGCAATCCTCTTGGTCCAGGTGGGCCATTGAACCCGCGGGCACCTTCGTCACCTTTTTCTCCTATCAGACCTTGCTGACCACGAGGACCTGATTCCCCGTTCTCACCCTAAAAAAAAGAGCAAAATTGTGGTAGGTTTTAAAGATCCACTGGAATAACTTGGCGATATTGCGATAATCTTCAAGTATAAATGTTATGCTTGACGCTAACTTACAGACGGTCCAGGTTGACCGACAGGTCCTTGTTCCCCGGGTGGTCCTGGAGGACCGTGTTCTCCCTTCTGTCCTTTTAGGCCGGCAGAGCCAGGTGGTCCACCTTCACCCTGACAGCAAAAAATGAAGTCTTGTAAAGGAAAAACGTGCCATGCTGAGAAGATAATTTAAATTGAAACTAAGCCGCGTAAAAATGGTCAAAAGTGTTGCAAAGCATCTTTGCTTAAATCTTTCTTGTCCATCTAGCGCCGTCGACACGTGTTTTTAAGGGTGGAAATGTCAGAAGTGAATCAAAACTTTCTGTGGCTTCTACGCATTTTTACCGCGAAGTTGTTGACCATGTGTTGTTTCACGCTAACACCTTCACTTCAGCCCTTAAAACAAAACGGCCTTCATATTTTGAACGTGAGCAAAGTACGCAAATCAGACGAAGTGTCAGGCTTGATATTTGCAGGTACAGCACAGAGCAAAATACTTAATTGCCAGATGTCTTATTTGAATGCGTCCACACGTCACCTACTAATACATAACATGTTTTAAAACCATTAACACTTCACCTTATCACCATCTTCTCCACGAGGTCCTGCGTTTCCTCTTGGCCCAGGTAGGCCAACGGGGCCCTGAAGCCCATCTCTTCCAGCAGGACCAACAGTTCCAGGTTCTCCCTAAATACAGTAGATGAGTAGATGTTATTGTTACTGAGCTCGTGTAAAGCAGTCACTATTGTGCATTGAAGCGGCTACAAATCGAGATTGAATTGAAAGCTACGATGTCCATGCCATACTGCTGGACTTAAACAACTAATTAGGTTGGTCAATGAGGAACGTGCTATGTTGGTCCTCAGCAATGAACGGAACATCAAAAAATAATCAACATTGACATGTATTTTCTCGCACTGGATGATAACGTGGTGAAGAGCAGTCACAGGCCACGCAATGTTTTGTAAATAATCGTAATCTCAAGTAATAATTATGCTCTCCTCCAATCAATTCCCCCACAAACTGAATTATATCGCAAAAATGTCCAGCCGAAATAAACCTTCAAAACTCCTTGCGGTGGATATTCGGCTAGCTTTAAACGTTTTGTGAAGTTACATTTTAAAATTTAGAAATATAGTGCAATTCTAAGCAACAATGGACTATACTACGGGTCTCTACCTAATATTAATAAAGCAACCAACAATAAAGCAACTTACAGGATTTCCTTTTTCGCCAACAGGTCCAGGAGATCCAACAGGACCAGGTCGACCCTGCGACGCAAAAAAATTGAAAGATTCAAACATAAAGTGCTATTATGTTGTGACGAGCAGTAGGCATTACACATTTAATAAGAATCGTTACAATTGAAAACAGCGTTTTTCAAGGCAAACTGACCAAAGGAAGCATGTAATTGTTTCTAAAAACACACATTCCGTCGACATTTTCGTGGAATCTAGATGTAACAACAAAAAACACACGGGTTTTACCACTCAAAACCATACTTACAGCCGGACCCATCTGGCCAGAGGGGCCTGGAGGACCTTTCAAACCCGTTGACCCCTGAAAATGCAAAAATATGAACAATTAGAGAAAGAACTGTCTACCCGGCATCATGGCCTGTCAATAGGTTACTCACCAGCGGTCCTGGAGGCCCAGGCGGTCCTTCGTTTCCTTTCAAACCTTGTGGTCCCTGTTAGTAAATACAAACAACTAGATTATATTGTATATATAACGTCTTCATTCCCACGCGCAACACAGCACGCGTGGCAGTAACAAGAAACACATAAATACATGAAAGAAACGTGGCGGTAGTAGAAAAGCATGCGCTTGATGGCGCTAACACGATTACTTTGATGAAACACAAGCGTAGAGATGTGATACTAGTGAAGAGCACGCGCATGGGTGGCGCCAACTATCTTTCAAGCAACAAGAAAAAAGAAAAGCAAATTGGAAAGAATGAAAATACAAACGACTTATATTAGGCGCGTGCTTACTGATAAAAAAAGCTTTGAGCAGGCTTGATATTATTCAGTGGAATTTCGATAACCTTTGAAGCTTGATCATCTTATGCGCATAAATTTTATTGCAAAAACATTAAACATACCCGTTCTCCTTGATCACCTCGTTTTCCTGGATAGCCTTGGACACCGGGCGGCCCTATTTTGCCAGGAGGACCTCGAGGTCCAGCGTCACCCTGAAAGTGTATAGAAACTTACATCACTATTGTCAAACAGCGATAAATGACATGCTTCAACGATTTTCTAAAAACGCGTTTAAAAAATTTAATTAACTGCAAACTTTAGGCCCAATTCATACTCAATTACGGAAATTGACAAGATACATTTATAACAAAATCGATTTTGAAGCAGAACTTGTACCTTTGCACCCTCTTTTCCAGCAGGACCAGGCAATCCGGCAAGACCTGGTTCACCCTAAAAAAATATGAAACTTATGCAATAAACTGAAGATTTTATTATTAAAACCGTGAGCACAGAAAAAGAGATACTAAAAATTAAATAAAAAGAAAATTCAAATCCTACAGCACGTTGCTCAGTTGCCAATTATGGCAGAGACGAGTGCTTTTCAACCTTTAATCAGACCGTTCGCACTCTTTTCCACAAAGTTTCATTCGCAAAAACAAGTAGAGGTGTTGAAAAATAGACGTAAAATCAGACACGTCTCTAAGAAACACTGTAGAAATTTAGTTTAACTGACTAAAATAACGAATACCAAACTGTGAACCGTAAGTATGAAAATATGTTAAAAATATCAGCATTTATTGATTCAAAACATCCAATGAAGACTTGGCTGTTGCTGAAAATTTCTTGAAATTTCAGACCATATAGATCGGCACATGTCTTGTTGCAACGTTGCCCACATTAGGTCATCTTGTATCCCTCTAAGAAGACCCCTGGTCTTGATATCAACCAGGGCACTCAGCCCTTTTTCGGTCAATTTGGTGGTTGGATTTTGCACAAGATCTTCGAACGGTTGGATTACCAGGTCTTTGTTAGGGCCACCGAGGGAGAGCTCTTACACAGAATTCAGAGTGTTTTCCACTGCTAAGAAATGCTTATTGACATTGGTCATCGTTTAGATTTGTGCCCAAAAGCCCCAGTGGAAGCCGAAAGGATTTAAGTTCCACACTTTGTTAAAATTCTGTTGCCTTCTGACTGGGAAAGTCAGCTTCAAAACATAACCAATGAGAGTGTGCATGCGGGAGCTGGAAATTTACATGATTACTTGCTTGATCCAGATTGTGTTTTGTTGCTTCCTACATACACGTGAACATGAAAGTCTATAGCAGTGCTTTTCAACCTCTGAGACGATACGCACTGGTGCAGATGAGAAAATCCTGTGGTGTGAATTATATCCAAGCTGCGAGTGAGAATCGCCAAAGTAGTATTAGCATTAGAAAGCAAAGCGCCTGAGGCACTTTCGATAACAGTTTTTTTCGGCGAAAACATTCTTATGTGCAGCGCGACCCTCAATGGTCATTTGCTCATCACCACGTTGCCTGAAGCCAGCCATTCAATAATTAGTGTCCGTTGTGCTTTTCCGCTTTTGTGTGAGGCCAACCTTATGGTCACAGTTTGCGAATACAATTCGCGTGCTTTCTCTAACTGTTGCTTTAGCTTTCCACAATTTCATCCACACGCCTTTGCTTGCAATTTTCAGGGCTGAAAATGCGAAAAATACGTGAAATCCATTTCCTAGCAAAACAATTTGCTGTTTGATTCGACTGCGTCATCTTTGTGGAGACTTGTTATTGGAACATCTGCAGAAAAGAGAAAAAAGAAAAGGCACACAGACAATAAACACCCAGAAAACAAAAACAAGTTGGTTTCACTCTTCAAACGGCAAACATGACAATATGTTGAACAGCAGCGACAATTCCAGCAATTGGCAGTGGCACCCCTTTATCATTATCTCGTTTTATCATCACTAAAAAGTTGCTCATGTTCTTACGTCAGCGTGGAAGCCATTTACTCTGGCAGAATGCGTTGTAAACCCTGCCAGGAGATAGCTTGGGAAATTCATGGATGACCCAGGGCTGCGACGGAACTGCAAAAGCTAGTCTTGTCCGATAATTCCATGCAATGAAAATGTACGATAATTGCTGCACCACTGAAAAAATACTTCTAGCGAAGGGTCATCCATGAATTTCCCAAGCTATCTCCAGGCAGGGTTTGCAACGCTTTCTGCCAGAGTAAATGGCTTCCACGCTAACGCAAGGACATGAGCAACTTTTAGTGATGACAATTTGATATCTTGATAAAAGGGTGCCACTGCCAATTGCTGGAATTGTCGCTGGCGTTCAACAAATTGTCATGTTTGCCGTTTGAAGAATGACACCATCTTGCTTCTGTGTTCTGCGTGTTCATTGTCTGTGTGCCTTTTCATTTTCTCTTTTCCACAGATGGTCCAATAGCAAGTCTCCACAAAGATGACGCAGTGGAATCAAACAGCAAATTGTTTTGCTAGGAGATGGATTTCACGCATTATTTCGCATTTTCAGTCCTGAAAATTGCAAACAAAGGTGTGTCGATGAAATTGTGAAAAACTAAAGCGCACATCAATTGCAGTCTCAAACACAAGCTGTGACCACAAGGCTGGTCTCACACAAAAGTGGAAAAGCGCAACCTGACGCTAATTACCAACTGCTAGCTTCAGGTAACATGGTGATGAGCAAATGACCATAGAGGGTCGCGCTGCATTTTTTGATTTTGACCAGCCTGTGGTTCGGTGCTGGTAAATCTGGATTTCGACTCACGGCCCGGTCTTACCAAGACCTTGTAAATTAGTGCTGTAGCCTTCTTGCCAGGCGCACGGTGTGCAGACGAGCTGCAGGGACTATTCGGAATGCGAAACAAACCGAGTCAAATGATACCAGACCTTGCACAAACTCAGCTGTGGTGCTACAAGAACCCTTTAGATACAAGCGCCATCAGAACACCATATAAAATCAAAAAGAGATCCATTTTTGATATGAAATCAAAAATGTATTATTTCTTCCGCAGCAAACCTTTAGCTTTCAATGCTCAACGATGCGCAGAGAGCATTCGTTCAAACTTAACTTTACAGAAATGTTTGAAATGTACCGAATCAAGAAAATACTTGAAAGCATAAATGTTTTCGCCGAAAAGACATGTTATCGAAAGTTCCTCAGGCGCTTTGCTTTCTTAATCTTTCTAACGCTGATACTAATTTGGCGATTCTCACTCGCAACGTATGTGTCATTTGCACCACAGAGTTTTCTCATCCGCACCAGTGCGTACCGTCTCACAGGTTGAAAAGCGCTGGCATAGACCAAGGAACACCAAAAGCTTGTCTTGCGCTCGGTTTTCTTTGTTTTAGTTTAAAAACTCGTTTGTTGACATAAACGTATCGCAAGCAATGCATGTTTATATTTAATGTTCTTTTCACACTTTCAAACAATTTGTCTGCGCTGCACTACAAAGAAAAGTTACTCACCGGTGGTCCGGGGTGGCCGATCTCGCCTGCGGGTCCTGTGTCGCCAGCTGGTCCCTAAAATCATAAAATGCCATGATAAACAGAAATTAATCAGGCAGGATTGTTGGACAAATAGCGTGATGTTGTGCGACGTACCTGAGGCCCAACTACTCCCGCAGGTCCAGGTGGTCCAGTTTTCCCTTGAAAACCCTAAAAATGCAAACTTTATGTCAACAAAGCAAATTTCCCGTCAGGGCAAAAAGCTTAGACACAAGCATAGTTTTTACTTTGAAGATACGTGCAACCTTCATGATGTACAAGTCTCCACAAAGTTGATTTTCAAAAAATTGTTGAACGATCGTGCGAGTGACCAACAGACGAAAAGCTTTGTTAACGTTTTTTTGCTAATTTTGACCCGAATTCGATCAAAATTTTGTTTTCGCTTAAAACGAACTACTATCCGAAATAATGCGATTAGCTAAATGAATGCCAAGATTTTTAAAATGGTACTCATACAAATCAGGATTTTCATTGTGTGCTGTTTTTTTACCAGATGACGTCAGAACGTCAGAATAGGTGATAAGAGGCACGATGCCAATATTCCAAGGAACATGGTTTTGTTTTTGTTTTACGCGAGCCTTTCTTTTAACAATGTTGCTCACAACCAAAGGCAAGTAATAATTCGTCCACTGCCGTTTTTCAACCGAAAAGGCTTGACTACATTTTAAGTCAAGTAATGGCAGGCGGTGGACGTGGTCAGCACGTCAGGTTTTTACACACGCTCATGTACAAAAATATTTGCACTCTGGAAGCAAAAGAAGGGAAAACATATGCATGGACGCTGGGTGAAACCTGGCGCAAGCTTATCAATCAGTGTAAAACAAACTTAAACTTACAATTTCACCCCTGCTCCCGGGATGTCCGGGCAAACCATCTTTTCCTGCCGGACCCTGTAAAATACAAAAATCAATGTCTTTTTCTGTGCCATGCAAAGCTTGCTCGGCAACTCCCTCTTGAGCTACATTACTAAAGATCTTTACAGTGGATAAAATTCAGCGAAACTTGAATTTTGCGAAACTTTCAAACGGCATATAGCTTTAGATTAAACTTCAACGTTTTGCTAAAATGAAAAGTATTTCACTTACGGGTGGCCCTTTCGGCCCTGGAAATCCAACGCTTCCTTGCGGTCCAGGTGGCCCCTGTTGCAAATGAAGAAGAAAGAATGTACCAACCATTTTACGTCGCATGTCTCAAACGCATGAACAGTTTCATGATTTAAGTTTTTGATAGTGATTTAAAAGCAAGAAATCACTGAGACCTACCCTTTCACCAATTGGTCCCTCTGGTCCGTCTTGTCCTCTGTCTCCCTGAAAACCAAAAATCATTAAAGCTTACGATCATCAAAAGCCTTCAAAACAATATCGTCCGTGATTAAACCCAGATTGTATTTGGTTTGTCCCAACAATAGCTAAGCGTGTTTTTTGATTTTTATCAGGCCACGCCATCCATGCCATTGGTTTCAAATTGTTTTTTAAATACAAAGAGACACATTTAATGCTTCATCAATTTTTCTTTCCTGACACCCGTTCATTCACCTTTGGTCCGTTCTGCCCTCTTGGTCCTCTGCCGCCTCGTTTTCCCCTTGGGCCCTGTCGAAAATCAACAAGTTACTTTTCGGAAAAGAAATGACGGAAAGTTGATTTGGGCCAAACTGCCTGAAGATAGTGAGAAAATAACAATCCCAACCAGGAAACGTTTAATTACAGAAAGTTAAAATGCGACACAGATTCTTTCATTCTTACAACAGCAGAACACTTTAGAAATAGTGGAAAGAGTACTTTGTTTGAGTTACATAAAGGCAATAGGTTTTTGATACAGACCTTTGGCCCGCGTTGTCCTTGCGGTCCTCGTTTACCATCTCGACCCTGCAAATATAAAACTAGTCGTTGTTGATGCAGAAAAGAACTTTATGTAATTTTATGTACATGTTAGTTTTGCTCAAATCAGTAACAATATTCCTTATTTTTGAAATGTAATTCAAATATTAGTAAAAGCAATAAGAAAAATTGAATAAATGCGGTTCACAGCATCTAATCTATCCATTCTTTTTATAAAGCAACCATGTTTCCTCCAACTCTTTGAGAAGTGGCAAACACTCGCGTTTAGTAACTGTTTTTGCATGCAGCCAGGCCCATATTTTCTTGAATCAAGCAGTTTTATCTACAACCAAAACCTAAACGTTTTGGGTCCACAAAAAACTTTCTGCGCTTGCACAGTCTAAGGCGACTTGTGCAGGGTTTGTTAGAGCGATGCGTATGAAACGAACACCACCCAACCGTCAACGGCAGTCGGTAAATCGACCTCTATGAATTAGCAGCGCAGTGTTGGTTTGTATCAGCAGCCCATTTTTCGTTTATTCACATATTTGAACAGTGTCAGCATTCGTGGTCCTGAGCGAAAACCAATTTAATTGTGGAAGGAGCAACCCGACTGGGCGTAGATGACTTCTAAAACAAGAAAACTAAATCTATTCCCCTCTACACAAGTCTATTAGAACCACTAGATAGCTAAAAATAATTGCACCGCATTGTAGCGCGAAGGCAATGTTGTATAAAAGTTTTCTGAAACACAACTATGTGAAAGAAACTTTGCTGATAAGCACCGAGCATTCTAATCCAACAGCTTTCTCGAACCAGCCGCATACTTTCTATAGCGCCACCCCTATTCTTATAAACATCTGTCTTTTGCATATGACTAAAAACTTCCCACATTTGAAAGTGAGACCTATAAAATGTTTCACGTCTAAACGTAATGAAACTCGCGAATTATTTTTCTAAAACGCAGCCAACACGAGAAGATGCTGTGAAAACGGTCTGCGTTTTTTCACATTTTTCTCAAGTATTTGCATTCGTTAAAACGAACGTTTAAGACTGAACGCGCTCTAAGAATGAACGCACAAATAAAAACTTTCATTACTTGAGCGTAATACAAAATATATACAAGACATCAGTATGAAACTGAAGTAAAACAAATAGAAACAGCACTAAGATTCAACTGTGCAAAAACATCTGGTGATCCACATTATCCCCGCCCAAGCAACAGCATCCAATCTCTACCTGGCATCTCTTCCTGCGCTGAATCGCGATATTCCTACGGTGAAAGTAGTTAAAGCCACACAGATCGCGAACTGCTAGGCGCGCCAACTACCGGCAACGCCATTTCATGCACGTTAGTATCATGCAAATTAGCAAAATCACCATTTCCGTTGGATCTTACCCTTCTTCCTTTAGCGCCAGAGTTTCCTAGCCTGCCTGCAGGACCGCGGGAACCCTTAAAGCAATAGCAAAGTTAGAAACAGGTGTACGTACCCTTTCACCCTTAGACCCAGCGCGTCCTGGGCTTCCTGGAGGACCTAGATTTCCCTGCAAGAGTCAATGTTAAGAATTGAGCGAAAGCGAAAGAAACAAAACGGCAAGTAATTGAAAGAAATGCAAACAAGTGGTGAAGCGCGCAAACACGCGATATATTGAACTTTGTTTGGGTACGTATAACCAAAAAATTAGAGCATTTAATTCACATGAAGTACATATTTAAAATAGACAGGATGAATTAACTGAAAAAAATTTTCAGCTTGTCCAATAGCAAATCACTGTGCAGATAAAACAAACCTTCTGACCAACTCTTCCCGCATAACCAGGTAAACCAGGAACTCCCATTTTGCCCTGAACAAAAGTACAGAAGGTTACTTTCAGGTTAAGCACTTCATACATGGCTTTATTATAACTCTGGCACAGTCAAGCATATTCGCATTGAAAGGCGACTTGACGTGTGCTTTGCGAGTGCATGGTACGTCAAGTGCTTTGACACCAACGTGACGTTTGGCGAATTGAAAACGACGGCAGACAGCTACGCAAGGCAAGCTTTTTAAACTTGTTATGAAGAAAACAAAAATCACAACTAAAACATCATGATGAAGCCGAGGTACCTTCTCTCCGGTGGGACCAGGTGGTCCAGGTTCTCCTCTGGGTCCTTCTCTCCCCTAAAAACGTAAACGGTGTAAATTCAGTATATTTGATACTCAGCAAATGTCAGTCTGCTACTTGAGTTTACATACTGTAGCAATTTTCAATCTGTTAATTTCTTAACGCATTAGTTACATTCACTATTGTTGCAATAGTAGCAGGCAGGCAATCGACCGATTGTCTGAGATATTCATGTCAACTTAAGTTCAGGAACAGTAAATTTACCAATTCTTAGCAAATAGCCACTCAACAGCATAGCGTTTTACCTTTGATCCCTCGGGTCCGTCTTCACCACGTGGTCCAGGCAGACCAACTACACCCTGAAAAGTATAAACTCAGAGCGAAGAGTTGGAAATTGGCGTAAGATGACTACGTCGAAATACGTAAGATTATTGTGCAACAAAAATTTTTTGACAGATATGGAATTTCAGTGGAAGAAAAAATGTAAATGTTTGCTAAAACTATACCTGATCTCCCTTCGGTCCCATTCCTCCTTTGAAACCAGGCAAACCATCCAGGCCCTGAAGTTAATGCATTTAAAACATAAATTAGTACTGTACGAGCTGCACTGAAACAAATCAAGAAAAACTCGACCTAAAAACCGTAACTAAATGCTGAGTTAAAATGTGCAAAACTCGAGCGTCGCAGAGCGTTAAAAATTTGAGGGCTTTCAGTGCCAATTGTTCGTTCAAGCTGGAGCCTACAAATTTTCTGTGTTTGAAAACACGTATTTTTGTACACATATCTTGTCTAGAAATTTGTCAAATTTCTCTCATCTTGTCTAAAAATTATCCAACTTTATCTAATCTGGTCCAAAGGTGTCTCATGGCTGCAGCTTGAACAATGTCGTGGATCATTCAGAGGAGCTTCTTACAACGAACATAAAAAACCGCAGCGGATTGGTTTTTCCTGAGAGCGCCCAACATTCATTAACATCTGATCACACGTGTCCGCCACCTCTTTTAACCAACCACAGTCATAAACCAGACAACTTTCTCATTTCCAAAGAAAAACACACCGAAACCGAAGAATGCGTTGAAGAGCCTCTCAAGTGGAACCGCACCGTCTCACACCTTAACTGTTTTCTTTTAATGTGATGAATGGAATGCTGTAGACCTGCCTCAAGTGTGAGGCAGACTAATCAAGGAATTACTTACATTTTACACTGTAGGCGCAAAACTTAGTTGCAACAATTTCTTCAGCCAGCGGAAATACAAAGAATAGAAAAAAAACATGCATCCATAAAAACAATGTGTTACCTTTTCCCCTTTGTTGCCTTTTACTCCACGAACGCCGTTTTCTCCCTAGTATAAAGGAAAAGCACGTAAAGCAGGAAAACGCAGACCCTCGTTGCTTAAAAATCAACTTATTCTCCGCATTCCAAGGGATATTGAAAAATAAACATAAGTTTTCACTTTCAGGGTCTCTTGCTAAATACACAATAAATTAAATGTCTGTGTTCAGTGTTTCAATTCAGCGAATGGTGGGTAACGAAAGCCTGTTCTTTGATGAATGCTTTCAAAGACTTTTCTTACCTTGACACCACGAGGTCCACCGTAGCCTTGAGGGCCTTGCGGTCCGGGTGGTCCCTTAAAAAAGAAATAGTCGTTAATTCATTTATGATATGTCACACCAAGACAAGCAGTTGACTTAATTAGTTTCTGAACGATCTGCCGGAACACCAAGATCATACCACCGTACTTCTGTGTATAGTTTGCAAAAACGTCTTTGGAAACAATTCATTTCAGTTAAGAATGAGAGGAACCTTTCCTCTTTGAAAATGGTTACAATGAGCAACTCTAACATAATTTTTTTTCAAATTGCTAATAAAGTTGGTAACAGTGAAACAAACACACTTGTCACATCTCATGAAGTAAACCACATTTACCATTGAACCTTTACTTCCTGTTGCACCTTCATTTCCGGGATGTCCTGGTAGACCATCTGCACCAGGAACACCGGGCAAACCAGTTTTTCCTGTAGGACCTTTAGGACCCGGTGATCCCATCGGACCTTGCGGACCAGGGATGCCCTACGCATGTTGCAAATCAGGAATTAGGTGACTTTCTTTATGACGCCGCCTGCCGCTCATAGATAACGCAACTGTCGTAAGTTCGGTCGTTGGCGCAGTTCACGTGTACATATTTCTACATAACTGTTTTTTATAGTATAGGCGATTGCCATTTCTGTTACGCTACCGACGATGCTCCACGAGCGTAGCAGGTTATCGGAAGTAGCGTTTTACAGCGGACAAGCTCAGTTTACCACATTTCAGAATGATTGTTTCCTAATCTGCTGTGCGCAATAGCTCAGCGTGCTTGTCACTCGTTTGGCGTTCAAATGATCTGTTACTCTAAATTATAAACCTGTGATTTTTGATTTGGCTCAATTTTCAGGCAATTCGTAATGGTAGACAAAAGTCTGGAGTGAAATTTATTAACATATAGGAATTTGTCGTTCAGAAATCAGATCGGAAAATAAATTTTCGTGAACGAGTAATGTGCAAAAGCAAAATCATTTCGATCTGCTCCAGATAAAATTTGTTAGCAGCAGTTTAAATAACGGAACCTCAACCGCATGTTACGAACAAACACTGGTTAATGCAAGACTTCTAAAAATGACAGCTAACAAGGAAATCAGCAGACGAGGCCTTAAAATCACGTACTTGTGGACCAGCTGTGCCTTGCTGACCAGAAGGTCCTGGCTCTCCTTGTGGACCCTGAAAAAGTAAAAGATTCGATCTACTTTACGAGTCAAAGAACACATGTACAGTAGGTGGAAAAGTTGAGGTTCAGTGCTGTGCTTTAGACGGCAGTACGAAAGCACGGAAGTCGCTGCAGCTTGTTGCAAACTTCAACATCTTGAAGATTGATGAGATAATGATTAACAAAATTGTCTGACAACGACACGGAAAAGTAAATTCTTGCGGTCGTGAACCTTTTGGAAATGTTTTACAGACTATAGTCAGTGAGATGTCATAGAATGCATCTTAAATTTCACAACCAGGAAATCATTTGCGCTGAAAAAACACTCAAAGTTTCTCTGCGAATGCCCGGTCTTTAACGTCTTTACTTCTGAAATACCAGTTTTATTTTTTCATGAAGTCAACCAACAAGAGACTGACCCGCAGAAGGACTCGGCACGAATCAACTCACCAGATTTCCTTTTGATCCTTGTTGGCCAGGAACACCGCGAGGTCCCTAAAAAAAGAATTGGTTGCCGATTAAATGTGTGACACGAAAGTAATCCTTTATCAACAGCAAGCATGCATAGGATCTACATACCGGTGGACCTTGGGAGCCTTGCGGACCCTTCGGGCCAGTTTCTCCTCTGGGACCCTGCAAGTGAAGATCGGTAAAGTGAAGTTTGAAACGAATATGGATACGCTAAAGTGAAGTTTGGAGAATACGGATACGCCGTCGTTGTTTTAGTCACTTAAAAGCGTTATTTGCTGGTAATACAGAACAGCTGAAAACAATAGTTATATTGAATAGCACAAATTGAACTAATGAAACTTGCCTGAGCTCCAGGAAGGCCTCTGGGTCCACTGTCACCGGTCTCACCCTTAACAACATGAGATGAGTGAATGTTGTTGGAAAACAAATGCTTTCAAAATTGTACAAACATCTCTAAGAAAATACCCAAAGAATCTAGCTAGCCGTTATTAATTTTTTTCTCAAAACGCTACTTACCCTTTCACCATCTGCACCAGGAGGACCTATCGGCCCCGATGGTCCAGTTTCGCCCTGTAAAAAGTATTTGAGGTCACAGTGCTTAAACCCAAACAAACAGAACAATTTCATCAAAACTACAAAAGATTGAACACCTGCCCATGTAACAGGTCAAGTGCAAACGGGCAGTGATATTTTACTAAATGCTAAACGCACCTGATGGCCTTTCGGACCAGGTAATCCAGGCATACCGTCGAAGCCTCTGTCACCCTGCAAGCAAGCAATTGTTCATTTCAGTCAAAAGGGACTAGTGACGCTTCGCAGCTCTACAACCGAGCACGGATTGCTTTGATTCTGATAGACGAGCGTCCCATTCGTAAGTGGGTGTAGGACGGAGTATGAAACAAAATTCGGTTGTGGGAAAGCAAAACAGGCTACTCCCATGTGGTTTTGCGCCACAGTCATTATCACTGAACTGCTAATGTACTTGTCCAAACACAATCACTGGCCAATAATCCACAGTCTGTTTCTCTTGATTTTTTCAAAAACCACGGTCTACAACAAAAGTGTGTTCAACTAAAACGATTACAGCAGGGAAACTTAGCAATTCACAACCAACAATAAAGTCCACAGAAAGTCGCAAAATGTTCATGTAGCCTTTCATTTCAAAGGTGCAAATTCCGTTGGATCAACAAAAGACAAATACCAAACACGAGATCTAGTATTCCCAAGCTACGGAAACACTGCATGAAACAGGTGTGACCTGGCGCTTAATCACAGCGCATAATCACCAACTTTACATTGCTGCCTTGAAAAATTATCAGTCAAACTCTAAATACTACTTGAAAACTTTCCTGGAGTGTGTGCAGGCAGTGTAACACGATCGTATATCATCAGCCAAGCTATAGAAAATAATATGAACAACATCCCCAACAAAGCAAAATATTATTCCAAGGGTATTCAAACCTTTGATCCAACTGGCCCAGGTTCTCCTCTTAGTCCATCATCACCAGGCCTTCCCTGCGCAACAACGATAGTATTGATCAGACATGCTGAATAAACAACTTCTGTAAAAGCCAAGATCCGCTCAGAAAAAAAAAAACTTACTTCATTCATAGTAAACGCAAATACTGAAACTCTGCAAAGGATTATTTTTTCTCACTGAACACGATTCACGTTTGTCAACACACGTTACCGCAGAAGCATATCGACTTATCTTGAACTAACAGAGGCACAAGCGACTAGTAAGTTGTACACTAGCATAATGCTCCCAAACATCAGGTTTATATGACAAGTAACTAGGGGAACATGGAAAATCTTACACCACTTACCGTTTTCCCAGGAACACCATCCAAGCCAGGTGGTCCTCGAGGGCCTTGCAAACCCTTAACACACAAACTTTAGTTAGGAACTGGCAATTAGCAACTGCACGAGCTTTGTGAGTCTCAAAAATAAGCCTTGACACGCACTGAAGGGATCAATAAAGGCATACATCAGGAGCATTTCCTTATCGTCACTTTGACGTGTCAACAGTTGTAAGTCACGCAGAAAAAAAACAAAACTGACCAATGGTCCAGGCTCTCCAGACTCTCCTTTCAGGCCTGCCGGGCCCAGATCTCCCTGTGATACAGAAAACAATGTAATAAAATGGCCAGAAAACCACAAAATTGGGAATAATGAAATGACGCAATGTCAAAAGTACAAACGATCATCAAAAATACACAAAAATTAACTCGAAGCATGAGTTAAGCACCAATTCTAAGGGAAAAATTGAAGTCACAAAAAAGTCAGCAGTTCTATTTTTTCAAATCTACAATATGGTTTTCTACCGGGATTAAAGTGCTTCCTTTGTATTCACGTATATACAGTAACTCAGTCATAGTAGTAGGTTATTATCTACGAGCTTCAAAGCAAACTTGCCCACATATGCTGTTATTTTCCCGAAAATTAAAAGGTGCCTTTGCTTAACGAAAGCCGCAATGGCTCAAAGCATCTTCACCAAAAAGGCGAGAAAACTTACCGGTGTGCCTGGTCTTCCAGCCAATCCCTGAGGTCCAGGTGGTCCTTGCAAAGCGAGCTGCAAAGAAAAAACGGTTTTAACCAAAAATTTTAAGGTTATCCAGATATTTTAAACGAATAACTACAAGTTTTACAAGAAATATTGTAAGCAAATGACTACAACACTTTGTTGTGAAAACGTTTCAGCGTAAAATATATTACCGATTCCTCTGTGACCGGTTACGTTTGCCACAAGTAAATTAGCCTAAAAAATAAAAAAATTGGAAAAACCCTCTTGAAGATCTTTAAATGCTTACAAATTTCCCACTGCTGTTGCACAAGAAGCGAAGGAAATTGCGAAATTGTTTGATGTGGAGCTCGGTTTGCTACCGCAGTAGCGCTAAAATTAATTTGCGGTGTGCTGAAATTACGGTTGATCAACGAATCTTATACTTGTGGGTTTTTCTAAGTAATGCCGTCGCTAAAACGTTCCATACCATTAATGCGTACGACTGCTTATCGTATATATTTTCAGAAGATAGCGAATTGTGCTCAAGACGGTACTGGTCATGGTCACTTACTCTTGCTTGGCTAAGGGAAAGCTGTGCTTGCAGTTCGGCCGGTGCGTTGGATCCCGGTCCTTTCTGACCATCTGGCGTCGCAATGCGGAACTGTAACATGAAATATAAAGGTTTTACGAATGATTATTTTCTTGTATTGAATGATAGCAACTGGCGGCAGGCTGCATTTTGCTTCCTGCAGTTTGCTTCTTGTTGATGAGGCGGTTGAGATTCACGCTGTTTCACAAAGCGCTCTGCAGCGCAGCACTATGTGAGTGATAATATTATGTCTAAAGATTTTGCGTTTTGATGCGGGAGAAATCGGCCGTGGTTCAGTCTCTCAACCTTCCGATTGAGAAGCGAACTCTGCACGATTATGGTGTCGCAGCCTTCATGCATCTTTTGCAAATATCCTGCTTACGCGTAACAGTGCGATCAAGAGCAACCTATTGCCGTTACTACCTGCTTTGAAGAAAACGTTGCTTTTTGTTGCCGATCACCGCGCTGATAAAGTAGGGTTGGAAGTGGATTGAGACGAATCTGTCTCAATCATTCCACGCTGTACCTCGTTCCTAGTCATGCGCTGCGAGATTTTACCGAAAGTGGGAGACAAGCATGGTGGTGGTAATTTGTTTCGTCTTTTTGTACGAAACTTAATTTCGAATTCATTCGTCTTGTTCCCTTGAGGAGCTGAAGCATCCATCGCTTGCTTACTGCTCATTTGACTACCTGTAGTTGGTGCCTAAAAACGCTTGCGTTACCAGCATAGGGATCAAGCATTTACGGTACAATCACATGTACTCCAAAAATTGAAAGCAGCTCCCGTGATAGGCTACGTATTGGTTACAAGCTGAATTAACCATTTGTCGCAAACACGATTGAAGTTTGCTTTGCTTTTCCACCACAAGAGCTACCATAACCGAGTGCACCAGTCATATACTGCAAGCAAACTGGAATCAACCAAAGCTACTGTTTTTAAGCAGAGCAATCGATCTCATCAGATTTGTCTCGAATTAGGCCTATATTAATTTTCAGTAATAATTTTTAGTCTGCCTCTAAAAGACGATTAAGCGAGCCAAGCACTTCAAAATGATAAAGTAGTTGCGGGCAAAACGACAAAGCAAAATAGCAGCTGTATTGGCAGACGATGTGGGTAATCAGTATATTTTATTCACCCTTCAATATGTTCCTTAACTCCATCTGTGGTATAGCAATGGTAAATGGTGTATCCAAAAACAGCCAAGAGAAATGCAACTCCCAATCCATACAGCACATCAGCGCATTCAGCCATGATGGGCGGCAAACAAGTTTGTTTACATTTCTAAAACATAACCTACTGCAGATCAAGAGAACTTTTTTCTTATAGTACAGTAATCTGATATAAGAAATAATAACCAATGCTATTGTTTCGTCACAACGGCTTTTATCTGACAATTTGATTCCTATATAAAGTCGAACATACCCAGCAAAACAGAATTAACCAGTGTTGCCGCTTTAGCCATTTCATGGCTGGATTCAGCCTAAGTTCAAGGTGTTCAGCCAGAAAAATTTTAATTTAGCAATTAGTCATTTTTACCGCGAAGCTCGTTGAAATCGTCAGTTTTGATTTTACCGTTTCCCTTGGCCTTGGCTAGACACATGACTTCGAACTAAGAACGTATACAAACTAATGTAAAAGCAGCTAAATTTTTCCACTGAAGAAGGAAAGTCTTTGGCCACTTCAACGGATGCTATAAAAATAACATCAGATAAGCCCATACTGGATAATGCTAAAATTAATGGTTCCATTTTTGAGAAAATGCAAGTGTATCTGAAAAGAAAGCATTTGAAGTGGATAGTTGCTTGTTGATCGATATTTTTCTCAATGTCTTGTTTTTCTTTCTCTTCTTTTTATCAATTTTTTCTTGATATTGTCTTTAATATTTCCTTGACATAAACTTCTTTTTGAAACAGAGTTTTGCTCCGGAAGTCTGCCTTCTTTGAACTGATACTGGTATAACGCTAAGAAACTTTAAAATGTTGATCCATCGAGCTCAGTGCTGGACATAACATTGGAAAAAAGGAAAATACGCACTCGTTTCAACATATTTTTAGCTAAATACAGTGCTTGGTAGAAACAACAGTTAGGTTTGTATGTGGCGTAGCTAATTTCCACTGCTGCAACTTGGTCGCTCGGTATTGGGTAGAATGAAAACTTTTGTATTGTATATTGTTGCATTAATTTTAGTCATGGGTTACTTTGCTTCTAATAGATTATAAACATTTCATGTCAGAACAAAATTGTTTTGACTAATTTAGCAATTAGCGATGCTTGCAGTGGCTAAATTCCTGACGTCCAGTATGTATATCACCGGCAATACAAACAATGTGACAACGGCTAAGTCTACCTAATGTTCACTGTTAATTATTTATTTTACAGTTTCTTTTGGGCAGTTTTGCTATTTCTGATGAAAACACAGTTTATTTTGGACAATTCAGCTTTCTCTGATGAAAATATATTGGTCAAATGTAACCACATCTGAAGTTTAAGTCTCATTCTAAAACATCTGATTCATCACAACCACAACAATCAGAAGCACTTGAAACCTTGAAAATTCAGGGACAGTGGACAACTTACTGGAATCATGATGTGCCGCCCAGGAGGTCCAGGTAAGCCTTTCTCACCAGATAATCCATCTCTTCCATCAGAACCCTGCGATTTTTCGAAAGATCTCCGTAAAGCTTCTAACCGATAAAAAGGTAAGGGATGGTACAGCGAATGGCGTTCCGATATAAACGACTTTTTTATTTGTCTCGAAAAGCAACGCACTTGAAGCTTACCCGGAAAAAACGTACTGGTTAAAACTGCCTATGGCGGAGGAATTTTTAACGAGCGAGCACGAAACGGGATTAGTCCATGAAGTTTCCACTAAATTGATAGTCAGTTTGCTTTTCTGAGGGATCAAATATATTTCAAATTGCTTCTGAACGAGGGAAGTGAAAAAAATTTGTTGGTAATCAGTACAAACCAGCACTTTACAATTCGCATACATAGGTGGAGACGAAATATACTTGAAAAAAGAACCAAACTAATCCTTTATGCAGACAATTTGAGTTTTGCAATGCGACTGTTGAATGTTTTCTCCAACTTGTGTCCAACGATAGAATCACAATGTTTTCAGCAGAGCACTAGCATGACGACACAATAAAGACAGCATTAAAAAAGTACTGCAGCGCTCTTGTTCTGTGCCGTATCCGAAGTAGTTCATATACAGCAAAGCAGCAACGAAAAATAAGTTTACTGAAATTTTCAACGATCGTTTCGGTCCCAACTCTATAAAAATAAGCATCCAACCTTTTCTCCAGGTTCTCCTTGCTCACCCATAGGACCTGGGAATCCTGGAGGACCAGGAAGACCCTGCAAAAAAATGAGCAGTATACTTAGCCTACTTAGTCAACACAGAAAACGCATCAATAAATTCTCTGCATTTTGTTGAGGCCCTTAGTGGTCTTCAACGGTTCGTCTTGAAAGCGATTAGAATCTAAATGCTCTGAGATGTGTCGTGTGAAGAGAATCGAACAATTGCTGAAGATGCGATCAATTTCTGAATTCACACCGATTCAGAGGTTTCGGTTACACCAATTGCACAGGATGGATTCACCTTTCGATGGCTGCGACTCAGTAACACATTCAGACGAGTTGAAGTGGGGGCAGTGTGGAAGCAGTGCTTTTAGGGAGGAGTTAAGCAAACGCTTGAAAAGTAACAATTTGCGTTCGAGTGTGGCTAAATTGGGTCAAACAAACCAATTTTCGGAGAGCGCTCACTCCAGAAAATTTTCCTGAAGTCGGCGTTCATGAGAAAATTCTGTGCGAACGTGGCTCGTCGCAAGTAAGGGAGCCAATATGTAAGAAATCTTACAACAGTGGACTGTAGTGTGATATTTTGTAACTCCAATCGCACTACTTGAAGACAAGAGTTTTCAGCAGTCACCCAATTTTAACCTATTGAATTGAACTTCCCTCTACACACAACAAAACTGTCGGCAAAATATCTTACATTTTCACCCACACAATTTAAAAGTTTTGGTGCAAATGATATAGAATGCTTACACTCTTCAAAATTTTCAAAACAGTTCACTACACCAGAAACGACAAGTCAAAAACGAGTTATGAAAAAAATTGAAAATAATCGTTGTTAATCAAAAACTGTGAACCTGTCAGATACGTTCAATAAAACATTAAGAACATTTTCATTGTTTGAGGCTTAATGTTTTACACAGTGGTTCTCAACCATTTGTAGTGATATACTTTTTGGGCAATATTTTGCTGCCAAGTCTATCAAGTATCTCGTGGCTGTAATCATGAGCACAATATTTAGAGACTACCTGTAATTTTTGTACATTTACATTAAAAGTTCATTATGAAGACACTTAAAAATTATCCATGTACCCATTGGAGCACCTTTGTGTGCACAAAGGGGTGCGTGTACCCGCATTTGAGAACCACTGTTTTACAAATCAGAAAATCGCAGCTGCGTCTACCTTCAGTCCAGGTGGTCCCGGAGGGCCAGGGATGAATAAGCCCTGTAAAAATACGAAAGTTTTGTTGTAACACTTCATCAACCAAAAGGACGTGGATAGTTTATTTGGATGTATTACAATAAGCTAAAACTGCTTTTATGCACATATGACAAACTAAAAAAGTACATTCGTGACCACCTCAAAAATCGTATTTCATAAAGCGTTTCACTTGAACAAGGAAATAGCGACAAAATTATAATTTTCCAACTACGATTAAAGCCGTTAATCTTAAAACTGATGTACAATGAGTGAAAGTGTTTGTCCGCAGCTGTCTCCTGCGTCAATGTTGTAGGCGATACATTCTTCACGCTTTATTTAGGATTTAGTACATAAGCAATTAATATTCAGCTTACTTTTGTTCAAATGATCTGGATCTGGTACATCGAGAGCAAAGAATATACGTAACGTATTAGCTTTAACCTACGCGATAGCGATTATTCAAAATGTCCACTGCTACAAAAACTAAAGGAGGCATTGCTTTCCAGTTAAATGCCAACCGACTTACAGGTTCAACAACAGCTTGTTCGCCTTTTTGACCTTTTTGTCCCTGCAACAAGAAATTACAAACATGAAGTTTCTCAACTGTGTTGCTAGCAAACAACCAATACAGCGGTATAAACAATTACAATAAAAACAAACATGCGAAATAACGCTGACATCAAAAATAGGTCTTTGCAGAGAAACCAAACACGAGCTACAAATATTTTTTCTGAAAAAATTATATTGTTTTCGAGGAGAGTGATTAATTGATTGTTTCTCGGCAGCATTTTTTAGTATGGATGCAAATTTTTTTTTTTTTATTAATCACTCAAGTTTTTGATTCGCAGTACTTACAAACGAAACAAGCTTCGCCGTTTTCTTAGCACGCATAACCCTGTAGCTTTTATCGCACCATGCTTGGTGTATATTATATAAATATTTGATTTTTAAGGGAATTATGCAAACATAAATGAGCGTCGAATTCATAGCACTTCAAAACAACACCCGATTTCTAGAACAAAGATAAACTTTGACGTGTTTGCTTGTCAAGTAATTGGTATATATTCGAATTCAACAACCAAACGTTACAGTCTCATTTAACCAGGCAAGTCATTTAGATCAAATTTAACGAGGCCATTACCTGAAAGAGATTCAAAAACACCAACGTAGCAGTGCAAAGGTCACTACAAAATAATACATCCTCATGAATTGTAACTGTACCTGAGTGCTACCTTGTCCACCGTCAGTATCCCCGTCACCATCTCCTCTGTCACCTCGGGAACCGGGTATTCCGCCATCGGGGACAGCTAGATGTTCTAACTCATCGTTAGCAGAGGCTGCTGCCGTACCATCGTCGTCATCACCAACCTTATAATATAACCAAATAAGGGAAGACGCATGAGAGCATAGCAGTAAGAAAAAAAGGCATTGCTGTGTTGAAATGACATTTAACTGCACCAAACCCAGAAATCGTTTCAAACAAATTAGAGAAAGCAGGATTGGTTCGAGTAACTTTTCATCTAGCGTCAGGTGTCATACCGCAACAGGATGGCGTAATAAACGCAACTTCAATTCACTTGATCACAGTCCGAACTTAGTTGCAATAAAAATTTAAGCATATAAGATGTTACTATCTTTATCGCTCAAGCGCACTCCTGGCGGCACTGAAAGCAACAACACGCCGACTTTAGTGCCAGCCAGTTGACTCACAAATGTAACGACTGGTGGTTCCACAACTGCTGCTCTGTAATAACGGTCACAACTCGGAGCAAGCTTCAATTTGGACCGGCACATTTGGGCGGCCAGACTTGGATCAGTGTCGAAAATAAAAGACTGGATGTCACCCTGAAAAGACGAGAAAAAAGTGATAAGAACAGTGTAAATGTTGGAATGATTCTTCCTTAATTTCACAATTTTCTTGTTGTTTCTCTGATTTCATAAAAAAAAACTTTTGGGGAATCGCTGCTTTTTAAGTGCCACTTTTTTAAATCAGGAAGAAAAACCATAAAAATAAGTATTGTCGATTTCGACAAAAACGTAAGGGAAAGGGTCAGCACACAAATAAGTACCAGACCTTCCGTACGTTTCCCCCTCTTGTTTTGATGAGGATACTATGATCCCAGCTTCAAAAGTTTCTTGCTTATGCGTTTGCAAGTTTAACTAACAAGCATCCCCGGTCTGGATTAGGAAATTTGATATTTTACGCATGTATTCTCTGTACCGTCCGCTGCGCTGCAAAAAAATTGAGAGATTTTGTGCGTACACAATACGAGTTTTGGCAAAGGCCATGAACGAAACTGAAATTTCTAACCACTTTGTTGGGTGTAATAACCTAAACAACAAATCACATCCATGACTGACATGTTGGTTAAGCAATGCTGATTGGTTTGCAAATCAATTAACAAATAGTATCCATCTTTCTCAAGTTCGCACAAGCAAGAGGCAGAAACAGGAACATAAAAACGACACTATGGACAATCTTCAATTAGTGTATCGATTCTTTGCACATAATAACTACTTAAAATCGATCCATTGCTTACAAAACCTTGTGCAAAATTAGAGGTGTAGCAAGTTTCAGGAATAAATAGTAGTTTTTCAAGGATGTAGCAAGATAATCTTTGGTAATCATAAAAAATAAGTTAAAGAAAATATAACATCTCGATCAGTCAAAATGAAACCAGTTTCCGCACTCAGAGTGTTTAACTGATAGAACTTAACAAAGACAGGCCAACAATTTTTGAAAGATTTACCTCAAAGACTTCCATATCTTCGCCAACACCGTTTCCCATCATAACTACACCTCCCAGATCTAAGCGGTTGCTCATGTCTCTTGGAAGATGCTTGTCGGAAACCATTTTACAATCAACGTACATCTGCACATTTTCATTGTACACTGACCAAGCCACTCGATGCCACCTGGAAATCGAAACATGCATATGTGTATAATGCCGATGTAACATGTATACAATATGTATATTATATAATGCCGGCGTAGAGCGGAAAATTCCAGGCAATACGCAACTCTTTTTGGAGCCAAACGTGAAACGTCAAAGGACGACAGGATGAAGAAAACCAAGAAATAATTAATCTCTTACTAACAAACACAAAACTTTGCAAATCGTCAAAACCCATGGTGAAAGTTTTGCGAGTCCTCAAAGCTGATAGCAAACAATATCTTTATAACTCAGTGTGTTTGACGTAAAACATAACCGTTATATAGTAGCAGTGAACATGCAGCACGGATTGCAATTGCACGTACTGTCCATCTGCCAGGTCCGTTCCAGTAAAGCTTGGATAAATCGGCCGAACACTCGTGTCGTCGCGATACTGGAATTCAGGATCTTCGCCAACCGTCATGCCGAGTTGTTGCCACATCTGCCTGTGCTTCATTCGAAACAGGGTAGGCTTGTAGCAAGTAGACTTTGGTTTGATCGTCGCCATGATGGAAAACTCATCAGGAAATCCCTGTCCGACTGAAAAAAGTACGTTTGTGCCAATGTTGACATCCTGTGGTAAACCAACGTTTTGTTGTAATTTTGATAACAAGTTGTAATTTTTATAACAGCAGTATGATTGTTATAATTATTTCCAAGCTCGATAGAGACACAAGTTAGTGAATCTGCATCACCCAAACTTCAAACATCTGCGTGATAAACGTTATAACTCATAACATCCACGAAAAAAGGCAAGCAAGTCACGTCGGCTTGACTACCAGTTTTGGCAACCAATATTGAAAAAGAGTAGCCGAACCGAAAGCTTAAGTTTTTTCACACAAGTCAGTTATCGCCATCGACTTTTCGTTGCGAGACTTACTCTCCACAGGTTATTTATTTTTCACCACGGCACCTCTCACCAACACCAGTTTACCACCAGGAGAAATTGTGTTCGTTGACGAACTATTGGTGGTGAAAGGTGTCATGGCGACAACTGTCATGGCTTCAAACTACTTATTTTGCGCATGTTGCAATTACTTGATCTTATTTTTCTGTGTTTGTCAGTTACATGTGACCATATAAAAGGCAACGAAATGCACAAAATGTCCGACAATGGCAATACGCCTTTACACATCACACGCAAAGATTAAAATTTCAGAATTTCACGGAGAGGCGCTTTTGCAACTCACCAAATTCGGAGAAGACATATTCTGATGAGAGCATGATCTGAGTTTTGTTCGATACCCGGTAGGCATCCCGATGTGCGGCTCGCTTCTTCTTCTTGGACTGGCAGAACCCTGGTGCAGGAACGACGCCCGGCGCAGTCGGAATTCCTAGCCTCTTCATAAGGTCAATTCGTTCTGTAAAATATAAAATATATGGCTCATTGTTTTTGAATCCAAGCTGAGCAGTTTCTTGTGGGAATTTGACATGTCCACATACAAATGGCCCAGGTTTTCGACAATGCAATACACAAGCACTTTGCTTAGTTACAAGATTCATGCGGAAAGATTGCGTGTCTTCTCACTAATCGCTTGATCTTGCCTCAGTGCTAAGTCAACAGACAGATATTGTACGACTAAAAATAGTAATGCAACTGTTGCCGTCCGGATTATTCTTAACGCGAGGATTGAAGTCAAGCAACACAAGGAACAGAAATTTGTGCAAATGGGCGTTGCGCACAATGACCGCTGGTGGCAGTACGGAGCAGAAAACGTGTGGGGAGTTTGAATCTAATTTGAAGTACGAGAAAATACAAAACAATAGATTGCATTATAGATTGAAAAAACAAATGGATTGAATAGATTGAAACAAAACGAACAGTTGTTTTTGAGACAGGCTTACACTGATCTAAACAATGCGTGCTAACTTCACGCATACTGCGACGTAAATGACTGCAATGCTTATGTTCCCAAACACCGTTGTCGTTAATTCATTTTCAAGCCTTCAGATTAGCACAGCTATATAATCTTCTGTTCAGTCGTAAGTAAACAAAAAATTGAGATGCTCATTGCAGAGGTGGTTTAAAATGATACGGTACAGCTGGTGAAGTGCGACATTAATTTTTAAACGTTGTTGTTTGACAAAGCTTTATTGTATAGACCAATGCTCGTTGATAGAAGCCCCAAGTTTTGTTTCAAATAGTTATTTGCTGTTCGGTGCTAAAAATAAGAAGCATGGTAACGTGCGCTGAACAACATAGACGTACGTCGTTGTTTAACATCTAAAAAATTCGATCCTGTATTTGGTAGTTCGTAGTTGCATTTTTCTTTTATTTTACTTTAAATGTTCCGGTTATGCTACACCTTTCAAACTGTAATTATGTAATTCGTTGCTGGCGCATCCTAACCAAATCCTGTATCGATCAAAACGCGAACGCGCCAACATTTTTACACACTTAATTTGTTTGCAGCAACCAGACTAGAAAAATGTTGCAATAATTGTAAATCGTTGCACTCAACCACACCGCTCGATTGCAAGTGCTCGATGCAGAAGGGGTGGATAACTCGACCGCGATTCCATGCCCGCGGTATGCGACAAATTCTACGCATGACTAATTAGCAGACCACAAGCGTAAACACGCAAACTTTTCGGAAAAAAAGACTGAAATCACAACGACCAGCATTGTACTGAAAAGCATTTTTTCGTCTAGACAGCACCACCGCCCGAGCCCGCAGTAAGTCAGCTCACATGCCTGCATACCTCAGCAGAGGTACGTGGCATCGGCGTCTGCAAAGATGATGCATAAAAATCGGCAATGCAATTCCATTTGCTACAACCAACACTACTTACAAACTTGCTTTGACAGCAATAATGGAATAGTTTCTATGAAAGACAACAACATATAAGTCGTTTCAACAAGAGATATTTACTTATTTGCTTTACGTATAGGATTCCCGACAAGCTGCGCTTAATGTTTGCTAATGCTGTGGTTCCTCTGTCTGAGACGTTTCAGCCAAACAAAGTCCAAACACGCATCCACGAAGGCAGTGCGTTATAAATAGGGCAACCAAAAATCAACAAAGTCAAATTTTTATGCCTTTTTTAAAGTTTATGAAACGTCCAAAACCAAATTTTACGCTGATACCACGAGTGATTCCAAAGTTATTAGGTCAAAAAAAAGTCAAAATTTATCGTTAGGTTAAAATTTCTTGCAGCAGTTTTTTTTTCACTTCATCGATATTTTATTAAAGCTGCAACAACAGATGTTGACATGCTTTTGCAAGGTTAATTGAAATTTTGAAACTCTAACATAATACTAGATTTTTTGCGACTGCTGATGTAATACTGTTGTTTTGCCACGACTGGACGATTGAAAGTACGCTAGGTGTGGAAGCAGTTGATGTTGAAGTTTAACATGTAGAATCTTCTCAATGACTTCAAGAGATTTTTTGACACTGGATATTTCTCTTGCCCCTTTGGACTGATATTCGTCTACGGTTTGTTACCTCCAGTTTCGCTGGGTCTTTCACACTTTCAATTTTTATTGCATTTAAACAGAAAAAAAATTTTAACCTATCGGTTTGATTTCTAATATATGCTTTGTATTCCGTGTTCCAATCGCAAAAGCAGGAAATTGATAGGTCAAATGAAAGTCAAAATTTGTAGAGTATAAAGTCATAAACTTAATTTTTTAGGTCAAAACATTGGTTGCCCTAGTTATTTTTCAGTTTTTCACAAACTTTTTTGAACAGGTGCATTCAATATAGCGTTAGTCCGACCACTGTATATTTTCTTTTAAGCAAAAAATCCATGCGACATTTGAAAGCATTTTTCCAGATGTAATTTTGTCCTAATTTGCCAACAACCTGTTTTTCTTTACTCTCACATCCATGACGGCATCAGTGCAAAAAAATTGACGGTAAAAAAAAGATAAGGGCAGTTATGATCAGGACATCATATGGACTATCTAGTAGTCTGCTAGCTACTTGAATAGAAAAAGCTTTATAGTCAGTATCAGTAACTTGCATACGACGAGCAATTCGTCGAACCGGGTTTACTTCGGTAATGCATGCATTGAACGCATTTGTGAAATTATCTCAAAACGAGTCAGTATAGTTAAAGCACCAACTCATCTTTCTAGTGTTATACAACGTTCGGGGCCCTGGTCAACACGCTGGTCTCGGCCAAACGGTCAAACTGAGTGGACAACTGAAAACCGTGTAACAGTTTACAAGACTGCAGCCAACGTGTGGCGTGGCTCAACATGGATGTGCGATAGTAATCAACGACAAGAAATTGCACATACGTCTCCTAGCAATTGGGCGAGCTATGCAATTACAACAATAACTGACATCCTTTTGTCTTAGCGATTTCCGGTCACCATAAAAAGTGGAATGTTAAACGAACCTCATAAACTACAAAAATATAATCCCACTAATGGTTCGGCGGATTTCGTGCGCAGCTACAAATGCGTGATTTAATTTGTTTGGTAATAAGACGTAAAATGTTATTTTATCAAAATATTTAAAAAATTAAGTTTCTTTTTCGTCAGCACTTTCGATTTGTTCTAAAAATATCCCCTTGCCAAACCACAAATATTTTGTTGTGATGAAGAGCTGAAGCCCACCGCTGATATGAAATGCGACAAGCCGCTCATAAAAAGTGCATGTTATTTAAAAACTTTCATACACAGACACCAAACTGATCCACCGAATTCGGATTACGACATCGTGGAATGCCGAAAAAGGATAAGTGATCATTTCCGGAAGCAAAATAACACTTTCTGCAGCTCGCTGGTGCATACCATACGTAAGAATTACCCAACAACGAAATTAAAACCCAATTTGCACTTCACCACGTCCGACCCTCGATTGAACAGCAGAAAAAAACTATCGCGCGCCATATTTGACAACAGCAAAGCAAACACTTACCAGCTTCTGCAGTTGTTACCAGCAGCAGTGCTGCTATGCAGCATATCACCGCCATTGCAGCTGACTTTTTGCCCCATTGTGGCGTAACAATGGACGATGTGCTGGTGCCCATTGCTTCGCTCACAATCCAACAGCTGATAGTTCGAGTGGACACGGACCCACCGTGTCCGTAACGTTCGTCCGCCGTGCACAGAACTGACCAGCCCACACTTAGTTTAACTGTGGCCGCGCCTGGAGCGGCAAATGATTGCTCGGCCGAGTTCGCCCTGTCTGAAGTCATAAGTATTCGACGAAAGAAAAACGCCGTCGCTCGAAAACCAGACAGCGGAAATCGCGACGCGTAGCCTGAGCTCCAAGCCGCCGTTACACCTCTCTGCAGAGAATGAACTCCACCGCAGCTCCTTGGAGAGATTGTGCTGTTTCTTGTTTCCGCCTATGTGCTCTCATAAGTCGCCAAAACGATCAACCAGCTTGATTCATCGTCATAGTCGGATGAAAAAACGCATTTGCCGAACGGCGCTTTAGACTGTTTTTCTCGTCGCCACCTGCTCACTTCGTCTGGTTAGACGTTAGATGCAACGCCGTAAACGTCATATATGACTTAAACAACTGTTGGTGCAAAACTGATTAAAATGTTTTTAATTTTTCTGCCAAGTTTAGTCTGCTTTTTTTCTTGTTGCCAGCGTTTCAAAAACAACAAATTGAAATAAACGCAAGACAACAGAGACTTTATTCATGAACCAACTTGGATCAGTTCGTTGTTTCATAACGACCGCTGGTGGTCTAGTAATAAAGCAACTGTACATTTTCGTAGTAATCGTTTCAGGAAGTAAGTTAGCGCATCCACCTAGTTGAAGACGGTCTTTTTGACTTTCTGCGACAATAGTACTTTGGCATTATCAGAAAACTCCTTGAACTTCTCGAAACAGCTAATCCCGACGAAGCGGTTCAGCGATTCCACAACAGGATATTTCGATGCAAGTAATCTTGAGGCAATCGGTTGTTCCTCCTTGCGCGTTCCGCTGTGGTGAACCTCGTACTTGGTCATGGTGAACAGGCAAGTCAGACGATGCAGAAAAGCAACTTGCCGACCGTGAACGAATAACTCGAAGGCATTGAAGTTTTCGCGTTTGAAAATGATCAGGTTGACACGAAATTGGTTTCCTGGTCTTATAAACAGTAAAATCTTGCGGATTACCGGTCTGGGCTGTGAACAAGTACAAAGCGAAACTCTCGCCGTTACCCTGGATACCAGAGCCATTGTCTGAGCTGTGGCAAGTCCTACTTACACCTCAAATAGTTTGCGTTTGCTATTTCCTTTAGAATTCTCTATGGAGATTCGAAGTTTTTGTACCAAATGTGGTTAAAACAAGTCCCTGAATAACGGAGAAGCAAGCTGTCAGTAACACCAAAGAAAATGGTTTCGTTGCAGCTCATTTTTGGACATCAGAATGCAGTCGTGAAGTGTACTGTATACGAATTGCTAATCCTTGCAATTATTTTCGTAGTCCATGATAAAAGCATACCTACGATTTGTGTGTGCATAGGCGTAGAAAGAGAGAGCTCCCCCACTTCTTTTGCTTTTGGGCTAAAGTCGTTTTAAACATTGAAAAAAGATTTTGATTCGAAATTGTTATCTTTTCAAACTTTTTTTGTCAATTTAACCCTTTTTCTGGTATTAATGGGGTCAAAATTGCATTAGATGCGCCTTTTCATTACTTAAAGAAGTTACATTGTAATTTTTTCTGAATTTTGTTTTTTGGGCATGAATATTATAGTTTTTCGGGCAAAACGCTGTAGCTCCCCAGATTTTTTGCTCCCTACGCCTATATGCATGTGTTATCAATTATACAAGAAAAATCTTTCATCATTTCTCGGGCTCATACCGTTGTATTACAGGATGACAGCTTTCTATACAAATGCTGGCCGTGATGTTTCCTGCATAATGGTACTGCATGGGATCTACGAAGTGGTACTGCATGGGATCTACGCCACTATCTTTAAAAGAAAAGTTCGTCAGCACACGTTCAACCAATCACTTTTTAGCGAGTATTGCGTAGTAGCGTAGCCAGCCCAAAATTTGGGGGAAGGCAAATAGTTTGACTTCAAGCGAACAACAGTACTTTGTTTAGGACACCACCTCTCAAAGCACAAAACGACATGATACGCTAGAAAATTGGGGAGCACGGCTCCTTTGTCCCCCCTGGCTACTCCTATGGCATTGCCTAAGTTTTTTTTTACAAATGCTGCTCGTCATGACCCTTCCCATCGTTGACGACGATGAATTCAACTTCTTTCAATCTGTCCAACGCATGTTTTGAAAGAGTTTTGCTGCTTATAAATCATGTCAACATGGTACTTAAGACACTGGTAGTGACCGCGATTTCTAAATAAGGTTTCGATTTCTAGTGATTGGAACATCATCCAAAGGACGTAGAAGTATGAAATGCAAAAACTGATAGGTACTAACTTACAGCATTTAAAATAGTTTTCCAGCAATCGCCTTGACTTAGTAAACACAGTATAACGAAGTGACACAGCCACTTAAGGTCTGTGAGACCAGATTGACCGGAAGAGATAAAATTAGGTCTTCGCTTGTTGCCGCACACTTTCAACAGGTAGTATATAATTTGTTTCTTGTGTTGTTTTTGTTTGAATTGGTGAAAGCAATTAACGTTCCAAATCTTTGCAGACCAAAACCACTCGGTCTTCTTCACAGTTTCTTGATTTGTTGACTTTTCTCTAACAACTTAAACTGAATAAACAATGTAATTGCAATGTAATGGGTTGACGAATGGATTTAATGGCTTTGCAGGCAATTCACAGTTATACGCGAGAATAATGCAATACCAAGTTTCGCCTCCATTGTTAAGAATACAAGTGCTCCTGTACAAAGCATATCCTCTACAATCTTTTTCTAAAGACTTGAAAACCCGTAAGGTGTGTATATTTTGCGAAAACTCATTCCCTCTGCGATCTACACATACACAATGTGTAGACTATTTTTTGACGTTCAAGTTGTGGCGATCTTTCATTTTTCACACTTTGACATTCTCGCAGTCATAGGTGTAGGAGCAGGCGATTTTTGGAGGTGCGAAGAAACTTTGCCCGAATTTCGCCCAACTTACCAAAAAAAATCATGGGCCACTTTTTGTGCGAATATTTTCTCATGGCGATCGTTTTTGGGATGACCTCCGAAAAAAGGTCTTATGTGATTCTGCACATGTTGGTGCCATTTTTTAAATCAAAGCACGTTGGGCGCCACTTTTGCTCGTATTTTCAGGGAAGTTGCTCAGATTTTCATGGATTTTGCAAAGGTTTTCACAGATTTTGCCCAGATTCCGCGGTTTTTGCCCGGATTTTCAGGGATTTTGCCCGGATTTTCACCAAATCAAAATTTTGGGGGTGCGATTGCATCCCCTGCATCTCCGCCTCCTACACCACTGCCCGCAGTAATCTTTTCCGCATCAGGGTGGATGATATATTAAATGATGAGCTCATCTTCATTTCAGCGAGCTACGCAATACGGTAGTTTTATTTCAGAAAAGCTCACAAACTGCTTTCTGACTTCGCCAAAGTGCGACTGTTGTCTGCATTGTTGGTTTACTGGGCGCAAAACATTAACTTATCAAAACCTGTCAAACAAGAAATACTTCAAGAAAGATTAGTGAACAAGAAATACTAATAGTACAGATTAGAAAATTAGAGAAGTGGTAATCACTTGTCTTGACCAACGATATATCGGAAAGAACATCTTCGATGTGACAGGCTATGCAGCGGCGGGGCTTGCGCCCTAACTTCTTCCATACTAGTTTCCTGCAAACAGTTAACGTATGATGGCAGTTTGAAATTATTCTTAAGTACAATTTTTCTTTGTCGCAACGCTACGTTTCCATCAAGAGGCTGTTTTAAGAAAACGACTGTACTTATTAAGGTTACAGAACGGTTTTCATTTATTTGCTAATCTTAGAATCATGCTCTATTTCACGTTGATTAGAACTGGTACACAAGAAACATGAAAAGCAACAACTGTAGTATTTTTTCAGTCTTTACTCAAGATTCATGACCATAGGTGAGTATCGGAACAAAAAACGATTTAAAAACTGAAAGCTTTGCGGTGTTTGAAACCTCCCGTTTTGGCAACACAGCGCGACAAAGCTCACTTGAAAGTTAGAACTGCGGTTGCTTTACCAATCAGGGGCGGATCCAGGGGGGAGATTGGGACGATCGCTCCTCTAAAACCTACGATTAACTTTATTCACCATGATTTTGTACAATTCGGAAAACAGTATTCGCGATATAAGGCCATTTTGCTGTCCACTGTTTTGTCACAGCAGTGCTGTGAATGTGCAGTATCATTCATCTCTCGTACAGTGGCGAAGCCGTTATGAGACTTAACTATACCAAATATTACTGAAATTGCCCTAGCTGGCTAAATCCGCCCTTGTTACCAATCCGTGTATCAATCTCCTTTTCCTCTTTTCATCACTCATAAATACCACCCTAAAGCACTTGGACGTCTCCACCTGCTGCAAATGCCGCTCACATGCAGCGTGCACTACAAGTCCGGGTTTCTGGAGAGACAAAAAACCTTTGCATATTTAGTGCTTATTTTCATTCAGGTTTAAGTCGCACGCAGCAGAAAACCGATCGAGTGCATGTTGAAGACTCTGTTGAGAAGATGCTAGCAGTGCCAAATCGTCTGCAAAAAGTAAACGGTTTATCCTGCAGCAGCCACATTTTCCCATATCTGCGGTGGGGTACGGTGGTGAAACTTAAAAAGCTGACTTAATTTGCATTTCTGAAGCTGTTTTTGCAGCAATTGCCCTTTCAATTATTGAATAAAGTACTAAAACTTCCGCAACGTATGTTTCTATTCTTCAAGTGAAGCATTTCAGCAATACCGGAAGCTCCTTGCAAGTATCGATCACCAAATGCTCGTTACACCTTTAAGTTTGTAACACGGACGTGTAATGTAATGCTGCTATAACACAGCATATAAGAATTTTCAAGGATGCCAGAAAAGATTCAAGGACAATGACATGTTTTTCAAAGATGAATGACATAGTCAATTTTAATAGTAAAATAAGGATAGTCCTTAGCTTTCCACCGACTTCTGCCAATCGCAGTAATCACAATTGTCGAAAGTGACAGAACAGAACAAATGCCTCGCCAACAGGCTCGACGTTGTGTGGAGGGTGAGCGCCTCCGCCCCACTTTCAAAGTTCGACCACTCGCTGCCCCACAGATTTTTTAGTCTTTGGCGGATTTAACCTCACGTCATCATGTTCTAACACTTCTAATCATTGACTATTTACAATCAGTTTTATTCTTTGTTTCGATTCTTTAAATATGTCTATCTTTCGCTTACCTCTAACCAATTGAAATTATCTGCAGTTTTTCAATGTAATGGTTTTGATTTTCAGTTGTACAATTTGTCTTGCACTGCTGTTTTCCTTTTGCACATTGTATCTAAGTATACCAGTAAAACGCGTTGAGCGGAAGCTAAACAGCTGAATGCGAGAAATACCTGTAAAATCGTTTACAAATTATTAAAAACAAAAAATAACTCAAGAAATTAAGCTAAATTTTTAATTTTGGTTTAGCAAAATCATCTATGAGTAAATGTTAGTCAGGTTTATTGCACATATGCGCCAAATCAATTACATGTTTTAATCAATTTCAACTTGGAACAGCTTCGTTTTTATTAGAAACGGACACAGGAATCGTTAGACATATTCACAAGGAAGCAGACAAACAATGGTAAGCGTCAAACATGCTTGCCTTAATGATATACAGTACTACCGGCAATTGGGTTGAGGACAATAAAGAAAACTACAATGCTGTTGCTTATATATCTACTCCATTGCAAGGCGCGGCTTATATTGTTTTTTCATCATTTCAAGCAACTTAAAATTAAGGGTAGCTTACACTCGAATAAATACGGTAAAACTTTTCGTTTCAAAATAAAAAGTTGAAAATGCCAGATACTGAAACTCGGTTCGAGAGGGAAACATTCCTATTATCTGAATGAATTGAAAAAAACGTTGAAAAAATCACTATTAACTGCATGACGAGAGAGGTCCTAACATGGGGGACCCAAGCGATTGCTTCATTCGCCTATTGCTAAAGCCACTACTAGTCGTTGTTCTTCAAACAAGTGTTGTTATTTTTTTGGGCCAAGCACCCGTTGACATCATCAACCATGAAGCAAAATACCGCAATCCAACCTACAGCAATCCACGGTATTCTCACCCCCCAACTTGTTCTAATGAGCTGTCAGTCTACTCTAATAGACGGCAAATTTATTTTGTAAAAATCAGCGTTCGTCTGTTTCAACCAACACTGCTCTAATACGCAGCTTGCTGTGTTAACATGCGCTCCATCAACCGGCGTTAACTCTACCCGAAAGAAAGTCAATACTTTGATACATTTTCGACAGAAACAGGCAATGACTTCGGAATTTTCAGGCGACACCAGTTGGGATCGCAACCCACACATTGCGAAACACAGGCCTAAATCACTGGTTTACATGAAATGATGACGCGAAATCACGTATAACTCAGGCGGCGCGGCGTAATTAAGAAAGGGGCATTTATCGTGGTTGAAGATTTTGGGCTTTATTCGCTGATTTTTGTAAATGATGTTCCCGAAACGTTCAATATGTTTCAATTTAAATTTGTAATTTTTCTCTGCGTTTCTGATACGAGTTTTTCAAAGCTACCGTACATTTGTCACAAATTGCAAATTACATTGTGATTTAACCGACAGTCAGCTGTCGGCTGCAAACAGATAAGCTACAAACCGAAGTAACACTTGATGGAACAGGTAGATAACAACAGATTGTAAATCAAAAATGTACAGGTTTGAAATGCGCAAGTTTCAAATGAAAACCTATTTAAATGCACAGTTTTTAATTGAAAATTTATGCATTTTGAATGAAAACTTCTTACGTCCATACAAATTTCACCAGTTATAAATATAAAGTTTGTGGGACAAATATGACAATTTTTTTCATCAGTCGCTTTTTCGAAGTACAAAGCGATAAACCACAAGAATGCGCGCCACATTCACGAATGTGATCTACTTTTTAAGAGATCGCAACATGTCCACGTAAAATGTTGATGCAGCAGGACATTACTTGTCTAAAAGTCCGTCATTGCGCTTTTTTAGACAGACGGTCTGTTTGTTGTCCAGAAATACACCCTTTTAATATAACCTCACCGTTTGACACGTTTTCTTTTTGTAATGTTTTATTTGTGTGTATGTGTGTCATTTTTTCTTCTGTGTTAGTCTATGCGTGCCAATAAGCTCTTCAGGCCTTGGCCTGCCTTCATTGGCTGTTTGTCAATAAATTCAAATTCAATTCAAAACAGGACATTACTTGAGAATCAGACACGGACCTCAAAACCGCTGCCGGCTGATTTCAAAAGAGAAATGTTATTGCAGGAGACTCAATGCCGTCAAACCTCATCTCGTTTACTTGCACTGGTATCAATACAGGGGAAAAAACTGCCCAAATTTAGTCGCTTCAACGAAAGCGCAAACCAGCAATCTGGCTGACGTAGTCTACTGGCCTGATTATTCAAAACAACTGTGTTCTGCTTTCCAAGAAGGCATGCGTACGCCAACTGCACAGAGCACAACTTTTGTCAGAAACCCTGTTAATGCTTTTATGCCTAAATTTGAAGCGCCAGAGACACGAGAGTCACTAAAAGCATATCTCCATGATTAAAATGTCTTTGTTTTTAATGTTCACATTTGTCGATCCAACGGATTTTCCGGAATCTTATCGGAGTAAAGATAGGTATATCAACTTAGTTTTGCTGTGAGTGAAGTTCTTTGATAATATTCTGTGTGTGTGTCGCTGTAAAACTTACATTAAAAAAAATCATATAAGTTTTATGAAATATCCTTATTGCAAACACACCATGTTCAGCCATTTGTTATGCCCGACACAAATGGAACTAAAGATGTTAGTGAACCAGTAGATATGACTTGACATGGCGCAGGAGACACTGCATTTTTCGCGTTCGGTTTAAGCCACTCTGATCCATTAAAGATACCCCTGACAGAAACACACCTCAAGAAGAGAAGTTTAGATTATAACCTCTCGTACTTGTTCCCACCAACCAATAATCTCGACCTCCATATGTTGGTCACTCTAGCACAGGCGTGTCGAACATTGCATTGGAGTCATTGGTCTAACCAGGGGCGCACGCAGGGCTGTGGAGCTAGAGCCCCCCCTTAACGGAAATCGCCTAAACACAAGTTTGTTGCTGACATTTGTTAAAACATAAAACAATTCCGCACATGCATACATAGCTATATAAAGTTTTCGGTTATAACTAGGCATACCATATTTTTGTGATTGGAAACGGGGACGCTTCAGAACAACGAGCCAATTACCTTTACATCTAACAAAGCGAAACAAGATAAAGAAGATCACATATCACTCTTCCGCAAGTAAGCTAAACAGACCAATCACAACATGCTAATACTCGTGTAGGTAGGGTTATGCTGGCTGACTGAATGCCTAACCGGGATTTTTTGGTTGACTGACCGGGACGCCGGGACAAAGCCTTAAAACCGGGACGTATGGTGAGCCTAATTATAACTAGTGGTGTAGTGATGTGTTACCTTGTTACGTTACGAGTGTTACACTTCAATTGCAATAAGCAAATCGTGCTAAGACTATAGGAAACCC
>JGI24022J15233_10000037_pt1 | contig 40555 bp, 19 predicted proteins | sample Ectturendosymbi2_FD_15233 | JGI IMG/M metagenome (IMG submission 15233)
TTCCCATAAAATGATGTGGCGGGCCCATTTGGCCCGAGGTCCTTGTGTTTAACACGTATACTCTAAAACAGGGGTTCCCAACCTTTTTCTTACCATGTACCCCTTCAGCATTCCGACAAATGAGCATGTACCCTTACAGCATTTCAGCAGATAAGGATGTACCCCTTCAGAATTTTGATAGATGAACATGTACTCATAAAACTCCTTATGACAAAATATTTTCATGATTTTTCACAGATATATTTAACAATATACATATAATAACTTTTGAAAGCAATATTAAGTGATATATGTATAAAGATGTGAAAATAAATAACACGTAATTATATTTTTACCTTCTATTGCTAACCTTAAATGTACCCCTTCGGATAGGCAAATGTACCCCCGGAAGTACAAGAACCCCAGGATGGGAACCCCTGCTCTAAAACTTATCGATCTAAGCTTTTGGCTTTGCAGTATCCACTGTATACTTTAGGTAAAGATATGCGATTGGTCCTCGTCGTCCGTCGAACATTTGCTGGAACAAAATCAATAAACGGAACGCATACATGAGAATTAGTGCGCAACCGTTTTGATCGACGTTGGTCTGAAGCAGATCAAAACCGGGTTGAATATTCAGCTATTGACGGTCTCCGTGATGTTGTGAAAAGCAGACGCGTCGAAAGAACTGTTTTACAATGACGTCGATGCCAGAGCGCACTCTGTAATCTAGCCAAGACTCTTCGTCGCCAGCGTCAAAAGCCACTTCACAATCTGCTGTTCCCTTATCGCAAGGTTAGCTGTGTGACGGCATATAGTCTTTTATATCAGCATTATGACGAATAAGGATGTCGTTTAGCTAAGAGAAGCAACCTGTGCCTGAGTTTCTGTAATCGCTAATGAACATTCTGTTGCTAACGACTTTAAGACGATGGTCAAATTTACCTGAATTTTTGACTCTTTAAAACGAGCACGTGCGCTGGTACCGATGAATAAATGATGAAACAGCTTCCAGAACAACGACGCTCAGTAGATTCGCGCCATTTTTGTCTGTTGAAGATCAGTGAAGCGAAAAGTACTTCAGAGAGTAAGCCGTTTCGAGACCTCGTGCTTAGCCGATTGTTCATGCACCAACTTCAGCCTAATGGACCCAGGGACTAATGCGTTGCGCTGAGCACACTGTGTTAAATGTGCTTATTGTACAGCAGTTAGTGCGACAGAGCCAAAAGTATTCCACTCTCAATTTACTGGGCTGAAGCGTTGCTGATTAACCAAATGCAGCGCTTTGTCGTAAGCTATGACCTTGTGCTACACATAGACGCTAACGCGTCTAACATCGTTTTTCTTGCTGTACATCTCTTCTAGCTGTTTGGGAATGTGAGCATTACAAAATATCTGCCTATTTTGCTGAACGTATTGACTGGTTATTTGTTTTTGCTAGGTTTTCGTCGCATGGTTTCACGTCGTGTTGTTAAGATATAGTTTACGAATGTCCTAGACTCAAAAGAGTTTTTGTTCAACCAAAATCGCTTTTTTATCACTTTTCCTGCCCAATGCGGGCGGAATCATTACTATTACTTCAAATATTCTTAGCGCCAGCAGAATGAACGGAAATCAGAGTTGATTTCATACCCGCGTCCATGTAGGAATAGTCGACGTGGCACAAATCCTTGTTTGCCTTGTTTCTGTAAGCCGATTCAGATTTTCTTCACCTGTTTTCCATCGTGGTAAGCAAGTCAGCTTGTGAGTTTGGTAGCACAGTTCTGCTGTAAGGTAGCGAGGGAGGTGGACAATGACAATAAGTTATTTGGGAACATATGTTTTGGTTGGTTTTGGAAAAGACCAAGTTGGCGTAGTTGCCAGCGCAGAGCATCAAGAAAGGATCTGTAACCTACTTGCTAAAATTCAGAGGCAAAGTCAGAACGCGTGATTTTCATGTTTTTATGAGAAGATTTATATGCGGCTCCACCGAGTTTATCAACAAGATATCATGCTTTAAGTATATTTTGCCCCCCCAAGTTTTTGTGATGAAAAATAATGTAGTTGTAAAAATTTTTTGCATTACTGTTGGAAAACCCCAGCGTGAAGCCAGGGAATGAATAAGAAAAAAGGGACATTACCGATGGATAATCTATAAACACAGTGTACAGATTTACTATGTAAACTGAATTGTCATGATTGTTCATAATTGTGTTGGTTAATGTTAATTAACCAAATCAGTGTGTACATAAACGTGCGACTGATTCCTGCCATATTATTGGGAGTCAAGCCTGGAATATGGCCCACAAAACACGGTTTACACCAGGGGCGGACCAGGGAGGGGCGATTGGGGCCATCGCCACCCCTAAAACCTAAGAAAGTAGCCTTTATCACCAACATTTTGTACAATTCGGAAAACACCATTCGCGATATAAGACCATTTAGACATCCATTGTTTTGTCACAGCAGTGCTGTAAAGTATACTTCATGTGTCTTGCAGTAGTGATCTCGTAATGAGACTTGACTACCAAATAGTGCTGAAATCGCCCCTCCCACCCTAAACTTACTGGCTGGATCCGCCCTTGGTTGACACTGCTAGTATTTACCGAACAATCTTATGGTTTGTTTTTCGATTTGATCTCTGTGGTTTAGTGGTTATATTTCGTAACTCTGACCACATTTGAAGTGATTGACACAATTTTTTACTATAATTATGTCTATTTAAACTCAACTCTCAGAATTAATGTGTTTTTATATTAAATGCAGTGTCAGACATAGTACCATTGTGCAGTACAATTTTAAAAAAAGGTCGTACTACGGTTTTGAGTGAACATGGTGACGTCATCGAAATGCAAAAAAGGTTTGTCCCCCCAAAGGTTTCTAGCAACCTCGGTCCCTGATAGCAGGCATGCTTGCTCTGGTGTTTTTCCAAAGAAAAAATAGCCAAGAAAAGCTACTGGATTTACTAGTGCTTATGGTTTTCTGACTGCGGCATGATGTTTGGTAGGAGCGAACATGACAGCGTGTTTCCTGGGAAGGTGATTGCAAGGACGGAACCAGTTGCGATGTCACAGAATCAACAACTACTGTGATGGAACGCCACCCACCACGATCCAACATATAGCAAAGAAATGGCGCGCAAAGGCACTTGTCAGTGATTTGACAACGTTCAAACTTTGTTAGATTGTCTTCCTACTGGATGAAGAAATACACTCGTTAGTCGTTAAAAAGCGATGTGTCTTGTGTAACTTCCTAAATTTTGCGGGCTTACACCTTACAAGGGAGTTACTTAAATTTGTGAAATACATTAATAGTATGTTATTCGTAGTGGTGTCATTCAATTGTTTGCTATATCTGGTTTATGCTTTGCTTGATGGATTGCTGCACGACAGAGAAAGTGTTGCTTGAATGGCAGGTGAACAAAGTTGATGATTCTTAAAATGAAATAGGAACTTGCATCGATTATGTAAGACTGTGGAGATCCAATCAGGGAATTGTAACTGGGATGGCAAACTAGCTTGCCACGGACGCAAACTTAACCATGTGTCAAAACCTTTTCCAAAATAACAAAAGGCCCCCACGATTAGAGATTTGGCATATTTCATAAGAACAAATGTCCAGTTCGTTGTAGCTCTTTGTTAGTGAACTTTAGTGTACTGAAGCGACATTTGTTGAAGTGGTAAATATTCGTAAATACTGAAATGCTTTCGATAGCTACTGGGAAGCATGGAGAAACATCCATGATGCGGTGATCCGAAGGTTTCCTCCCGTTAAGATATCGACCACCTCGTACCAACCTGCGAAAATACCGCTCCTAGTATCAGTTTTTCTGATCAGCTTTGCGCAGCATAGCCTTTACGACTCAATTAATCGAGCTCAGGGTAATTGCAAGAGACTATATTTTCATCTGTGCCGAGGAAATGTTTATTACTAACCTCATGAAGAATCAGAATTTGATTTGTTTTCCACCAGGTACATGGAAATAAGCGCTGGCGAGTTTGAAACTTCCCTGTTGCTTCGTACAGTACATAGTTTCATTATAACAGCGGGTAGCAACATCATCAAAATGCATGAGAGACGATTGAAAAAAATCAAGAAAGGCAAGGTTTATTTGAGAAATTGAGTGTTTACGAAACACGCGTTTCCCTTTTTTAGCTGTCTATGTTCAGAACAAGTAAGGGCAAGAATCTAAGGCGTGAACCCAATCAACCCCATGCACCACTTAAACGAGCACACAGTTCTGATTTGCTTGCTGCTGGTACTGTGATGCTGACTTCCGTCGAAAGGTCAACACGAGCCACAGTTAGCAGTCTTGCCAGCCTTGTTTTTCGTTTACATTGCCCTACAATATTTTATCCAGTAAATAAGATTTGGCAAATTTGAAGTTTCCTTGTGTTTATAGCCGCAAAGTGCTCGGACAAATTTGCTAAAAGTTCTGATGATCTTCGGGCTAAATTCCAGTTTTTTCGACTTGGGCAGCTGACCTATGAGACAAACTAGGCTTGCCCGTGGGAACGGGACTCCCATGAGAATAGCAAATTTGTATTGTGCACAGGGGGCAATGAATTTGAAATTTATACCATGTCTCATCATTAGTATTGCTGCGTCATAATACCAGGGATTATCTGAAGATGAATACTAAATTATCATACGCTCACAGCACAGTAAATGTTACACGTAGAGGCTTAATGCCATGGCGTAGTAATGCGAGGTCCCCCAAAATAAAGTTGTTGGGCCCTTTCTAAGATGGTAACTAAAAAAACATGAACCATATTTATTCCTCCCTAATTGAAAAACATTTTGGGCGTTTTAGCCACAGCTCTGAATAGATTAGTTATTAACAATCTGCATGATATAATGTACTTCGTATTAATAATTTTATGGAAATTCCATTGGATCGTCGCAAGGTACCATAGGGTGGGATGGGACAGAAAAAGATTTCTATGGACTATCCTGGAAAAAAAACATTCGTGGGTTTAAATTGTCAGTCATGATCTTGTTCATGCTGTTTTCAAAAAAGCGGGAACCCCGTTGCACAAATAATAGGCAACCAGACTACTTCAAATGCACGGTTTCCTGAATTTCATTCTTTTTGTTTTAAAGACCATGTAGCTAAACATACAAGCTTGTTACCTTTCAGTTAGGAAGCATATTCAAACACGTTTCACGTTTGGAAAGAATGAGCTGGATGGAAACACTGTCGTTCGTGGTAAAATAAGTCTCTTTCATAGTTCACAGATGACACAGGGGAGTTCAGATGAGATTGACAAATTTTATCAAAATATTTAACAAAACTCGAAAGCTGTTCTCCGCTCATCAAGTTGAGAAAGAGCTTAACAAGGAATGAAAATATATCAAAAAGTCTTTAACTATTGGGAGAAGCCTTACGAACCTTAGCCCCCTTCTTCTCTCTTCCCGCTTGCTTCAGCATCTCATTGCTCTATGTAGGTTCTGCGAGGTGTAGCATACATTTGACAATACCGTACGTCCACAGATGAAAGATATTTCGGAAGATCATCTGATTTCAAGGAAACGGTATCAACTTTTGGTTGCTGGCTAAGAGTTTTGGTTTTGCCCTTTAGTTTTGTTCAAATTGTTTGAACGGTTTCACTCTTTGGTTATCAGTTTTCTGAGTGAATAAAAATTTCTGCAGGTTTAACAATCGTTCTAAAAAAATTTTTCAAACTGATATGAGTTTTTATGGCACAAACGAGCACCTAAGGAGGCAGTAGCGTAGCCAGACCAAAAACGCTTTTTTGTGCAAATATTTTGACTATAAGTGAGCAACAGTATTTTTTTGGGACACCACTTCTCAAAGCAAAAAAACTACAGGATATGTTGGAAATTTTTGGAGTGCGTGGCACGCTTGGCCCCCTAGCTGCGCCTGTCTCAGTAGATGCTCGTTTACATTCGATCGAGTGTTGGGTGGACATATTTGAAGACAGGGAAGACAGGATGATTTACGAAATCTCGTGAAACATTTTGTGGACCAAGACGTTTGTGGGCATACAATGCCTTCCAAACTGCCGGAACTAACCATGAGGCAAGTGATATTACTGAACTGAAGGGCTTCGTTTTCAAGTTAAAAAATACAAATAAAAGCAACTGCTTGACTGTTGCTGCTAGGTTTTCAGCTTGCCAAAGTTAGGTCAAACTCTACAAGGGCATACCGGCAATACCGAAGCTTAACAGTAGCACCCACCTAAGTTATAAAGGTGTTTTAAATGATCGTGGGCAGTATTTTGATCAGTAAAGCTTGCATGGTCGATCTCTGTCTTTCACAGACGCGGAGCGTTTTTCTGGCATTTGCAAAATTTTCTCAAATGTAATTCAGATAAAGTAACTCAAAGTTCAGGTATGCTGCGTGATAATTTTTCAGAGAAAATTTGATAGAAATTCCGAAACATAATGCGTTTGTTTGGCTGTTACGATTCACAGTATTTCATAGCCATAGTTCAGACCTCAGAAAGACCAAAGAGACCGAGCCGCACGCTTCTGAACAATGCCATTTCCACGCAAGAGAGAAGCTTACAAAACGCTGCCACTTCTGCCAGTAGCTTCTTACCGTCTACGTACGTCAGCTTTCGGCAGAAGACTGCCTCATGTGCTTGGAGGTGAAATTGTGTTGTTCAAACAGTGCTTTCCAGTGCTCGGCTAATATCGCGGCCAATTTGACATGGTTAAATCTACGTCAGATTTGTGTTGAACTGAAGAACTTGGCAAAGTTTGAGCAAAACAGCGAGGGTGCCTTGGGACGTGACGATACGTAAAAGTAGATTGTAGGGCAGCAACAATTTTATTCGGCAAGTTCGACATGAGAGATCAATTTGGCTTTACCGAAAAGGTGTCAAAACGGTGGTAGATATATGTAAAATTGTTTTACAATAAACTTTTTGTTGTATCTAACCTATACCTCTTATGTGCTTATTTCCAAAACAAATTTGGGGGACGTGCCTTGTTTTCTCCACCGGGATTTCAACGTGATTCCTTTCTCGGAGATAAAAATAAACTGTAGCGACTTTAGCACAAATCGTAAAGCCCGCATTCTCCATAAATTGCACAAGCAAGACTTAAGGAACTTCATCGTGCTCATCACGGTTTGCTATCTGGTTTCATGACAGATCAGAGTTGAAACCAATCGTCTCCTTACAACACGTCATCTTGTATCGCCCCGGGCGCCGCTCTTAATTCTCAACATATTTTCTGCTTCTTTTAATGTCATGCGTTCACGTGATTCGGTTGGGCGGATATGCCCTGGCGATCCCAGACAGTGAGTAGCATTTTCTTCTAATGTTTAGGTGGAGACAACTTGCAGGTTTTCAAGGAATAAAAGAACCACGTCAGACAGCTCTCGAGCATGCAGGCAAGTCTAAACTTTGTTTATGGCAAAGGGCATAGCATGAGAACGCTGCAATCAGAAAGATGTTGGCAAAAGCGTCTTGCAACACGCTTCTGCGACGACAGTTACTAATAGCTTCACCACGTGGGGTGTGAGGTGCCCGATACCCCGTGCTTTTATTATCAGATCCTTTTTCAGGCACTGTTGCGCCTTTGGTGGTTTATAGCTTACCTTCATTTTTCGTTGTTCGGTTTCCTATATAGCCTACTTCTTTGCATTTGTGGTGACTGTGGTAAGCTGCTCGGAAATGAATAACGCGAAGGTTGTGACTCGCTTGCTTGATGAACATTTGGAGAGGATGGACACGACAATGAAATCCTTAATGCTCATGTCAGTGGCTGGCGCGTTATCTTTCCGAAATGGGAAACATGGAGAATGAAAAGTTGGATTTACCAGCGGGACATTGCCGAGAGATTTTGTGTTGTGTAGAGATCTACAACTGTCTAGGACGGTTTAGCTGAACCTATGTTCACGTTTACTACAATGAGTTGGTAACCCGTTTTGAATTTTGGAAGAAACATGACAGTCTCGGCTGTGCACATGTGATAGGAAAGCGCACTTTGTTCTTAGGCTTGTCCCCACAAAACTGTGCTGCTGAGTGTAAAGTCTTCAGGGAGTTTTAGACAACGCAATAACGCAGCAGTACCGTAGAAGTTTACGATGCCTTGTGTTCAGGATGATGTACTGTCCTAAAAGTTCAACATTCGACGACAAGCGTAACTGCAAACGGATTGCAGTTAACATTGCAGTGGCGTGTTGACGATTTACACAAACATAACGGGACGAATTTTATTTAAAGTTGATTGGCCTATAGGAAACAAGCGTCGAATTGTCAGTCATCGCAAACACATAAGAAAAACATTTCGATTTCAGTCAAGTGTAGCAGATTGCAATGGAGAAAGCCCGCAGTCACCCTAGTTCTAAGGCAGCTCGGAAAAGTCATTCAATACCTAACACCGTTAGTGCTGAGTTCGCAAACATCACTGTCGTCTAGCTGCTGTAGTAATCATGTCTTTTATAGGAAGTTGCGAAGATGTGTTCTATAATCGGATGCATATTCGAAGTCGGCGGGTTTCAGAGAGGCATATAGCCCTCAAATATTTTGCTTTCAGGCAAAGATCAATTAAAGATGGAAATAAATGTATCAAAATTGCAAGTAAATATTATTTTCAATGTGACTCTGTCCGGTGTTAATGGGGTAATAATTGCATTAGATGTGCCTTTTTATTACTTAAAGATGTAAAATTTTAAAATGTTTTGAACATCTATTTTTAGGCATGAATTCCTCTTCGGAAAAAAACGCTGTACCCCCTCAGATTTTTACCCCTGCGCTTATGAGCGGCTGATACTGAGTTTTACAATCTGAAATGGAATGCAAACGTCACATGTCAGCGTTTAACGCTGTGTTTCCCAGTGTTTTTCTATTCACGTGCCGCATTAAAAAATCCATGCGTATGCTCCACTATTATGTTTGATGTTTAAACATCTTAACAAAAAGTTCGTATAAAAGGCAGCATTTATTGAAACAACTGGTAGAAAGAACAAATTATGGAAACCTTACCATATGAAGATGATAATTATGAACAAACCCCAAGAAATGAAAAACGTTTTCAAAAAACGTTTGTCTCCTAAAATTCGAGAGGTTTCCATCCACTAATGTGAACAAACGCAAAGATTCACGGGCTTCATAAAACATTTACATCTTGAGTGTCCGTAGATCCAGAACCGTCGCCAGAATGTCGTCAATAGGGGGACTTTTTATTTATGCGGGGGGGGCTTTACGTTCGCACAGGGGGGGCTTGACATTCAAATTTGACAAAAATTACACTGACCTATAGTGTTTCATATTTCAATTTGGGGGGCTTGGTGCTTTGTTTGGGGGGGGCTAAGCCCACCAAAACCCCCCGTGGCGACGGGATTGCATAGACCTCAAGATGGAAACATCCCGCTTAGTACAACTGCTTATTGTCAAATGTGAGTAATTTCTGTAACAGCTTTGATTTCGTCTTTTTATATAAGCTATTTCTCAGCTCCAATGAAGTATCTCAATAAAAAGACCCCGTCCATGAGTCTTGTGAATATTACTCTGCATCTGGGGAGTATGTTGTCTTACATGTTCACTGGGACCACTCACGCAGCTGCATTTAAAAACGTTTTGAGGAGCTAGCAGACTTGGGAAAGTGATACCAGTCAAACCGGCTGGACATTCGAAGCTGCACCAGCCAGGTCCATTTCAACCAAATGCTGTAAACACAAGACTAAAGTAGCCTGCAGCTATGGAGTTGCTCAAGCACGTTGTATGAACGAACGCAGTTGTTTCATGAGTCATGCTTTCGCGTAAAGACATCGCTACATGAAGACAAATGCGCGTCACTAATACGTGGTTTCTAGGCCGGAGCAAGTGAGGTGAGATTCTAGCACAGAAAAGTTTTTTTTGAGCGGATTGCCTGAATATTTGTTGAATGAAGAGTGTTTATAGGAATTTCTAAACTCAGCTAACTACGGATTCTATTGTTTCGGTTCACCGAACAACGGAAAAAATATTTTATACGTTAAACCAGGGGTTCCCAACCTGGGGTACGTAAACCCCAAGGAATACATTTGCCTATCTGAAAGGGTACGTTTGAGGTTAGCAATACAAAAGAAAAATATATTTATACATTGATAATTTCCAAATATTCTAAAATATAAACGTTCTCTTTAAAATTCAATGGAATTTTGTTATTTTACCAAGCCTTTTTGTCATAAGATATTTTAAGGGTACATGCTCATGTGTCGAAATGTTGAAGGGGTACATGGTCAGACAAAGGTTGAGAACCCCTGCGTTAAACCATCAAAACGGGTGTTGGATTAATTATTCAACTTTCGGCCAGAAAATCTAAAGGAGAAACTCTCGTTAGGCGTACCAATCGGTTGATGTTACCTATTTTGGTATCACAGGAGGTTTACTGAAGTTTCGTCAGTGCCAAATTTTACGTGCTGCGTCATCGCGTTGCGTCTGCCGTGTCATCCATCAAACCATGAAGGTTATTACGTCTTTTGTGTAAGACGCAATGACTTTCTTCAGGTAAATTATTCTATTAAAGCAAAGTTCCTTGCCATTACGTCATGCTCAAGTTTGGAAACTTCGAAAAATCGACTGAAATTTGTAAAGCAATAACAGATATGAGAGCAACTGAGAGGCATGGCAGTGCCATACAAAAGGTTTACATCAACAGCCAGTAGTTATATGACATCAGTGTTGCTGTGTTTTGGAATTATGTGGAACAATAACTGGTAATTACCTGCTACTATTATATATGCACTTAACGAATTACATTATTTGCTTGCAAACATAGGTGGTTGTTCAAACCGAGCAATTTCATTATGTATATTTTTTGTGCTCTTGAATTAACTCGCATTCTACTGTGAAATTCATCCAATGTTTCCATTAATTTTCTTTGTCAAAAACTGAACAAGGTACTGTATTTCCTTGTGATTACTTTGGCTTAGCATAGCCCAGTTTGTCAACTTTTGAGCAAAAGAAAGGAAAACAGCTGAGGGTATCAGTGTTTCGGTGAGAGGACCTAAGGATATTAGTTATAATGCATTGAATTCAGCAATTCATGTTTCTCTCTTAAATGCGTACGCGCTTTTCGACAGACAAGAAACCAGAGTGAAACTCCTCTTTATACACTACNAGACATTCACCGTGTTATGTGCAGCAAAGGTAACTGCAAAGTGAATGAGCAAGCCTTNTCGAGATTTGTTTCTTTTGCTCTCTGTTATCACTGTGACGTTGNGGTTAGAAACAATCGGCATTTTCATCCGCTTTTGATTCAAGCAATCTTTTTCCTTAGAAAAAGGTAGCCTTCCAATTTTACTGCACTGTGCCGTTGTCGCTTATCGCCTGTCGGCACACGCCGATGGTTTGTTTTGCATAAGATGAACTGCTTTGTATTTGAAGCCTATTTATTGATCAGTTCAGCTTAGCTCTTGAACACGTTTCTTAATCCCTCGCAGTCTTTCGATTTTTTCAACAAAATGGAAAACAGCATACAGTGTTGGACGGACTTTGTGAGATGTTGCCTTTGATTGGTTTGCTTGTCTTAGTTAGACGAAACTAGAGAATGCTGAAAGATACGAACTGGATGAATGAAATATAAATCATCCTAGTGATCAGATAGCGAAAGATACGTGGGGTAAATACCACGTCGGAGTTGTAAATTTAACAACATTTCCAGTTTGAAAGATAACAGATGTAGGCCAACCATTTTCAGCATCAAGACTATTTATAACTTAAACTACGGTCCACAACTAACATTTTCCAATAGATGTGCTACAGATACTGACACAACACTTGGGCAAATTATTCTTGTCATTTACCTTGCGAATTGATACAACTTATCTACAATGTCAGAAATCCACACCGGGTCGGAGATATTCAATTGAAAGCTTAAAATATTGCGCAGCATCAAGAACGCGGAAGAGAGAAGCTTGCCATGTTGATACCTAGTTAAAACTGTGGCATTTAGTTTTCTCTACACTAAAGGAGACGTTGATTTTTGTCAACGCAATAAATTTCGATTTAACTCTGCGCGTAGTTTCTAAACTTTTGATTTGTTTGTGCGATCCAACTGCTGTAACGAAAGTTTTGTGAAAAATATAATTTACGTGAAGAAGCAAAGCAAGGCAGCGTGGAGAACTGAGTGAAACACTGCACATTTGCTACCCACTAACCTTTCCGCTGTTTCATGCTTGATAACTCACGGTTGTACTGATGACAAAGAAAGAGAATGTTTGGTAGCAGTTTGAAAACAGGTTGACGATCGAGGCGCTCAACCCCTTGCACACAGTGCCGATCGATTTGACCGACAAAAAATAACGATTCAGTTCAGTTTATTTATGCATCCCGACCCGGCCGTAGCTGTCATTCACGTCACTGCCCCCACATTTACGTCACTGGCCCCTCATTTACGTCACTGCCCCCAAAAAACACGGTTGCGTGTTGCTATGTCGCAATCCAACAAAAACTACGCTTGCGCCACAGCGCATACAGCATATCCAATTCTGCTCGCAACGATCATCCACCATGTATTAAATCATGTCGTTGTTCAGCTGAAACGAGAGTTTTATTCATCAGCGCGAACAAGTGACCTATTATTCAATCACAGGTGAAGACAAAGCCATTGCCTTTATTATATAGTTTTGTTTGGGATTTCTGCTCTTGCCACACTCAAACGTGCGTGGTATGTGACGTAACAAAGTAACAATACTTTTTTCGATTCTTCTAACCGCTGGCAGTTGCGTAGGTAAACAGTTACTGAAAGAGGTGTGGTGTTCCAAAGCTATATTCACTTTCGTTGGCCTGCTCGCACAAAGAGCTGCTGCCTTACATAGTAGCTCGTGAAAAATGTTAAGGCATTTCGAGTGGGTCGATTGTAGAAGGTTAATACAATTGTGTGATGCCGTCACAATGTGGATAGAGATCTGGNATCACGCGGTTCGTTGTTACGTGAAGGTTTCACTTCCGCATTTGCTTTGCGCAAGGCTTTGCGATGATTGCTTCATGTAAAGTGAACTAGAATCATTTTTCCACTTTCCGGTTAATTTGTAGCCCAAATCCAAGGACAAGTGTCAATCGGCTGTTAAAATATAAGCAATTCAGCGGAACGTAATCCTCAGTAGCTTTCAGCCTCATTCTTTTGCCAGCGAATCTGCCATAAGCAGTGCGTACATTTCACTTTGTACACACATGCACCAACTGAAATACTTCGTGTCCAATGTACATCCAATGTATGTATGTGAAATACTTCGTATCCAATTCGTTTCACGCTTATTTTGTAAGGGTGCACGCGAGGTTCCCGCAATGTCTGCTGCGCCATTAAAGTGTCGATCTGGTAGTTCGCGGTTCGATAGTGGCTGCAAAGTGATGTTAAACCCCGTTGTAAAAACAATCGTCTACGAAGTCCTGTCGTTCGTTGATACAGTTCGGCTGCGTTACTGGCAGGCGACCACTACGTGGCAGGTTGCTATAGATACACTGTACAGACAAAAGCATTAATTGGATGAGAAATTTCGAATGACTATAGGGTGCGCGGTACCGGTGAAAGGAAAGTCTAGCGTTAAGGTGGGTGAATCTCTTTGTTCGCAAAAGCGACTGCCTATTTCCGCACAAAGAGCAAGCTGTTTGTGACTCAAGCAAACGCCTTTTGCTTGTAAACCGTGCAAGTTATGATCGACGACTGAATTTTTCCATTCGTGGTGCTCAGTGACAGTAGAAAGCGTGGGACTGGGAGTGAAATCAGCCTTTTGGGGTTGACCGCCGACGACCAGTCGAATACTTTTAGGCCACCGCGAATTTGTATTTGTCGCGTGTTGCTGAAGAGGTGAGAAATGGACGTACAGCTCCTCTCTATGTCAGGTGTGTCTGGATGGAATCGAGGCAAAGCACTGCGATGACGTTTTGCGTGCCCTTGGCACCAACTAGTTGTTACCAATATTTTCTGAATTTTGTATTTGTTCGCGACAGGGTTCGCTTTTTAATGAAGTTGCGTTTTGGTGCGGCTTGTCAGCTCGGGTGCTTGAAGTATATCGGATAGCTTGGTTCTGTTTTTATGCAAATGTCGATGCTCATTTACGCTGAGAGATATATCGCTTAATTCAACGCAATTGAACAAGTTTTGATGTAAAAACTTTTATTTTGGTAAGAGCGTAATAAACCATTTGGTCCATGCAGGTGGTATGTGCTGATACCAGCTTACGAAAAGCTATTGCCAAGTATCTAAACGTAAGTTGGGGAAACGTCGACTTGTGGGTTTGAAACACCTCAGTTCGATCTTATTATGAAAAGCAACATCAAACGACTGCAAACAGGCGCGACGGAACAATCAAAATTCGTCGACGAAAAGCGCCGAACGTTCTTCTCAAGAACTTGGGATCTGGTACCGTCATCTAGAAATAAAACTCCCTATTTGTCTTAAAATTTGTTGGCAAGTTTTCAAATTCAACCACCTCATTGCTGCAAGGCCAGTTTATAAGGAGTGAAAGTTCGTGTTTTACGCTTAACCTGCTGAGGTTGTTTTGCCAGAGGTTCCTGTGTTGCGTAAAACGTCGTATTTAATCGAACTTTTTCTTGATACGTTGAGTTTGGTTTTGTTCCACTGATAGCTCGTGGTGGAGAGCAGGTGGCTGGATCTGGATTAATCGTAGCTTCAATAATTGCTGTGTCGGCATGTCCTACAACTGCATTGTGTCATCAGTTGGTTTAAGCACAAACGCAGCAAATTTACAGTGGCTGCTGGTTATTCGTTCCGCTGGCAAAGAAACTGCCTTTATTTCACTGCCTGTTTACGACTTAGAAACGAACGTTAGATCAGGTGCATTTTAATGAAACCTCTGAATCAGCGTCACGCGTCAGTGATTCAGTTTATGCTACATGTGCACTGTCGTATTATGAAGGAGGTTTCGCTTTGGCCTCGAGGGCTAAAACCAGCTATAACTGGTTATTTAATTTCAGCGAGGTAAAGGTTGCGAAATTTTACGCTCCAAGCCGTTCCGCCCACAGACTATTCGCCATAAACAATGTCAGAAGAGAAGATTCAATTACGCACAGTCCTTGACCATCTTTTGGTGTTGTTCAGTCCGTAGTTCTAACCCAATGTAAGGTGTGCTGTATGATAAGTTTACCATCATCTAACTTTGAAAGTAACTGGAGTACAAAATATTGTGCTTGTCAAACAACATAGGCTTGCTCTAACTTAATATGGCATGTGCGTTTAACTGAAAAAGTGCTGTTTTAGCCTTTAATCGAACGTAGTTTCAGTGTTTTTATCTGGCAAAATGAGCAGAATTTGTCAATCTGATTTTGTGAAGTCACTGGTAAATGATCTGCACAACTCCAATGTGATACGCCTTCTTGTTCTGGGATATTTTGTTAAGTTTGATTCAAGTCTTTAAAGGTTGCTCCAATACAGTTCCGAAAGTTTCGTATTGGCTTTAGAAGCCATTTAATTAAACTGAAAAAAAAACGTTTTTTGCATGCACATGCGAAATCAAGTGAAAATCTTTTCAGAGCTCGCTAACTAAATTTTACAGTAATTTATCAGCCATGTTGTTATTTTCCTCAGACTATCACCATGGAGGCGTGACTTGTCATGACGTCGTGTTACAGATATGAACCTAATAAACAAAACCGCCATCAAAAAACGTGAAAATTTGTATTGAGCATACTGAAGAGTTTTAATTTTTACGCTTAAGAGAAATTCGACCTATGTGTGAATTCTGAAGTGATTCGTTCTGTGAATAGAACAAATTCAAAATATATTACAAAATTTTAAGGGCTTCAAAACAATTTTTAGTTGTGCTTTAGCTTATATCAGCGGTGTGACCTTAACACCTCTTGCGTAAACATTTGTATTCACCAAGTCTGTTTAGCCTTCATTTCTACAAGCACGTTCAGTAGTTGTTCAAGCTTCAGCCCTACAGCGCTTACCCCTTTCAATCGCTGTCAACAGTTCGCGCTTCAACGATTGCGTTGCGCTGACATTACGCTCGTTGACGTCACTGACCCGACCTCACATCTGCCATCCTGCAAGAGCACACAGGTGACTGTCTCTACCATAAACCATCGTTTCTTTGAAAAATCCTGCGCTTCGTTTATGTTAGGGCAGAGGTGGCTTACCGCAGCGCCACCAAGGTAACGATGATGCGCAGCGAGGTAATACAGGTAAAGTGACCATCGGTTCGGTGGCGGCAGGCAGCGTGGGAAGCAGTGCAACGGNTTAGTATGATTTTTGTTGCTTTACACTTGCCCGTTTTTTGCCAAGTTCGATTGACGCGATTTTCGGGTTTTTGCGTTTTTTTGTTCAACAGCAGGATTGCGCCTCTCTTTTGCGACAGTTGCCCGCAAATACGTGTTTCTTAGGTGTTAGGTCAGTTGCTATCACAAAGCAAGATTTCATGACGATTCATCGCAAATAAAATGTTGACGTTCCGAAAACGGAGAAACGGAAAATCGTTGGAAACGAAACATTTTATTGGATGTAGCTAACTTTGTTGTAATTGCGAAAAGAGAAGCGATAAATGGAATCGTGTGCACTGCTTTGAATTTCACGATGCCCAGCTGAAACCTTTCTTTGTGTGGTTACGTTCGAAAACATATGAAAGCCATATGTTGCGTTACTGCACAGTAATGTAGACCACAACCTAGCCAAGGGCCGTTCCATCCGTGGGCGGTTGCGCTCTGCTGGACATGTACATTGCGCTAAAGTTGATTAGTGCTTTACGTGCGATGTGTGGAGTAGTTCCCTCGTTTTGTGAACTGCGCCAACAAGCGAACGTTCAGCCATCGATCTTTTATCTTGCTGCAAAACTACCGCTGCTGCTGTTCTAGAAGCGCAAATCTTGAGCTGCAGTCCTGCAGCGGTGATGTGCAAACTGTGTACCACGAGGTCGAAAGCAATGACTCGTGAAAGTTCCGTGAAAATGGCCCGGCGTACGCCGAAGGCCATGGACCCGCGCACCGAAAAAACTGCAGCTCAGGATTTCCTAACATGTATATGTTAGGAAATAGCTATGGTCCTGGAATGGGCAGTACTAACTCTGTAGGAGAAGTTGGGTAAAATAATTGTGTCACCGGTAAGTTCGCTGCAAATATGAGCGTATTTAGTGGTTCGTTCCAAAACAGGACAATGAAAACGGAGAAAGATATAGTCTTGCTGTACAGGGTGCATTATACGTAGAAAAACGTTTTGGCCAAGATGTTTTTGTTGAGATCGTGTGGTCACCATTTTAGCAGATGTGGCATTCTCCACAGGGAAGTTTAAAAACTATTTCTGGGCAGATCAGTGGACACCATTGTCTATCTAAAGATACGCCGAGAAAAGGATGATCAGTACACACGTCAGGTTTGGTAAAAGCGGTTCCCACGATTTCGGCTTTTATGAAGTTTGTTGCAAATTTCTCAAAATTCAAAGATCAAGAGAGTTTCTTCGTTTGTATGTAAAGCACGAATAATGCGGGCATAAATTTAAACGTAGCAATATAAAAGCGTTTGTCAACTGTAATTGTCTGATAAATAAATCCGAAGTTTGATTTCACTGCAAAACGGTAACGTTCTGAAAATTTGTTGTAAAACTAACTCAAAAACCCAACCGCTTTAGTCGCTGGAGCAGTCAGTGGCATGCAATCTCTGGTTCTACTTCTGAATCGTCCTAATCCACATTGTTATTGGTTGCAGCGTGCATGCGTCACAGTCATGCATATTCCAAGAGTTCTGGCTTTGCCATAGCGGCATTTGACAGCGATAAAACTTCGGAGTTGTTCTCTTTTTTGTGTCTTTCGACGTAGCGTTGGCCGATCACAGCAATCTTCTTTCTGCATAGTTAATTTCAACCTGTCATTAAGGCAGACGTCACGAGGGTTCATTTTCAAGAGCTTTTAATCAGCTTAAGTTGGCTGAACAGGGAAACGTGAACCTTGCCTGTTTTTACGGAGTGTTCACACGCACACGCAGTTACTAGGCGATGACCTTCTTCAGGGTAGTCTTCTGCAAGCATAGCGGCATAGTCACGGGTACTTTAAAAGTTTTTTTGTAAGCTGCGCAAAAATTAGCCACCGCTGCTGAGACTGTGTCAAAAGCCAGCACAGGGTACGTTTACCATGGATACTTGGCATTGAAACATGTTGAATTAGTTTGGATCCAAGACAACAGAATGTGGTTTGAGGGACACATAGATGTACGGTGCATTTATTAGCATTTTACAACGCAGAGGAAGAATTCGTCGTAAGGTTATTGCTACCTTTATTAACTTTCAGCAGTGCAGAAACATTGTGCAACCTGCCACTATAAGCGTTGCTAGATACTTGTCGGACAAGGTATGAATTACTTTTCGTGCTCAAATCACAACTATAGCCAGGTGATGTTAACTGTTTAGGAACACTTGCAATCATGCAAGATATTTCGCAAGTATATTTTTGATAGATAGTTTTGTGTTTTTGTTTGAAACATGCAATTAAAGTTGGTGAGTTTGCCATAGGCCAACACCTTCATTTTGGTTGTTATTCTAAAGACAGGTTTTGACTAAGTTAAAATCTGTCTTGTTATCCTTTTCCACGCTAAGCGTCAGTATAAAAGGCATTGGGACACTCAAGAACAAGGTTTTAGCAAAATTCATTTACCCTGATGTTCGTACATGGCTCTATAATCTTGCATTCTTCATCTGGCCAGTCAAACCTGTTTAAAAAATGGGTTCTAAGTTCTATAAATACATATTTACACTAAAGTTACACTAATTTGAATTCACTCTTCACGCCATTTAAGGCTTTGTTTCTTTTAAACTGGTGCCGGGAATTGAAAATTTGAAGGGCGTGCATCAGTTACCCAAAAACAGTTTCCCAAGCGAAAAAGACTGTTTGAGAGAATTGACGCGCTCTCTGCCCTATAGCACTGATTTGTTTTGGCAACAGTACTTGCTTGTAAATGTCAGTGGGAATTGATAACTACGCAGGCATTATGAGACGTGAAGCACAGTAAAGTCTTTGTTTTGTGTTTCGAACGTTTTTCTTGATTCCATTTGACTCTTGATATCATCAGAACAGAAGCAGTCGAACTTCTGCGTGCTGCTATTAAGATCTGTTTAACATTTTCATCACGCTGATTGCATTTATCTGGCAGTTTACTACCTGTTTGCAAGGGGGCAGTTAATAATTAGTTTTAGCACCTGCGCCCTACGTCTGGAATAGGATACTTTTGTGTGCAGTAGACGCAGCAGTAGAGAAAGTCAAATCATCATTGTGTTGATTTTCCGTTGCGAATGGTGTGTATGAGATAATTGCTGGATACTTAGTTCTTTAGAAAGATTACGTCCTGGTCTGCTTTTGCTTTCTCTTTAATATCAGGGCAAATTCCATTGTTGCCCGAAAGACCCTCGTTCCAGCCTACATTCCGCCGCAACACCTTGTCAATAGTTTTACAAATACCGCTCTCTTTCGTACACTAGCACTCTTCGTTTCAACAAAACAATGGTAATAATAATGGCGCGTTGTTTTTGCAATAGTCCGCAAGAGCTTTCGGGCGTTCCTATCGTCCGTATATGGTTAGATGATCAGCGAGGCGTGAAGAGCCGCTTGAGCGAAAAAACTCTTGTCTTAACGAAAAAACGTCGACTGCAAACTTTAGCGGCTCGATGCCGAGTGTCGCCTGTGCCTATTTTTTTTTATCTCAGGCAGTGAATTGATAGTAACCGAAGCGTGGCTTTCCTTTTCACAGTTTGCTTAGGGTATTGGGTGACACAACGGTAAGACTCTCGTAAGCGTGGTTTCTAGTACTGACTGCACTGAGCTAGGCGGATCTACTTCGAAGGAGTAAAACGGCAACGAGAGAAGGGAATGTGGATGACGATGGCAAGAACGGCACAACTCCTTGGATTCATATTGTGTGGTATGGATATGTCTGTTTTGATGCTTTTTAATTTACAGCGACTGCTTGTATGTGATATGTGTCGCTGCTGTTCTGCTTTTGTTCTTTATCTAATCGAGTAGGTTGCATCAATAAGCTATAACGAAACGGTTAAACGTATTGCGTTTACCTAAGGTAGCAATTTCGAGCAAATACCGCTTTGTGGTTTGTGTCGTAAAAACGACAAGATTTAGACAACTTATGAACTGTGTTCTTATTGTATGGATATTTGGGGATGGCATTTGAGGTGATTTTACTAAGCGTGCAAACGGGTCCACACGGTTTTCTTAAAACCGTGGAAGAAAATATCCTGTACAAATCAGCTGAAACGAACGTGTTGTTTTCCTAAGTTTTGAACCGGAAACTGCTCCTTTCTTATCGGGCGCACTAATTTTTAAAGGGCTTAGTCATGACTGCTGGAGTTTTTATTGAAACCACAATAACCTGATGTCAAGTCGGCTGGAGCTGTCATGGTATAAATTTGCAGTCCTAGCAAATACTTTTACTTACAGTCTGCTTGAACTTTAAGGCCAGTTTCTGGAATATTTTTTAAAATTCTAGGTTTTGTATATTTTCTTCATTAGCTAAGGAAAAATAAAATAAATCACAGATATTGCATTTTTTATTACACCACCAAGGTTTAGTGGAAATAAAAGGTCTATCTACATGCGTAAACTGACATGCCATTCCTTAAAGTTGTTCCATTCTTAAATACGATGGAAATGCAAAGAAATCTTGCAAACGTTGACTCAGGCTGGTCACCAGACAAACGTTACTGGAGTTTTTTTTCGCGTTTTTTTGGGTGGCTTTGTAGTATGCAATGTATTAAATGGCTTTATTTTAGAGACTAGAGCTTGAGTTTCAGGGTGGGCTTAATTGTGCGCTGGCGCTAAAACCGCCAGTGTACCCTTAGCTTGTGGGGTCTAAACCCGTTTTTGTACCCTTAGCGAATGGCCCATATTTACTTGGACACCAGATGGGGTGGAGAGCACGGCGGTAGCAAGTCTCATAGATTTTTTAAATAGCAATGACATGAGAAAGTGCTACTTGCATGGTGAAAACATAACAAGTCTTCCTAATTCTACTTTGTTCTACGTTTTTACGTTATTGACCTTGACTCTTCATATTATTAGTCCTAATGAAATCGCTTTATCTAACTAGCTAAAATGTCTTCGTCGTTTTTTTAATGCGAATAGTTACGCAAAGTTTTTTTTTTTGCATAAACACAGTGGAAAATCTCGTTAACATTGCGTTAGCAGGATAACTTGTACGTCTGATATCTGTTTTATTCCACAAAGTAGCATTCCTTATTTTGATGCATATGACGACACTGAATAAATTGCAAAAAGAAAGAGATTTGGCGACCTGAATACATTTTGATAGTGCAATAAATATTTCATGGTTCAGCAATGATTGTCACCAGCATTGTACATCGGGTAGCAAGCGGTCACAGAGGGCCACCTCTGAGTTAGATGACAGTTGAAGAAGCATGTTTGGTACAAATTGAAAACTGAAAAAATTATAATTTGAAACTTCAAATCTATCTTCAATTTTAATGATGGCTGGAAACATTTAAATTTTTCGGCCAAAGTGTGAAAGTTTAGATAATCAACATCAGCGAAAAAAGTTAAAATAAAAACTGCTGCTAAAAATGAAATGGATTCAGTTTCAGGATAAGAAAGATCAGACTACTGTATCTTTTAGTTATTATTTCTACAATAGGTTATTTTCCATGAGTAAGAATTGCTTCTTTCACTAAGTTTGTCATTTTCTATGCTGCGTGCAGCGTAGTCCATAGTAGCCACAGGCGTCATAAAGATGGACGTTTGTCGATGACACATAACCCTGTTTCCTAGCGAGTCACAAACGGGGTTAATAAACCGTAAAAGGTGTTAATCAGTGTTTCTCTTTAAAAATATCGTAATCAGAATATTTAACTCCAATGGGAGATACAGGTTTCAAAAATACTTTCAATCGTTTATTTGGTTTATTGTGGACAAAATAGAAGTCTTGAGAAACGATTATGTATGTGGCTATCCACAGCAAGTCCAATACAAGCCGCTCGTGAGCTCTTCAGGGTTTCCCTCGGAATTCTTGCTCTCGGACTTGTGGCAAATGAACATCTAACTTGTATTGCAGTTGCCTTGGCCAAGGCCATACAGGTGACATACCTCGGTCCGAAAACGTTTCCTGGAGATCAACCTGCAACGTTCTTATGTCAAGTGGATCCACCTCGTGAGCATTTGCTTGTTTTTTTGTTAATGCCAAACCCTCACTGATGCAACTATTTTCTGTATTATAGTCAACGCGTTCACGAGCTTGACATGATGTTTGTTTAAATTCTCTCTCAAAACATTTTTTTCAAATTTGAGGCGGTATGTGCGCAAAAAAGCGTTTATAAAGTAGGAGTGTTTTGCAGAGGGAAGTGAAGCTTGACATGCTTCTTGTCTGCGAGATACGTGCATCGGGAAAGAATTTACCATGTTATGAAATGTGCAAGCATCTTGTCTTTTGTACTTCCTTATACGAAAACTTCATCCAAGATGTACAGTAAAAAACTTGTCCTCACGGCCATTTTTCGCGTTCCTTGCATACGCCTTGGTCCAATTGTCGTATACAAACGCGCAAAAGCAACCAAATTAGCAAGATGTTGATAAGACACTTTGAGCCAATTTCAACCTGGCGTGACTGCCAGAAATCCAATTGATAGTTTTGCATGGTCTTCTTGAGCAAGGACTGGTTCGATTCTTGCCAAGGTGTAATGCTCCAGGTCGTCAGAGATGAAGCGCTTTTTCTAAAGTGAAACTGGAGTAAATACGTTCAAACGCTGGCGTACGGTATGCGGATCTTGTGGTCAAGTAATTGCCTGAAAGTACTTCGCTTTATTCATCGTTAGATACGTCCTTTCAGCCCTAAACCACACTATAGAGAGCTGTTGTTTGGATTGCATTAAACTGAACAGTATTGTTATCGTTTTGAAGCTTTCTCCTTGGCTAATAGTTTGGCTAGCGATTTGCCTGGCTTGTTTATTAATCCATTCAGTCCAATTTTTATGCTGCGAAAAATACGGTTCCTACGAGAGTTAAAGCTCAATAAATTCCACACGAATGCTGGGAAAGAGTTTTACAGCCTACCGATCTCAATAGCGACGATAATTTGTAGAAATTAATGACAAGATAGTCTTGCAACGAAGAGTGATTGATATGGCTAAAGCTGTCATGAGAGGATTTTGAGCCTTGCTGCAGCGATTTCATCAGTTTAGTGACCCATGCCTTAGCTGTGCTAAGGTTAGAAAGGTTCTTCATATTTGTTCCGTTTCGATTTTAACCTGTGCATTTGCGTCTCCTCCTTCAGTTACATACTGTGTGTTTGTGTAGTTGCTACAAATTCAGAAATATTTTGGGTTACTTTCTCTTGCCAACACTCATGTTGTAGCAGGTAGTCGCTGTTTTGGTGAGTATAGTTTGGAAAGTAAGGAAAGGAGGCATTTTTATTTGTGTAAAGCGTTTTGTGCAACAACGTACGTCTTGTAAGACTTTCACAAACTCCTTTGAAAACAAACTACAAGCTTGCTCTTCACAAATGCAAAGTGGTCTTTCTGCACTACAAGTCCTAAGAAAAACAAGAGTGAAATTTTTGTTGCTAGCACAGATGTACGTTGAAAAAATAAGACCCGCGTTAAACTTAAGTTCCAAAACACCTATTGCTTCAGACGCAAGTGTTTCACTCAAGAAATCCTGGTGAGGTGCATTGCTCGTAATCACCGAAAAGAATGCCTCATTTAGAAATAAGCCCCGGTTGCAAGTGGAACGAAGCAGGAGCACGGACGAAGCCAGTAAATCATTTTAGAACGTCGTCTACTCTCCTTTTCCGAGCAGCGATCACGTTCGTGCACCGTTCGTGCACCTAATGGCGACAGCGAAGGTTTTCGCAAGTGGTGATTACAGCAGAATCACTGAATTTTGAAGATGCGGGCGGGTTCTGTCGAGTTAATTAAAGGTCCTTCCAGAGCGCCGATCATTTATAATGGACAGGTTACGCACAGAGACGGACTGAATCATTTTCCATTAAATGCAAGAAATGTCTTGCAGCTGTTCCACTGGATCAAGCAAAAATGAATAAAATTCTGGTGCAAAATTTGTTTTGTGGCTTTGTTTGTTTTATTTGCAGCGCTTGATTGTGCATCCTCGCTAACGTTAGCGATCTTATCTAAGGGTATCTGTTCCAACGTCACCTTTACGGCAATATTTTGACCAAAGTTCAGTTTATGTATAGTGACCACAGACTGATGCTTGTGCCAGAAGTAAAGATGTAAAACTTCACAGTTTCGTTAACTCTTTCTGATCAAGGAACGTCCTCCCGAAACCATTTACGAAACCAAAAGTGATGCACTTAAGGAATAATTAAAAAAAATGAAACCTTAAACGCACGCACGAATTTGGACCATGGAGCGTTGGACAACCCTTGAGATAAACTTGATTTGACTTAACGAAATAAGAACTGCAATAACATAATAGCAATATAGCTATGTTTGTTTGTTTGTGAGTGAGAGACAGCATCTCGGACTTATGAGGCCATTAATAAGTGTGCATGAAAAACACAAAGCATTTAGGATGGCTCTTATAGGTTGCTATGGCAACATTTGTCCATTCGTGTCACCAGGCTCGTAGCTACGGGAGGCGATCATGGACAGTGGCCCCAAATTTTATTCCACCCGACAAATTTGTTTTAAACATCTAATAAAAACCGAAATCTTCCCTTTCTAAGAATTTATTTCCCAATAACCTTAAAACCTGGCTCCAGGCCTGTGTGTCACACGAACTAATTTATAGCTGGGAAATCCTGCACAAATCGCAACCATGCCGCGACAACTTAAATTCTTTTGGCTTCTGCGAATGGTTGCGCTACAAACTTTTGTTTTCTTTTTTCAATTGAAAATTTTGTCTGGAGAACGAAAACAACGTCGCTTCGAAAATAAACCGCTGGTTTCATTCGGCTATCTGCCGAAAACCGCACCAATCGCTTTGTTTATAGGTCAACGTCATGATCGACATATCCAAAATAAACGTTGACTGGCAAGTTGTCTTCTTCACATAGGTCCTCCTACGCCCAGATGTTCCCAACCTTTCTCTGACCAAGTACCCCTTCAACATTTCGATGAATGTGCATGTTCCCCTAAAATTTCGTATGGCAAAAAAGACTGAGTAAAATAACAAAAAGTCACTGAAATTTTAATAGAGCGTTTATGTTTTAGAATATTTGGAAACAAATAACATGTGTAACCTTAAATGTACGCCTTCAGATAAGCAAATGTACCCCTGTGGGGGTACATGTGCCCCATGTTGGGAGCCCATAAACTACGCTGTGTAGCAGTCCATCAACGCGCGTTTCTCGAGGCAGTTGATTTTTGCAGCGAAAATTGTTACGTGATAAATCTAAGGCCACTTTTTATTTCTGATTTGGTTAAAAATGTGTAAAAAAATCTGCCGCTGAATTGTAGATGTATTATGTGACTATGAGAAACGAAGTGGACTACAAACTGCAAGTCCACATCGTGCATTATTGACCCTAATAATTAAAAATCAATCTTGCCAACAGAAGTTTTGGCGTGGTATTTTTTTAAAAAAGTTCCAAAAAACATTTCAAATTCCAATGAGCTGGATTTAACAAACAGCAATTAACTGTTTTTTAAGGACTTGGCTTTGAACCACTAGGTAGGTTTTGTTTTATATTTTATGCTGCTTTTTATGTGTATTGCCTGAAATTTGTTTATTTCGCATTTCAATCGGTCTTGTCGAACGTGTGAATGCACAGCAAAAAAGGTTTATATTTGGTTTGCTTCATGCATTGGGAGATTACTTTTTTAGCTCAGTGATCACTTAGCTGGGTGAGCCTCTGTCTTTGTAGCCTCCTATCAAATCCAGTTGCGATACATACTTATTTGAACCATTGCACATATGGTTCCCTTTCGAATTTGCGAAAGATTACTTGCACCAAGAAAGATACATCGATCCAATTGCTTGCTTTTGGTCAAGTACTCCTGGCATACAAGTTACTGATAATTGGTAAAGTAGCAGTCTTGTTGATGCTCGTTGCTAATGAGAGTTAATAGCCAGAGTTTTATTCGCAGACCAAAATGCGTTTGAAAGTTTTTTTTCGGTTTAGAGAATGGTGAAAACGTGCCTTAAGTGTCTTCCACTTGTCGACAGAAGCACTTTCACACCAAAAAACAGCTACCGCTAATTTCATGCAGTGCATGTTTTTTCTCCCAAGTAGATATACATTGTTTTTGCGGAGATCAAACTTTTATTCTGCTGACGTTAACAGGGTCCCTCGCTTGCCTTTCGTAATCCAGTAAATCCAAGTAATTGTCACCCGAGAGCCAGAAACACTGTTCAATGCACACAACAACTCAAGTGGGTCTAGTGCAGGGTTTTTTTAAGGAAAATGTTAGATAGCCGATATGGATCCGTAGGGACCCGATTTTCTCTGATTTTAGGGACACGATGATAATAGTCTGTGATTCTAGGTACCCGATTTGAAATTCTAGGGACCCGAATCGGGTCCTTAAAACGCCTTGAAAAAAACCCTGGTCTAGTGATATCGAACGGGATTAAACCTATGTGTTTTGTGCTTGTGCTGTGCACTGAATTTTCGTGTCTTCTGTGAGTGTGGTACCGGCCTTCCATCATTTTGTGATTGAAGCAGCGTGCTCCTGAATCAGGGCTCTTTCATGCTAAATGCAGACTTTCTATTGTTTGATAACACGCGTTCACACAAAATGCTTTCAGCTCAACAAGAACGCAATTGTCAAAACGCAATAAAATGCTAACGTTGTGTTGCACTGTATATAATGAATTATGTGGGCAGTTTTTCGTTTTCGGGAAATTCCCAGGTGATGCTTCACCCACATCTGTAAGCTTTCGGAAAGTGAGGAGGTGGTGGCCACGCTGAAATATGCGTCGCTACAAAACTACACAAAATTGCTTCGCGTCTGAAAATCCTGTCGATGTCCTTCTACGTAGTATTTCCAAATCAATATTTTTGTCTTGAAGCCTGCCCCTTTTCAGGTGAAAAAGCAGTTAATTGTAAAAAAGCTTTACAATAACGTTCATCGTGAAGATCATAGGAAACGTATGGGTTGATGCAGCTGTGCACATGCACATATAAGAACTTTGCTGAAAAAAACACTTTGGACCATGAATTTTGTCTGCATCATTTCGAGTACAATAATCCGAGGCTAGCGAAAGCCTGAAATTTGCTTTAACGTCATCGCTTTTGCTTGACCATTGAGCATAAGGGCCAGTAACTCAGTGGCCGAACAACCAGCGTTGGTTGAGAGTCAGATGCATTGCTCCTAAGCAATCCCCCAGCACGTTCCCCCATTACTGGGCCAACGTCGAAGCAGTGTTTAACGAAATGCTTGTTCTTTGTATGACTTGGCATCGTGTTGTGTTTTTGAAGGCCTTTTGTACTGAGACAGAGGGGGGGCCGTGCTTCCAGTGGATTGCTATTGGTTTGTGTGAAGTTCAGCTGTTCTATTGAAGCTTTTGTTTATTTTTTGGTTCTGGCGGACCGCAAAACCTCCCTTACCTGAAAATTCAGGAACAGAAAGGTTGGTGGTCGACAATGTAAAGGTTATTGGAGTGTTTTGGCTGCAGTGTCAACACCAAGTAGCCGGTAAATTTCGTATCAGAATCGAGAAATGCGGACCATGCCCCATCAAGTTTGTAGAGGTAACCCTATTAAAAAAGAAATTTTATTCAGTTTGAATGTAGTGACTGTAGGATAAACGTAGTACTACAAAAATGGCGCGTAATAATGCACCGCGCTTTTTAGAGTCGAACACGAACAGTTGAGCCGAGTGCAGATAACACATTTTGCAGGTAACTCGTGATGAATTTTTTCGGACATTTCGCAACCACTCCTGTGTTTTTTAGCACCGATGTGACATTCTTCACATAACAGTTGAGCTGAAAATTGTTAGCCGCAAAAAGTAACCAAAGGTTTGATTGATTTCATTTTTTCTCTCCACTGTGCGCAGCAAAGAAAAGTTCTGTTCCATGGTGGAATCTGTAAATTCAGTGTCTGGTCGGGGTTTGTATTACATCAGGATAATTCAGGTCACTTCAGAAGCAAACGTTTTGAAAAACCATGTTGTGAACAGCTCACGTGCAAGGTTCAACTGCACTTGCAAGGTTCGTGCAAGGTTCAACTGCAGCATTTTAAATACAACCTGATCGATTTGCACTGAAGGCAAGGAAAACGCAGGTCTTCTTAATGCTGCTGAGAAAGGCCGATGGCTGGCTTTTGTTTTGAACCGCGGGCTCGGCTTCGTCTTCCCGCAGTGCTCAATATTTCGCTGCCGCTTTATCTCGTTATGAAGTTAGTTTGTTCTCATTGCTCTTTTTTTGTTACAGCGGCGAACCCCACTGATATGCAAGTGTCCTGGTTCAGCAAAGGGGTAAAAGTAGCAAGGAGCGTGGCTGTGGAGAACGGTTCATTCGTGTACAACGACGCTCCGGAGAGGTTGCAAAAACGCTTTTCGATGTCGAGCGAGCAATTTTCAAGTGAGTAAATAGGATTATATGCAACTGAATGAATGAAACGTTTCACGGATTTTGCTTTCGCTCAGGTTTAACTGACGATTTGACGTGATTTTGCGCTGCTTGTTCCGTAATCATGATCCTAATTTTATGTGTGACAAGTTATTTTGCGAAGAGACATCTTTGCAAATTATCCGCATCAATTGGGCAATTTGAGTGAACATCTGGTTGACTCGCTGTTGATGGCCAGTAGGCCAGTAGGCAGCAGTAAGCACCACTGAGTTGGAGCGAATATTCTGACATCATGAGCTCGCGATGGGGCCATTTAATTAGCGGCGCAAAAGAAATCATGTTGTTTAAAACATGCTCAGCATTAAAACATGCTCGCTCACACTATCGCGTGCTCTGGTTGTGGTGTTGGCAACGAACCTTTTGCGTTCGTAGCTTGATGAGCAGAGCAGTACATTTGCATAGAACCAGCCCACAACGCACGGGCGATGTGCTTGCTTATGCGCGTGCACTACCAACATGTCTCTTCCTAAAGCGATGTATCTTTTTTATCTTGTTTTGTATAATTGAGGAAAGCAACCAAATTAAAGACTGCTTCTGGGGAGTAATTAACGGACAAAGTGGTGAGAGGAATTATTTCGGCATGCTTTGTCTCGAAAATCTCAAGATGTCACGTCGCTTGGTTGGGAAACAGACGTAGGAAGCGCCTGCAACAACTAGCTTGACCCCTGCGTTAGNATAGGGTTCCTCCCTAGAATCGTGCAATGCAACGAGTTCCCACGCCTAGCGGTCCCTTCAGTTGCACTTTTGCGCCAGAATGCCGGAGTTGGTTTTACGAGAACGTCTTTCCTCCCATCGAGTCCCATGCGCAGCGCTGTAGACTCCTGCATACCTGACAGTAACAGGTAACACATGAAAGAACACGAAGATAGATATGTGGTGGTAATATCCAAAGCGTGCCCTTAATGGCGCTAACACGATTACTTTAAGGAAGCACCAAGTATAGATACGTGGCACTGGTAAAGAACACACTCATGGATGGCGCCAACAAGGCTTCTGTGTATAGCACCGTTGCTCACTGCTGTTATAATTTCCATGTGGACCGATTTATAAAATGTAAGGGTAGTGGGAGGCTGCGAAGGAGCAGAGGCCGTTTGAGCCGCAGGCCACCGGAGGGTGAAGATAATTATTATAGTGTAAAGGCAACAGTTGGTCATTAGAGAAAATCGCGTAACTGTATCCTACTGACAGACGATTTTTCCCAAAGATTGCATGAAAATGTGTTAAACCGTAGTTTAAGGTCAAACGAGTCTTTCGGATGCACAACAGTTTTAAAAGGACTGTCGAAACCGCTTTGGAGGTGAATATTCGAAAGAAAACGTACAAGAACCAGGTCTATACAGATCCGGTGCATGTGCACGGCCGTTATTATTCGATTTTCCTTTCTTTTGTAAGAAAACGCTCACGTGAAAAGTTGGAAACTGTATCCCCTTCACGATATGCTTGAAAATTCAAAGATAGCAACAGCAATGGAGTTAGGATTTCGTTTCGTTTTCTTTCTTTGTACAGCGGTGCAGAACCGTCGCCAGACCGTCGCCTTTCAATAGGGGAGCTTTACGTTTGTGCAGGGGGTGCTTGAATGGGCACATGCAGCAATGGGTTGATAGCGTATCCTTGATATTTTTTTCCGTAACATTTGTTTTTTCAGTTTTACTGACTGACGTTTGTTGTCAAACGTGTGATACGCCGGGATTGTGAGAGAATTATCTATAATTTTCTACGCTTTTTTAATGAAAAAAAGCATCTTACACTTTTCACTTGATGTAGCGGGAACAGCCGTTGCTACAATTGCCAACATTACGATCGGCGACGACGGCGAATACGAGTGCGAAGCCGACATTGGCAGATCTTCGGGCAGGACAAGGTTCACCATCGGCGTATTCTGTGAGTTTTATGCGCTTTNGTGTTTCGCCGTGACTCGCCGTGCTTTAAGTTTGCATTTAAACCTCACCTCCNTGAATCGAACAAAAAGGACTACAAAATGATTTTCCTGTGGTTGNGACTTTCGATACTGTTGTAAAATTAAGTTTTGCTTTTATTGANACCAATGCAAAAACAAATTTAATTATTTGATTGACGGCAGAACGCTGGCGCATTCAGATGGAAGTTCGGCTGCCGTACGTAAAATTTGCTTTATATACTTGGCCAGGACTGGTGTTAAATGTAGGTATTGATCAGCTGTTGCAAGTTACTCACATCTGTGTACAAAACGACAATCGACAAAAATATAACGAGCACCTTAAATGTTTACTTTTTTGAAATAGATCAAGGAAGGTGAGTGTTGAGTAACGCAGTCATGTAAACGAAGTTATGCTGCCTGATGCTTGCTTGCAGAGGTTAGGTTTCGAACCGTACTGCTATCGACCCAGTGCAAGTGATAAGTCCTCCTGGATGTGTCAGAAAAGTTTGAGGGGGCGTTGCGCTTAAGACTTTGGACGAAGACCCAGATGGTGTTTTGCGATGGTGTTTTGTTTTGCGAACCAGGGTTGTTATTTATAATTAATATTGAATAAATTACATTTCAGCAAGCAAACGAAAAGTTTTAGAATCTTTCAAATAAATGAAGAAATCTTGGCAATTACAAGAAAGAGCGTTTCATCGGCTTCCTCTCTCGATTTTGTCCATACTGCAGATTTAAAAACTTGATCGTTTTGTTGCTGACCTCGCCTCGTATCTCATCATGCATACATATTAATCGGCAAACCTTGCAGCCGATAGGAGCCTCAGGCGTCCGCCATTTCCTGGGAAACGACACTAAATGAAATGAGAAAAACGAAACGGCTAAGGTTTTGGGAAAGCCTTGCCTTTCATCAATAATCTCATCTTCGTTGGTTGTTTAAGATAAGCCGCAAGTTTCAATTGAAGCTGTGGAGGGTGACCTTGATATTCGTCCTACGACTCCTCCCCCAACAAGTCCCACAACTACGACGGAAGGTTTGTAGCATCTTTTAATAGAGCGACTGAGGAAAAGCCCATCTGTGAGCCAATGAATGTGTTTATCATGTTTTCAACCGCTTTTTCGTGTGCTCCGGGCGCTGGTCCTTTTTGCCTCCTTTTCTGGATCTGCGATCAGTCGCACCGCAACAAGACATTTGAGCAACGGTTTTGCCAAATCTGCCTTAAAACCACTTTTTGCTCTGGAGTGAGTGGGTGCGTGCAATAAATAAAACTTACATAGAATTCTAGTTTTCAGCGTAACGAGTGCGATAGTTTTCGGACATTTAGTTTCATGCTAAAAAAACTTTTTAAAGTTGTTGATACAACTGAAATTGCGAAGTTGCTATCAGCATTTTCCAAGCTTGTTTGCTGAAGAAAATTTTGCACATACTGGAAACACATTTAAGCCACTTATGCTAACACCGTTTAGGATCAGAAGAAAATTGGTAAGTAGTTTCGATAATTTTATATCTTTATTCTTTCTGTATAACTTTTGGCTTATCAATTATTATCCCTCTTGCATGCTGCTGTATTAAACAAAGCCTCAGTATTTCTTTAAACCATGGCGAGAGTCATACGCAGAAGTGCGTTTGCCACCGAAGTTGCATTTAGTTTGCTGTCGAATTTTGTGACTTTCCATTTTCTAGTTTTTTGTACCCCTGGGCCATGTTTTGGGTTCGGGCAGGAGAGGCGCTCATCGCTTGCTGAAACAAGTGAACCCTGAATACTTTAAAAACCGAGACGACGCAAATCGCGACAACCGCTTCCGCTGCCACGTGCTGTTACTGAAGCGTGACGGTCATCCTTGCTACGTAACCGGTGAAAAATTCGCCTTTGCCACGTAACCGGCGAAATCTTGCTTTTTCCAGTTGCACAGATGGCTGCAGCAGCAGGCAATGCTGCTCCTTTTTCTGCACACAGTTTCTCGCAATTGTTTCCCATTTTAAGATGACGTAAATCTGTTCTGATGCCGGATCTGCTTCTGGCCTTCCCACGTAAACTACTCGGCGTAGGCCATTGTCTTGGTGTCTCTTTCAGTCCCAGTGTTCGTGGGTATTTTTGATCGTCGAGATCTATATAATTTGCGAAAAACAAAATACTCGAAATGCATTGCTCTACAGCAGTGTCACTGAGCGCCCATTATAACATAAGTTTGATCTTGAACACGCTACGTGTGTAAAAAAATTCAATTTGACTTGGTCCTTGCTGTAGAAAACTTCTTACATTGAATGAAATGTAGAAAAATATAAAAGAAATTCCAAAGTGTAGAAGAAAGCTCTGAGAAAAACTGCCGAGCTGGCACAAGCTAGGTTAAGGTGCGTTTTTCTTAACGAAGAAAAAAAGACGTAAAAAAGAAAAAGTTACAACTCCAATGCAAGCAAAATTTAATGTGGTCTTTCTAGATCTCACTTTTGCAGATAAATGGCAACCAATAGTTGTAAGTTAATTTTTTTTTTCGAAAATGTAGAACCACCGACAGGATCAATTGAACCGACTTCATCATCGTCAACAACATCAACCACCGTATCAACCAGCACTCAACCAGATGGACCTGTGCAAGTTGCCATTGCTAAATGCATTGCAGTTGGAGCCTATCCAAAGCCTACGACGTTTCGATTTAGCAAATTCACCAAAGACCAGACTGGTGAGTTTATAAAGCCCGTTAAGAGCTAGCTAAAGATTTTTATCCTTAGGCAGTCTAGGTGTATGTACCACTGGTACTTGAAAACTGATTTGACAAAGTCAAAAGCGTGCACATGTGATTAGAAGCGTGCTGTTGTTCGATTTACTGCGCTGGCAAAACGATAACCAGCTGTAAACATGGAGATGGATCGCTGCTCGTTAATCTGTCTCCACTGGCCTGAAGCGCAGCATCTGATCTCACGTCATCGCTGGGATGGTCAATTACGGCGCACGGCGCGTCTTGACCGCTCTTACGAGCGTTCTTGCTGCTTTGATTTAAACGGTCTTCGCGCCAAAACCACTTTAAGCGTGAAGCCCGAGGCTACAACACAGCACTGCAGGATAGATCGAATGACGCAGTCAAAAATCTACGTTAAAACTCACCTTTCAGATAGTTGCAACGCAAGCATTTTCGCACAGAGCGTTTTTAATGTATGTACATTGTGCTGCGTTTAGCTGATATTGGCACATAGGTTTTGAGCACTCTGGTCAAGGTATTATCAAACTGTATGACCAGCTCAGTGTATGAAAGCGGATTGGAGACTATAGGTGATGAACGATTTAAATTAACAATTCGTCAATTTGAACTGTGTTCAGACAGTGTTTGTAACATTGTTCGAGACGAACGCTGCTCAGTGCTTTCCCTGTTGTTCAAAGCGTTGTCCAACAGTATCAGATTATCAATTGTACCGAATCCTTTAGTTTTAGCTTTCTTTCAAAATTTGAATTTGTTAAAAAGTATATTGTTGCACACTTAGTTTTTGAAACGTCGCTTCAAAATTTGAGATGTTTTTGACAATTTTGGCTGCACGCATCCTTGCATACAAAAACATTGCACTTTTAAAAATCGGATCTGTGCATGGAGCAGCTTTGACCTCGTACAGCAGGGGCCGGCAAACGTTTTCGCACTTCGGACCAGTTTAAGCCTCACATTATTTTGCGGTCCGGCCCTCAATATAATAACGAATGTTTGGTGCATGCTAATTTATTACAACTCATAAGTCATCATGATATTGATCCAGTGAGCGATCTGGATTTGTTTAGCCGCAATAAGACGCTCCCACTTCGGGATTGCGGTAGACAATGTCACATGCAGTGTGTTGCTTACGTCCAACCTGCTTCGTGATTTTGTCTCGGTTGCTGTCATCGCAGTTCTGCAACGGCCAGGTAAAAAACCCCTCACGGACCGGCGTCGGGCCGCGACCCGGGGGTTTCCACCCATGTTGAAAAAATCTGTTTTCAAATTGAGGCGCTCTTTCCAGACAAGCAAAGCAAACAGTAACAAGATGCTGAAGTGTTCTTTCAAACGTTAAAAGAACTTCAACTGAAAGTGTTTCCTTGACTGCCAAAAAACGCAGCTTGCCCGGGTTTCTGCCCTGAGCATTACGACAGATTCACGTGGCGGCAAAGACCTCTTGCTGCCATCGATGTGCATTTTAAAGTTTTGAAGAGGAATGTTCTCAGATTTGTTTTAACTGGTTTATAGGTAGCGTGTGGCCCGACGTATCGGCCGCTGATGTTGTGGAAAACGCCGATGGCACGTTTAACGCCACGGCAACCCTGCGGACGGAAGTGACGCGCGATCTGGACCAGGCCACGATCAGATGCGAAGTTTCCTTGCAAGATGAACACAAGTTCGAATCAGCAGGGGAGACCCCACCGTACACTGTCCGCTGTAAGTTCGAACCGGGCGCTTGCTTTTACGTGCATGCTGAAGAGACTTCTTGTGTTGATCGAAGGCAGTAGCAAAACTGTCAGAGACGTTTGAAAATCTCGAGGTTGTTGTCTGCGCGGTTTTCATTTGCTCATGATATCTGTTTCAGAATGAATTTGCGTTGTTTCGTTTCAATTGATCGAAAGCATCATTCCCAGCTCGGATGCTGCTTTTTCTGTTTGGTTTCTGTTGCAAATCGTTTCATTTTTTTGTTTATATTTTTTTCCTGTATCGCGTGTATTTCATGACCACGCCAGATCTGACGAGCAAAGTCGAGGTGCGCTTTTCGCAAGGCACCCCCACCGAAGGGAACAAGGTCACCATTGACTGCAGGGCAGATGGCAATCCTCCGCCGACGGTAAGCTTGCTTCTCTAACAAATCAAACGTCAAGATAAAGAAATTGTTTTGTTCTCGATGGGCGTGTCTAAACGCTCGATAGGCGTGTCTAAACGCATGATTTGAATTCTGGTAACTTCCATTTAAAAAAAGACGTGCCCTTCCGGCTTCTGTTAAAAATTTAAACGTTGAATTAAAATTGTTTTCTGACATGAAGAGAATTTTTTGCAAAAGCCCTGAGCTCAAGCTGAAGTACAAGGACTATCTGATCTTAATAAGAATCTTTGTTTGCAGTAAAAAAGTAAGAAAAAATCGAAAAATGTTTCAAGATTTGTGTCTTTTATTTGCCAGAAAACTCTCATCCCACCTGTAGGGGAACCTATAGATGTGACCAACGGACCACATGTGATAAATGCTGTCGGGCGACAGCAGGCAGGAACTTACTCCTGTGAGGCGTCCAACAGTAATGAAGCTGAAGATTTACAAAGAGACAGCGGAAGGCTTCGTGTCCTGTGTAAGATTGGTCGAAGTTTGTTACGAAGCGACCGAGTGTTTGGCTTTGCTGAGCAACTTGGACTTGACAAAAACACGTTTCGGTTCGATATGAAATATTGCGTAAGATAAACGTAGATAATATTTGAACCCAGTGGATCCCGTGTTTGAAAAAAAATAACTCTGCAGTGTTTTGCATGTCTTCCAGCGCCCGCCGACGTTTTTAATTTTCTGCGCAGTGTATGTTATTCTTTTTTTTTTAATCGTTTTTTTTTACATTTTTTTGTACTGATTTATCGCAGGAGCATTTTGTCACAAATGTCGTCTTTCGCAATATTTGCATTGAGCGGAGTACGTATTGCAGAAAATTGCGATCGTAACCTTCAGCATCCACAGCCGTTCTTACTTGATCTTAAACTACTTTTTCGAAAAAACGTTCAGAAAAAGATCGAGTAAAATCGCGACAAAAAGCACACAATACTTTTCCTGATTTTTTAAAAGTTCGCGATGATGTTTTTCCAAACAAGACACGCTTTCGTTACGCGAGCTGATTGTCTGCCCTTGCTTTGCAGTTCGTTTTTAAGACAAAAATTGAAGCTGTCATTTAAATCAGATCCGGAGCCTCGAGTTGGTCTCGATCTCGATGCTCGCCTCGAGATCCATTTTTGCGAGTCCTGGTCTCGGTGTCTAACCTATTGTATCGAGACTTTAAATGCCCAAATCATGCTGTGACATTATTATTACCCAAACCACATAGCTTCTGTAATTGAGCCTGTTCACTGTCTGTCGTATCTACAGGAAAGGAAAAATCAACAAGGTAGGAAAAATCGTGAAATTCGAAAAAATTGCGGTTTAGAAGTAGTGATGACAGTTTCATGAAGAATTCTAGAAGCGGATCAGCAAATTTGGAAAATGTTTAAATTCTCGGTCTTGGCGTCGGGTTTTTGATGAAGTCTCTGTCTCGGGTGCTTCCGTCTCGATTACATCACTAAATTAATCTCTGGCCGTTTTCAATATTTTTTTCAACCACAGCAAACCTATATTTCACTGCAGTGATAGAAGGTTATGTCAGCACGACGTGTGCACACATTTTTCTACTTTGAGTTTTGAATACCTGACAATAACAGATCCTGTTCTTGAGTACAACAGACAATCAGCGATAATAAAACGGGGAAAAGTCAATAACAATCGGCGAACTGTTCTTCAGACAAACAATTTCTCAATTCTGTTTTTTCACTATCAGACTTGAATCAACCGGTGTTGGAATCAGACGACAGGATGAGTGCCGACAAGAGTACAATGACAATGAGGCTCGGGGAGAGTTCCGAGATTGTGTGCATTGCGGCGGGCAAGCCGACCGCAAGATACGTTTGGACGAAAGATGGTGAGTGGGGGGGAGAGTGTTGCGTTCTGGAAGACGTGTTGCGGAAGCTGTGCTCGATTTCTTGCTGTCAATTACTTTGCCAGAGTGCAAATTTTACAAACGTTTGGACACCAACAGTGTCGGTCGCATAAATGTGCTCGCGGCAACTTGCTTAAACCTACCCACAATCAATGATGAACCACAGCTATGCGCTACCAATTACAAATCGTTTGGTTCAGTTTGCGTGTATTAGGCACTTAAACACTTCGTACGTGAACATTACATATATAATGATACAATAGGCCATTTTGTGAAGATTAATTTGACTCGGGCGTCATAACCAAACTTGTAATATCGTGATTTTTGTCTTGCACATCAATTTCAGGGGCGGGAAACAGGCCCGTAACCAGTAGGGGGAAGCTGGGCAATTGCCCCAACCCCCAAAATTTCAGAAACATATGTTAGGTACAGTAACAGGTTACGTCATTTTGTCCCCCCGAAAATATCACATTGTTGCGGTCCTGGCAGGAAGCTTAGGCCAAAAACGAACTATGCACAGTTTGCAAGAGAGGTGTGCACGCAGTAAACCTATAAACAAAGTTACTTACGCTGGTTGTATGAATGGCTCCAACAGTGCTGCACTTCTGTCAGTGTGCCGAAATCTCCTCTGCTCATTTTTTGAAAAAGAAGCGTTTCCCTTATCGATTTTTAGGTATCACTTTTATGAATGTATAATTTTACCTCAGAAGATTGCATTGTAGTAAAAAAAGCCACATTCGAAAGAGTTAGAGGTTCACGTTGCAGGTGTAGAGGTTACCTCTGGCATTTTCAAAGCTTACCTCATAAATATGCCGTGGAGATTTGCCAATAGTGGCAGTAAATGACNCCAACGCTGGCCCGCAACCAGTAGAAAGCAGATTACCCACGTCCCACAAAAAAATTTTAAATAAATTTTGGGTTTGCCTAAATGCGATGTTTGACATTTCTCAAGAGAGAGAATTTAGGTTTCTATATAATCTACTTTTATGTGCACTGCCAGCTCAGTTTTTGAACGTAAACCAACTAAAACAAAAAATCAGCCCTTTATCATGAGCGAAATCAGACCTTATTAAACCACAGGTTTTTCAAAAAGCGTAAGAAATAGCATGTATGCTGTGGAAGCAAAGTATATTAGCGACAATTGCCCAAGCGAAAGAAAAGGTCATTGCATTAATTTTTCCGAAAATCATATTTCATTTTCATAAACACTAGTTGATTCACCCCATTTTTGATTAACTTTGATGGGCACGGCTGAGGTTGCTTGGGATAGCTGGGGCGAAGGCGAGTATAATGTCCTTATTTCTAGAAATGCAGGCTTCTGGCAATCAGATAAGAATTCAAAACAAGCGTGAACTTGCGCCACTCACTTAACTTGCGCCACTCACAATATGCTGATCGATGCCTTGCTTACCCCCATCGTGGACAGCACATACTTGAATATAGATATGTGAAATTTTGAATCATCGCTAAAAGATGAAAGCAGAGCCCAGTCGACTGATTCTTCGAAAGTATACAGAAATCTACTGCTTTTAACTATTGTGATCGATTAATGTCATTTCAGGCAACGATTCTGATAACATGAAGCTAATTCGATGAAATGCAACTTAGGCCCGACACGTCTCCATTGGAAACCAAAACGCGAATATTGTTTTTTTTCGTGTAATATCAGAAAAGACTAACTGAGCTCATTTATTTCTCCCAAAATGTAAAACAATTCACTGAGGCTTGCGAGTTGTTTCAACATTATGTGTTTGCGCGATGTGAAAGCTTCTTACCTTGGGTCAAACCAGTTCAGCTAATAATTAAGGTTGTTTATGTGTTTTGATGATGAAATAGCGTACAGTTACTAAACTACTGCTGGATGGTTAGTAAACTACTGATTTGTGATTTCACGCCTTGCAACAAGTTTATTTGAATTCAGTTAAGGGACTGCTCAGGAAAGCCTAGTCTGAAGACTGTCTGGTGGACACTAGACCCATCTGACTGATTTACATGCATGATTCAAAGCAATTTAGAGCAACAGTTCAAAAAGCAAAGCTGAAAAACGTAAATTGCGTAGTTACTTTGAGGTTACACACAAGCCAGGATAGCATTTTGTAAGCACTGCTTTAAATTTCTCAAAATGTATATGAGCACCTGGATATTTGTAAAACATTTCCAAGTGTGGACAGTGGCGTAACTGACGGCCGGGCAAGAGGGCGAGCCGCCCCACTGGCAAGCTAAATGTAAAAACTGCCCCTCCCCCCGGCTTACATTTTGATATTTAGTATCCTTTAATTTGTTGTTTGTTTTTGCGTTTTTCGAGGTATTTTATTTTTTTTTATCTAGTATGGACATCGGCGGCATCCAGAGATTCACTATCATTTTTTAACATTTTTCTGAGTTTTGGCAAGTGGGCCCCCTTCAGCTAAACTCTTCCCCCCTGTCTCACACCTCTAGTTACACCACTGAGTGTGGAGACATCTGCAACAACATACCGCAAAATTATAATGAACTCTGATTTTGAGCAATATTTTAATGCTATGAAACAAAAGAAACTTTAAATGGGGAAACCTATATAAGGTACTAAAGTTTCGGAAGATACGATCTTCTTTATAAACGCACTGTTGTTATAATTACCCAGGCTCGTAATCAACCTGGGACACCAGGGGGCGAAAACGTTTCTGAAAAGGGTCCAAATTCTTTAAATTATGTCCAACAGTTTTAAACTATGTCCAACGTATTTTTCTAGGGGGGAAAAATTTTTCCAAGGAGTTTCGCCCCCTTGCCCTCCGCCCTAGTTACGGACCTGTAATTGCCTACTGCACGTTTTTCGTAGGGAAACAAAGGTTGTGTGAAGCTCGCTTAGAATGTCTAGAGTTGCATCAATTTCAGTAGATACTTTTATATTTTCAATCAAACAAAGAGCAATCTGTTGTATACTATACGTGTAAGCATGCGCCACAGAATCAACAAGCAATGTTACTTTTCCATTTGACAGCCTTCTTTTTGGTATGGATCATTTTTACTTTTAAACATGAGTAATAATTTAAATGCATGTTTTTTTGAGCTTTCAGGTTTTGCGGTGGTTTTGGAAAAGCCAGTCAACGCGTGCGTTTCTATACGCAGTGTTGGGAACGTAACAGTGGAAATGATATAAACTTTGTGAAGGTGCTTTGCGTCTGTCAGTAGCTCTGGATGACAGGACGTGAAACATGGTCAGCAGTATTTGCCCCTTTTCGAACGTTTCAGCCGGTAACTGCCCTGCAATGACGTAACATCCGCTCGCCGCGGTGCCCAGACCATCCAAGAGAAGTGGTTTTTCCATCATTGTGAAGCTGCGGCTTCTTGACGACATCTGCGTAATGCCGCAAAACGCTTTATGTGCTCGCAGCAACTGATGCTATGCTGCTAAATCGAGCTCCTGGCTTGGTAACGATTTTGACAACCGCTTTTACGTAGTTTCCTGACCATCTGCAGGCGAACCGCACTTTCGCGGTCGGTGAGAATAAAATTAATCTCAGCAAACCGCACTTTCAAAGTTTTCGATCGACGCGACATTTGCTCGGTGCAAGACTTTGTGTTTTGAGCCTTGGGATC
>JGI24022J15233_10000039_pt1 | contig 40454 bp, 22 predicted proteins | sample Ectturendosymbi2_FD_15233 | JGI IMG/M metagenome (IMG submission 15233)
CTTCATAATTTGCATAATGATCTCCCACTTGCACCAGAGAGAGTTGTTGTGAATAAAGTTGAGAAGTTGATTCCAACTCTTAGTGATAAGAAGAACTGTGTTCTCCAATATAGCAATCTCAAACAATATCTTGAGATGGGTTTGAAACTTACGAAATTCCACCGCGGAATTTCATTCAACGAAGAAGCTTGGTTCAAACCATATATTGAGTTGAATACTCAATTGCGAACAAAGGCAACAAACGATTTCGAAAAATATTTTTTCAAACTGATGAACAATTCAGTATTTGGAAAAACCATGGAAAACATCCGAAATCGTGTTGATGTCAGACTTCGAACAAGTGAAAAGTCTGCGGAAAAGCTGGTTACGAAACCAAATTATGAACGAACTACAATATTCAGTGAAGATCTCATCGACGCTCATATGAAGAAAACGGAACTTGTTTTCAACAAGCCAGTTTATCTTGGAATGGCGATTCTTGATATCTCAAAAACTCACATGTATGACTTTCATTATAATTACATGAAAGTTAAATACGGAGACGACTGTAAACTTCTGATGACTGATACAGATTCACTAATTCATGAAGTAAAAATGAAAGATTTGTACAAAGACACCAGAGAAGACGTTCAGGAAAGATTTGACACCTCGAATTTTCCACAAAACCATTCTTCAGGAATTCTGAGAATGAACAAAAAGTTTTTCTGGCAAGTTCAAGAATGAATGTGGTGGGAAATCATCTCAGAATTTTGTGGACTTCGAGCAAAATTGTATGCTTTCAAAGAAGATGGAGAAGAGGAGAAACGATGCAAAGGGGTGAACAAACCCGTCGTTTCAAAATCAATCCATCGCGGATTACAAGCGGTGCTTGTTCACTGGAAAAGAAGAACATCGAAAGATGAATGTCATTCGTTCACGAGAACATGACCTGTTCACTGAGAGTGTCAACAAGATCGCTCTCTCTGCCAATGACGACAAGAGAATAATTCAACCTGTCAAAATAAATACCTTAGCTTACGGCTTTCGAGCATGAGGGGCCCTAGGAGGACGGGAATAGAGGGGCAAACTGGGGACATGAGGGAAACCGGCAAAGGGGCAAAGGGCTTCAGCTGAACGGGCCAAAGGCCTGGAAGAGTGCTTGTAGCGTGGGGCATAATGATACGCTTGTCTGATAAAATGGGCATTTTTCCAGCGGTGAATATAATAAACAAACAAAGAAATAGAAAAAGTCCAAGCAGTTCTTGAACCTACAGTTCCTACCTACTTAAATTATTTAACTTTTGAAAGATGTTTTTGCATAAACATTTGAAAGATGATTTTTAGCAGATTTCCAGCATTTTACGACGGCGCTTAGGAGCGCGTAGATATAGCAATGCTGTTATTTACAATTCTCAAGTTGTATAAAAACAGCTGCACATTTCTTTCAGGTGTTCTTGCTTATTGCATCAGCAGTGGTAATGCGTTTTCGAGTAAGACGTTCAACTAAGACCGTTGCTCGTTACTCGGGAAGAAAAGTGAGCAGTGTGCCATCCATCAGAGAAATTCAGTACTTCGTGACAGTTGTTTTAATTGAAATTGGTTTCACCCTCACTTTATGTAAGTGGGTTAGGTATGCCTGTTTTGTCAATCGTTTTTCGGGTTTTGGTGCTCATTGTTGTGTGATATCCTTTACAATAAATCGAATTCAACCCTTTACAACAAACCGAATTCACTTGGTTCTTTTTCTGTTAGTTACATGACAATGTCACTGCACTACATTAAAATAGATGTAACTTAACTTCTTAAAAGCGGGCGGTTTGTGAAAGTAACTGTGTAATGCAAAATTTACAATAGCGACTATGTTTTTTTGCCAAGCAGTCCTGAAACACAGATGAAGCAATTTTTGTGGAATACATGGTGAGAAAGTACTGTTAACTGAACGCATGCTTGCTAATTTTGAAAAGGAACCCCCTAAGGCCACGCTGCGAATTGCTAAATTTGGCCATTCTTGTAGACTATTACGTATGATGTGTCTGGCAGTGCCAAGTTTTGTCGTCGTGCTCTACATTCACTTGAATCCAGCCGTGTCTTACGCCATTGTTGCGCCTGCGTACGCCGCTACTTTCTACCTTGCCATGTCAAACAGGTAAGCTGAGGAAAAGTGATTCGTGCCGCAGGCAATTTTTATTTTTTCATACTAAATTTCCGCCATGATGTTATAAAACAGTAGCAAAATACACAGAAAAATTCCTAATTTCTAACACTTGAAAAAGCAGTTATGTTAAGCGAAATATGACGATTAAGAGCAAAAGGAAAAAATATCCTAACAAATGATGTGGCGTTGAGATATTACGATCGTTTTGCACTTTTATCAAAACAAGTATAATTCAATTTGTTATTAATCATTTTTCAGTAAAAATCTTTCATATAATGCTGAATCTAATGAAATAATCCAATACCACTTTAATGCCCTGACGTTCATGTAAATTTCAAGTTAGTCATTGAAATCTATTTTGTAATCTCTATGAAAACTTTTCGACTGCCTTCTTTTAGGAAAGCTTGCAACAACGTGCGCTAACAGAGAAAAAATATAAAGACTTTTTTGAAGAAATAAGTTTGAGCAAAAAATCTTCAAAAGTGACAGCTAGTGCGTTGAAATATTTCGGGAAAATATTTTGCACTTGCATTGCATGTTGTCAAGAAAACGTTGTAGTTAACGAACCTAGAAACCGCAACAAGATTCACTGAAATCCCTATTACTGTAGTTGTGGGTCAATCTAATTGTTGCAGGAACGTGGGCCAATCTCCCAACTAAGCGACCTGATGTCTTGAGGTTGCCAAGACAAAAGGCGAAATATGGATCTCACCACTTTGTCCGTATAATAACTCTCCAGTAGTACTCTATATCTTTGATTATATGGAGATATGCAACAAACTCGTCACTACACTTGAATGTGAAGTTGGCCCGTAACTAGGGGGGGCGCAGGGGATCGAAACCCCTCTAAAAGTTTTTCTCCTGGAAAAATGTGTTGAACATAGTTTAAAACTACTGGACATAGTTAAAAAATTTGGGCCGTTCTCAGAAAACTCTTCGCCCCAGTGATGTCCCAAGCTGGTTACGGACCTGGTGTGAAGTCAGAGCAACGTAACATAAAACGGTTTGGTGTAGATGAAGAATAAAGGCGAAAATCGCGCAGAGCGTTCACAAGAGCGACCGGCAACAGCGACCGATTGCCGTGATATATGTTAGCAAGTTATCATTTCAACTGTTAGACTGTTCGCAAACAAGTTAGATTGCATCGAATCGCGAATAGAAATTACCTGAAATCACGCATTAAGAATGCACGAAACACTAAAGGACTTATGCTATACACCTATCGGAACGGCGGAGCCACAGCACCAGCAACTGCTTTATCATCTGAACAGACAGTTGCGTGTCAGCTTTTGTTTTTCTTCGCTGATTTTAGCATTGTCCCAATACTTAAACTTTTTCAACTGTTTTACACAAGGCCTGGTTAAGATATCTTAAGTAGGCCGTGGTTTCACACACATACACCTTTAATAGCTATGTACTATGAAATTGTCACATTTCAAAATAGTTCATCAAAGAAGTCTTGAGCTATGTACCGCACTGCAGTAATGCAACCGCGTTGTTGACGAATAAGCAAGCTTGGTAAGAGTTTGGTAGAATCACATAGATCTTTTTACAGCAATCTGGGTGTTGGAGAAACCACATATCATTATGTTGCTAACAGTCAACTTGCGCGTTCAAATTAACCTGATAACATATAACTTCCAAAAGTCAACCAAGATGTGTTTTTCCTGGTCAACCTTTTAGAATAAAAAATAGCAGCTAATAACGTATTAGGTACCTCATTAACTTCTTAAGAACCTCATTAACACCTTAAGGACTTCGAACGCCACTTTAAATGGCTTTGAGGCAGTTTCAGTCATTAACTCGCCGACCGATTGCGCTAGGGAGTCAATGAAGACACCATAAGATGCTGAATTTTAAGTACTTTCTCATAAACACAAATAAAGACAAATTTGCATTGTAAATTTTTCCCAACAGTATGACGTCATCGTGGCGTCCCTGTTCCGTCATTTTGACGTGCGGAGCAATTTCATATATGCAGTTCCAGAGGAACTGCCGACCCAGGAATATCTTCAGTGATTGCTTTCTTTTCAGGCGCCCCGTTTTCAAGACAGCCGACAAACAGGATTCTTGTTGACTTTGTACTAGTAATTAACTTCAATGTTTTTAGCTTAACTTACAAAACATTTAGAAATAATTAGTTATTTTACTGTCAACAAATCTCATTTTTCGGTGAGCCATCTTATAACTATTACTTTTTTAAACGCAAGAAAGCAACCCATATTTTCAATGATGTTATTTAACAACAATAGGCCTATTTCCACGGTCGTGCTAACAAGTGCGCTCGAAGTGAGCTATGACATCAAGAGAAACCAGTGCAATTGAACCAGAACGCGAATGTTGGAGCTGCGTGTTTACTCCACACACGGAGCTTCAGAACGACTGGTTTGCGTGATCTGTGCTATGCTAGTGGCACAAGCTTGGCGAGTAACCCAATTCTTTTAGTCGCTGCAGAGCTGCATGTTTTCCAAATTCAAGTGGCAAACGAAGAACAGTTTTTGCGACAGCGCTTATGTGGCAGAGCATTCATTACTTTTCTCGAAACCCAGCTTGTTTGGATGATGAAAAATAAAAAGCAATTAGGCGAGGACTACTAATCATTTCTTTGCACAGACTATTGCGATGTTTCAGCATACGCCAGACAAAACAAAGGGATTATCACAACCCTGCAGATGCCTACCACAACACCCAATTTTCTGCTGTTGAAACCCGATTAGACCGATTAGATTACAAGTTGAAACCCGATTAATGAAACCCGATTAGATTCGCTAATGGTTGGTTTACTGCATGCATGGCTTTATGATGCTTCTGCTTGTTGGCTGAGTCATATGAAACAATACTAAACCAATACAATCCAGCAAACATGCTGTCCCACTTTTTGAGCAAACCAGCACGAGCAATTAACCAAGAAAAGCCGTTAATTTTGTACTTAAATTGCAACAGCATTTTTCAGTAGACAAAATTAACATTAAATTTATATGCGCGCTTCAACTTCATTACTTCTTCGACCAATAACTCATCTTTTTGGTATTATTCAACACTAAATTCCGTACTGCAGTGAAACAGTAGTCTAGCATACTACAGTACAATCAGCCCATGTTACCAAAGTTACCCTAATTTCACCCCACGCAGCGGTTTATTTAATGTCGTTACTACTACCGCAATATGGATTGCAAAATTAAGATAAAACGAACACGTTGTACAATTTCAAAACGCCAGACGTCATTTAAATTCACTTTTGCGTCATTTAACCACAAGCAGGCGTTGCGGCCACTGCCAACGCTGAGCATCTGCTTCGCGAAGACGACGCGAACATATTTTTTCCAGCTAGCTCACCTGGGACCAAGCAACTGCAAGCGTGCTGTGGTCACTTTCTTGAAAGCTCACTCTACCCTGTGAAGAGAGGCAATAAGACTACTTTACTTCCTCTAATTAGATTGCAGAATAAAGCTGTAAGACCCTTGAACTGTCGGTTACCAATTTCATGCAGTTGCTCGATAATGTTGAATTACCTTCTCACTTTGATAACTACTTTTCTGAGATTGCATCAGTCCACAAATATCAAGGAATGCTTGCTTCTTTGCAAAAATATAATATACCCAGGATCAAAGCTTCTCTGGATCAACTTTCGTATCGTAGTCACAAAATTTGGCCCGATATTCCTGTAAATTTGAAATCCCTCTCGCCTTACTCATTTGAAAAACAATATAAAACGTCCCGCTATCTTGCCAAAATTCATGTTGATTTTTGTTTCATATGCTTGTCAATTATGTGTAATATTGTTTTGATGTCTCTCTTTTCCCTCTCGTATCTTTTACCTCTACAGATCCTCACCCCATCCCCTGTACATAGGCATGCTTTTCTCCCGTTGTTTTTTGTTTACCTATTTTATTTGACGTTGAATCGATGCATTTTGTTACTTTTCTTTTGCTACTTGTAAACAGTCTTTAATTAAAAATGTATTTATGCTAGCAGCAGGGCAGGCTGCCAATTTGACCCATATGGTCTTCGGAAATCATTTCAGATTCAACATGTTAGAACACGATCATTAACCTGCGAAGCCTGAAGTTTCTAATGTTTTTATATTCGCATCAACATGAAATTAATTTCTGATCTTTGATGTTGTTGTTTTTCCTCTTGATTGTGGTACTTCATGATTTGAGTCAAAAATTCATGAATAAACGAATACCATTACCCCACAAGCATTTGATGATTCAGCACAAATCGTGTTCTAAGTGACCTGGAAAGTGAGCTTATGAGATCACATTAAGGGTCATGCAAAATGGCCCAATGTGAGTTTCTCAAACTTTATGAACGGTTTATCTGTGTGTCGTGAAAGATCAGTCAAGTATCCATCTCACGTTCTAAGTGTAGTGCGTTTGTGCGTCTGCAAACATCCAAAACGTTTTGTAGAATTAAAAATGTGGTACTGTTTCATTAATCGTATTTTACAGCTTGGTCAATGTGGCGGTGTTCAGCATCAGAGATTCGAAGTTTCGCACCAGCGTAGCAGACGTATTTGCCAACTGCTGCCCGAGTTTTCCTCGTTACAATCCTGCCTCGCCATCACGGAACGAGCAAAAAATTTGGAAATCTGACTGCAGTACGTCATCAACTCAAGTGAATCCAAAAACGACAAGCGAAGTGTTTAGCAATCATCCTACTTTTAAGCAACCATCCAGCACTCGTCACTGACTTCGGTTTGGTAAATGTTGGACATATGATGGACATATGATCACACCCATGGCTTTTGAATGCTGTAGGATTTCATTCCCTTTCGTTGATACGGATGAGCTTCCCTTTCTGATCAACTTCCGAGACTCTTTTGTGGCTTTACCTTCTTTCTTTGCCTAAGTTTGGACCATGACTTTTCTGTGGTGAAATTTTATTTAATTGATCAGTCACTACGTAAAAGTTTTTTGACTGTGAATTAATGCGATGAATCTTGAGAAAAATAGAGTACAAATTTCAAGAAAAATGTGTGACAGCATGCTAACATACTAGAGTTTTTATCCCCAGTGACAGAACGCCATTATTAAATTACTTTCCCTGGCTTCGTTGGTCTTTAAACGAGGAGCAGTCTAAAAGTGATCTGCACCGCTGAATCGCTGGTTCAGTAAGGGCGAGTGGAGGTGTCAACACAAGCTTTCATATAGCATGAGCGTTATCGTCAGGAATTTTCTAAAGGGAAGTTGCTTTCTTCCCTCACCGTTTACCGAATTTCAACATGGATGAGGTGTGACTTTACCGAATTTGAAACGGTTGGCCTGTGGTGATAGTTACGGCATGCTGCACAACAAAGGTGAAAATTGTTCACATGAAGGCGACAATATTTCATCGCTTCTGATTGGCGGAGCTGAGTCCTTGGCTTCTCGATGTTGGTTCAGCAAGAGTTGACAGGAAGCGTCGGTCATGAGATTGCGTGCAATGCTTACATCATGCCAAAGCCGTTTGCGAATGCTCTCTTGGAACAAAAACAGGCCAGGAATATCCTGTGCAGTGAGTTTGAGGGAAGAATCAAGCCGAACAGCCCGTATGTCGCAATGCACAAAAGCGTCAGCAATGAAGCTGAAGTCACGAGATTTCTGCATGTTGCTCGTCAGTCGACGTCCTGCTAAGAGTCTGCAATAATGTTATATGTATCAGATGTTTTTCCGAGTCGGTTGCGGACGCAACGGTTGACGTCTTCAAGTTATTTCTCTTTTCGACAAAACTGGTTTCGACCGTTTTCTTCTTGTTGTTAGGCATGTTGGAGTTGGTTCATGACAATTCTAGCTTACGCGAGTTATGCGGAGTTTTAACTATCCAATAAACTACGTATTGTGTTTTCGATTTCCCGAAGCATGCAAAATTTGTTTTTTCTCGGCCGGCATTATCTGTCTGTAGGTTTGCAATTGCAATAAATAGAACAAAAACATGCGGTGTTCAGTCATTGTTTCTCTAGCGTTTAACACGCCGCATTAAGATTCAATGCTGTTTGATTACTTCAAAATTAAGGGCATTAGTTTAGGGCACAAGAATCTCATCCACTCACCTTTATGTTGCAAAAGCTACAGTAGGATACAAGCCTACTATGCAGACTCACGGACTACACTGTCAACACAGCTGGAACTGGCTTTTCGTTTTGGACGCTTTTAGAATCTTGCCTTTCCTTTCAAGGCTACCCTCAAGCATAAAAAAGCTTGGCCAGATTTTCTGTGCGAACAGACCAGATTCGCACAGACACGCGGAAAATCGAGAGCGTGAGCTGGTATAATACAGCAGTGTTTCCCAAACTTGTTCTAGCCGTTACCCAAATCAAGGTAGCAATTATGTCTTAATTACCCTCAATATTTCGCAGCGATCGCTCATAATATAGAACACCATTGCGGTTTTGGTTCCACATTACCCCTCAAAGAATCGCATAATACCCCCGGGGGTAATTTCCTCCCAGTTTCGGAACCACTGTAATACAGGGACTGCGTTCGCAATCGTGAATACGCGAGGAAGGTTAGGCAGTTCTCCCGCGCACAAGAAATAACGAAAGCAGACGCCTAGCGAGGGGGCCAATCACCCCCAATTTCAAAAAGTTGCAACAAAAATTTTCAGGTTAATCAAGCGTTTGATGTGTAAGGCAAAGAAATAGTTCAGAACAAATCAACGAAACTGCCTGGAAACTATCCAACTTGAGCTTTTAGTCGAACCTGATCAACCCAGTATATGGTTTACCAACTGTCTATGATTAAATCAAACGTTGTGTATTGTGTAAATGCTAGAGAATTCGTATCATGGTTGACCTTTATCTGAGGTTTAGGCTTTGTGTGGAAGCTGGTGATAATGAGATACAAACTTGTATATATGCGCTTGTAATCACTAACCGAAAGTGAAACAAGGAGTAACGCTTTTCGCAGCTGTTTCTGGCGCACCAGCTTGCTATATCCACCCTAATGATGAGTAAGCTTCATTTCAAGACCATCGCAAAAATTCCTCTCCGATAACTCTGGCATGCCACCAATATAACTTCTCCATCATCAACCGTAGCCTTAACTGAACATCGTGGATTTTTGTTTTTCTACAGTTTTAAAACTAGATGCGTGAATATGGCGGTGACATACATTTTATATGCGTTGAAGCTCAAACTTTGGCTAACAAGCAATCCAGTTTCAAAGCCTTTTTTATTACGCAGTTGTTCTATAGTCTCTGTTTAGCAACAGTAACATTCATTATAGGAGTTATTTATTGGTAATGAGCGTGTATTGCGACGGTTCAATCACAGTTGCACGGAGCCTTAACGTTTACATCAATGATTTCCCGTTAACTTGCCGGTGACTGAAAAAACAGTTTTGTCTAGTGATCAGAGTCCGACCTGCGCATCGTCACAAAACGTTTCAACTTTGATCTGATTTTAATTGCCATCCTATCCTGCAGTAAATTTGAATTTGTTCAGTTTCAGTGGGAAGAGTCAGCAACAAAATCTAACGTAATTAGGAAGATGCTTTTCATTTTGTTGGTGACAAGGGCATTGGAACTGCCATTAGCCTACTTACAGTCTGCTTGTAATCTGCTTTCTCGATAAAGCGCATGTGAATAAAATGAAACTATAATAAATTGAATTTTTCCTGTCGGTTGGATTTTGTTATTTAAACACTAGTGGTTTTGAAAAAGATATCTGTTGCGCTACAATGGCTAAATCACCCAATCAACCAACAAACCGCTGTGTTATTATGCGGCGACAAGTATTTCTTAACTTTACTGCAGAACCGTGGTGATAACCGATTGTGGCTTCGTTTTCGCAAATGCACAAATATTTTCACACTTTGTGTAGACTGCGTGGGTCAAACACATGGACGTGTGTTTAGAGGACATGTGTAACTTTCCACAATTTATAGCCTAATGTTGTTTTCACCATATTTGTGTGTTATTTTCTTAACTCTAAATAGCCTAGCTAGCTAAATACCTAATCGTTTTTGGGAGCAAGCTGAGTGCATGTAGTGCACAAAAATGCTGCCGTAGTTGCAATTCATATAGCGTTTAATGACATATAATCCAAATGTTTTTCAAACGCGCTGAGAGACTTTAGCGTTCACTTTTATCAGCTGCATTCGTCAGTCCGTCGCTCAAGAACTGGTCGACAACAAGGTCCACGTCCTATGTGCGCGTACGTTTTATAGATGGCTTACTTCGGGAGTCGGTGTCTTAGGGCCGAGTCGCTACTCTGCTTAGATTGAATGTATGTGTTGGTGGACATCATAAGCGTGTAAATATAAAAAGCGCAATCATAATGCCGGCCACGATGACTTCTTGCTCATCTGCAGTATCGGCTGCCAAAAATCTCATCAAATGGATGGCAACAGACGTTTTGGGAAAAACTGCCTCAACTTCCCTCCTGGATCCGCCATTGCATCAGATAATTGCCCGATAATGATCCTACTGGAACAATCCTATTTTTTGAAAAAGAAACATGCAACGTACGTTTTTGTATTTATCTTAGCATCTTGTGTGCGCACTGTAGATGAGCAATGTTGTTGCTAAGTCAATAGCACAAAATTGTATCTTGTGATAACAATTTTTCTGTCAAACAACGAAGTGCTTTGATTGACTTCGCGCTTTAAGTTCTGAAACAAACGATTAAGAGTTTATCTTTAACTAAAGTCTTGATAGGAAATCTTCAATAAGCAACGTGGAAAATCACGAAGCCGTCATTTTGTTGCAATTAATCCAAAGCTTGAAAAATTCTTCTCAAGCAAACTGTATAACATTCGCAGAAATTGTAAGGTACTGTAACATTAGTTTTATTTTAAAAAACACACCTAGTTTGATTTATTTGAAAACAGGTTTAGACAGAAAGTTTCTTGATCTTTTACACTGCTGAATGGGTTTTTGCAGCTTTATGTTGGTATATAGCATAGCAGAATCTTCAGTAGATATTCTATCTTGAAAGAAATATTTTCAGGCACACTGGTGAAAGTTGGTCGATTTTGTTTTAGGCGCCCAGTAAGATTTGAGCATTCAACATAAAACATGCAAAATGACATTTAAATAACTAGCGCACGCTGGTCCTACTGGCGAGAAAGCTGCAAGTTACAAACAGAGCTTTGAATCATTCATTCATTTGAAACGAATGAATGGTACATCAGAAAATTTATAAATATTTTTTTCAAAGCAGAGATGAACAACTCAAAGCCTTTTGGAACCAGCGCAGTTTAGTAGAAAATTTTCGAAGTGCAATTATTTCTGTGCAGTTAAAACACGGAGACAGATGCGCGGAACATCATTTCGCGTCAGAGCTTTCAGGAAAACAACAGAGAAAACCGTATTTATTCGCTTGTAAGCCACGGCGTACGAAGTTTTTTTCTTCATTTCGTGCGGCTTTTAAGCAATGGCGGCTTACATTTTTATTTCTTTACCTCATCAAAAGGTATAGATGAGTCTCAGTCTTTCCTTGGCTACGTTTTGTCAACCAAACGCTCCATCCGTCTCAGGAGGGATTATGATGAACAGAAGACAGTTGTAGTGGTGTAAACATCATCAGCATCATTACCTGGGTTGCCAAAAAGCAAAGCGCGATAGAGTAAGCGAAAATATCTCTAAGGCTTAGGTAACCTACTATGTTCAAGTGCTGCTTACAATCAAGGGTTGCTTGCAATTTTAACACCATTTCGTGCAGCTTACAATCAAGGGCGGCTAACAATCGAATAAGCACGGCAACTGCAAGTACGTTTCTAGCAGGATCCTAAAACATCATAATGCCAAATGCTTTACGATCAATATGCAAAGGCAATGCATTCAATACGCAAAAAAACAGCCAATATGGATGCTTGTGCCCTGGAAAAAATGATCCGCTCGCTTCCTGCGTTTCATCAGAATATATGAAGCACCGCAATCAGAATACCATTCACCTGAACTGCCAATCACAGATCGGTTTCCAAGAACAGTTGAGCATTTGCGGCGAAAGACTGAGGTCGAAGAAATACATAAAACGCCTTTTGAAATACTAAATTAGCACGAAAACGTTTGACAGGTTTCGGCGCGATTAAATCGAGTAAATTACGTATTGACTACACTTTTTTCCACAGCTTATTACATTCGCATCTCAGCACATCTGCGGCTTACAAGAGTAACCAGTAAGGAACGCAAAAACTGCACAGTGTAAACAACGTACAACTGCCAACAGTGCCATCAGTACGTTCAAGCCCCAATGTACAGAGAAACTTTTAGGATTATAAAAAACGTTGTCAACTATTTTAAGCAAAAGATCTCTCTTCTTAATGTGACTCAGACGTGAATTTTGCACTATACTTCCAATTCTTGCACTTCTCAGCATGCATGTTGCATAGCTCATATTTTACTGATTTTGTTTCTTTCCGTGGATGAAAGGTAACAGGATTAAGTAAAGCTCTCATAAAGAACGACACAGAAAGTGAAGTGCATCAAACAATTAGTCATAACAGAACACAAATCGTACAGACCTCTTCTTATATTAGTGTAGGACTTTAAATACCATTCGTCTATGCATATATATATATATATACATATTTGTAGATTTAGAAAGAGTGTTGGATCACAAAAGTGTTCACATGGCACCGACGAATGACTTTACAATTTAAGAAACAATTTTTATATTTTTTCATGTCTACAGTAGTATATGGTGAACCAGGTACGGATTCGTTGCCAGGGTTTTGTTGGTGGGCGCCTATCAGCGAAAGACTCAAATAACCATAAGCTTTAACCCCGCAGTTCCAGTGCAGGAGTAGCAGTTGCAAAAGGAGGCTTCATACCGCAAGATACAATTTTGGCAACGGCCCTGACCAGGTATAGAGGGGGACACAAACATTATTTCTGGGTGGTAACAGTTCTTGATGCTTTACGGAAACTTTTTTTGTTGATTTGTTAAGCGGACTCGCACACTAAACAAACTTTGCATATAAGCGTTCCACTCATTCTATGACGCTTCTTTAACGCAATGCTCCGAAATATCTGAGCTTCTGAAGCTTAACGTTAAACAGTGAAAACTTTCTAACCAAAGTCAAATTTTTCCGAAGGAATTGACAACAAACATTCGTAGCCGCGCATCAGATACCGGTTTCTATCCTTAATAAAAATAAAAATTTATTTAGTGTTTCACACACAGTTCCAACAAAGAACAGTTCAATTTCGTTTGATTTACCGGAAGTTTTTGTTTTAGCACAAAATGACAGAGGTAGAATGTTTTATGTCAACAGCATCTGTTGAAGAAACAAACTTTGCAAAATTCATTCCACATTAAGTCACACAGACGTCATTGCTGGTTCCGTACAAGGAGTTTTGTGCGATTGAAAATTTCGAAAATGTTACGATAAACTTTTTCCTTCTCTGTATATTGCCGTAATTTTTTAAGCGAAAAATTTTCGGATATGTTTTCAAATTACACTTGCCAGCAATTACTGTAAATAAAGTTTAGTTTTGAAACACTCATAACCTGAAACTGTTTTTGACCTACTGTTGAAATAATTCAGACGAAAGTCAGAGCAAAATCAAGCATGGAATTGTGGAAAAAACTGCACTTTTACTGCCCTCCGATCTTGACGACGGTAGAGCTGTCAGCGCAACAACAACCATTCGCTGTTTGATGTGTTTAGCATCATCATCAAACAAAAGTATTTGGCACCAAGGTACTTAGTTGTTTTGTAAAGATTTGTTTAATATAACATAACTCTCTGCATATAAACACATATATTGAAAAAAGTTGCAGTGAACTCGACAGCAAATTCCTCTCACATTATCCTATGTTATTGAGCAAACAGGGAATCTTTGCGATAAGTTTTACCCAAATGGATGTATCCGGGCCTGGTATCAAATGCGATTGCAAAATCCACCATTCATTTTCTAACACACGCGTCACCAAGTTGACGCGGATGGGGTGGGCGAAAAAACATCGGAGGTTACTATCAACGAAAGAACAAAATGGTCACCGCCTGCTGCCAGCAAGGAGTGCACTCCGTTGCAAACAGAAGGGACGCCCACGCTTTTTTGTGAGTTGTCGTCACCGATAGTTTTTTCGCAATGATTGTCTATTAAGAGCAGAGTTGAAATTTGAACAAGAGCACTTGATAATACATTGGAACGCAATTTTCATATCATTCAGGTGAAAAGCATAGATAATGGGATTAACCAGGGAGTTCGCATGAGACAGCAGAATTGCAAAGTCTTTTATAAACGCTGGAGTTCGGCAAGCTGGGCAGAACAAAGTGAAGCAGTTGATGATGTGCAAAGGAAGCCAGCACAGCGCGAAAAATCCCACCACAGTGAATAAGCTACGAGCAGCGCGAAACTCCTTTCTCAGCATCTGCGTTTTCCGCTTCATTTTTCGCCGAGATATCCGTCCATTTTCGATCGCTTGGTCTGATCGCGTCGCAACATATGAGGAGGCAATCGAGTTGCGACGACTTGCTTCCACGACGTTCGAACAGTCATCAGAACACACCACGTCGTCTTTGTTTGTGACGCGCGAGTCTCTCGAGCCTATCCGGCGCTCGCAATCGTACGAGATTAGCGGCTTGTTCGATCTTTCCAAAGGTCCACACAGGGCGGAAATCGACAGGAATGAATGACCAGCGCGCCGACTTTGCCCATTAAGTTGATCCGACGTCGAAAAATATTTGGCCTTGCTGCGCTTCAGGCTGTAGTATGGTTGATGATTCATACTGATCTTGAAAACAAAACACGAATTATGGAGAAAGGGCAGGAATAGAAGGCGTAAAAGATGCCAAGCAATCCGGTCGCAAGCACACAGTTATTTGCTGACTACCGAAAACGAAACCTATGAAAAACTTTCGTCGTTTTGTTTCAAGCCTAGGCAGCGCAGTGTAAATGATGAAGAAAACAAAGCGAGATCCCCGTTTAACTTTTGATGTGGTGCCGAGTGTAAAATGAATATGGAACTGGTCAACTGACAGCGTGGTTCAATTACAGGCCATGTGGCCCGCGGACAGAATTTTTAAGGCCCGCGAGCTTTTCCGGTATTGACTTAATGTTGTGTGTATATGTTACAGTACATAATTTTGATCAAAACAAGTATAACATCGTAATAAAAATGTGCAGTAATAGTGGTTATAGACTCGTGCGTTTCTCAACCTTTTCAAGCATGTGCCCCTATTAATAAACAAACACAGGGTCCGTGACCCACCGACTGTACAACTTCTCTATAACCATCCACATCTGGAGTCACTATTATTTCTCAACTTTTTGTAAGTATTGGTTGGTGGCAGGGACGGATTTGTCTATAGGCTATATAGGCTTAAGCCTAGGGCCTCAAGATCCAAGGGAGCCTCCAGCAAACTGTGGTACGCATAGAGTCAATTGCCGGTATATGATCAGTTCGACAATTATTCGTCAAAATTTTATGCATTAATTATTCGTGAAATATAGTTTTTTTCACCTATTCAGATTCGGTGTTGATAACGCTAGGGTAGTCTTCCAACGAATTTCCATGAATCCCAATATGACCGTTGGTCAAGTCGCATGCCGACTATTCTGTGGATATACTCAAAGCACGTTGGCTGCGTCCTGTATTTGCTGAATCGTATCGATTGTTACGTGTGAATCAGGCGAAAGAACTTGTGACTGTTTGTGTTTGAAATGCACCTGATCGAAGCTTAAAAGTTGCACTGCGGATAAGAGCCATGTGTATTACACCCTACATGTTGTGTAGGGTTAGCAGCATTATCCTACAATAAAAACATAGTTGCTTCTTCTGAACAATACTACAATTTTGTTAGCATTTCTCTTACGCAAAGCTCGTTTGACATTTTTAGATGCGATTTTCACCAGTTAAATTTTCTTTAACAAAGTCATTCAGAAATCAGATTGTTATTGAGTACTTGCGCAACCTTGTACTTCTCCCATGCTGAGCAAATTAGAGAAGACCTTAATGAACATGAATAGCAAGCAAACGTCACTTTGCCAACTGGAAACCACAGAACTCTTTCCCAAGGAGATAAAGAAAAGGGTAACACCAAGAAAATGACAAAAGCGCGTTTGGGTCTGATGCCTTACAGTAGTGGTTCGTAGTTTATCCAACCCTGCGAACCCTTATTTCTTAGGTTGATGGTTAGTGCAGCAACTGCTCAGGAGGAAGGCTTTTACAAGATTCAAAAGAATTAAAACTGAATTAAAGGGTGGTAGTGTTCAAAGAGAGGTTGCCCACACTAAGCATCGGTGCATTAAAAGTGCCAAACTTAGGCAAACATATTAAAATGATTTTGTTATGAAGAAGGCCATGACAAAAATCCCTTTTAATTCTTTACTGTGCTCTGTTCAGTCTTACTTGATTCGGTGATTGTAGCATTTTGTACGTTTTTCAATAATGACAGCATAAAGGAAGTTTAAAATACTCCCGTAGCCACGGGGAGCATTCACTCCAAATTGAAATATGAAACACTGTAATCAATGGAGATTTTATCCAATTTTCAGAATGTCAAGTCCCCATGACCAAATGTAAAGCCCCCTATAATGACGACTTTCTGGCAACGGTTCTGGTTTAAATCTCACATGCTTTCGCGCGACCGTTTCGTTGCGACTTGCGTTCGATTCTTAGCAGATTGAAAAAGTAGCAAACGTGAATCTACGAGCTGCAACCATTTTCGGGTGCGTTTTACTTGACGTGCTTTGCTCGTGGGTGTGAGATTTTTACATCCGTGGTAAGCGAGTCGCAACGTGGTCCATATGTTGTGCTTTAACGTCTTTATGCCGCCACACATATGTGCAAGGTGTTTGTTTCTTGAGCACTGATAAGAAAAATCAGATGTGCAACTTACAAAACCGTAGACCATGTGTTGCGTCAAATATTTAACCATGACATTTCCGGTTGGTTTGCCAGCAAAAATTGATAATCCTGTCTCACCAGCCAAGTACGATTTCAACAATTCCGTACCATTGAACGCTTTTGCGCCGAAGGCAGCAAAAAAACGCAGTGATCGTGGGGCACTCTAGTAATGATTTAGAATTTTTTATTGACCGTACTTTTAGAGCGTCCACATCGTCATTTTCGGCTAAGCTTAAACTGAATAGGGCTTTTCCATTTTTCCTCGTAACAGTGCGAGAGGGGGCCTCACAAGTGGATTAGCCTAGGGCCTCGCATCAGCTAAATCTGGCACTGGCTGGTGGGGCTCACTACAGTGGCCAGTACGCCCCCATCAGATAAATTTTCACCCCCTGGTTTAAATCTCTAGTTACGGCACTGGCTGTAGGGGCGTACAGAGGGGGTCAAACGGAGTGACGGTCTCGGGCATCCCAAAGCAGGGAGCATACAATGAGTGAAATTATAAAAATTACAGTTTATTAAAATGCTGTAACTAGATTCTCCTTCGTGTTGTAAGGCTACTCACACATGTTGCATAGGTTTAATTTTTCAAAACTTGTTTTTCATCAAGACAGGTTTTACGTATTTCAAATGCCTGCATTTCTTACTTTTCTCATTACTAGAATTTGGTACGGGGGAATACAATCAAGCAGTTGCCCCGGGCATCATCAGACCTCTGCACGCTCTTGCCAGGCCATGACTCCTCAAATGCTCTTCCCTGGCCAGCTTGTGAGCAATGGCCGGCTGGTTGAGAAACCCTGGACAAGACTGTATAGTGCATCTGGAAATTATTCAGCTAAGATAGATTTCGCAATAAAAATGCACTCTATGTTTGGAAGCACATAGGTGCGTGAGAGTACATTTTCTACTATAAAGCAAGTCAAAAATGAATACAGAAATCGAATGGCAGATGAAACACTGGTCGATAGTCACCGACTTGCTACCAGGAACATTGGTATTGATATACATGGAATCAGTGGCGTAGCAAGGGGGGCTGGGGCCCATGGCCCCGGACGGCACCTACTGGGGGGCGACGCTTTGTTGATAAAATTTTTATTTTTGGAAGGAGTTTAAAGGTTCTAACACTTCTTTTTTATTTTTAAGTCTTCAGTTTTTGTGTTTAGAAGCCCTAGACTGGTAGGCTAGTGTAAAAAAGGACATGTCGCTGTGGAGTGAGCAAATTGATGAATTGTTATTGTTTGCTCAAAAGTGAAAGTCTGGGTCAAACCCAATGTGCGCTAAAGTACCTCAGTGTTTGTCTTCAAATCAGGGTTTTTTAACATTTTTACTTGGTCGCTACACCTTCCTCTCCAGCCGAAGTTATTTCCCCCATCCCAGTCAAAAGTCCTTTGAACAAAGCAAAGAGATGACATTCGACCGCAGACTAGCAAACATTACTGCTCTGGTAGTGCGCCGTTCATATTGCTCCTCCTCTCAAAATCTCGTAAAAAAGGCAATGCATGAAATCACGGTAAATAGTCAAAGCTAGATTAATCCTTTTTGTCCTATCGTTGATTCCTTAGCAATATCTCAACTGCACATCATAACATCACCTGACACCTAGGCACTGGCAACGAACATTCGTTGGGGCGACGATAGCTCAGTGGTTGAGTGTCCGCCTCTCAATTGGAAGATTGTATGATTTAATTCACGTCCACGGAGTGAATCACCATAGCGCTACTTGGGCAAGAGCGTTCACCTACACTGCCCAGGCAAAAAGCGTATCTCAGTCGTTGGCTTGACGCTAATTGCCGTCACCAAAATTATGAAAAACATTTCTATTAACATCTCATGCTATTTTTATTGTTCATTGAGATATTTTCAATAGGTGCCATAAGCTGTAGCCTAGTATTTAGGTGGACTTATCAACATTAAATTTTGTCGATTGAAGTGAAGAATTCTGCAAAGCTTACGTTGCTCGGTTTCATTACAACTGCTGTTTTTCTGCAATGACGTAATGGTGTCGAAAAATTACGTTCTTGAAGCGAGATAGTGCAGTTGGTGTGCTTGCTTGGGTAACTTAGAGCTCAGATTGTCGGTTTGACCTGCAACTACAGTGAATCAGAGCCAGCCGATGGGCAACGTGGATTTCGGAGATGTCTCCTTTGTTCAACGGTAAACCGAACATTTGGAGTCATAGAAGTCATCTGAACACGAAAAGCTTAGAAAAGGTGTTGCTCTCATTTTGATGAATTTGAGGAAAGAATCTTAGTCGGAAAACCCAACGCAAGGGCAAACAATGTTTAGATATGATTGTGGTGAAGGCTTTTATTAAAAGGGACGTCAATCGAAGCAGTTACACAACATGGCAATGGCTGTGCAGAATAAAGTTGTTCAACGCAATTACTGTCGATTCGTCGAATGTAATATGTTCTAATCACTGCTGTGCATTCAAAAGGCCTCTGTCCCACCTGACATGGTTTGGTAATACAGTTTTCAAAATAGATGTCTGTTGGTAAGGAACGAAATAAAGGAATAACTATGCAGGTGTAACTGGAAGAAGCGCAACAGCTAGAGCAAGTGTGCAGGTCACGATGAAGGCTTCAAGTCAGCGGTTCTCACCCAGAGCCAGTTTTAAGCCTATTTGACCTATTTTATCAATATGGGTCACGCACCTATAGAGGGCTCCGCGCACGTGCCAACAGAGTTAGCGTCACTATGATAATTAAACCACTACTGGAACTTGAAGTGAACAATGAAACATTCTTTACATGACTGAGATCATATTATCAAATTAATTATTATTATAGCCTGCTATATGCCGTATATATACTGTGTTTTAGTTAAAGACGGGAATATTACACGAAATATTAACATACATAAATGCTTCCATCTTTAAATTAGGTATGCCGCCATCACACCCCTTAATTTTTTTCGTTTGATCCTCCTGGAATGAGGAAACTATTAAAAAAACAAGCGGTGGTCTTGTCACAGACTAAAAACCAACAGGGAAGAACATTTGACGAAATGTGTTGGATCCATATATGCATATGTAAAACAAGCAAAAACAGGAAAAGTAATGATGAGGAAAGGTGGTGACAAGCAGAAAGAGAGCAAGATAATCGACAATGAAAAACAAGACCCATTTCAGTTTGTGAGTGTTTGATTGTGATCTTCAAGATGCTTTAGTAATCCGTATATGTTTAAATAAGCACGAAATATTATCTTCTTTCGTTTGAAATTCTTGTCAAATTTGTGGGGTGGAAAGGGCGACACTTTTATGTTCGGCCCCGGGCGGCACTTAGCCTCGCTACGCCACTGCATAGGATCGAGTTGTAGTTTTACAGAAGTCTCAACCACAGGCATCCCACTAGTAGAGATTTGTAAAGAATTGCTTTTTGCTGTTGTGTAATGGTGTCAATGATGGTCTCACTTATTTTCCCTTTTTAGTTTCAAATGTTGCGATTTTGTTGTTTTATACATGATTGTGTTGGAAGTGGTCCGCAAGTTTTCATATTTTTGTAAAAGGGCCCGTAGGTCAAAAGTAGTTGGACCGCGCTGACCTAAGATGTCCTGACTGTAGAAACAAGTGCGTCTACCTATAACAAGTTTTTTGAAATACCGTATACCTTCGCATACCTGATCTTCTCAGCGTATAGCGTATAACTAATTTATAGGTCGGTGTGTAACGCAGACCAAATTACACAACAGCTACTGTGATTGAGGTTCTCTCAGAGAAAAAATCTTATTTGAAAGATGATGATGTTACGTCAGTTCGTCTGTCTCGATGGCACTTTGAGGATTCCACGCTTGCCACCAAAAAATCTTGTGCTTGGCTGTCGCTTGCTTTCCTGCCGACTGATGGGCGTTTGGTGAGATAGATGGCAGGATTTGCAAGATCCTGGTTACAGAAAGCTGAAGTCTTAAAAGTGCACATCTAACACTTCGATTGCGATCGCCCTGTGAAAACCCAGGAAGTGCTGCTGCACGTTCTTGCAAATCATTTCTAGTATTTCAGACGCAAGGTAACTTCAGTTTACGCTTTCGTCTTTGGATTATTTCTTCTTTAGTTCCTTGTAACAAAGATGTGATTTGGACGAAACACTTTATTCAGGAAACTTCTACTCTTTTCGCTCGAAAAATTTTCTACTACGCTTATGCCTTCCTAATAGAGTAACTGCGAGTCATCAGCGCAGGGCCGCAGCCAGCTGATATTTTGATGGGGGGCAAAATGATTGTAACTTGTTGTTGTATCTAATAACTAAACATGTTTTTGAAAATTTCGAGAGGGGTGAATTGCCGCCCCCCCTGGTTGCGGGTCTTCACCAACGCACGTGCAATATGCCACACATGGTCGTGAAGCGTATACTTCATGTGACTTAAACTGCACAGCACTGCCGATACTCAGCGACTTAATTTAGAATTAAATAGGAATAGTTACCTCAGGAGTAGACGAGCTTCGAAGAATTTTTGTCGGTTTCACAGCAAAACTGTGGTCTTCATACGGAAGACGACAGGGATCGCACGATCGCTCAACATCCTCCTCATTTTCCTGGAGTGAATTTGCACGTGAATCGTAATGATCTGTGCGATTGATATTCATTGCCAGAAGCTCGATTGAACGGAGGTTGTCTTCTGGCTCTTTTACCACGTAGCAGCAGAATGTAGATAGCTTTTGGTTGACCACTGGCCGCAGAAATTTTGCCCCCTTCACGAGGGATAAATTGCTAAAGGTCGATCTTCTGCTCCTCGAGACATCCGAATATATTTTCCTCAGCTCTTGAGACACCGACTGCGAATTTCAAAATGTTTGATAGTAAGCAATTGTTACGAGGTAAGATATATCAATCAACGTTTCAATCTTCAAAACTAACTGAGATTCATACAATCAATGGCGTATCTACAAACAACGTTTCTGTACTTTGCTGTTATGCAGTACTTTACTGCCCATTTACAGGTCAGTGAAACGGCTTTACCACACAATGATCGAATACAGAGGAACTGGTAGTCCCGTGGGTGGAAATGTCGAGATAGGAGTGTTGCAGTGGCTAATGACTGCCACATTATTAAAAAAACATTGAACTGAAAAACTAAAAACTTAATCGAGGTAAACAACGTCACCAAAAAATCTGGAAAAGCTCAAAACGTATTTTTGTAAGCGCTTGTACAATTGTTAGTTTGTAGCTGCAATAGCCTCTTCAATCTATGAAAAACGCACGTGACAAATAATTAACACTGCCATCGAGATTCTCTACGCCAGCATTCAGTTTTAGTGCTGTTTTGCAACAAGTAATGAACATGATTTTAGCTTTTTCAGCTAATAGCTGTTGAAAAGGCGGACTATTGTGATGAATTTGTAGACAGGGTTCGTTACTTCATAAATTCTTTTTTGATTTATGACACGGTTAGTCTTGGAAGCTTTTGTGGCAAAGCAATAGGCTAAAATGCAAACATTGCGCTTTTTGATTGGTCTAGTGGAAAGCACTCTGTTTGATGCATGTTTGATTCAACAGAAAAGTGGCCTGCAAGTTTCATATGCGGTTAGTTCAACAGAAGAGGCCGGCAAGTTGTCTGTTCAATTTGCTTCAGTTTGCAGTTTAGAAAAATTGAATTTTCAGTCATTTTCAAATGTGCAGATTTTCAAAGCCAAAGCATGCCCACCATAATAAGCGAGTGGGTCTTGCTATTTCTTATGGCCAACGAACAACGCTGTTCAACATCGAGGATTGCCAAGGGTCATGAATCGTGCATTGTTAGATTACAATCTGAGCATCGCAGGTCTGATCAGATACAGGCGATGTTGTCACAGCATATTAGTTTACCCTCCCAAGGACTGAGCAGGATATGAGATAAAGGAGTGATTTTACAAATATATCTTTCTAAGTAGACGAACGTATTCTTATAAGTTGACCAACGTATTCTTATGTCACTAATCATGGATTGGCATGAAACCCAACACTGTCTAGGTTGCCATCTAAATGAAATCTGCAAAAAGAGCGAACCAAAAATGAGTTTTGAAAAAGAAAACAATTACAAGATTTAAGTAAGTATAGTAGCAATGCCGCAATGGGCCAAAATGAAACAGCGGCATCACCAATGCAATTTGTTATTTAATTGCTATAAACCAGGGGTGCCGTGTGATTGTTTGATGCGAACGAAAATAAGGTTGCAAAATTGATTTGAATTAGCAGATTAGGCTGCACTGTTGAGGGATATGTGAAAGCAAAGTCTCACTTTTCGAAAACTATCGATAGTACAGGAACAATCGCTACTACAGGAAATACAGACAACACTATTACTTTGGTGGTTGGCAAAGTAGTTGGCAAATGCAACTTAGCAAAAAGGATGGTAGAACCTGCTGTAAGTGTGTCAAGGGTTTCTGAAAAAAATTGGGAACCGTTGCACAAGACTGTCGCCCAAAAACTGACAGTACCACAAACAATCAGAGGTAATTTTTAAATTTCATTTTTCTATTAAGCGCGATGAATGCAGAAATCTTTGCGACATGAATATAAAATAGGTTTGAAACATTTCATCAAAACAAACAAACTTGACCTACCCGGAAGATAAGAAAATAAAGGACGAACATTGCCAGCAAAGGAAGCAAAACGCAAGCGAAGAAATTGAAGTAGACCATGTAGTGCATGCTGATTATTTCTTCGAAGGCGCAGCGGTTGACTTCTACGAGGCTGCAGTGTAAGTCGTCATAGTTATCATGCAACCCTGAACTCACTTGAAACAGTGCATTTCTTCCTCACAACAACAAAAGACACCAAGACGACGCGCAATTGTCTGCGCACCCCACGTGCAAGCATAGAAAGAAAATTAAGCTTTAAAACAAGATGAACTAATAGTCTACTCAGTATAGAATCGTGGAAACTGTTTTCAGTCAAATAAGGCTTTTCTAGCAGACAAAACACGGGATAGCATTGTTTACGGAGATGATCGGCAAGAAAATCTCCCAACTTTAATATTTAACCTGTAGAGGAAAACAAAGTAGGTGAAGATAGGGAAGAAAACCAGACTTCGAGTTCGACTTATACGGAGTAACCAAAACAGTACAAGCATGCAAGAATGTAGGTATCTCTAAGCACAGGACTGTGCAAAGTGTTGTGCAAGCTCGGGCAATTAAATGTGACATCCGAACCCTCTAAGGCTTAGAGACTAAGCACAACGAGACTCACGTTTTTAGGTAAACATTGCAAAGACTATAAAACAGTCTTCGACCTTGTACAAAACACAGTGAAGTAATCAAACGTTTTGAAAGTTGTTTGAGCTTTTAGTTCTTGGATGCGTTCCCTTCTCCCTCTTCCTAGGTATAAATCAGTGCATTAACGTTGGCACCATAGCAGAGATATTATTTTTGGCAATCTGGGCGGGGCATTGCAGTTATTTTCCAAGTAGCCTCTCGACTCATACTAACAGGAACTTGTTGAAAGGTGGCAAAAATGTCAACAATGACAGGCAAATTTGGCAGTTAACAGATTTTGTTATTTTGATTTGCAGCATTAAAAATATCAACAGAGGAAAAAATTCTCCAAAACGTACAACAAAAATTTTCACTAATTCTAGTTGCGCGGTTGTGACTTGAAAAGGTCGTTTGCGCTACAGTTCAGATTTCGAGTATGGACGGAACCTTTGTGCTAATAGTTCTCATTTTTCTAATTCTCCGAGTGCAGACGTGTGTGTTACACAGGGCGCGTCATGTAGTTCGGGCAATTATCGGGATTCCAGACCCGACAGAATTTCAGAGACGTTCTGTGCGCATGCACTTTTCATGTTACGTCCGTGTCAGCTGCTGCACGGTCAGAGCTCGTCAAGTTGTTCTGTCAAGTTTGTACCGTACATTTATTCAACGCTTGTTTGCAGGTATGCACCCATTTTTGTGTTCAGTAAAGCTACTTGCAACAGAATTGCACAGGAAAGGTTAATCAAAGAAACGCAACCAATGGAAAAGATCAGCATCACCTTTAAAGGCCCACTACCAACTATTAACAAAAACAAATACATTCTTACTATTGTAAGTAGACGAGTACTCCAGATTTCGTTTTGCTATTCCATGTGCTAATACAAATGCCACAACCGTAATCGAAAGCTTGAACCAAGTGTTTGTTTTCCTATTCCATGTGCCCAATTACGTTCTTTCAGATCGTGGATTTTCGTTCGTATCTCATGAATTACGACCTTATTTACACAGCCTCGGCGTGGCAACCAGCACTTCCAGCCCATACCACCCCACCGGAAACGCCCAGGTGGAACGCTACAACGGAATAATCTGGAAGGCTGTGCTATGCTGTCGTTGCAATCGACGCAATTGCCCATTTCGCATTGGGAGTCTGTGCTCCCCGAAGCGCTGCACTCTATCAGGTCGTTACTCTGCACAACAAACCCTTTTGCACTCAACCGAAGATTGTCCCATGGTACCGCCCTACCAAAATGGCTCACGACATCTCTCAAAGTTTTCTTGCGTCGTTTTAAGCGTGCCAGTACACACGACCTACCAGTTGACGAAGTTGAGCTTACTAACGTCAATCAGACATACGCTCACATCCGACAGGTGGATGGAAGATAATCTACAGTTTCTTTGAAAGACATTGCGCCTTGCCCGCCGGCTGAGAGCGGAGACTGTTCCGGTGCTGCAGCTTCTGACATTACGTTGCCACAAAATCTTGATGAAGTTGAGTATCGTGCGTCAACTATAGCGGGGAGCCTCTGTCGTCGAACCATTATGCTCGAACAGACGATAGTGTGCGCCGTTCTAACCGCAGAAATAAAGGCGCACCACCTTTGCGTTATGGAATTAACGATGAAATATAATGTACCTTGCCGTGACCTCCGTCGTTTCATTTCGCACTTTACTGTAGTTTCGCTGTCACTTCGCTAAATTTCTCCTACAACCTAAAGTGTGTCATACTCCTCGACATTTCGGTGCCGAGATTATTGGTAGTGGAGAATGTACTAATAGTTCTCTTTTATCTAATTATCCGGGTGGAGACATGTGTGTGGTGCACAGGGCACGTCATTTAGTTCGGGCAATTATCGGGATTCCGGTCCCGACAGAATTTCAGAGACGTTCTGTGTGTATGCACTTTTCATGTTACGTCCGTGTCAGCTGCTGCACGGTCAGAGCTCGTGTTGTTCTGTCAAATTTGTACCTACATCTACTCAATACTTGTTTGCAGGTATGCGCCCATTTTTGTGTTCAGTAAAGCTACTTGTAATAGAATTGTTCAGTACAACCTTGCCACGCTGTGGCGACGCTCGTGGAACTGGAAATGGATAAGAAAAACTTCCGACATTTACTTTTCACTTTCGTCGCAACGTTTGAAGGTTGATACTAGAGTGTGCTTATCAAATTCATGCGTTAGTTTTTGCAGTTCACTGAACTCCTGGACTCTACTTGTCTTATCAAAACTCACCTAAATAAAGAAACAAAGTGCTACTCGAATGCGACACAAACGGCACGAAAATCATCGTCGTAGAGAGACACTGCGCCATGCCTCATCACGTACATTTGTTGTTTTTCCGCATGGATATTTTAATTTTCCAAATAGTTTTTGCTCAAAAAACATAGTGGTCAGCAGTTCTTTCTTGAAATCCAACACAAATGCCTCCGTGGTCGAAATTTCCAAGTTTACAATAAAACAACAAACAATGACGAAATGTTCAACGTCAGAAAAGCATTTGTAGCGATTCTTTTGCATGCCCCAGACACGTAATTTCTGTTTTAATAACCAAGATAACCTCCCCAGCGTGCGGTTCTTTCCACAGTCGTCCCAAGTCATAAATCGAAAACTTGTTAGCGCCGCAAACGAAGCTTCAACAGAGAATGTGGATAAGGTGCGTGAAAGGGCGTATCACACATCGGTGTTCGATGATGTTCAGTAGCAAAATGTCTTAACTTACTTATCACTGGTTTTCTTTTCATCCTTAAGCCACGAAATCTGTGGCAAGAATCCAATTAAAGCCCCTGATACCCAAGCAAGTGCAATCCCAAGGTTCACTTGTCTGTGTGTTACAATTGATCTGTACCTGCGGAAACAGAAAGCGAAACATGCCTTACGCATAACAGACAAAAATGCCAATGATAGAAAAGGTCGCATGTGTAACGGACGCACGCATATCAAATATGCTTGAACCGAAAGAGTCAAGAAATTTAGTTCGTACTCTTTACACCGGTATTATTTTTCATTAGAAAGCAGTAACTTTTTTGCATTTCATTGAATATCATTTCACTGAAAAGCTTCAACTAAATGTGCTCTACACTTTCACGATACATATTCTTAGGGCCATTTTTCACTGTTTTGCCCGTTATTTTTTAAGTTACATTATTTAGTTTATCCAATGTACTTTGAATTATCCAGACAATTCTAACATCAGGAATATAAGCTACTATTACACTTTGTTACATATTTCACTCTTGCTTTTGTCAGAGAACGTTTTTGATTTTATTCTCCAATCCAACCAAGGCTCCTCAATCCATCGGCAATAGTTACGAAACAGAGCCGTTTATTGCAGAACATACCGTAATGGATAGTAAATTGCCACAAATCGGTCGATAGCGATGATCAGCAAATTGAAGATGGATGCTTGGGTGAAAAAGAGAACTGACGAAACCATGATGAAACAAAAACCTTTGTTCACGACACCATGCCCAGAGTTGTTCGCCAAGACCTCGACTGAATTGTCGGATAAGAAAAGACCTACGTTGAAACAATGCAACAATCGTATGGACACTGCCAGTAAATTAAACTAACATTATCTTTTAAAAAGACGAAAATAGGTAAAAGCAACTACGCAAAACCACTACAATTATGTTGATGAAAGCTGTCAATGTAGTAAACCATCTTCCAAAATATCAGAACGAAATTGTTGTAAAATTAACTGAAACCTTTTGGTGATCTGTGGAACTAACCACTGATAGTAGCAGGCTGAAGGTTTTCATCACAGCGGAATCCTTGCTGACAACTGCCAGATGCTGACAGAATGTTTACGCTAGAACTACTGGCTACCATGGACTCCCGCAGGTTACTTTGCAGTAGAAACCGCTGAGAAAACCCACACATAATAAATTTATCCATCTATTAAATCCAAATTGCCTTGGGACACATAAAAATTTTGTATTGGAAATACGTTATAAATTACCCTAAAACCAGATTCCGTTTTATAAATTCCTTTTCATTTCTATGTGTACTTCATTTGTAAATGAACAAAGGCTTATTCTGGCAGAACACACGGTTCTCGAACATATCATCACTCAGTGTTGCTGTCATGATGGGTATCGGAAAGTGGGTGCAGGGAGGCCTTGTCCAAGTTGTCCCCATGCATTTTGAAATTCGATACTTTCTTATTAAATTTTTAGCATTGAAGGTTTTTTTCTTAGTTTCAAGTGAGTAATATGAAATGTCACCACTGTTACACCTAGAAAAATCCTATTGACTACTGGAAAAATCCACTATTGGCACCCTAGAAGAAGCCCTACCGACGGCCATGGTTGCTGCATCTTATTTTGCCAGTCATTTCAGCTCCAGATCTTCCACATTCCCAGGTCAGAAATTTTGTCATTGCAGCCTGATGTGTATTCTAGTCACACTGCACAATGAAGAGATTTAGACAAGATAGGGTCAAGCTGTGAAATGACTGGTGGCATTTTTAAAAGCCAGGTTTGTTGTTTTGCTGCTTGTCTATGCGTACGAGGTTATTGAAAATCAGCTCGGACCAAGGTGGATTTAAGCGGCGTCTACTGTACATACGCTTATAGGCAAGGTAATATTTTATTGTCTTTCTAGCACAGGCTGGTCCAAACGTTGACAAGAGGGCCGCATATGGCGCGCGGACATATTTTGTCCGACTCGGAGAGCCACTTCTGTGTACATACAAAAGTTGGAAGGTATTTGAATTTAAGGGATGAAAAAAATGTTCGAAGCTTTGCCGTTTTTGTAGAAACTACAACGTCTGTAGCTGGTATACACTGTTTGAGAAATTTTGTCAAAGTTTTGATACGTGGTAGTTGACTTGTGAAAGCGTTTTGTCATTTTAATTACTATTTATAAATATGCGCCTTATTTGACGATAGCATTCATAGCAGTAGTTATGATGCAAGTTATAAATTAGGCAAATGTAGCAATTCAGCAAAAATGAGCGTGAAAAGAAAAATGACAAAAGGAGTCAACGAGTTTAATTCTCACTGGAGGGGAAGGTAGTCTTTGCCGGTAACAGTGGTTTAATCACAGTGTCAGGTGTGTTTGAAAGTAATGTGTGCGAGTCGCAAAACCTTGCTGCTAAAAATATCTTTACGGGATACCAAGTCACCGCTAAACTGGACCACTGAATTCTTGCACATGCAGTCAAGTATTCATGTGGTTTTCCATGTAGCTCGCAATTGTGTTGCTGCACGCAATGAGAACAGTAGCAGGCCTGTTGTGTCGCAAAGTCCTTCCCAAAACGTTTACTGCTTAAGTCAATCCCCTGTCACTCTTAATCGGCAACCACTAAGAATGCTAATTGCAAGTGATCAGTGAGCTGTTCGCATTCGCTTCAATGAAGCCATTCGCCAGCCGAGACATATCTGCTATAGCGTGCCGGATAATCCTGGCACTGCGACACTGCAACAGGAACAAGACTTGAAAACAATTTGAGTCAAAATAGCAAAGGTTGCCACGTAAACTAGGGATAGTTTGCATTAACTGTATTGCCCTAGTGAAAAAGAGCTTCCTCGTTTCCACAAATACGGTGTTTTCAGTAAGCAGGCTGAAAAAACAGGACAGTTACGATCCCCGCTTAAATAGGGACAAATCACCGACAAAAATCTATTGACATTATTCTCCTGGTTCAGTTCAGTCTCGTTACACTCGCTTCGTGCCCTCTTTGGAGCGTCATTGGTGTTCTGCGGCGCCCATCCCCGTTTGCATGGGCAGGGTCCAAGTGGCTGCGCTCATGGTGAACGCTGCATCGGTGGCAAGTCGATGGTGGTGAACTTGGTTCTTGCACCCCCGTGACTAACGCCGAGCCTAGGTTGGATAGGCCACAAGTGCAGTTTTTCATGCCTTGGTATGACCCGACCGGGAATCGAAGCCAGCTTGGGCGGCGCGTGCTCAATCTACTTCAACATTTAGCCAGTTGTTATATTTCCGACAGTGAAACCGATAAATCGCAAACATTCTGTTTAAGCAGTGAGCTGTTAAGATCCTCTAAAACGTTTTCGCTGCGTAAATAATTTCCTGTATTCAGCAAACAAAGTAGGTAAACATGCAAAAAAACGTCTATTAGCGCGCCAATCAATTTTCTGAAAGCCTATCAACCACTTAAGCGATTTATCGACCCGTTGCGATCATCAACCTTTGCCTGTAATCGAATCCTGACCACCAACGCCCGCTTATGACCTTCAAAAACAATGTACTGCAGTTTGCTGTAGTCTGGAAGGTTGCATGTGGCCAAAGAAAACAGTTGACATGAGACAGGATCCATTACGTACTATTAGTGGTCAAACATTGTTCCGCTACTCACAAGTGGCGGAACCGGGGGGCCGCATGGGCCTAGGCCTCCCCACTTTCTTTCTTGGGAGGCCTAGGCCCCCCCACTTTTCAATTTCGAAATTTTTCTAAATAAGTTTAAGTACCACAATTAGTATTGGGTCCATTGTTAAAGCAAATCGTTTCATGAAGAAAATGTTGCAAAATTTTGTCAGTATTTTGTTAGTATTTGTAATTTGGCAATGAATTTGACAGGATTTCGTAATGTTTGGCAGAATACACCGTGCCCACTCTGTCACCCTGCTATGGCTTGCTTACCGCATTGGTGTTGTTGAACAGTGTTGCCAGATGGTGTAATGCAACATAATTTTTACAAAAATGGTGTTATTTTACATGTTTGTGTGCATGGGTGTCGGAAGGATTTTTTCCAGGAGGGCACTATTAGATTTTTCCAAAAGTTTTTCTAGGGGGGCTAAAAGTGGCGAAATTTGTTTTTTGCCACTTGAAACTAAGAAAACAGCCTTTTTTTGCTGAAGATTTCAAATTCCTGCCCCCCTTCCGACACCCATGCTTGTGTGTAGGAAAAGTTCGTGCCACACCATTAAAAATTGGTGTAATTTGAAGCGTTTTAAAACCATTCTAAAAAATGAAATTTTGCTGAATCTTATACACAAAATGAAATATTTCACAGATCAATTTCAATTGTGTCTTTGTTTTTGCATTGGCAACACTAAACAGCTTTATTTATTTCTGCATTAGCAACACAATTGGCATCCTTACAGTAGACCACTCGCTAGTTGATGCATATGCTTTGTCTTGTCTTTGCATTCCGGTATCTAATGTAGTTGTAGAATGAGTATTCAGTCATGTTACTTCTGTGTTCAAGGTGTGGAAAAGTTGTGATTTTAAATGTGTTTAAGACAGCTATCAATGTTGTGTCATTTTTGCCTGTTTTTTTAAGCTGTGTTCTTGGTGTTTTAACAGTCCAGTGGCGACACCGGCACACGGGCCCCTCGGGCTTAGCCCGAATCTTCGATTACAATTTGTATCGGAGAATGCGTGCTTGCTTTGTATATTTATGGCACCACCCACTGTCCGACTTCACTAAGTTGTTAACTTGGCCTCTTTTCTTTGGACCTTGTCAGTTGTCACTGTTCATATATTTGCGTTCCACATCTGGCCTTTCACGTTCATGTTGCAGGTGACCTGAATAAAACAATATCGTTCGTGGTGGGCGATCTCTCGACTTCGTTCGCTCGCGCTTTACTCGGGCTCATCCATCAGAATCCGAGCTGCCCTATGCAACTAAGTACTGTATTTTTTAAGACATAATTCATATCGGACTGAATGTGTTTTGAAGCAATGGATTTGTACACAGTAGAGCATTGGATTTGAAGTCCAATCCAAGAAACATTTCCCATTTCGAGAATACTTTCAGACGAACGATAAATTGTCCAGCAACTCGGGCTAATATGAACGAGCCTCGTAAGCAGAAGACTGACCGGCGTTATCATTGCTCTGTGATGTACGTTACTCAACAATGGATAAGTTATCATGAGAACTTCTCATTTATCATTACGTAACAAACGTCACAGAGCAACAATAATGACAGCCAGAATGAAAGCAAATGGAAATTTCAGTGACACAAGCGTCGAACGGTTTTATTCAGTCAGAATAAATCGTATGAGCCCGAGTGACGGTGTTGACCTGGGTCGCCCCTGTAACAGCCTATTTGAATTTGAGGTGGTCCACCGATACGTTTTCAGAGTGGTTTAATTTTGTCTAAAATAGTGTAATTTAGACCCAGATATGGTGTATAGATAATGACGTCATATTTCAATGCTTGTGACGTCACAGTTGCCAATTCAAACCACAAAAATTTTCTACAGTTTTTTGACATGCACTTGTGCCCACCCACTTTGAAAAAGGTTCCGCTACCCATGCCGCTACTGAAAGTTCAGACTGAAAATGTGGAACCACTTCTGTTGGGAGAAGCACTTCTAGATAGAATATTGCGGTTTACGGGCTCATCCAAATTTTGTTAAGAAAATGACGACAGTCCGCTTAAATGCATTTTAGTGGAAGACTGGTCAGTACAACAACTGCATCATTCATTATTAATGTAATTCGCTACATCACTTGAAACTGGAAAACGCTTTAACAAAACTTGCACTCTGTCACAACAAACTAAGCAATAAGAAATAAAATAGGTTTTGACAACTCTTAAGAGATCAATCGCAAAGAGATGTGTGCTTGCTTTTCTTACACTTTCGTGCAGCTGCACCAACAACACCACACTGTGAATTTCTCAACACTAATAAGAAATGGGAGACGTTTAGAGGAAGCAAACCTATGAAGTACAGCGGCAATTGTCCAGCTCCCGCAACTGCAGATTCTAAGTAAGCACTATCGATGTGTTACAAGCACTCACCGATCCTAAGCACAATAGCACTTGGTATGCCAATCACTGCCACACAAATGTCGGCGAAAGCCAAGCATGCCAATAAATAGTAAGTGGTTGTTCTCAACTTCTTGAACTTGCAGACAGCGAATATGACGAACAGGTTGCCTATGAAAGCGAAAATTGCAATGATGACCTCCGCTGTTACGTAGAAGCCAATTTCGTCAGTTGAAGTCTGTGCAATTGAAACAAAAAATATATCGTTCCTAACACTTGTTCAAAAACGACTTCTACTAAAAATGTAAAGGTGCTAAAAACGTTTTGTGATTTTTTCCGAACAGGATTCCAATTGCTGTTCTGTTGGAAGTGCAAAACAAAGGTGTTGGTGAGAGTGAAAGAAGCTAGTTGACGGTCGGTCAAAAATAAGTTGTACGCAGGGACGTAACGAGGGGGTTAAGTGAGGCACAATGCCCTGGGAGTCGAATCACTGGGGGTCTCTGATAAAGTCCCAACAAAGTTGCAAGTACTTTCTTCAATACAGTACATTTGCTCCAGAAAGACCTTAGGTCCGAACATGGGGGGCCACACTTGTTTCTTTTCCCGGGCACCATCTAACCTCGGTACGCCCCTGGTTGCACTATACATAAATCACATCGTAGTTTGAAGTGGACACATGCCAGTTAATAATATTGTTGATAGTTCATAAAAAAATTTTTTGACTTGAACGCGTCAAAGAAAATCTTCAGAATAAAGAACTTGACGGAGAATTACCTTTACGACAAATTAAACATTTATGAATTGTTACCGACTCACCTTGATACTTGCATTTAAAGTAGCATTCACATTCATCGTTGGCGCAAGAAGTGACAATGAAACAAAAAAACGAATGAAACGTTCATGTTGACAATCCCATAATCGATAGCATTATCAACCGCACATTAACCATGCAGCATACTCCTATTTCAAAACTTTCATAACCTCAAAAAAAGATAAAAATGAAGTCAGGAACTGATGCAAAACAGGACATTTCTGTCGCGAATAATAATATTTCAACAAACATTGTCTGCATTCAATTTCCGCAAAACAACCTGAGTCGAAATCCGTAGAACAGACCAGTGTCGTGTGTGTTTGTACATTCCTCGGCTTCCGCGTGGTATTCCAAACGTAGTAGCAAAAAATAGATGTTTCGCATTCGTGACAAAGACGCTTCCAATTTAAGATCAACAAATAAATTCCCAGGTTAGTTTTTCTGGGCATAAAAACCCAAATAAAAAGAGTTCATCTTAACCAGCCCCATCTGTTTCGATAGTGTTTTCCAGTCTTTGATATCAGCGCGGTCCTCGTGTTTACGTCGATAAAAAATGTCAGGTCTCGTAATAAAGATTGGCCCTATAGTTGCTTCAAAGCTGGAATTGGATCTTGATTACTCAATTCCGTGGTATCGATTATGCAATTTCGTTGGCACTTGCGGTTTAGACATTTTATTCCCAGTCATGCAAGCTCCGCATTTACTGGAGGTGCACAGTTGCGCAGATTCCCGTTGTGATATACCACACTTTCAACAAGCGTTCTTGTCTTTGCAAAATGGTCCCAATCCTGTTTTCACACATTATTTGACTGTAGTCTTGGTCTTGGCTTGTACTTAAATTTCAAAGCAACCTGTAGACGTCGCACTCCAACTTTGCCTTTGTAGATTTTTGGGTGGTTTAGGAGTCATGATATCGAAACACGTTTTGGTTTTCTTAATCTCGCTCGTGAGAGAATTCGTAAGTGTTAGTAAAAACTTTTCATTACTTTACAAATTGCAAAAAAACAACATTCCACAATCCACGAACTCTATGTCAAATGCATGTCTCATTTTATTACGCTAGCTAACTAACATAATTATCATTACCAGGACAAGTTCAACGGTTGTTTCTGCAAAAACTAAACTTTTTTAATAACAAACGTCTTTTAAGACGTCATAAGCGAACATGATTGCTATTTCTGGCTCAACAATCGTTTCGGTAATGTCTAAAGGTTTGCTATACCGCGTGACGCAGTGTACTCCCAACGTTTGGAAAAGTACTTAGAAAGGCGTTTACATCTGTCGCAGACCAGCACTGCTGTTACCGTTTGTTTCGTAGCTAAAACCACTTTGTAAGACTGCGCGAATACGACTGTTACAAATTGATAGTTACCACCGGACTTGTTTATCACATGACGTAAATGCTATCTCGCATTTTGCACGGCGCTTAGAAATCAGCTTATCACATGCAGACGTGCGCTGTTAGTGTCAACTGCGCGATAAGCATTGCAGGAACCAAAAATCAATTGTCATGATTCATCTTATTTCCTCAGTTTTACGACAGTATTAAACCCAGATCCGTGAGCGCTTAAATCTTGTGACTAAAAATCGCCAGCTTTCATAAAATGCACAGCCGTTACGAACAGGATTAACCCTGTATTTCGTCGACTTGTAATCTTCGACGATGCTGATTGAATCCCAGCGAATTACTGACAAACCAACGAAAACTGCCTCAACCAAATACGAGGGAAGATATTACAGAGTAGAATGTAGCCGTATTAAATATTTAAGTCAATACAGTCATTTACGAAATACAAAGCTGAACACAAACGTCGTCATGCGTTAGCATAAGCCTTGTAGTGTCGTTGCTAACCAGCTGGGTAGTTTTCCAGTATTGCTAAAACACTAAGAACAGCAGAGCTCTTCTTTCCTCCGAAAAAAATGTACCAATCTCACACAGGAGATTAAAGAGGTATAAAACATTGAACAATCAAATGCACCTCAGTAAATAGCTACCCTTCTTTTCAGTAAACTTCGTTGGAATCTCATCATAGCTCGGGTCCAGCAAGTTCCACATTCACTAATCATCTTCAAATTTTATTGTACACTGCACTGCAGCAGGTGAGGCAGACCGTAAGATCTCGTCTCGAAGATCAATGGCATTGGATGCGTGATTTAATCGAAAATCGTTACAGCCGCAAGAAATAAAGGCAAAGGGGCCGCCATGAAATCGTTAGATTTCGCGTAACGCTTTCAGTTGATCAGTAAAAAATATTCTTCCATTTTTGCAATTCAGGCCCCAAGTGCCAGAGCCTTAAGAAAATAGGAACAACAGCGCGAATGGTCGCTATTACCTGTGCTGAGCAAACTAACATGGATTTTAATCCTTTTGCACATTCCTTTCTGCGCTTTTAGCCCTATTCCGCTTATGCTATCACGGCGCAAACATTGGCGTCTACAGCAAGTTATTCTGACAAAAGGCCATTGTTGTTTGTTGAGGTAGCAATTTAAAGTACATTGAGCAATAAAGACAACAGAACGCATTTTGCAGCCCGAATCGCATCAGGAACATACCTCATATCTTCCATTCACGTTCTTTCCTATGTTGGAAATATCGCTAAAATTCGACCTTGCCTTTTCTGCTTCTAGTGTTGCTAATCCTAGGAAAGCATTTCACACTTTTCGGCACGTTACTTCAAACTAACAAAGTAGCATAGCTTTGATTATGATGCTCTCACAAGTGTATGCTTAAGTACAGAACAAGGTTTGTCATATTTCAAAAGTAGAATTTACCAATATTGCTATTTTACTTTTTTGCTTCATTCGAAGTGTTGCTTTCAGTGAATCAACTACTTTTATGCCGCAACAATCCTAAATCTTGATCTATCGCCACAAAAACCGGTAGGGGAAAAACGACTCAGATTAAGCATGTCAAAAAATCATTTACCAAGTTTACCACTAGAAACATTGGTCTTCTGCCAGTTAGGCAGATGCCATACTAATGGTTCCCCTCTTTTTCCCAGGCCCACTGCACAAATGCTAGGCCAGTGGTTCTTAACGTTTTCTCTACCACGCCTCCCTTAAGTATATGCCTTTTGTTTCAAGCCCCTTGACCTAAAATAATTTGAAATCAAATGTATTTCTTGGTAAATTTATTGATCACCCATTAGAGAGATGCTCCAGCGCCAAAGGGATCGTGCCCCCTGGAAATTTATTGACGCCCCTGGGGAGGTGTGCCCCGGTTAAGAACCACTGTACCAGAATATTTTGCAACACTTCATGAAACGACATTGTTTCAAACAGGCTTAGATGTGCTTGCCGCGATATCATTTCTTATCTTATGCTACCAGTATGGGTCGTGAAAAATACAAAAAAATTACTGTTTTATAATATACTGTGCGTAACATAGATTTTTTTCACTGGGAAATAAGTGCTTAATATATCTTACTTTCGCGTTCACAGCGTAGGAACATGCTTGACAACTTTTCTTTCCTTTTTACCTTTGTAAAGCAAAAATGTTTGTTTTTTCAAATTGGAGTTCAATGTTATTGAGGGTTGACAACTTCAATCAATAGAGACAAGAAGAAAAACTGCTTTAAATGGATTAAAGTTTTGCGCTGAAGCAATATCAACAAAACCACGTCGGACGTTCCAAAAGCATCCTTTTGAATCCTTCCCGTGAGAATGAAGTGCGAAACGTCGGTCCACAAAACAAGCGGGTCGTGCGAAATATGCAAAAGAGGAAGACAACCAGCACACGTAAATTGTCGTAATTGGAGGGCAACTATGGCATCCCAAACAGCGAGCGACGCAGACGTTGAATGCAAGCAGAGGCATGGCTAATTGATCGATGTTGATCACAGGTGCTTTCTCGAATGTAGGAAGTTGCCAAAATTTCCAAGCGTTTACAATTGCTGCTGGAAGTCGGAACTGCTTTTAATTCGCTCTGCAGATGGTGCGGTGTTGAGCGGCTGAGCCCCCAGAGGTTTGAAATTTGCTTCTTAGATTCGCTTCCCAGATCCTGAGCACAATTCTAGTTCCTTTTTGTGCTTGCGTCGCTGCACGCACAGAAATTTGTGAACACAGCCGTCAAGGATGCACAAACGAAATCCATTGCTCAGCAGTGGTCTAACGTTGCGCGCTTCATTCGTTGAATTTTTCTGACGATGCAAACAATTAGTTTCGAAACATGTTACATCAACTCTTTTTTGAAACCATCAGTATTTGCGTTTTGGGTTGTGAGACGATTTTGCAAGACTTGCTAACTGTTAAAAGCGAGGTTCTTTCTAGCATTCCAAAATGTAACGTATCTAGCTTCTTCAGATCAGAGTGCCTGGTTTTAAGCCAAAGATTACAAATTAAGAATGATCTTTGTCCTGTTCGCCTTTTCCAAACATAGGTGCAGCGAAGGGGGGGGCAGGGGGTCATGCCCCCCAAATATTTAGAATGTCTAGTTATTTTGTGCTTTGAGTGGCGGTATCCCAAAGAAAATACTGTTGCTAGCCTGAAATCAAAAACCTTGGCCCCTCCCAATTTTTCGCCCCCAAACATTCTGGGCTGGCTACTCCACTGTTTCCAAACTTACCCTTCTCAAGTATGTTTTAGTCAACCAACATTCAACTGAATCGCGAAAAGGGCTTATATAAATTCACGTTCCGAATAAACCCTAAAAATCTGTCGAAAATCGAAAACTAGATCAAACAGTTAGCTTGATCCCGAATTGCAGAGAGGGGCTCAATTAAAACATTCGCCGTTTGAGATGTTGTTTCAAATGACTGCCACAAAGAGAAGTCTGATGAACCTCATGTTCTAAAAGACGAACTTAAGAAAGGAAGACAATCTAAATACTTAGAAAACACAACAGAATTAAGGCTGTATTTTTTAGAGTTTTATCTACGTCCGCCTGGTACCACGACTTCACGCACGCTTTTGGGACTGAATTCTGGAAAATAATACCGCCACAAAAACGTCTGGTGAAAAAAAGACTAAGAATGAAAATTTCACAAAAAGGCATTGTTAAAGCTGGTCAAATGTTCTACTTGTCTACACTTTCTGTCGATTTTCGTATATATTTGCAGCATAAGCATGAGGGGGAACATCAATTCAGCATAACCTGCGTCTGCACTGCAACGTCTATCCGTCATCGTGATTCATCGCGCAGATTTCCTTCCTCAAGCTTCAAAGCAGTATTTTGTGAAGTCAGTTTGACCTCTTTTGAAGATTGATACAGACTGCTCTTTGCGTTGTTGCCCTTGCCGTACTGTGCTACCATACTCTCCGGCAGCACAAAATTTACATTCTTTAACATGTGGGATGATCACGTCAGTGCCGCGTTTTACAGCGGGAATCATATTTGACTGCAAATGTTGGATTAAATATAAACGCTGAAATGCACCTTCACTGTAATTTTCAGGCGCCACTTTACAAGGCGTAATCGCACAGAGGGTACTTAAGCATATTTTAGTGGACAAAGACTGAAGCTGTCAAAAAAAGGTCAACTTCCTACCACTTGGGAGTAAATTCTTCTTTATTGGTACCGTCTATCGAAATGAATCCTTTCCAAGCAAGGAATCAGATAACAAGTTATTACAGAATATGTATTTCGCCTTCTAGGTAGGCATCATCAGCTCTTATCATTCAAATATAAAAGAACAGTTATGCATTTTAATGAGAGAATGCTGTCTGAGCTACGTCCTGACACCACTGACTTAGTGAAATGTCAGCATCGATCGTAATGGCGCCCAGGATTTTCCAACTTTGACGACACCTGAAGCATTTATGAACGAACGTTCTGAAAATGCTTCACCAGGCCAAGCCTTTTTCAACTAATCTCCAGCTCGTAGAAACGCAATGAAAGTTACGGTGGTTGAGGCATCACCGTCGCAGCAAGATCAGTTCTCGTAGCTCGTTAAGCTGTCTAAGGACTTTGCAAACGTCTCCAATAATCTCGTTGATTCGCTATAAGGACCTATATTGGTACCAGTCCGCAGCGCTGCGCTCCTTGCTATATTGCCAGCACTTGTGTGACTGGCAATGCGCTGTGGCTGTCAAGAACACGTTCGGGCTTTACAAATGTCCACACGACGCCATTTTTACACAACTTCGTCAACATGTTAACGCAAAACCATCAATCAATTGTTTTATCGTCAGCCACTGACACTCACTAGAAAAGGATGAGTAAACTCTCGTTGTTGCAGAAATTGATATTGAAGATAGATAAATAGATAAGATGCGTATGGTTCAGGTCACGTTCAACATATAATTTTCTCCATACCGCCACTTCCTGACGACAAGGAAACCTGCGCATGGCCTGCAATTAAGGCGCGACCCAGAAGGCAAGCCAAAGGCTTGCTCAAAACTGTCGATCAAATTAATTGTTTGCGCGAAGCTACGGATGAATGGACGATAAGTTGTANCCATCAACATAGCTAACTGAGTTGATCTCGAAATTACACATTAAAATTTTGGTTTAGATTACAAATTTCAGGTNGTCAGCCACTTTTGGCTCCATTGTCAATAAAAATAAATGCTTTTGGAAAAACTTCCAGTGTTTTTTTCGAAAATGACAAATNACACCAAGAATAAACCATGAGTAAAAGGAATTGAATATANGTTTTATGTAAACAAGACTGACTTGAGACCTGCAAACGAACAGACTTTCGNTTTTTCAATCAGCGATGGAAAACAATGCTCAAACACAGTGAATAGTCTAGCTTTTTGGAGTACAAAACCCTTGAAGAAAATGGCAAGCTAGCAAGGGGTTCATGTCACTTTCATTTTAGGTGGTTATCTTAGGGATGAAAACCGTGGTGGGACCGCACGTGCTTGGAGTAATGGTTAGCATAATAAAACTGCAATAAATTTTGCTAATCCTTCGAAAACAAAGGTTAGAGCAAGTATAT